>Ga0209382_10003081_pt1 | contig 23400 bp, 20 predicted proteins | sample SoiMetdeltSBSDD5_FD_187599 | JGI IMG/M metagenome (GOLD analysis project Ga0209382, IMG submission 187599) | Bulk soil microbial communities from a Populus tree surrounding site in Tennessee, USA - Soil MetaG P. deltoides SBSDD5 (SPAdes) (version 2) | ecosystem: Environmental > Terrestrial >...
AGCGCTGCACGATCCTCGCGTCAGTTCGTAGCGCGAAGATCTGGATGTTCTTCCCATACGCATAGCCGATCTCCCACGCGGTGCCGTCATCGACCTGCGGGCCGTCGCAGATGGCCACAACGGCCTCGGCATTTGCCAACGCTACGAGGTTCGAGTGAAACATGGCCGTGGTCCGCCCCGCGCCCTCTGCCGGTGCGGTGTCTTGCTGAGAAAGATAAACGTCGTGACCATCGGCTTCGAGTGAGCGCGCCAGGACGAGATTGAAGGCGCGTTCGGCCTCGGTGAAAAGGGGGCTGTGAGATAGAGCCGCATGAACGATTCGGGATCTTATCGTTTCGCCGCTGCCAAGAACAGGCCGGCATGTCGGCTGGTGCTTTCGATCGGTTTCAAGCGTAGCCCGCAGTCCGCGCCGCCCCGTTTGATCGATACATATCCATTGATGTATTGACCGAAGACTCCGACTTTCGGAAAATCGCCCTCACATAGCGATCAAGAGAGGCGCCGAGGGTTCTGGCCCGATGACGCGCCCGGCAACCTGCTGAACGCCAGCAAGGTGCCACCGCCAGCCCGAAGACGGGGACGATCTGGCCCACGGTCGGCAAGCAGTACGGCGTGGCACCCCTCCATCCGCGGAGGGGTTTTGTTTTTCTGGCGCGTGTCTGCCGGGCTGTCTCGTTGCGAACCCTCCCGTTAGCTCGAACTCGCGGGGATAGGGTTCGCGACCCGACACGGCCGGCTCCCTAACGGTCTTCTCCGCGATCTACACAGGGACAGGCCTTCAGGGAGGGCGCGCGATGCGTGGAACGTCATCCGGAACAATTGATTGCATCGTCAGCGAGTCGCGGGTTGAGCATGTTACGCCGGCTTCGGCGAGTGACGAACTCGAGTTCCGCGGCGAAAAAGACCCTGTCAAAGCGTCTCTCGGCTGTTTTCCGGTATTCCCGTGCGCGACGCCCGAGAGGCGTGAAGAATACCTGCCACTGCGACTGTCCTCGTCTGGTGCGCCTCGGCGGCGAGCGGCGCGGCGAGCAGGGCTCCCAGACCAGTCACGAAGGCTCGGCGATTCATGGCTGGCGGGATGCTAGCGCCGAGGGGCGCGGCTGGCAATGTCAGCGCCCGACTCCGAGAATGCAATCAGCCCTCGACATAGATCCGCTTCAGCTCCTGGTTCTCGTCCATCGCCATGTTGAACGCCTCCTTCATCGTCAGGGGCATCAGGACTCCACGAGACGATCGTGTGAGGTGCCCTGCTTGAACAGCTGGAGCGCACGCCGACTGAGGGCGTCGCCGGCCTCGCGACGCGTAGTCGGGGGCAGGATGACCTCGCCGTTAACGGTGATGAAATCCTTCCCGTACTTCATGCCCGGCTCGATGTGGTCAGTGTTCATCGTCTCCTCCTTGTGTGATTGCTCGCTCTCGTCTTCCTGGTGGCGGCGGCAAAAGGCCAACAGGGCGACGCCGCGCGAGGTGCTCGTCGAGCCTCGTTTTCGCCGGACGCGCCGAGCCGTCGCCCAGGAAACGCGCGATCGATACCGCGGCGCCCAAGCACTTGAGCGCCGGCCCGATCGACTTCGCGGCGCCCTTCCCGCCCTTCTCCGCCTGGCGCAAGTAGCGACTGGCGAGCCTGCGGAGGCGGCGAACCATCACGAGCGCGTCGGCATGGAATTCCGCCGGTAGAGCCGTGGCCGGCGACCCGTGACGGTCGGGCCGGAACGTACCCGCCGTGCGGTGTTGCGCTGGCGTTTTTCGGTTCCACCCGCTACCTGGTCCGCCCATTTCGCCTCCCGCGATTAAAAGATCGCTGCCGCGCCAAAAAATTGGGGCTGCGCCGGTCCACATCCGACCGAACCGATATGATTTTCAGAAGAGTGACCGCACTTTCTTGGCATTCAGGCCCGACCTCGCGCTCGATACGACGACTTCGCGTACAGACAGCTCGGACACCACAGCGCGCCCTCGAACTCGGTCAGCCTGGCACGGACGCTAACCTTGCGGCAGCCCGAGCACGCCACCTCGGGAGCATTCGGAGTGTTCGGAGCACTAACTGCGGAAACTCCCTCCTGCGCGCGCGTATAGGGCGAGTTACACGCTGAATGCTCCGAGTGCTCCGTCTCCGCCGTGTCGGGGTCGGGGTCGGTGTCAGTTCGGAGGCGAATGCCGAACCAGGTCATGCCCTTCCTGCCTCGCGCGCAGCCGCGGGATTCGAGACGACTGTTGAACGCGCGTGCCCCGAGCGGCTCACGGACGCCGGTGTCGCGCGCCCAACTGAGGTAGGCGTCCTTCAAGTCCTTGGTGGCGACCTCAGCCAGCTTCTCAAGCACACACCGCTCACTGATGAAGTCGCTGAGCGGATCCATCTCGTCGCGGTAGGCCTGGCTCGCCTTGCGCACGGCCTCGGGCATGGCGAGCCCGTCAGCGAGCCACGCGGCGCATCCCTCGACGCACCACGCCAAGACGGCGGCGCCGGCCTGCGTCGGATCGCAGAGCGTCGTTTTGACTTCAGGGTCGCGCTCGGTCTCGGGGATCGAGACGGTGAACGGGATCTCGTAGAGGCGCCGCCAGAGCGCGTCATCATCGTCGGGCGCCTTGGGGCGCTGGTTGGCGGCAACGACCAGCTTGAAGACGGGCGTGAACTCGACGGTCCGCTCGTACAGCGCACGGGCCGCCATGGGGTCGCCACCGAAGAGTGTCTTCACCAGCGAAGCGGCCAGGCGGACGCCGTTCTTGACCTCGGACGACACGACCAGCCGACGGCCGATCAGCTTCACGACATCATCGCGTGGTGCGCCGGCATCAGTCCTGCGCTCCATGAAGGTATGCGCGTCGGCCGCCGTCGCGTAGTCGCCGAGCGTGCGGCGCAACGCGGTCAGGAAGGTGGACTTCCCGCCGGCCGTCGGCCCGTGGGCGATGAAGAGCTTCTCTTCGCGCGTCGAGGCGGTGAGGGCATAGCCAGCGACGCGCTGGACGAAGGCACGCACCGGCTCGTCGGGCAGCACGCGCTCGAGGAAGGCATCGAAGATGGGATGCCGAGCGCCGGGCTCGTAGGCCGCGGCCGTGACTTGGGTGATGAGATCTTCTCGCCGGTGCGGGCGCAGGTACCCCGTGCGGAGCTCGAGGGTCCCGTTCGGACAGTTGAGTAACCACGGATCACGATCGAGCTCGTCTGGCGTCACGGGAATGCCAGGCTCGGACTTCGCCAGCTCGAGCATGCGGCGAATGCCCGGCTCGGACTCCGTGTATGCGGCCCACCGTGCGAGCGCCTTGCGCGTGTCCTCACTCGCTGCGCTCGCGACTTCCGTCCACAGCTTCCGGGCGGTGGCCTTGGCGCGGTCTGCGGTCTGATCGCCCTCGTCTCGACGCCAGTGCACGCCGTCCCAGACAAACCAGGCGCGCCGCGGGTAGCAGAAGTGCACATCGCCGCCGTGTTCGCGGGCGAAGCGCTGCGCGTTGCCGGCGTCGGTGAGATGCGGCGCCTCAGCGTCACCGCCGCGCAGGCCGAGCCAGCGGCGCAGCGTCGCCACGACTTTGTCGCCGTCGCCGCGGAGGAGCTCGGCGAGCGATGGCCCGCCCGTGACCGGCTCGCCCGCGATCACGCGCGCGACGGTGCTCACGACATCGCGCCGGCGCTTGGCCGCCTCATCGTCACCGGCCGCTTCGGCCGCGCCCTGGACGATCAGGACGCAGCGCAACTCATCGACGCCGCCCCGCGCAAGCAGACCGGCGGCGGCCAGCGCGGCGTGGTGTCGGGCTCCAGCGTTGGGCCAATGCCGCGCCAGGAGAGACGCGGCCGCGAGATGGGCGACGTCACGTCGGAGCGTCTCGCCAGGGCCGCGGGCGAGTTCGCCGTCTTCGGCAAAGGTGATCGGCTCACCGCATTCGTGGGTGGAGCCGGGAAAGACCGTCTGGCCGCCGGTCGACCGCAATTCGACAAGCATCACGGGCTTCGCGTCATCGCCGATGTCCTGAAATTTCTCCGTCGCGATGAGCGGCGAGGCAACGTACAACCTGTGACTCTTGGGTTTGCTCGGTCGGCCGAAGATCACGTGCGTCGACGGGAGGAAGCGATCGGCGAGCGTGAGCGCTTCGCCGCAGTCCAGGTCGATATCGACGAGCCCGCCTGACGGCTGGCCGAGCAGGACGCCGATATTCAAGGGCCCGCCGTTGAAGAGGGCACGCAGCTGCGTTTCGTCGAGCCGGAGATCCTGCCACCCAGTGATCGTCGGCGCCTTGCTGCGAAACGGCACCGGGATCGAGTACCAGCCACGCGCGAGATAGCCGCGGGCGACGTCGAGCGGCGTCACGCGTCGCGCTCCTCGAGCGCGAGCAGCGCATCGAGCCAACGCGACAGCCGTGACGACCACGGACAGCCGGTCTCGTCGAGCGCAGCCTCGACGATCGCGCGGGCCGCGCGATCCTCACGCCGGCGCCTCGGCCAGCCTCCTCCATGACCGCACCGCCCGCGCGATGCTTTCACGCTCTAACGCTTCGGCCGCGACATAAACGAGTCCAGGCGGAGTGATCGCGAGGATTCACGCGTGTCCTCGCCGTGTGCGAGATTCTCGACTATGCGGCGCACCGCGTGCGCGCGACAGAGGGCAACGCCGCCGAACTGGGCCCACGTCTGCGACGGAACTCCGTCGTGCCGAACGACCACGACGAAGTCCCGCTCGACGACGTGGCCGTAGACGACCGGGTGACCGCCCGTCGAGAGACAGTCGGCGCAGGGGGCGAGCGGCGCCGTCTGCCGCGAGCCGAGGCCCGGCACCGCGCGGGGCCAGAGCAGGTCCCCGACCACGTCTCGACGCTCCTCGCAGGTATTCATCGTGAGTCCTCCGCCAGCTGGTCTTGGTGGTCGTCGGTGCTCGGGTCCAACGCCGTCGCCGTCGCGCTCATCGCGCTCGGCCGCGTCGTCGGCGTCGAGCAGGATCTGGACGATCCGGGCCCAGCGCGCGTCGACGTCGGCGGCGGTCATGCGGGCGTAAGCTCTCCCGAAGATCACGTCGAGGTCGGCTCCTCGGCGGATTCCGGATCGAACAGCGTGGTCTCCGCGACCTTGAGCGCGGCCGCGAGGCGTCGGCGCCAACCCGGCCACGGGTATGAATAGCCGCGCTCGAGCGAGCTGATCGTGGACGCCGGGAGCCCGCACCGCGCGCCAAGCTCATGCTGTGACCATCCGCGCTTGATTCGCTCTTCCTTGATCCTCGAAGCCATGTATACTGTGTACCGCAACAAATCAGATATGCGCGTAACGTACATATCGTTGAGAATCGAGAAATGCGCGTAACGCAGGAGCAGGTCGCTTTAGTGCAGACGATCCTGCAATTCGCAAACCTGCGGCGCATCAAGAGCACCCGTCAAGTGCAGGAGCTTTTCCGTCGGTCGCCAGCGGTAGGCCCGGCCTTCCGCGAGATCGAAGCCCACAAAGCGAATGCCTACAAAAACGATCAGGACGAACTAAGGGGCTGGCTTCGAGCGATCGCTACTGGTCGCGGCGCTGACGTGGCGCCAGCCATCTCGGCTAGGTTCGGCACCATCGACTCCGTCATCCGTTTCGACATCCACCGCCTGGAGCCCCAGCTGATCTACGCCGTCCAGGGCGTGCAGGCAGCATGCGCATTGGGGGCCGCGTTCCTACTCTCTCCGTCCGCCGGCCTCACCACGCGCCTCGGTTACTGCGACGCCCCGAAATGCGGACGCTTCCGGATTGACCTTGAAACGCGCCGCGGCCGGCCGTGGCGGTATTGCTCGACCCCGCACCGGCGTGCCGCTGATGAGGCACGGGTTGCGAGCCGCATGCGCGCCTACCGCGCGCGCCACAGCAAACCTCGTTCCAGCCCAGCACGGAGGCGACGATGAATCGCGCAGCGCTCTACAGCCGCGTCTCGACGGACGAGCAAGTCGAGAAGTTCGGGCTCGACTCCCAGGAGCACGAATGCCGCGCGCACGCCGCGCGCAAGGGGTACGAGGTCGTTGCCGCGTTCCGCGACGAAGGCGTTTCGGGCGCGACCCTGGATCGGCCCGCGTTGACGCGGCTGCGTGACGCCGTTCGCGATCGGCGCGTCGACGTCGTCGTGACCCACAGCGTGGATCGGCTGTCGCGATCGCTCGCCCACCAGTTGCTCCTGATGGACGAGTTCGCACGAGCGGGCGTCACCGTCGTGTTCGCGACAATGAACGTCGAGAACAGCGCCGAAGGCCGGTTGTTGTTGAACGTCTCCGGCGTCGTCGGCGAGTATGAGCGCGAGAAAATCCGAGAGCGGACGGCGCGCGGCAAGCGCCAGAAGGCCCGTGCCGGGCACTTCGTCGTGCCCGGGCAGTGTGCCTACGGCTACCGGCCCGACGCCGCCGCTCCTGGACGTCTGGTGATCGACCCGGTCGAAGCGGACGTCGTGCGCCTGATCTATCGGCTGGCGATCGACGAGAAGAAGAGCGTGCGCGCGATCGCGACCCAGTTACGCCGGCTCGGGATTCGACCGCCGCGCGGTCGATGGACGCCCGGGCAAGTGGTGCGAATGCTCAGAGGCGGGTACTCCGGCCTGCGATATTTCAACGTCAAGCAAGTGCAGCCTGACGGGACGTCGCGTGTCCGCCCAGAGCAGGAGTGGATCGCGATCAAGGTCCCGGCCATCGTCACGCCGGAGCGCGAGGAGGCGGCACTCGCGCAGCTTGCCCTCAACCGGGCCGCGCTCGTCGGGCGCCCGCCCAAGGCGCACTATCCCCTGCGCGGTTTGGTCTTCTGCGACCGCTGCCGCCGTCGGTACGGCGGAAGCATGAGGCGGGGCGGTCGACGGCGCACGTACATGCACCCCGTGAGTCCGGCGGCCGAGACATGCCCGGAGGCGTATCGCTCGCAAGGCGCGGACGCGCTCGAGGCCGAGGTGCGCGCGCTCGTCACCCGCGCGCTGTCCGATCCGGCGACGCTTCGGGCCGGCGTCGAGAGGTATGAGCTGTCGCGCGGTGTTCGCGACGTCGAGCTTCGCAGTCAAGTCGCGCACCTCAAACAGCAGATCGACAAGGTGCGATCTGATGAGCGCCGACTGATCGGGCTCGTGGTCAGCGACCGCGAGCAGGGGGACATCGTGCAGGAGCGGCTGCGCGAGCTTGCCGGACGTCGCGGGGCGCTGGCCAGCCAACTACGGGAGGCCGAAGCGCTGGCGACTCAGCACGGCGCCGCACCCGGCGCAGCGCAGATCGACGCCGTCTGCGCCAAGGCCCGACGCGGGCTCGCCAAGCTCACCGACGCCGACTGGGAGGCGCTGCTTCGTGAGGTGGCCGACGAGATCAGGATTCGGCCCGACAGGCAGATCGAGATCCACGGAGTGCTGCGCGACGTCGGTGTGACAGCCGACGATGCGAAATTGTCCCACCGGCCGTGACCCTCGGCGATACGACCGGACGCGCGGCGGCGCGCGCTGCGCGGGGCGCGCCGGAGTCCGGTTACGCGTGGGTCCGGCTCTTCGCCGCGCTGCTGCTGTCGGCGATCGGCGGCATCGGCACGTGGTCGGTGATCGTCGCACTGCCGGCGGTCCAGGCGGAATTCGGCGTCGCGCGCTCCGCGGCCTCGCTGCCCTACACGATCAGCATGATCTGCTTCGGCGTCGGCGGCATCGTGATGGGCCGTCTCTCTGATCGTTACGGCATCTTCGTTCCTGCCGTAGGCGGCGCCGTGCTGCTCGGGCTCGGGTATGCGGTCGCGAGCCGGGCGACGAGCCTCTGGCAGTTCACGCTGGCCCAGGGCCTGCTGGTCGGCGTGGCGAGCTCGGTCGCGTTCGCGCCGGTGGTCGCCGATACCTCGCTCTGGTTCACCCGTCACCGCGGCATCGCGGTGGCGATCATCGCGAGCGGCAGCTACCTGGCCGGCACGGTGTGGCCGCCGGTCGTCGAGCATTTCATACGGAGCGACGGTTGGCGCCGCACGTATCTGGACATCGCGGTCTTTTGCGTCGCGACCATGGTGCCGCTGGCGCTGGTCCTGCGCCGGCGCTCGCCGACCGACGTGGCGTCCCCGACCAGCCGCCTCAGCGTCCGGTCATCGCGGCCGCTGGGCATGTCGCCCGCCGCGCTGCAAGGCGTGTTGGTCCTCGCCGGCCTCAGCTGCTGCGTCGCCATGTCGATGCCGCAGGTCCACATCGTCGCGTACTGCAGCGATCTCGGTCATGGCGCCGCGCGGGGCGCGCAGATGCTCTCACTGATGCTGGGCTTGGGTGTGGTGAGCCGCCTCGCCTCGGGCTGGATTTGTGACCGGATCGGCGGCCGCCTCACGTTGCTGATCGGCTCCAGCCTGCAGGCGCTGGCGCTGGTGCTTTTCCTGCCTTTCCACGGGCTCACCGGGCTCTACGTCGTGTCGGCGCTGTTCGGTCTGTTCCAGGGTGGGATCGTGCCCTCCTACGCCGTCATCGTCCGCGAGTTCTTTCCACCCCAGGAAGCCGGTGTGCGCGTCAGCACCGTGCTGATGGCGACCGTCTTCGGCATGGCGCTCGGCGGCTGGATGTCGGGCGCGATCTTCGACCTGACCGGCTCGTATCACGCCGCCTTCCTCAACGGCATCCTGTGGAACGTGCTGAACATCTCGATCGCCGTTGGACTGTTACGCCGATCGGCCAGTCCCCTCGAGCAGGCAGGCTAGCGAGATGCGTGTTCACCTGAGCGTGGCCGACGCACGCGCGCTTGGTGAGCGCGCGATGCGCGGGATCGGGTACGAGACGGAGGAAGCGCGGATCCTCACCGATCACGTGATCGACGCGGCGTTGTGCGGCTACGAGTATTCGGGCCTGCCGAAATTGCTGAACGTCGCCGACTCCCCACGCTTCAAGGCTCCGCGCCGTCCCATGAGCGTCGTGAAGGACACGGGCGTGTCGGTGCTGTTCGACGGCGGCAACCAGAACGGCATGCTGGGGATGTACTACGCGACGCGCGCGGCGATCGAGCGGGCGAGCGTGCACGGTTTCGCGCTCGTCGGCGTCAACAATCTCTGGATGAGCGGGCGCAGCGCCTACTACGTCGAGATGGCGGCGCAGGCGGGCTTGATCGGGATCCATACCGTGGCCGCGCCGCCGATGGTCGCGCCGCTCGGGGCCGCCAAGCCGGCCCTCGGCACCAATCCGATCGCCTTCGGCTTCCCGATGGAGGGCGATCCGCTCGTGATCGACCTGGGCACCTCAGCGTTCATGGCCACCGAACTGCAATTTCGCGAGCGGCTCGGCATCCCGCTGCCGGACGGCGTGGCGATCGACGAGCGCGGTCGGCCTACCACGGATGCGGCGGCCGCGCGACGTGGCGCACTCTTGCCGTTCGGTGGGCACAAGGGCTTCGCGCTGGCGCTTGCGATGCACGCGCTCGGCGTGAGCGCCGAGTACCTCTTCATCGCATTCAAGCCGGATCTCTTCATGCCGCTCGACGACTATCGGCGCGCGCTGGCCGCGGAGATCGCCGCGATCAAGGTGACGCCGCGGCAGGACGGCGTCGACGAGATCCGCATTCCGGGAGAGCGCGCACATCGCGAACGCGCGCGCCTCACCCGCGAGGGAATCGAGATCGACCGTCGGATCCATGATGCGCTGGCGACGCTCGCGGAAGGAAGGCGCAGCGTCTAGCCTCCCCGGTCGCGGGCGCGGGTAATATAGGCGCGCGAAACGGTCACGGAGGCCAGTCAATGAGAGACGGAAAAGGGCCGCTGAACGGAATCCGCGTTATCGATCTCGGTCGCCATCAGGCGGGACCCCGCTGCGCCCAGGTGCTCGCGCGTCTCGGTGCAGAGGTGATCAAGATCGAGCGCCTCGGTGGCGAGGAGACCCGATACCACTCGCCGTGGGTGCGCAAGCAGAGCGCGTACTGGGTCCAGTACAACAGCGGCAAAAAGAGCGTGAGCATGGACCTGCGCAAGGAGGAAGCGAAGACCGCGCTGCGCCGCCTCATCAAGGTCTCCGACGTGCTCGTGCAGAACTTCCGGCCCGGCACGATCGAAGAGATGGGTTTCGGCTACGACGCGCTGAAAACGCTGAACCCGCGCATCATCATGGCCAACGTCTCGGCGTACGGCCAGTTCGGGCCGTATCGCGATCAGATCGGCTACGACCCCATCGGGCAGACGATGTCGGGGATCGCCATGGTCACCGGCGAAGAAGGCATGCCGCCGATTCGCGCCGGCGTTCCGATCATCGACCGCACCACCGCGCTGCACTCGGCCATCGGCATCCTGGCCGCGCTCTACGAGCGCAATATTTCGGGCGAGGGCCAGGCCATCGATGTGTGTCTCGCGGACTCGGGCTATAGCCTGACCGAGATCCCGATCACCGCGTACCACGGCGCCGGCACCGAGCCCCAGCGAGGCGTCACGGATTCAGCGCCGAGCGGCATGTACCCGTGCAAGGATGGCTGGGTCCTGATCTCGGCCGGCGACCAGCACCACTGGCAGCGCGTGTGCGGAGCACTCGGCAAGCCGGAGTGGCAGACCGATCCGCGCTTCACCACGCGCCGTGAGCGTAGCAAGCACGCCGAGGCTATCAACGAAGCGATGCGTGGGCTGATGGCCGGCATGACGATGAAGGACGCGATCGCTCACTTCACGCGTCACGACGTCGTGGCGGCGCCGGTGAATACCATCGCGCAGGCGGCCCGAGACTCGCATCCGTGGGAGCGGCGCGCCCTGGTCGAGGTTCCCGATTTTCTCGCGGGGACGATCGCCGTGTCGGGCGACTTCTGGCACTTCGGCCGCACGCCGGCCGTCGTCGGCTCGACGCCGAAGGTGGGCGAGCACAACGAGGAAGTGTTGGGGGGGCTGCTCGGATACTCGAAGGACGAGATCGCCGACCTGTATGCCAACGAAGTGATCGGAAACCGGGACCATTACGACACCGTCCCGTAGGCGGTATCGAACGTTCTCGTCAGCCTATTGAATGATGGCGTCGCATCCTGAGCCTCATGGGCGGGACGACACATTCACGGCGACGTGCGTAAGCGTCACATTCCGCCAGTCTATGACGCGTCGGCCGGCACGTCGGCGAGCAAACGGCCGAAGGCGGGCAGGCGCTCCGAACTGCTGAATGCGCGCAGCATCGCCCAGAACGACGCCTGGTTCGTCGTCACCACGGGCTTGCCGAATTCCCGCTCCCACGCGGCCACGGACGACATCGTCGGGAAATTTCCTCCGGGCACTACGAAGACCTCGATCTCCGGCCGATCGATCCGGGCGAACGCATCACGCGCGTTCTGCGGGCCAAGCTTACCGATCGCGTACGCGTCGGTCGCGCCGAATCCCTCGAGGGCGATCGTCGCGAGCCCGTGCTTGTCCTTGAAATAGCGGGCGGCGCGTTCGTTGACGGGCTCCGAGTACGGCGACACGATCGCGATGCGCCGCGCTCCGAGCGCGCGAACGGCGCGGCCGACCGCCTGCGCCGACGTGATCGCCGGAGCGCCGGCGCCGGCGCTCATGCGCTTCGTGACGACGTCGTCGTAGTCGTCGGCGAAAAGACTCGCCGACGTCTGCGCCAGGATCACCATCTCGACCTTGGCGGTCCCCAGCAACCGCGACTGATAGTCGATGTCGTCGTCCCGACTCGGCGCGAAGCTGCCGCCGCTCGACATGAGACGGCCGATGTGGGCCTGGTACGTCGGCGGCAAAAGCCGACATTCGATCTCGACCGTCGTGTTGGTGGACGGAATCAGCACGCCGAAATGTCGGGTATTCACTGGCCCAGCGTCACCGACCGGCCCGAAGCGGCGGATCGCTCGATCGCATCGATCAGCCTGTGGCGCCTGACGGCGAGATCGAAGTCGACGTCGAAGGACCCGCCGCCACGCAGAGCACCGGCCGCACGCGCGTACGCCTGGGCGACGTTGTAGGCCTGACCGGCCGGCGCGCCGTGCGGAGCGAACCTGTACTTGTCCGGAACCGGCATGTCGGCCAAGGGCTCCTTGCCTCTGCCCGCATGCAATTGGTTCGGTCCCTGGCTGAGCGCGCCGCTCGCCCGGATGACGATGGCGCCCTCGCGCCCGTAGATCTCGAGTCGGTTGCCACTCGGATTCGAGGGCGCGGTGGCGATGCTGACCGACACCTCGGCGCCGCTCACCATGCGTCCGACGACGTTGATGCTGTCCGGCGAATCAACGGAAACCGCTTTGCCTTCGAGCGTGCGCCACTCGGGAACGCGCGTCGCGACACGCGCGGAGATCTCGGCGAATTCGCCCAGCACGGCGCACAGCGCGTCGATCGCGTGTCCGCCGGTGATGGTCAGCACGTTCGCGCCGTTGGCGCGTACGCCCTGCCAGATGCGACCGGGGCCGCGCTGGTGCACGGCCGGAGCCACGCAGGTCAGGCCGGCCGTGAGCACCTCGCCGATGTAACCGTCGTTGATCAGGTCACGCGCGTACAGAATCGTCGGGTCGCTGCGCCCCTGAAGCCCGACGATCGTCCGGAGCGAGCGTTGGCGAGCGAGGCCCGCCATCTCTTCGGCCTCCGCGAGAGTCTTGCCGAGCGGCCACTCGCAGCACACGGGCTTCCCGGCCTGCAGGCCTGCCATGACCAGGTCGCGGTGACCGGGCACGCGCACGCACACGACGAGCAGGTCCACGTCGGGATGCGCCGCCATGTCGCCGAAGCGCTGGAACGCGTGCCGTGCGCCGAACGCCGCGGCTGAGGCCTTGGCGGTGTCCTCGTGAGCGGTGCAGACCGCCGTCAGCTCATAACCGGGCAGCGCCTTGAGCGCGGGCACGTGAGCGTTCGCACCCCAGCCGCTCCCGCCTTGCGTCACGGTCGCTCCCACGATTCCCACGCGGATCTTGTCGGTCATCTGAGCCTCCCTTTCCCCGGGGCCGACAGGTTACAAGAAGCGCCCGCCGCTTGACACCTCGCCGTAGCAAGCGGAACATCCGCGCTCGAGCGCCCCATGCGGCAGATTGCCGAAGACAGGCGGTTGCCCTTCGATGTCGATGCGGAGCCGGTGGTGCAGGCGGCCGCCGCGCTGCGGTCCGTCATCCGCACGTATCACGACGAGCTCGAGCGCGAGCAGCGCCTGCCGAAGGCACTGGTCGAGCAATGTCATGCCGCCGGCTTCTACCGCCTCGTGAGACCGCGCGAGCTGGGCGGCCTGCAGGCCGACCCGCTCACGTATCTGCGCGTCGTCGAGCTGCTTGCCGAGGGCGCCGGCTCGGTCGGCTGGAACGTCTGCAACAACAACATCGCCCAGCTGGTCTCGCTCGGCTTGCCCGACGAGGGCATCCGGGAAATCTACGGGCGCGGCGGCGACGTCGCCATCGCGGGCACGGCCGTGCAGGGCGGCGGGAAGGCCGTGCCCGTCGACGGTGGTTACCGGGTGACCGGTCGCTGGCCCTTCGGCACCGGCTGCCAGGAAAGCGGCTGGATGCTGGGCAGCTTTCAGATTCTCGACGGCGGCGAGCCACGCCGCAGCCCGGATGGCGCCTCGGCTTACTGGCGCGGCGTCTTCGCGCGCTCCGAGGCGCAGATCGTCGAGGGCAGCTGGGACGTGGCCGGCCTGCGTTCGACCGGCAGCTTCGACTGGACCGTCGACGACGTCTTTCTGCCGGAGCGGCGCACGATGGTCCACGCCGGCGTCCCGCTCGACAACCAGTGGAGCCACTGGCCGGGAATCTCGTTCGCCCTGCCCGCGCAGGTGTGGGTCGGGCCGCACCACAGCGCCGTGATCACCGGAATCGCGCGGGCGGGCATCGACGCGCTGATCGAGCTCGCCGCCGAAAAGACGCCGCGCGGGCGGAGCGATCGTCTCTGCGACAATCCGCAAGTCCAGGACGCCATCGGTCGGGCCGACGCCATGCTGAACGCCGGTCGCGCCTACCGCACCGCGATGATCACCGAGCTCTGGAACACCGTCGCGGCCGGCGAGGAAACCACGCTCGAGCAGCGCGCTCGCTGCCGGCTGGCCGGGGTTCACGCCGCCGACAACGCCCGCGGCGCGATGGACCTGATGTTCCGCCAGGGCGGCAGCACCTCCTACCGGTACCAGAGCCGCCTGGCCGAATGCTGGCGCGACCTGCAGGTGGTCGGCCAGGCCGTCACCGTGATGCCGGAGTGGTACCCGATCGGCGGCCGCGTTTTCCTCGGCATGGATCCGGGGCCCCGGCTGCGCTAACCGAGAGGAGAGGCTCATGCCGTTCTACGTGCGTGGCGACGTCCGCATCCACTATCAGGAAGTCGGCTCCGGCTTCCCGCTGCTGCTGATCCCCGGCGGCGGTCTCAACTCCGCGATCGCCTGGTGGTCGAGCGGCGCGGCCTTCAACCCGATGGAGGAATTCAAGGACGAGTTTCGCTGCATCACGATGGACCTGCGCAACGGCAACAACGGGCTGTCGAGCGGCCCGCTGCAGATCGAGAAGCCGTGGGACGCCTACGCCGACGACCAGCTCGGGCTGATGGACCACCTGGGCATCCGTGAGTTCCTCGTGCTCGGCAACTGCATCGGGGGCCCGTTCATCATGAAGTTGATCCAGCGGGCGCCCGAGCGCGTGGTGGCCGCCGTGCTGAGTCAGCCGAGCGGGCACCGCCCCGAGGATCCGGACATCTTCTGGAACAACAACACCACGAACTGGGGACCGGCGCTGTGCGCGCGGCGATCGGATATCACGATGCCGATGGTCGAGCGTTTCCTGCACAACATGTATCGCTCGCCGGCCGACTTCGTTTTCACCGTGACGCGGGACTTCGTGCGCTCGTGCCAGACGCCGCTGCTGGTGCTGCCCGACGACATCCCGCCGCATCCGCTGGCCATCTCGAGGGAGATCGTGGATCTGGCGCCGAACGCCGAGGCCTCGATCTACCCGTGGAAGGAGTCCAGGGACACGATCCGCAAGGTCATGGACCATGTCCGGACGTTCTTGAAAGCGCACGAGCCCGTAGCGTCACGCTGAGCCGGCGCCGCCTTCCCGCTGCTGGCGCAGGAAGTCCTCGACGTCCCGCATCAGCTTTTCCGAGTCGAGCTCCCCGTCGGGCAGCGGCTGCTGCTGCTCCTCGCGGAGCTCGGCGTCGTACTGCTGCTCGAGCTGCCGCACGTGCTCGCGCGTCGCGCGGTCCCGAGCCACCGCGCGGTCGCATTGGGTACGGAACTCCTGGATCGCCTCGGCGAACCGGGACATGTCCGGCGTCAGATGCAGAAGGCGGGCGACATAGCTCACCAGCGTCTGGATCGCCGCCGGATTTTCCGCATCCGGGAGATAGTGTGGCGCTTGTCCCATGAACCCGACGTGCTGCATGTTTCGCCGCCCCGCCGCGTCGAGGACCACCGAAGAGATACCGGTCGGGCCTTCGTAGGTCGGCACACGATAGATGCCCCACGCTTCGAGCAACGATCGCACGGCGGGATCGGTGCAGCGGGCCGTCACACGAATCGGCCGGGTGTGCGGGACACTGGCCAGGAGCGCGCCGACCGATACGATCTGCCTCACGCCGCAGCGCTCGGCGACATCGAGGAACGCCTTCGTGTAGGTCCGCCACCGCTGATGGGGCTCCGGCCCGCAGAAGAGCAGGAGGCCGTTTCCGCCGTCTGCCGGACGCCACGCGAAGAACTCGCTCCGCGGCCAGAGGATCTCGCGCTCCCCATCGGGTCGCATTCGCACCTCGGGGCGTTCCTGGGTCAGGACGAAAAACTCCTCGGGGTCGATCCGCGCCAAACGCTCGGCGGCGAGATCACCGATCAGGTGGCGCACGGCGCCCGTGGCCGCCCGGCCCGCATCGATCCATCCCCCAAACGCCATGACCAGCGTCGCCAAGGTGCCAGACGGCTCGCGATCGAACGCTACGTGGTCCATTTGGAAGCCATGGTACATAATCGCGACTCGTCAGGGTGGCTGATAGGAGGATCCTCATGAGCGAGGTCGACGGCGCAACGTTGGTGGCGAGAAGCCTCAAAAGGCAGGGTGTCGAGTTCATGTTCGGGATCGTCGGGTTCCCGGTGGGCCCGATCGCGGTGGCCGCGCAGAAGGAAGGCATCACGTACGTCGGCATGCGCAACGAGCAGTCGGCGTCGTACGCCGCGCAGGCCGTCGGCTATCTGACCGGGCGTCCCGGCGCCTGCCTGGTCGTATCGGGCCCGGGCGTGGTCCACGCGCTGGCCGGCCTCGCCAACGCGCAGCAAAACCGCTGGCCGATGGTGCTCATCGGCGGCGCGTCGGAGTCGTGGCGCAACGGCATGGGCGCCTTCCAGGAAGAGCGCCAGGTGCTGATCGCGACACCGTTCTGCAAGTTCGCGCACGCGGTCGAGCACGTCCATCGCATCCCGTTCTACGTGGAGATGGCGGTCCGCAATTCGATCTACGGCGCGCCCGGAGCGTCCTATCTCGATCTGCCGGACGACATCATCACCGCGAAGATCGACGAGTCGCGGGTGGATGAGCCGCCGCGCTGTCCGGACCCGCCGCGCACGCAGGCCATGCCGGCGGACATCGAGCGCGCGCTGAACGTAATGCGCTCGGCGGAGCGACCGCTCGTCATCATCGGCAAAGGCATGGCGTACTCGCGCGCCGAGGACGAGGTGCGCGCGTTCATCGAGCGCGTCAAGGTGCCGTTCCTGGCCTCGCCGATGGGTAAGGGCGTGATGCCGGACAGCCATCCGCTGTCGGTCGGCGCGGCGCGGAGCCACGCGCTGCAGAACGCCGACGTCGTGTTCCTCATGGGCGCGCGGCTCAACTGGATCATGCATTTCGGTCTGCCGCCACGCTTCAACAAGAACGTGCGCATCGTCCAGCTCGATATCGCGCCCGAGTCGATCGGTCAGAACGCGCCGACCGAGGTCGCGCTGGTCGGTGATGGCAAGGCGATCGTCGCGCAGATCAACGAAGCGCTCGGCAAGCGCGAGTGGGTGTTCCCCAAGGAGTCGCCCTGGCATGCCGCGATCGCCGAGAAGGCGGCGGCGAACGCCGCGCAGATCGCGCCGCAGCTCGCCGACGACCAGGCGCCGGCCAACTATTACCGCGCGCTGAAGGACGTGGCCGCGTGGACGCCGGACGACGCGATCATCATCGGCGAGGGTGCCAGCACGATGGATATCGGGCGCACGCAGCTCTTCAATTCGAAGGCGCGGCATCGGCTCGATGCGGGCAGCTACGGCACGATGGGCATCGGCATGGGGTTCGTCATCGCGGCCGCGGTCGTGCATCCCGACAAGCCGATCATCTCGGTCTCCGGAGATTCGGCGATCGGGTTCTCCGGCATGGAGATGGAGACCGCCTGCCGCTATCAGCTGCCGGTGAAGATCGTCGTCTTCAACAACGGCGGCATCGGGCCGGGACACGCCAAGCATCCGGACAACCCGCTGCAGAACCTGAGGCCGAATGCGCTGATCTACGGCGCGCGCTACGACAAGATGATGGAAGCGTTCGGCGGCAAGGGCTGGTTCGTCGAGAATCCGAAGGATCTGAAGAACGCGCTGGACCAGGCGATGGCGTTCCGTGGCCCGGCGCTCGTGAACGTCATGATCTCGCAGGAGTCCGTCCGCAAGCCGCAGCAGTTCAAGTGGCACAGCTGAGGACAAATGCCATGCCGACGATCGATGCTCAGGTACACGCGTACGAGCGCGACCATCCCGGCCGACCGTGGGCCGCAGTACTGACCGGCCCCGCGGAGGTCACGGGCGACGACATGGTGCGGGCGATGGACGCCGTCGGCGTCGACGGCGCGCTGCTCATCTCGCCGTTCACGATGTACCGCTACGACGCGAGCTACGCGATCCAGGTGCGCAACAAATATCCCGGCCGGTTCGCGCTGATCAAGCCGGTGAATCCGTCCGACCCCGGTGTCGTCGAGACGATCGACGACTGGGCGGCGACGCCGGGCACGATCGGGATCCGCATCATGATGAACCGCGACGTCTCCGAGGATCCCGCCGATCCCGGGATCAACCGGGTGCTGGCGGCCGGGGCGCGGCACGGACTGCCCGTGAACATTCTCTGCTGGGGTCGCCTCGAGCAGGCGCGGGCGCTTGCCGCGCGCAATCCGGATACGACGCTCGTCATCGACCATCTCGGTCTGCAGCAGCCGTTCGAGCCGCCGCCGCCTGCGCAGCCGTTCGCCGATCTGCCGAAGGTCCTCGAGGTCGCCCGGCAACCGAACGTCGCGATCAAGATCACCGGCGCGTGCACGCTCTCGCGCGAGGCCTATCCCTACAAGGACATCTGGGATCCGCTCGCGCGCATCTTCGACGCCTTCGGGATCGAGCGGTGCATGTGGGGCACCGATTGGACCCGCGCGGTGAAGCTGCTGACGTATCAGCAGGGCGTCGATGCGTTCCGGAACACCGATCGCCTGTCCGAGAGCGACAAGCGCACGCTGATGGGCGGCACGCTGCAGCGCGTGTACAAGTGGTCGCCGAAGAGCGCGTGACGCGAGCGGGTCGATGAACTGGCTGGTGAAGGAAGAGCCGACCCACTACGGGTGGGACGAGCTCGTGAAAGACAAGAAAGCGGTGTGGAGCGGCGTCAGGAACGCGCTGGCGCAGAAGCATCTGCGCGCGATCAAGAAGGGCGACCGCATCTTCTACTACCACACCGGCGACGAGAAGGCCGTGGTCGGAATCGCGAAGGCGCTGTCCGGCGCCTATCCGGATCCGGAAGACTCGAGCGGCAAGTACGTCGCGGTGGACATCACGCCCGTCGAGCGCCTTGCCAGGCCGGTCACGCTCGCCGAGATCAAAGCCGACCGGGCCTTCAAGGATTTCCCGCTAGTCCGCATCGCGCGGCTGTCGGTGATGCCGGTCACCGATGCGGAGTGGGCGCGCATCGAGCGCATGGCAGAGAAGGCCGGTTAGCACCGCAGTCGGCTGATCACATCGTGCAGCAGCGATGACACGCGCAATCAGCTGGATGCGGGTCGGGGACGGTGAGCCCGGACTCGAGCAGCTGATGCTCGATGAGGGCTCCGCCGACGGCCTGGTCATCGCCATCGACGACGACCGGCGGCCCTTCCGCCTCGGCTATCGGCTCACCTGGGACGCGTCGTGGCGCGTGCGCGACGCGCGGCTCAGCGTGACGACGGAGCACGAGACGCGGACGCTCCAGCTCGAGAGCGACGGCAAGGGCCACTGGCGCGACGGTGAGGCGCGCGCGCTGCCGGCGCTCGACGGCTGTCTCGACATCGACATCTGGCCGACGCCGTTCACGAACACCTTCGCGCTCCGCCGCGACCCGATGGCGGTCGGTGAGCGCCGCGTGTTCGTCGTGGCATGGGTGGCGGCGCCCGAGCTGAGCGTTCGACCTTCGCGCCAGGCGTATACACGGCTGGCCGATCGGCGCTATCGCTTCGAGAGTCTCGAGAGCGACTTCAGCGCCGAGCTCGTGGTCGACGCGGATGATCTCATCGTCGACTACGAGGCGCTCTTTCGGCGCGTGTACTAGCCTGCGCTACAACACGCCGTCGCGCTTCAACGCCGCGACCTCGTCGGCGCCGAGACCGAGCCAGGCGTTGAGCACGTCGGCGTTGTGCTGGCCCAACAACGGCGACGCCGTGACCCGCGGTGGCTTGCCGTCGACGCGCACGGGCCACGCCGGCATCTTGAATCTGCCGTTCGCGTGATCCATCACCTGCATGATCCCGCGCTTCTCGAAGCTCGGGTCGTTCTGCAGCTCCATCGTGTCGAAGACGGCGCCGGCCGGCACGCCGTCCCCGCTGATCAGCGTCATCGCCTCTTCCTTCGTGTGCTTGCGCGTCCACTCGGTGATGATCGCGTCGAGCTCGGCTTCGTTCCGGAGCCGGGCCTCGCCGGTGGCGAAGCGCGGATCGTCGATCAGCTCGGGGCGCCCGATCAGCTTCATCAGCCGCGCCCAGTGCTCGGGATTGGCGCGGCTCGTGATGATGTAGACCCAGTCGTTAGGCCCGTACGGCTTGCACTGATAGATTCCGGAAGGCGCGTTGGCGCCCATGACGCTCTTCCCGGCGCGTCGTGGCGCGGCTTTCCCGGTGCGCGCCTGGACCGCGAAGCACGTGCGCATGTAGTGAAGCATTGCGTCCTGCATCGCCACTTGCAGCCGCCGCCCCTTGCCGGTGCGCTGCCGTTCGTGCAGCGCCCCGAGAATCGTGATCGCCATCAGCATGCCGGTGCCCGTGTCGCCAAAGCTCGGGCCCGGCTTGCAAGGCGGCCGGTCGGGCTCGCCGGTCACGCTCATCATGCCGCCGGCGGCTTGCGCGATCATGTCGAAGGCGAGGCCCTTCTCGTACTTGCTGCCGGTGCCGAACCCCTGGATCGAGCAATAGATGAGGCGCGGGTTGAGCGTCCGCACGTCTTCGTAGCCGAGGCCGAGGCGCTCGATCGTCCCCGGCGCCATGTTCTCGACGGTGACATCGGCCTTCCCGAGCAAGTCCTTCGCCAGCGCGAGCCCACGCGGTGACTTGAGATCGAGGGTCAGCGACTTCTTGTTGGCGTTGAACATGTGGAAGTACCACGGGTCGTCCGGGGCCTTTCCGGGAAGCACCCGGCGGGCGGGATCCCCGGTCTTCGGGTTCTCGATCTTCACCACCTCGGCGCCGAGCCAGGCCAACGCCTCGGTGCACGACGGCCCCGCCTCGAACTGGGTGAAATCGACGACGCGGATACCGGTGAGAAACTCGAGCTCCTGGCAGCCTTCACTCATCGCAGATCTCCCTCACGGTTTCTTCAGGCGGATGTCCTCGTACGGCGCGGCGAAATAGAGCAGCGGGTTCAGACCGATGGCCGGCTCCTCGACTCGTGGTCCCACGCCATGCAGCGTGGCGGGCTCGAAGATCGGCGCGTGCATGACCCGCTCGTGCATCAGGCGCTGAATCTGATGAAGCAGGGCTTCGCGCCGCTTGCGGTCGCGCTCCTGTGCCTGCGTGCGGAACAGGTCGTCGATGTCCGGATACCCGCCATAGGCGTAGGTCGAGCTGCTGATGACGAACGCCTCGATGCGTGACGCGGCGTTGCCCTGCGCCGCCGTCACCGTCAGGATGAGCCCCTGCAGCTTCTTCGTCCGCCACGCCTCCATGTAGGTCGCCCGCTCCATGCTCCGCACGCGCGTGCGAATGCCGACCGCGGCCAGGTTGTTGCTGAGCGCCTCACCCATGGTGGTGAATGGCGGCAGCGGAGTCACGTCGCCGGCATCGAAGCCGTTGGGATAACCCGCCTCGGCGAGAAGGCGCTTGGCCTGCGCGGGATCGTAAGGATAGGGTTCGATGCGCAGCGCGAAGTCCATGATGCTCGGGATGATCGATCCGTTCAGACGCGAATACCCCAGTCGCTCCGCCTCGTTGATGCCCTGCTTGTCGATGGCGAGATTGGCCGCCAGCCGAACGCGGCGATCGGCCCAAGGCGACTTGGGCTTCCACTGCTCCGGAAACTCGACCCACCAGCTCGCGGTGGGGATGACGTAGACCAACCGAAGCTTGGGGTCGGCCTTGACGGTCGCGGCCTCGAGACCGACCATCAGGTAGCCGAGATCCGCCTCGCCAGTTTTCAGCATCGCCAGGCGCGTGGTGCGATCGGGGACGCCTTTGATGATGACGCGCTTGAGCGACGGCTTCTTGCGCCAGTACTGCTCGTTGGCCTCGAGCACCAGCTCCGTGCCCGGGCTCATCCGCACGAACCGAAGGGGCCCCAGTCCCACGGGGTGACGCGCAAACCCTTCCTCGCCGACCTTCTCGATGTATTTCTTGGGCACGATCCACGCCGCGCCCGTGAACGGCGTGGCATAGAACACGAGAAAGTCCGGCCAGGGGCTGTTCAGGACGAACCGCACGCGATGCGGATCGACGATCTCCACGGCCTTGACCCGCTCGTGGAGGATCTTGGCCGAGACGCCCCGATAGCGGGCGAAGCTGAACTTCACGTCCTCGGCCGTGAATGGATCGCCGTTGTGGAATTTTAGCCCTTCACGCAGCTTGAACTCGTACACCAGCCCGTCCGGACTCTCCTTCCACGACTCGGCCAAGCACGGCGCCATGTTGTTGCCGGGCAGCGGCTTGATCAGCGCGTCGTGCAGGGCATAGAGGAAGACGAACGGCGTGCTGAGTCCCGAGGTCTCCGCTGGATCGAGAAACGTGGGCGCGATGGAAGCGTCGAAAGCGATGATCAGCTCGCCCTCGGGCCGGTTCTGACCGGCGGCGTCCCCACCCCACATCGCCAGGAGCAGAAAGAATGACGCGAAAACCGCGCTCGCTTTTGCGATCATGGACCTCCCAAGCTCACCTTGATCAGATAGGGACACGTTATTCAGATAGGGACACGTTATATGGTCGAGGTTCGCGCGAGGTCAAGAGCGAGCGCAACGTATGTGGCGGTGCCTGCCGCTTTCGCGGGTGTCCTCGCGCTCGCGACCACGCTGGCCTGGGGCGACGTCGGACACGCGCACGCGCCGGACGATGGCACCCAGATACCCCGCGTCGTCTGGCTCCTCGGCATCGCGCTCACGATCCTCGTGGCCCTCCTCCTCCTCCGGCAGGCGCGCCGCGGCGGGGACTATCTGCGGCGCGTGCGCGGCTTCAGCCGAAACGCGCGACTCCTGCTGCTGCGCACTCCGTTCAGCGGACTCTCGGTGAGCATCTGGCGGCTCCTGTTCTATCTCTACTTGCTCGCCTCGGGCCACGACACGCTCTTCGTCGCGCAGCTCGCCTCGATCAATTGGATTGCTCACGGTCTCTCCGTCATCCCCTCGGGGATCCTCTCGGACCTCTTCGGGCGGCGCCGCGTCTTTCTCATTTCTTACAGTGGCAACATCCTCGGTACGGCTGGACTGATCGTCGCCCACGATCCCATGGTGTTGCTCGTGCTGGCCGCTGTGCAGGGCGCCTTCGAGGGCGGCCACGCGATCGTCGGTCCACCATTCATGGTGGAGCAGAGCCGGCCCGCCGAGCGCGTGCATCTCTTCAGCATCGCCTCGTTCCTGACGGTCGGCGCCGCCAGCCTCGGGAATCTTCTGGCGGGAGCCCTTGGGATCGCCTTCGCCCCGCTCCTGGGGCTCGGGCCGGAGAGCGCCGGCACCCTGCGGGCGGGCCTCTCCTGCGTCGTGCCGATCATGCTGTGCTCGGTGCTTCCGATCTACCTGATCAACGAGCAGTGGCAGCCGATCGACATCAAACGGTGGTGGCGAAACCTCGAGAGCTACGGGACGATCAGCATGCTGGCCTTGACCGAGGGCGCCGCCGGGCTCGCGCTGGGGATGACCGCGCCATTCTTCGCCGTGTTCTTCGCCCACGAGCTTCACGCATCGACCGCGACAATCGGCGTGATCTTCGGCGCCGGTTCGATCGTCACGGCATTCGCGACGCTGCTGGGCCCGGTCGCCGTCCGAAGGCTCGGCCGTGTTCGTACGGTGGCCTTCCTGAAGCTTCTCGGCGTGCCGTTCCTCGTGTTGATCGCGCTCGCTCCCGGCGTGGTGACGGCGGGTCTCGCCTACGTTCTGACGATCGTGTTCATCGGCGGAGCGTTT
>Ga0209382_10003082_pt1 | contig 23399 bp, 10 predicted proteins | sample SoiMetdeltSBSDD5_FD_187599 | JGI IMG/M metagenome (GOLD analysis project Ga0209382, IMG submission 187599) | Bulk soil microbial communities from a Populus tree surrounding site in Tennessee, USA - Soil MetaG P. deltoides SBSDD5 (SPAdes) (version 2) | ecosystem: Environmental > Terrestrial >...
GCCCGGAGTCAGCCTGGCGAAGTCGAGAAAGTTGCGCCCGTTGATCGGCAGGCTATTGATCGGCCTCTGAGTGATGGTCGATGACTGGTGTGTCCGCTCAGTCTCGATCAACGGCTCGGCGGTCTCGATAAGTACTTTAGGACTGCCGAGCGCCAGATCGAAGTTGAGCGTCAAGACCTGACCGACCGTGAGTGTGATTTCTTTTTTGATTTGCGTGTTGAAGCCGTTAACTTCGATCTTCACTTCATATACGCCGGGCGGCAGAAGAGGAATGCGATAGGCTCCGTTCGTGTCAGATATGGCGCTGCGCGTCAATCCTGTGGCCATGTTGGTCGCTTTGACCGTGGCCCCGCGCACGACTGACCTCCCGGGATCCCTGACGACGCCGGTTATGTCGGCGGATGAACTACGCGCCTGCGCAAAAGCAGGCGAGGCTGCTAAACCAAGAGCGATGACCAAACAAAAGACTTTCGCGATCTGACTAAGCATGTTACCTCCGATATTGGGGGATACAATTCGGCGTGTAGGCAATGAACTATTTCACCGACACCGTGAGGCTGCGTCTTTGCACGATGCTTGATTCTGTGTGGCGAGATTCGTGTCAGGGGAACACAATAACTACTTCCTGGGAGCGCTCATCCTGCAATGTCTCGGCGCTCTGATTCTCGCGCTTTAGTTGCGGGAGCAAATGAAAATGGGGCTTTTTGCGGATTCCCCCCAACAACCTCTAGTTATATCTCTAGAAATACAGAGAGGAATTGAAGGTTTCCCGGGGCAATATATTGTATTTATCAGGGATGCCTATCACAGGCGATCATAAGCTATACATTTTATGTCGGAAAGTCAATGTTGGCGGTCAGAAGAAGTTTAGTGAATCGGGGGAGTATGCCGGGCGCCGGCGCAGCTAATGGGCGCCCGCGCCCGGCAGTGTCGGTGTTCATCGAGGCGAGCTACTCAAAAATATGCACCAGCCTTCCACTCGGAAGCCTATCGGGGATTAACTGGCGCAGCCTTTCCGGGGTGGCGTCTGGGTCGTGCAAACCGTCACGCACGAACTCCAGGAGCCACTGAAACTCGTCATTCGTGAGCGTTACCGGCGTCGCCAGCAACGGATCGATGCGCTGTAACACGGGTTCTATCGGACCCACTTTTAAATCGCTGTCAACGCCGGCCTGAGACCGATTGTATTTTCGCGCCGAGCTAATGGCGTCGAGGTGAAACCGCAGGGCATCCTCCAGCCTTGTGTAAGCCCCGTTATGAAAAAATGTTGGTTGCAGTATTACATTGCGCAGCGGGGAGGTCCGGAACGCATAACGATCGGCCGGATTACCTGTTATCTGTTCCAAGCCGAAATCCTCGTTGGCGTCTGGTCCGTCGAAAGGCACGTTCCCGTTGCTGGGGAAAAGCTGTGGGAGGCCGATCACATGCTGCCTGAAGTCGCTAAACTGCTCGTTGGAAATCCCCGATACCGCATGACATTGAACACACCCTGCCCTGCCGAAAAAGAGCAGCGCGCCTCGCTTCTGAGAATCGGTCATCGCGGACTTGTCGCCGCGCGCAAACTTATCGATCGGGGCGTCGGAAAACGTAAGACTGAACTCGAACTCGGCGATCGCTCTGGCGAGCATTTCGTAGGTGATAGGCCCGCCGTCCTCCACGTCACTAAAGATGTCGGCGAAAAGCTCCCGATACTCCGAATTGGCGTTCAACCTTGCCACGACGGCGGCTCGAATGCCGTCGTTGGTAACCGGCACCTGCAGACGGAAGCCGGCCATCTCAGATCTCTCTGTAGGGGGGATGAATGCCTGAGCTGTCAGCAAGTGCGGGAGGAATGAGAGCGTTAGTCCTTCGGGCGGCGGGAACTGGAATCCGGCGCTGTTGTCAAACGGGTCGCCGGAGAGCGAGGCGAACCGCGAATTCAACATCAACCTGGGATAGAAGACGTTATTTAGAAGCATCGGCGCGCGCCGCTGGTTGCGCGGGCCGGCGCGATTCGGACCCACAATGTTATTGTTTCCAACTCCGATGGCAATGGATTGCGTGTCGCCGAAGCCGGACGGAGCGGCATGACAGCCCGAGCAAGAGTTATCGTCATTTAAACCGAGAAGGCTGTCGTGAAACGCAAGTCTTCCCAGGTCCGCGAGGTGATTATCGATCTGACGGCCAAGCCGGTTCTCGAGTCTCGATTCGATCCTTCCCGTGAAGCCCATGGTGCGGAGAGCGGCGCTAAGCTGTCCAGACAGGTTATCGTCCCCGGAATTCCCTTCTCTCGGGGACCCACTCTGCGCCTTCACGTTTTGAGATGGAGCGGACATCATTACGCCGCATGCCGCAATGATCAGCAGAACAATGATCACTTTAAGCCACTTAATTCGCATGAGCCTCCTACTTTCCCGTAAACGGCGCCTGCGCAAAGAAGCGGCGGGCGCGCCAACACTTAATAACGGACACGTGTGCCCGTCAGGTACGACTTCGTCTTGATGGAGCGTTAATTGTGGTACGCGACTCTGTGAAGCGCAGCTTCTTAGGTAGTATTCGGTTTTAACTTGATTGTTTGGGTGTCCCACTCACCCGGGGGGAAATTTCGACAAATTTCTATAACCACAACTCCGCCGATAATAGACAGTACGCGCAATTTGTCAAGAATAGATCTCGATTCCCGGCTCTGAAGAATCAGGCATCCAGGAGCCATTGGCCGGAATGGACGCCAGAAAAGCGTAACGACAGCGACAACTCAATTTCTACCACCAATCCAAGCCCGACCCCGGAGGGGCGAAAAACATTTCGCCCCTCCGGGCTTGGCGCCACAAAATCCGTTAGCGCCAGGAATATTCATCCCGTCTTTTTTGCGATGGGGCCTAAGACGAAAGTCAAGACGCTCTTCACTCTGACGGGCTCGCCGTTGAGGATCCACGGCGCAAAGACCCATTTACGCGCCGCCTCCTCGGCCGCGTTTCGCAGTGCGAGGGGCCCGCTGATGGCCGTGGTCTCGACGACAATCCCTATTTCCGAGATGATAATTTCCACCTCGACTGTCCCTGTGATGTTCATCTCCTTGGCGGTCGGCGGATAGTCCGGGTTGGCTTTAATGATAGCCCAGCTTAGCGACACGCTTTCTGGAACCTGCACCAAAGCTTGAGTCGGGGACGGAGGAGCCGCAGGCAGCAGGTCCTCAGCCTGGCCCAGGTCGTCGGCCACAGGCGGAACGCTTGCAAACATCGGCCCCAGGTAGCGAAAAGGTGAGATGAACCAAGCGGAATCCATTTTTATAGCCGGCAGATCGGCAATCCGATTTTTCGCGCCGGTCGTGGAAGGGCCTTCCGGATCGCGCAACCTCTCCGGCAGATCGCTCAACCGGCGGACCGGATAGAGCTGTTCGTTCTGTTCGATGACGGCGAGGATGAAAGAGGGCTTTCTGGTCAGCCCCTTTTTGAAAGTCCCGACACTGATTGCGACGAATACTCTGCGTCCGTCCGGCAGGTAAGCGTTGATTTCCGCGCATGTGGGCAGATCTTGCCCCGTCTCGCCCGGGGCGGTGATCTTCTCCCCGCATTCGGTCAGTTGCCAGACCACGCCGGCATCCGGCCCGATGGTCTTGTTGAACCAGCGCGCAAAGGGGCGGTTGGGCAGCGCCTCGTCGAGGTCGGAAGCGGACACCCTTTGCGCCGAAGAGATTGCCCGCCTCTCGAACGATCCTGCCTGAGTCGCGCCGGCCATCCAGACACATAAAACATTCGCTATAACAAATATCTTCATATCCGCCCTCACATTAAAAGTTGAACTTCACACCGAGCTGAATAACGCGTGACGCATACGCCGAGGTGAAGCCGCAAAACTGGCTTGCCGTGTTGTCCGTTTCGCCTCCGACGCGAACATCCGTTTCCCCCACCTGACTGAGGAAGAGCGCGCCGCCGGTGAAGTTATTCACCTCCTTGAAGTTGGTCCGGTTGAAGAGGTTGAAGGCGTCGAAGATGAGTTCGAGCCCGACCGGTTTGTCGGCTCTGAAGCGGATACGCCGTCCCACTCTCAGGTCAGCGCTGACGAAAATCGGCCCGAGGCCGGTGTTGCGCCCTACCGTGGACGGACGATCGTTGTTGTTGTTGTCGAGGTTGACGTCAATTCCCGTCTGGATATTGAAGGGGAAACCGCTGCGCGCCGTGACGATCGGCGACAGGTAAAAACCGGCGAGCGCCCGCTGGTATAGAGGTCTGCCGCTCCCGCCGATGTAGGGACTTTCAAAGATCGCCGCGAGCGACACCCTGTGACGCACGTCGAAGGACGAAAGCGCGCGGTCGGCGCGGACGTTGGTCGGGTCTTGCGGCCCCTGGTTGAAGTTGACGTCGTCGGCGTCACCGATCGTTTTGCTGAAGGTGTAAGACCCGATCACCTGGTAATAGCGGTTGAATCGTTTGTTCACCGACACGGCCACGCCGTGGTAGATCGAATTTCCGGCCGTCTCGAACACGTAATCCGCCGCCCGCGTCGGGTCGGCGCGTCTGACCAATGCCGGGCGGCCAAGGGCGTCGAGCGTCGATGGGTCCGGCAGTGCGTTGACCTGCCGGGGGCGGATGAGCTTCAGGCCGCGGTTGAAGAGATAGTTAATAGAGATGTTCCAGTCGCGTCCGATCTGGCGGTCAACGCCGAGGCTGGCCTGAGCGCCATAGCTATTGACTGTGTCCGGGGCCAGCCGCACCAACAGCCGGTTGGCGCTCGTCGCGCGCGTCAAGCCGAGCAAGTTCGAGTAGGCCGATTCCGGAATAGAGCCAGTCGAGGGGAACGCCAACAGCCCCTGCGCGACCAGTTGCTGGTAGAAACAGAAGGACGGAGCCGCGCTGCCGATTGGCGTCCGGCCGCAAGGCGAGGTCGGCGAGATGGGCGTCATTCGCGGGTCGGCGGTGACCAGAAGAGTGCTGATCACCCCATTTGCCAGAATGGATGGGATGAACGCTACGCCGGTGAATAGCGATTGGTAGTAGACACCGCCGCCGCCGCGGATCACCGTTTTCTGGTTATTGAAAGGGTCGTAGGCGAAGCTGAAGCGCGGGCCGAAATTGTTGTTGTCGCGCGGCGTGCCCGCAGGTTGCAGATCGTAGTCATAGCGGAGGCCGAAACTCAGGTACAGGTTCGGTCGCGCCTTGAAACCGTCTTGCAGGTAGAGACCGAGAGTTTGCCCGGTGAATTGCGCGGTCGGGGTACCGAAGCCCTGATTGATGGAGCGCGCGAAGCCGAAGCTCATCTGCTGGACGGTGGTCAACGGCTGCGTCGTAATCACAGGCGCGAGGTCAGGCCTTCCCAACCCACCCGCCGCGCGCGGAGTGGAGAGGGCCGTGACGAGTTGCGTCGCCGCTCCCGCGCCCAACACCTGGCCCAGCGGTATGGGCAATTGCGCGAAATCGATGTTACCGCCTAGAAAGACGGCGCTGACGGTGTCTATGGTGTAGCGGCTGAAATCAGCGCCGAATTTGATGTCATGCCTGCCGCGCAACAGGCTGAAGTTGTCGAGGAACTGAATACGCCGCTGCGTCCGGTCCGAAGGCGAAGAGAACTCCCGGCCGAAGACGCCGATGCCGGCCACATTAAGGCGGGGTCCGAACGGGTCTACGGTATCGACATTGTAAGTGTTGCGGACAGACTGGAAGCGGAATTCATTCGACGATCCGCTGCGGAAAACGTGCGTCTCCCCGAGAACGAAGGTGTTGTCTCGATTTCCTGTGTCGAAGCCCGACGAGGGCGCGAATTGGCCTCCGATGCCGACGTTGTGCTGACTGTCGTTGGTCAGATTGTATCTGATGAAGAGAAAGTCCCGTTCATTCAATCCGTAGTCGAGCCGGACGCTGCCCGTGCTCGACGTCTGAATTATGGGGAACGCCCCGGTCGAACTGGAGAGCAAGTTGAAGGTGTTGCGATTGAGCTGAGACGGGCTATTCGGCGAAGTGGTGAGCAGCGCTTGAAGTTGTTGGCCTTGCGCGACGAGCGCCGGCGCCCCCGACCCGATCAGCGTGGCGATCAGGTCCTGCTGCCCCGCGGTGGGCTGCAAGATCGAAGGGTCGGCCAGGATCGTCGTGAAAGCCGATTCCCGCCGGATCAGGCCTTCGTATGCCGTGAAGAAAAATACCCTGTCTTTCCTGATCGGCCCGCCGAAGGTGAAACCGGGCTGGTTGCGCCTGAAGGGCGGGTCCTGCCGCTGCGACGCGGCGAAGGCGTTGGGCGCGTCGAGCCGCTCGTTGCGGAAATAGTTATAGACGTTCCCGTGAAACTGATTCGTGCCGCTTTTAGAGACGATGTTGATGACGCCGCCGGTGGCCCGTCCGAACTCCGCGTTATAACCGCTTCGATTGATCTGGAATTCGGCCACCGCCTCCTGGCTGATGGTCGGACGCACGCCGTTGCTGGAGGTGTCGTTATTGTCCACGCCGTCGATCTGTACGCTGTTGGCGCGCCCGTTCTGGCCGGCGAATGAAAGGCCTGAAGTTGTTAAAGGTCCGACCTGGGCGCTGGTGATCGCCGGGCTTTCATCCACAACGCCCGGGGTCAGCCTGGCAAAGTCAAGAAAGTTTCGTCCGTTGATCGGCAGCTCGTTGATGGGCCGCTGGGTGATTGTCGAGGACTGGTGTGTGCGCTCGGTCTCGATCAGCGGCTCTTCGGTCTCGATCACCACCGCTTCTTTAGAGTCGCCAATCGCCATCTTGAAGTTAAGAGTCAAAATCTGACCGACAGTGAGCACGACTCCTTTTTTGATCTGAGTGCTGAAGCCTTTGAGTTCGATCTTCACCTCGTATACGCCGGGCGGCAGAAGCGGAATGCGATAGACGCCACTCGCGTCCGTCGTGACGCCGCGCGCCAGCCCGGTGGCGAGGTTGGTCGCAGTGACAGAGGCTCCGCGTAGTAGCAATCTCGACGGGTCTGAGACCGTCCCGGTCAGGTCAGCGGATGAACTTCGTGATTGCGCCAAAGCAGGCAAAGCTCCCAAGCGAAGAACGCTTAACATGCAAAAGACTATTACGGTTTGCTTGAGCATATGACCTCCAAAGTGTAAACCTCAGGCAAGCGGCGCCGCCTACCACTCGACAATCGGCGTCGCTTACCACTATTTAACTGTTTCTCGCCGCCCTGCCTTCAGATAGCAGGTCCGGGGGATGTTTGGTTTATGGGGGGACTATGCTAATGACACCGTGAGGCTGCTTCTTTGCACGGCGCTATTCTGGGTGGGAAGAGTCGTGTTGAGGGAACACTACACCCAATTCGCGGGAGCGTTCATCCTGCAGTTATCGTAGGGGGCATTCTCGCGCTTTAGCTATGGGGAATGATGAAAAGGGGATTTTTGTGGATTACTTCCAACAACCTCTCTTCAAGAATGGGGGTTGAAAGTTTCCGAGGCAAGAGAGGGGGGTAACGAAGTTGTTTATTACTAACGCTAATAACCTAACTATTTTAGGTTGGAAAGTCAACGGGGGCGCGGCTTCGGGATTTTGTTGTTGCGCCGTCGGAAGCATAGAGGATTAGAAGCGATCACTCAGTTCGGTCCCGCTCCTGTATGCGATGAATGCGTGCAATAGAGTCCCGCCCGAAGCCAGGACCATCGCCAGCAGTGTGACAGGTCTGTCAAGTCCCATTTTAAATTCGGCGAGGAACGCCGCGATTACCAGCCCGGTTGAAATGAATAGAAACAGCGACGCGGCGGTTTGCAGATTGGCCCATCGCTGTTTCGCGCTCACGCGCAGGTAAGACCCGAGAGAAATGTGTATGAGCGATGAGAACAAAATGTAGATATGATTAGCGCGCATCGAAAACCTCAACCGGTCGCTCGCCGCGAATTCATCGGTCAGATAAATGCGCATATACGCTCCGGTCAGCGGGAAGATGACTAGCGCGATTAATCCGACAATCAGGTGAACTTTCTTCAAATGCGCTTTCATATGGGCTGATGATGATGCTTGAGCATAAATCAGACCGCCGGCGTCCCAAAGCTGCCGCCATTTCACACAGTTGATCGTATTCAACTTTGATTTGCGCACGCTTCATTTATTGACGTGCAATCCGTATTCGATACTCTCGACGATCGCCTGCCAGGTCGCGGCGATGATGTTTTCGGCCACGCCCACCGTATTCCACGACCGTTCGCCGTCGCTGGTCTCGACGTGGACGCGGGTCTTGGCGGCCGTGGCTTTCTCTCCGTCCAGGATGCGGACTTTGAAATCGATCAGGTGGAAGCGGGCGATCTGCGGGTAGTGCGACGCCAGGGCTTTTCGCAGAGCTTGATCGAGGGCGTGCGCGGGGCCTACGCCCAGACTGGCCGTGTGCATCTCGTCGCCCGCGACCTTCACGCGGACGACGGCTTCGGGATCGCCCGAAGAGCCGATCCAGACGCGGTATTCGACAGGCTCGAAGAAGTTACTGCGGCGACCGAGCGCGCTCCAGGCCAGCAGTCGGAAAGAGGCCTCGGCGTCCTCGAAGGAATAGCCTTCGTGTTCCAACGACTTCAACTGCGCTAACAAACGGCGCGCGGCTTCGGGGTTCTTGTTGAACTCCTCGCCCAGTTCGTCGGCTTTAAACCGGATATTGCTGACGCCCGATTGATCGCTGATCAACACGCGCGTTTCGTTGCCCACGTCCTCAGGATGGATGTGTTCGTAAGTCTCCTTCGGCCACCTCGTTGATGTAGCGGCTGGCGCGCGTCAGCAGTTTCAATTTGCCGTCAGGCAGGCAGCGGCGATTCATCTTCAGTTCCAGGTTCGGGATCACCGAGCAGAGGTTGGCGTTGCCGCAGCGCTCGCCGTAGCCGTTGAACACGCCCTGCACGTGCGTAGCGCCGGCATCGACCGCCGCGAGCGAATTCGCGACGGCCAACTCGCTGTCGTTGTGGCAATGGATGCCCAGTTTAGCGTTCGGGAATCTGGCCCGCGCCAGCGCGACGGTCTCGGCGATCTGTTCGGGCAGACTGCCGCCATTCGTGTCGCAGAGGATGATGGTTTCGGCGCCGGCGTCGAGCGCGGCGTTCAGCGTGTCGAACGCGTATTCCGAGTTGGCGCGGAATCCGTCGAAGAAATGCTCGGCGTCGTAGAGCGCGCGGCGCCCGCAGTGTTTCAGATGACTGACGGTGTCGGCGATCATTCGCAGGTTCTCTTCGAGCGTGGTCTTGAGCGCGATGTCGACGTGGAAGTCCCACGATTTGCCGAAGATCGTCACGACCGGCGTCTCGGCGGCGAGCAGCCCCTGGACGACGGCGTCGTCGGCCGCGACGGCGTTCGCGCGTCGGGTGCTGCCGAACGCGGCGAGTTTCGCGGTGTTCAACCGCAGCGACTTCGCGCGCTCGAAAAACTCCACGTCTTTAGGATTAGCGCCGGGCCAACCGCCCTCGATATAGGCGACGCCGATCTCGTCCAGAGCGCGCGCGATCTTGAGCTTGTCCTCGACCGAGTAGGCCAATCCTTCGCCCTGCGCGCCGTCGCGCAACGTCGTGTCGTAAATCTCTACAGTGGATTCTTTCATTTAGTTCTTATAGTACTTCGCCTTATCTACAAGCTTATTCGCCGCCAGCCACGGCATTAAGCCGCGCAAGCGCTCGCCGACGTCTTCGATCTGATGCTTCTTTTCGGTCTCGACCAGGCGGGTGAAATTGGGCTTGCCCGATTCGGCCTCGGCCATCCATTCGTCGGCGAACTGGCCCGATTGGATCTCGGCCAGAATCTCCCGCATCTTCTGTTTGACTTCGGGGCCAATGACGCGTTTACCGCGCGTCAGATCGCCGTACTCGGCGGTGTTCGAGATCGAATAGCGCATGTTCGTTATGCCGCCCTCATAGAGCAGGTCGACGATCAGCTTCATCTCGTGCAGGCACTCGAAATAGGCCATCTCCGGCGCGTAGCCCGCCTCGACCAGAGTCTCGAATCCGGCCTGAATCAGCGCGGTCAGTCCGCCGCAGAGCACAGATTGTTCTCCGAAGAGCTCAGTCTCGGTCTCCTCTTTGAAAGTCGTCTCGATGACGCCGGCGCGCATCCCGCCTATCGCCCGCGCGTAAGCCAGGCCGACTAGTCTGGTGTCGCCGCTCGAGTCTTGAGCGACGGCCAGCAGGCATGGCACTCCCGCGCCGCGCTCGTATTCGCGGCGAACCAGATGGCCTGGGCCTTTCGGCGCGACCATGAACACGTTGACGTCGGCCGGCGGAACGATCTTTCTAAAGTGGATCGAGAAGCCGTGCGCGACGGCCAAGTATTTGCCTGGTCTCAGATGCGGCTCGATCTCGCGTTTGTAGATGCCCGGAGTCGATTCGTCCGGCGTCAGCATCATCACGATGTCACCTCGTTCGGCTGCGTCGGCGACGGGCAGAACTTCCAGACCCGCCGACTGGGCTTTGGCTACCGAGGGACTGTCGGGGCGCAGCCCGACCACGACGTCGCAACCGCTGTCCTTCAAGTTGTTCGAGTGGCCGAAGCCCTGCGAGCCGTAGCCGATCACCGCGATGCGCTTGCCCGCAAGGGCTATCGGGTAGGGGTCTTTGTCGTAGTAGATGTTCATTTAAAAATAGCTCCTGAAATGATGGTTGGTAGGGAGTGGGGAGTGGGAGAGACAACCCATTACTCCCCATTCCCCATTCCCCACTCCCCACTCCCCTTAAACTTTCTCGTTGAGCGTCAGCTCGGAAAACTCTTCGTCGTCATCTTTCAATTTTTGCGCCTTGACGTGCGCCACGCGCGTCATCGCGACCGCGCCTGTGCGGACAATGTCCAGAACGCCGATCGGTTTGAGCAGCTCGATGAAGGCGTTGATCTTTTCGGTGTTGGCCGTCAATTCGACTATGAAGACGTCGTTCGACACGTCGACGACCCTGGCGCGGAAGATTTCGACCAGGCTCAAGACTTCCTGCCGCTCTACGCCTTGATACGCGTTGACGGTCAGCATGACCATTTCGCACTCGACATGCGGGCTGGCGGTCAGGTCCGTGACATCGATCACCCTGACCATCTTGCGCGATTGTTGAAGTATCTGCTCGATCACGTGGTCGTTGCCGTGCGTGGTCAACGTCATCCGCGAGACGCCGTCTTCGAGCGTGGGCGCCACGCAGAGCGTGTCGATCTGATAGCCGCGCGCGCTGAACAAGCCCGCGATCCGCGCCAGCATTCCGTATTCGTTCTCGACGAGTAGTGAAATCGTGTGCCTCATAATCAGATGTCGGATGTCAGATGTTAGATGTCAGATGTCAGGTTTCAGATTTTCGCGCGCGCAGACAATCGGCCGCCAGGATATTTTGTTCGACCGGCGGCAATGGCGATAACAGAATTTCGCCGAAACCTGATGAGAACGGATGAGACCGGCTCTGGCCGGTAATGATGACGATATGACCCTCGACTATCAGTTCACGCGCCAACTCGTCCATCAGCTATTGAGCTTCCGACAGACTTGGATCCAGTAACGCGTTTTGGCGAAGGGATAAGTGGGCAAATTAATTCTAGGTGGAATATTATGGTAAAAGGAGCTCCAATCGCGTATGGGGACGCCTTTCACCCATAATCTAGCCACCTTTTCTATTTCTCCCTCCGATATCCAGGTTTTGAATACCTGATTCAGCTCTGCTTCGGAGCTGATAAGATCGGTGAGGTCTTTCCCGGCTTTGGCGTTACCCTGATAGCCCCCCTCAATAGGTTGCTCCTGTGCCAGGCGCTGCAATTTTTCCTTTAATTCGGAAAAGCGGCTGACACTGAACGCGACGCGCTCCTCCATTGCTTCACGCCTTTGCAGAGTATAAACAAACGATGCCAACGACAGTGTATTTTCAGCGTCATTCCGGGATTCCAGATAGCCGAGCAACTTTTCAGCGTAAGCCTGCAGACGAGACTTATTTTTGGCCGACAGGACAAACAGTAACGGTCTGGGCGCTTCCACTCTCGTGATAGGCTTGTACGTATACTCTTCCAAAACGGCATGGGCATTGGCGCCGCCGAATCCAAATGCGCTTATACCCGCCCGGCGTGGTATGACCCTGCCTTCCGCATCTTGTAAACTGTTCCAAGGCTGTGTGCTTGTTGCAATCTCAAATACTTGCGGTAGCTTTATTTCAGGATTAAGTTGCTCATAATTAACGCTTTTCGGAATGATTTTATACAACAAGGACAAGAGCGCCTTTACCGTACCGGCAATACCGGCAGCGCCCTCCAGGTGTCCTATATTGGTCTTAACAGAGCCCAATCGACAACGAGTCTTGTTCGAGTCGGCGCCCAGCGCATGAAAGGCCTGCTTGAGCCCTTCGACTTCTATCGGATCTCCCAGCGGAGTCGCCGTACCGTGCGTTTCGATATAACCGATCGTGTCAACGGCAACATCGGCGTCTTTTATAGCGCGTTGCACTAATTCAGACTGCGCCGCAGGCTTCGGGGCTGTCAGGGAGCTTGCCTGTCCACCGTGGTTTACCGCGGTTCCCTTGATTACTCCATAAATCGTATCATTATCAATTTCCGCCTGCCGTAAAGGCTTCAATACGATAACCGCGCCGCCTTCTCCCCTGACATAACCGTTTGCACGCCGATCGAAGGTATAACATTTTCCGGTTTTAGAGAGCATGCCAGCACGGTCATAGCTTAGAGCGTTAATGGGCGAACAAATCAGATTACAACCACCGACCAGCGCAAGATCGCATTCGCCGGCGGCAATACCGCGTACCGCCTGGTGCAAGGCAACCAGCGAACTGGAGCAAGCGGTGTCAACCATCTGGCTCGGCCCGTGGAAATCGTAGAAATAAGATAAACGGTTGGCCAATATTGAACCACTGGCGCCGGTCGATAACAGCGGATCAACGATAGGGTTGCACAACACCTGCAGATGACGGTATTCAAAATGGCAGGCGCCGATATAAATTCCGGTACTGGAACCTTTCAATGCCGATGCGCTATAACCCGCATCCTCCAAAGCGGACCAGGATAACTCTAGCAATAGGCGTTGTTGAGGATCCATCAGCTCGGCTTCCGCCGGCGAAATGCGAAAAAAAGCCGCATCAAATTCGTCAATTGCCTGCAGAAAACCGCCTCGCCCTAAATACGCCTGCTCTCCGCCGATGTCGACGTCATCCGGCCAATCAAAACGCCCCTCGGGCAGCGTAACAATGGCCTCTTCTCCGCGTTCCAATAAACGATAAAAATCTTCTGCCGTTTCACAATTACCCGGAAAGCGAAGCGCCATGCCAATCACGGCGATATCTTTCAATCCGGTACGTCGAGTAGAGCTATCAGTCTTGTCCGAGGCTTCCGTTACTGGGTAATCGTCATTGGATACAACATGGGAAACGGCAGCCGTTTTAAGCCGCCTCTCCTCGACTCGAAGGCTTGAATTAACCGTTATCTCTTCTATCGCCCGGGTGACCTTACTTATCGTGTTACTTTGGAATAGAAAGGTGGCGTCTAGTTCGATTGAAAATCGTCGTTCCAATCCCGTGCTGAACTCCAGCATTTCAATGGAATCGAGGCCTGCTTCCATAAAGGGGACGTCCGCACTGAATTTTTCTATCCGCTCTTCCCCGACGATGCGCAGCAGGCATTCATTTACCCGCTCGTAAATCGCAGTATTGGTGATCCGGTCTGACGGTTTCCGCTGTAACGGCGCGGCAAGGGTGTCGGTTGATGAGGGGTTCAGTGAGTCCGCGGCGCCAACCCTTGAAATGGTTTCTGTAACGGACTCACTTGCAGCCAATATCTCTTCTATAGCTCGGATAACCTTACTTATCGTGTTACTTTGAAACAGAAAGGTGGCGTCTAATTCGATTGAAAATCGTCGTTCCAATCCCGTGCTGAACTCCAGCATTTCAATGGAATCGAGGCCTGCTTCCATAAAAGGGACGTCCGCACTGAATTTTTCTATCCGCTCTTCCCCGACGATGCGCAGCAGACATTCATTTACCCGCTCATAAATCACAGTATTGGCGATCCGGTCTGACGGTTTCCGCTGTAACGGCGCGGCAAGGGTGTCGGTTGATGAGGGGTTCAGTGAGTCCGCGGCGCCAACCCTTGAGGCGGTTTCTGTAGCGGCCTCACTTGCAGCCAAGTGACAAGTCATCACTGCCTGGCGGACAGCCTGATCCTGCTTGATGAAAGGCAACTTGTAGGCGTCGAATTCTTCGAAACTGGCTAACTTGGTCGCTTTGCGCCACTGTTCAACACTGAGCAGACAGGAATGATCCAATCGCATTTCAGGGTCTTTAAACAGCCACCAGCCGTGCAGCAAACCACCCGAAAACAGCAACAGGTCTTTCATCACCGTGAATTCGTTCAACGCCAACATGCCGCCAGGTTTCAGCAGGCTTTTTACCTGTGACAGCGTCTTCAGAATGTATTCGGTATCGTGCAGAACATTAGAGGCATAGACAATATCGAAAGTCGAATGCATATAGCCTTGCGCCACCAAATCCTTTTCGATGTCCAAGCGCTTAAAAACGGCCCAGGGATATTGCTTGCCAAAATTTTCAGCGCCATGGCGGGTAAACGAAGAGGAGATGTCCGTATAAAGAAACCGTACTCCGGGCGCCAGCGCATTGAGCTTCTCTAGTACCTTTCTGCTTGCTCCTCCCGTGCCCGCGCCAATTTCCAGGATACTGACCAGCTGACCAGGGCGCCGTCGCTGTTGCAGTTCCACCCGTTTATATATGACTTCGGCCAGCGTGTCGTTAAAGAAATCGGCCACGACATCGCCGAAAAAAATCCCGGAAAATAACTGCATGGATCCGCCCGGGAAAACAACGTCGGTCGCAATTTTGTTACCCTTAAGTACCGCCAGATAATCTTTAAGACAGGTGAACGTCAGTTGCATAAAAGGCTTAAAATTGGGCCATCGTGTTAAAAAGTCGGTTTGGAACCGCTCACATTCCGATTGAATATCCTTTAAGGGATAGGAGCGTATTGCTTCCGACACAAGCAGCTCATCGCCCTGTCTTTTCAAGAAATGATAGCGTCTGAAAATGTCTATCAAGGAATAAAATAAATCGTTGTACTTTTCGAGAATCCCCATGCCGCGTTTTAAGTCGGACATATTGACGACGGATGCGGGTTCACATAAAAACCCGGCCATCTGAAACTCGCGTAACAGCCAGCGCGCGGCGAACGCTTCGATCTCTCTTTCAGGAAGCAGGGAGTCTTGTTCTGCGTTGATGGAAACGGTTTCAAGGTATTGCCGCATGTGTTGACGAACCTGTCCGGCTAATTCATTGCCGTCGTTTTTCCGCGTCGAATACCTAGACTCGTAGCAACTGGGATTGATAACGACTTTTTCCACACCGTTTATCAGACCACACCAATATTCGACAAAATCCAGTAAGATATCGGCGTAGTTGTTGTATTGCTCAGAGCGGCAGCGAAGCGTTAGTAATTCAACTAAACTCCCGTCTATGGCATGCTGCCAAGCCGCGTTTGGATTTTCATAATGCTCATAATCCTCCCGGGAAATGCGCTGCGTGTAAATCACGGCTACGATCTCACCCGCAATTTCTATGACACATTGCCCCTTGGGGTATTCGAGTAAACGTTTTTTCAAGGTTTCGTATAAAGACGCCGCCGTCATAGACGTATGACCAGCTTCAAACTCAATCAAGGTTGGCAATTCTTCAATACGCGCCTGGCGAATACTATGGTCTTGCCTGGCAAAATGATTGAGTGTTATGCGGGAAAAATTTAACGTTTTGGGGTATTTCTTAGACAGGCTATCGGGAAACAAACCCGATTCAGCGGCCGCCATGATAAACTGCTCCGCTTCCACCAGCAATTGTTGAGAGAATCGGTGATAAGCGTCAAAGTGCAGGCTTTCTGACTGATCTATATTTTGACGGATGATTCTGGGTTCCAAACAATGGACTTCAAGGACAACTAGGCCATGCTGTCCAAGGATCGCCGACCAGCGTTTAAAGTGTTCTACCAGGCTTTGCGCCACCGCTGCGGGGCTGATTGAACGACCTGATTGATCCATATAAACCGCTTCACCGGTAACTGCGGATCTAGCATTTTCAGCATGCCTGTCTGCGGGCGGAAGATAGGGACGATCATGATCGAGAAAAGAACGAACATGTAAAATATCCTCGGGATTTTCACCGCCTAAATCTTTAATTACTTGCGCAGGGTTGCCGATATCGCCCTTTAATAAGATGACATTATCAATGCCCTGCAAATTTCTTTCGGTTTCCTCCAAGGCCTGCTCGTTAAAATCCACTCCTATCAACTTAATAGGGTATTCATCCAAAACTTTGCCGCGTAATGATTTCCCTTCAATAATTTCATATATTCTCTTAAGCAGCGTTCCATCCCCGCAACCCATATCAGCAATGCATTTGGGCTGCCGGTCAAAAGGTTCACGATCAAATATCGAGACAATTATCGCTTCCATATCGGCAAAATATTTCTCGTGCTGAAACCCGCTGCCAATAACATTGATACGGCGATCGACGTGCCGCTCATAACCCAACTCATCGCGTTGAAAAACCGATTGGCAGTCGCCGAACAGGACGTTTCCTATATTGCACAACATGGGCTTGTAGGAAGCTACGGTGGCCGTAATAAATATCCTATCCGCCACAAAACGCCCTATTTCAGTAAATTCGGCAGACTGTTCGCTGTGCAACCAACCTTGGCGAACAAATAATTCTGTGATTTCCTTTTTTACCGAAGACCTTAGATTTGAAAACAGAACACCTCCCTTGTGTTGCGTTTTCTCTAAATTACCCTTTTCTTTCAGAGCGAGGAGCAATGGAATCACCAGCATTCCATCGAGAAAATCGCTGATCATCGCATCAGAGATACCCCAGCGCTTACCGGACAACTCGATCCATTCCTTAAGCGACCGCCGTTCTGTGTTCTGCTCTAAATAATCTGCAAAGGGAAAAGTCATCAACCCCATAATGTTCTGGGGAATCAGCTTGTGAACTTCAGACCGAGGACTCAGGTAATATGCATTTTGGTGGTCGCGAACAACCCAATCCAATGACTCCAGTAAACGGAGCGCAATGTGCAAGGCGCCCTCATTAGCGCGCAACTCTTTAGCCAAATCCGCAAGGATAATAGGTTGGGCTACGTGCAAAGCTTGAAAAAGGCCCTGTCTTCTGCAGGCATCGATCACCGGGATGGCGACATATCCATGAGAATAGCGGTTTAAAACCGATAACATGACTTAATTTCCTTATACACTTTATTGAAGTTTGTGCAAATTAAATGCAATGAGGTCTGTAGTTCGCTTGATTGTTCGATATAGCAAAGCGCCCTCACCGCAGAGGCGCAGAGAATGCAGAGGTTAAGGTATCCATTTAATAGTCCCCTACAGGATTATTGAAGATCGACCGGCGTCGATTCGAGCGCTCTTACTACCCGATTTACTATATCTTCAATCAATACCCCACAAATATCCTAAACGGCCGGTCTGAAGAAATGAGACCTTCTCGTTCTGATCTTCCCACCCTTAAATGAATAGACATCGGCGAACAGCTCCTCCACGGGTGATCCGTCTTTCTTAATCCCGATGAATCGCCCCCAGCAGGCGCCATAGTTGCCGTTAACAACTACATGGTCAAGATAGTGAGTACCAAGCTGAATTACTCGCTCACATTGATAAAATTGCAGTAACTCTGACATCCCCTTAAATGGCCTATACCCAGGCCGTTCATAGATAATCTCCTCATGGAAGATCTGTGCGACGCTATTCCAATCGGAATTATCAACTGCTCGAAAGAGATCAACTATTAAGGTATCTAACATAATCTATCTCGCTCAATCCTGAACCGTGAACGCAGGGCCAAGTCATTGTTTAATGTTTGCACGAGCTGTGATGCGAAGGCTGTTAGCCGCCCGCATCACAGCTCGCGGGAGAGTCTCAAGAAGAGTGTTCGGCCTTCAAAGGCGCTGTTTACATGTCAGTCCGCCGCGGACAACATGAAATTGCTGCTTACAGTTTTAGTACTAACTGGCTGCCCGGTTTGAATCGCCTGGCTCAGAGAATTGTTAAAACTCTCGACCAGAACATCCATTGTATCCTCGCGGTAAATCCTCTCATCATAAAGCCATTGCTCATACAGACGATTTTCATAGATGTAGGTTCGGAGTTCGATTAAACAATCGAGTGAGTTACCACGTCCAAAACCGACACTACGGCTTTGCAACAGGCTATTTCCTCCGGCCTGCCCCAGACGGCCCAGATGATTCAGGCGAATCTCCGGAGCCTGCAGCGATGCGAGGGTTTCATTTTCCGTTAGATAGCGCAAAACTCCATATCCGATACCATTCCTCGGAAGCTTCCGCATATGATTTTTTACAAGCTGTAGGGTCTGCTCGAAATCCGCTAAGGAAGGAATCTCCAGCACAACCGGGATTTCTGTCGCGAACCAGCCGACTGTTCGCGACACATCGATGCCGGCAAAAGAGTCCGTCCTGCCATGATACAAAAGTCTGATGGCAGTTACCGGCTGACGAGTCCAGCGACGAACAGCGCTCGCAAGTACAGCCAGCAAACATTCGTCCAGCAGCATTGCATGCTCGCGCTGAAGCCGTAATAGAGCTCCAGTAACAGAAGGATCTAAGCTGACGAGTCTCTCCCGATTGGTTTCTCCGATGCTTATGGGGAGTTCCACGTTCGGAAAATCCGTGGGCAAGGGAACATACTTCGACCATGGCAGCGAAAGCCAATACTCTTCCTCATCATGCAACTCAGGAGATTGAGAGAAGGAAGTCAGATGCTCCGCCCATTTCTTATAGGAAGTGGTCTTCTCCGGCAGAGAAATTGGAACTCCGGATTTCGCGTGCTCGTAAGCGACGCACAGATCTTCAATCAAGATAGAGTAGGACAGAGCATCGATTCCCAAATGATGGACCGCCAGGAAAAGTTGCTGCTTTCGATCGGGACCAAAATCGATAATGGCAGCCCTTAAGAGGGGAGGGGCGCCCATGTCAATGCAGGATGCAAGCCTATCGGCGATCTGGAAGAATTCGGCCTCCTGAAGCTCCTGGGTAGCAGACTCGATGAACTCGGTTAAAGAAACAGTATCCAGCAGATCAACACCGGCGCTCCACTGCTGCCAACCGGAGTTCTCGGCGCGAAGACCGAGACGCAGGGCGTCATGATGGACAATCAGATGCTTGAGGGCGCGGTCAAGCAGCGCAGGAGAAAGCTTCTCCTGGCATTCATAAACCGTTACCAATATATTTTTGCGGAACCCTTCGCCCAGCGCGTTGAGACAGTATCGCTGGATAGGAGTCAGGGGAACTTTACCCTCGATCACGCATTGCCTGGAATCCGACCTCTCTCCCTGAGCCGAAACCAGCGACAGGGAACACTCCTGAGCCATTTGCTGCAAAATCGCGGTGAATCGAGAGACTAATGCCTCGATCGTCGACCTGCTATGCGCTGCTTCGCTGTAGTACCACACAAATTGCAAGCGCTCGTTCGCAATCAACCCATTTACTTCAAGCAAATGCCTGCGAATTCCATTCAAACTGCGGGACGGACCGACATCTTCGCTGGTCGGTTGGTATGCTTTTGGCAATTTGATTTGGAACAAAGAATTCTGCATGCTGCCATCGAATTGTCCGAGGTAATTGAAGACGACCTCCGGCTCAGGCAGTTGGGTAAGTTCACAACTTCTTTTCAGATAACGCAGCAGGCCATACCGTATGCCTCGATAAGGAATCTTACGCAAACGACTCTCCGTTTTCTTCACCATTTCCGGGAAAGACGAATGGTCATCTCTCTCGAGGAGTACGGGAAAGGTGCTGGTGAACCATCCGACGGTACGTGTAATATCTACATCTTCGAACAACTCTTCCCGGCCATGGGCTTCCAGGTGAATGGGTAAGACTCGTTGTTTTGTAAAGGGATGGAACGCCTCGGCAAAGGCGGTCAACAGGACATCGAGAATCTGGCAGTCATAAACAGCCTGGACTCCTTGCAGCAAGGCTCTGGTCTCGTTAGCACTGAGCGAAGAGGTAACTTCCCGCGCAGAGGCGACAGTATTCGTACCCGTTGGATAATCAACTGGAAGGGCGCTGCATTCTCCCCACGGCAGGCTGCGCCAGTACTCGACTTCTTCCTGCATCGTGTCCTCATCCGCATAGCGGGTAAGCCGTTCTGACCAGGTCTTAAAAGAAGTTGTCTTGGCCGGCAGGCGAACAGTGTCGTGACGCTCCAACTGGCCATAGACCGTTTGCAGGTCCTCGAGCAGGATGCGCCAGGAGACACCATCGGAGGCAATATGGTGAATAATCAGTAAGAGCTGCTGCGGTTGCCCTGCTCCCATATCAAAGAGCGCTGCCCGCAGAAGAGACCCGCCTACAAGAGAGAAGCTGGCCTGCAGCCTTTCCGCCTCGGTTCGAAACTGAATCCTTTTCTGTTCTGCCGCACTCGCAGACAAATCAATATGCTCGAAGGGCACAGCTTCTTCTTCGCTCCATCCTGCATTGTGCTGACGCCACTCAGAACCTTCTTTCGAATACCTGAGTCTGAGAGCGTCATGATGGGCCATCAAGTGTTGGACGGCCTTCTTCAACAGCTCCGGCTTCACCTCTCTTTCGCACTGGAACAGCATAGACAGGTTGAAATGGTCAGGATCTATCGGGTCACTGTCGAAGAACCAGCGTTGGATTGGCGTGAGTGGCACGCTACCGGTCACTATGTTCTGTTCAGCCGTTATGGAAGGCGCAGTGACCGCGGCTTCCGCCAGTTCTGCAACAGACTGGAATTCGAACATCTCCCTCAGGCTGAGCTTCAGTCCGGCCTGACCGGCCCGAGTCACAATTTGCAGAGCGATAATCGAATCTCCTCCAAGTTCGAAGAAGTTATCGTTTATCCCCACCCGCTCTTGTCGCAATACTTCAGCAAAAACCCTAGCCAGACATTCTTCTTTTTCATTCCGCGGAGCGGCATATTTTTCTTCGATGCGTTCCACGATGCTTGGCGACGGCAATGCATGACGGTCCAACTTGCCGTTTGGCGTGACAGGTAAACGATCCATCGCAACAAAGATGGCGGGAACCATATAATCCGGCAGACACTTAAGCAGCTGTGCGCGTAAGGCTGCGCTATCAAACTCTTCCCTGCTGTAAGGCGCAAGATATGCGACCAGCTGCTTTCGTCCATTTTCCGAGTGGGCAACAACGGTACATTCTCGAACAGAAGGCTGCTTGAGCAGGATTGACTCTATTTCTCCCAGCTCGACCCGGAAGCCGCGGATCTTTACCTGATTATCCGTCCTGCCGATAAATGCCAGGTTCCCATCAGGCAGATAACGTACTCTGTCGCCGGTACGATACATGCGACTGCCGGACTTACCATAGGGATTGGCAAGAAAGCGTTCCGCGGTAAGACCGGGACGATTGTGATATCCTCTGGCCAGCCCATCTCCCCCGATATAAAGCTCTCCAATCACTCCTTCGGGAACCAGCTCCAGATGTTCATCAAGAACGTAGACCTGGGTTTCGGAAATAGGCTGTCCTATCGGAACCGTTCGCGCATCACTGCCCACCTCTTCCACCAGATAGGTGGTGGCAAAGACGGTCGTCTCGGTTGGTCCATAACCATTTAATAAATGGACAGGCCGCCCGTTAGACAGTACGGATCTGACAGCAGTCGGATCCGCAGCATCGCCTCCAAACATAACGTACCGCAGAGAACTGAAGATACCGGGAACTGCTCGAACATATTCATTAAATAGGGCCACGGTTACCCACATGATCGTGATGGACGACTGCCGCAGTTGCTGAGCAAAGTCCGCAGGCATAAGGGCGTCCAACTTCGAAAAGATCGTAATCCGTGCGCCATTCAGCAGCGCCGGCCAAGTCTCAAGGGTAAGGGCGTCAAAAGAAATACTTGAATAATGGGCTAGGTTGTCCGAAGAGGATATAGTGATGAAATTTGGGTCTTTTGCCAGCCGGTTGATGCCTCTGTGAGTTACACATGCCCCCTTGGGCTGGCCGGTGGATCCCGAAGTATACATCACATAAGCCAGGCCATCAGCAGAACCGGCCGCCTCTGGATTCGTCACAGGTTCATTCGTGAATTCCGAAGACTCCAGTACAACGCATTCCAACTGAGGCTTCAATCCTGACAACCTCCCGAGCAATGGCTCCTGTGTCAGGATAATTTCAAGATTCGTATCCTCCACCATGAAGCGGATACGCTCCTCCGGGTATTGGGAGTCAATTGGGACATACGCTCCGCCTGCCTTCAGGATGCCTAACATGCCGATCAGCATATCTATGGAACGATCGACACACAGCCCGACCAGAGAATCAGCCTTCACGCCCCGCTTCTTCAGCCAGTGCGCCGCCTGGTTACTGCGAGCATTCAGATCGCGATAGGTCATTTCCCGCCCACCACAGCTTACGGCTACAGCATTAGGGGAAAGCGCCACCTGCTGTTCAAAGAGCGAATGGACAGTTTGTTCTCTCGGATAACTGCTGGCAGTTTGATTCCATTCGGTGACCAATCTATTTTGTTCGGATTCTGAAAGGAGCGGCAGCTTCGAGATGGGTTGATTCGCATCAGCGGTGATCCCGTCCAGGAGCGTTTTGAAATTCTCTGTAAACCGCTCAATCGTCGATGCCTCGAACAAGTCTGTCGCGTACTCTACTCGTCCTGTCAATCCGTGCTCTGTTTCGAAAAATTCCATGCACAGGTCGAACTTCGCCGTCTCATGAAGTAGGTCCATAGGAGTCATCTTGAGACCGGGAAGACTTACCAGTTCATGTCCCTGATTCTGTAAAACAAACGTTACTTGAAACAGCGGCTGGTGAGAAAGATGACGTTCTGGGTGAAGTTCCGCTACCAGCTTGTCAAACGGCACATCTTGATGCTCAAAGGCTTCCAGAGTGACTTTCTTCACCCGGCTCAGGAGTTCAAGGAAAGCGGGGTCGTCCGACAGGTCCGTGCGTACGGCCAGCATGTTCACAAAGAACCCTATGAGCTTTTCAGTAGGCTGATACTTTCGCCCTGATATAGGCGAGCCGACAACGATGTCATGTTGTCCGCTCCAGCGGGATAGCAGAACCTGAAAAGCCGACAGGAGAACCATGTACAAGGTTGCGCCCTGGCTCCGGCCTAATTCATTCAACTTGGAAGAGGTGTTTTCTGAAACATAAAACCACTGATGAGCGCCTTGATACGTGGCCTGCAGAGGACGCGGGCGGTCCGAGGGCAGCTCCAGGATAGCGGGCGCGCCTGAAAGCTGTTCTCTCCAGTATTCCAGTTGCCTCTCTAATAATCCATCTTGTAGCCGTTCCCGCTGCCAGAGCACATAATCTGCGTATTGCGCCTCGAGAGGCGGGAGCTGCGCCGGCTTCCCGGAGAGATGGGCGGTGTAGAGAATGCCAAGCTCTCGCAGCAGCACACCGAGCGACCACAGGTCCCAAATGATGTGATGCGCCGTCACACACAGCACATGTTCCTGAGCTGAC
>Ga0209382_10003084_pt1 | contig 23394 bp, 21 predicted proteins | sample SoiMetdeltSBSDD5_FD_187599 | JGI IMG/M metagenome (GOLD analysis project Ga0209382, IMG submission 187599) | Bulk soil microbial communities from a Populus tree surrounding site in Tennessee, USA - Soil MetaG P. deltoides SBSDD5 (SPAdes) (version 2) | ecosystem: Environmental > Terrestrial >...
CTCACCGTCGCCCGCGACTTCGACCTCGGGATGACGGGTCCGCCCATGTACATCAACATGGACTTCATCGCGAGCGGGCTCGTCATGACCGCCACCGGCCTGAGCTCCGCGGCCATCCTCTTCGCCTTCGCCTGGTGGGCGCCGATCGTCCTGGCCGGCGCGTGGCTGGCCACGCACTGGCTGCTGCGCGAGAGCGCGGTCTGGCACGACCGCAATACGGACGAGGTGCGCGAGGCGCAGCGGCACGCCGACTACGCGTACCGGCTCGCCGTCGATCCGCCCGCGGCCAAGGAGCTGCGCCTGTTCGGGCTGCCCGATTGGGTGATGGAGCGTTTCGTCTCCCGCCGCACCCGCCTGCACGAGCTCCAGTACAAGGCGACGCGCCTGCGCGAGAAGCCGCTCGTCTGGAGCCTGCTCATCGTCGTCCTCGCGAACGTCGCCGTCTTCTGGGCGCTGGCCGCCGCCGCCGCCGAGGGCCGCCTCGACCTCACCCGGCTCGTGGTCTTCACCCAGGTCGCGATGGGCACGAGCGCGATCGCCTTCGGCGGCCTGAGCTGGGCCCTCGACGGCGCGGCCGCGCCGGTGGCGGCCGTGCTCCGCCTCGAGCCGGTGATGGGGGCACGCGGGGCCCTGACCGCGCCCACGGCGCCGCCCCTCGCCGCCACCGGCCTGCCCGCGCGGGAGATCCGCTTCCGCGACGTCACCTTCGCCTATCCGGGGGCCGCCCACCCCGTGCTCGAAGGGTTCGACCTCACGATCCCGGCCGGCTCCTCCCTGGCCATCGTCGGACAGAACGGTGCGGGCAAGACGACGCTGGCCAAGCTCCTCTGCCGGCTGTACGACCCGCAGGGCGGCGCGATCGAGGTGGACGGACTCGACCTCCGCGCGCTCGACGTCGACGCGTGGCGCGCGCGCCTCGCCGCCGTCTTCCAGGACTTCATCCGCTTCGAGCTTCCCCTGCGCGACAACGTCGCTCCCGGCGGCGCCCCCGACGAGGTCGTGCGCGCGGCCCTGGCCGAGGCGGGGGCGGGAGCGCTGGCCACGCTCGACACACCGCTGGCCCGCGGCTTCGAGGGCGGGACCGATCTCTCGGGCGGGCAGTGGCAGCGCGTGGCCCTGGCCCGCGCGCTCTGCGCGGTCCGGCTGGGCGCGGGGCTGGTCCTGCTCGACGAGCCGACCGCGCAGCTCGACGTGCGCGGCGAGGCCGAGATCTTCGAGCGCCTCCTCGCCGCCACCCGCCGCGCCACGACCATCCTCATCTCGCACCGCTTCTCGACGGTGCGCCAGGCCGACCGCATCTGCGTGCTGGAGAAGGGACGCGTGATCGAGCTGGGCACGCACGACGCGCTCATGGCCCAGGGCGGCCGCTACCGGACGATGTTCGAGCTGCAGGCCAAGCGCTTCGGGGCCAGCGCGGACGAGGAAGGAGAGGCCTACGACCAGCTCGCCTGACCGCATGCCCCCCGCCCTCTCCTCGATGTGGCGGCTGCTCAAGCTCGGCTACCGCCACGAGCCGGGGATGCTGGTGGCGGCGTTCCTTCTCTCGCAGCTGGCCGCGCTGCCGGACGCCCTGGCCGCGGTCTGGCTCAAGCTCGTGGGCGAGGGCCTGCTTCGGGGCGATCGCCGGCTGCTGGTCGGGGCCGCCCTCGCCCTGGGCCTGACCGCGACCGCCACGTGGTTCCTGGTCACGGTCAGCACGCGCGTGCAGCGCCGCTTCCGCGACAAGGTGACGATCGCGCTGGAGGCGCACGTGGCCCGGCTGCAGGCGGGGATCGCGACCATTGCCCACCAGGAGCGGCCCGAGTACCTCGACCGGCTCTCCGTCCTGCGCAACCAGGTGTTCGTCCTCGACCACATGTACATGTCGCTCTTCTCGACCTGCGGCTGGATCCTGCGCCTGGTCGTGGTGATCGGCCTCCTCATGTCGATCCATCCCGCGCTCGTCCTCCTGGCCGTGTTCGCGCTGCCCACCGTCTTCACCTCCACCTGGCGGCCCGGCGTGGAACGGAGCGCGGAGGAGCGCGGGGCGCCCGCGAGCCGCCTGGCCCAGCACCTCTTCGCGACGGCGACGACCGCGCCGCCCGGCAAGGAAGTGCGCGTGACGCGGATCGGCGAGCGCCTGGTCCAGGAGCGGCGCGCGGCCTGGGAGCGCTGGTACGGGCCGGTGGCGGCCACCCGCCGGACGAGCGCGGCCTGGCACGCGCTGGCCTGGACGATCTTCGCCGGCGCCTACGTCGGCGCGATCGTCTTCGTATCGTCCACGCTCCGCGCGCCCGCGGGCGACGTACTGCTCGTGCTCGCCCTGGGCTCGCGCCTCTCCGCGTACGTCGGCGCGACCGTCGGCGAGATCGGCTTCCTGCGCGGCATCTGGCTCGACGGATCCCGCCGCCTGGCCTGGCTCGAGGACTACGCGGCCTCGGTCGTGGCCACCGCCGACCAGCCCGCGCCCGCGCGCCTGCGCGAAGGCATCCGCCTGGAGGGCGTGTCCTTCGCCTATCCGGGCACGGAGCGCCTCGTGCTCGAGTCGGTCGACCTCGCGCTGCCCGCGGGCAAGGTGGTGGCCCTGGTCGGCGAGAACGGCGCAGGCAAGACGACGCTGGTCAAGCTGCTGTGCAAGCTGTACGAGCCCACGGCGGGCCGGATCCTCGTGGACGGCGCTCCGCTCGACCGCATCCGCGCCGAGGAGTGGCGCTCACGCCTGGCCGGCGCGTTCCAGGACTTCTTCCGCTTCGAGCTGCCCGCACGGCATTCCGTCGGCGTGGGCGACGTGCCGCGGCGCGACGACGTCGCGGCCGTCACGAGCGCGGTGGCCCGGGCCGGGGCCGAGGATGTGGTGGAGCGGCTCCCCGCCGGCCTCGAGACGCAGCTCGGGCCGACCTGGCCCGGCGGGGTCGAGGTCTCGTTCGGCCAATGGCAGAAGGTCGCGCTCGCGCGCGGCTTCATGCGCGAGGCGCCGCTGCTCCTCGTGCTCGACGAGCCCACGGCGGCGCTCGACGCCGAGACGGAGCACGCGCTGTTCGAGCGCTACGCGGCGGCGGCGCGCGGCGCGGGCCCGGCGCGTGGAAACGGCGGCGGGACCGGAGGCATCACGATCCTCGTCTCGCATCGCTTCAGTACCGTGCGCATGGCCGACCTCATCGTGGTGCTCGACGGGTCGCGGGTGGCCCAGGTCGGCACGCACGAGGACCTGATGGCCAAAGGCGGTCCGTACGCGGAGCTCTACCGCATCCAGGCCGCGGCCTATCGCTGAGAGGACGGCCGAGCCCGTGCTCGCCGTCGCCGACCATGTCCGAAACTGGCGGGTCGAGGGCGCGCGCGGAGCGTAAAGTCGGAGCGGAGGGCTTCGAAATGATGCAGACGATCATTCCCGTCGCCGCCCTGGCCGCGAGTGCGATGCTCGTCGTGGCCGCCGCGCCCGCCCGCTCCCCCGAGCGGGACGCGGCCGAGGTCGCGGCCCTCGACACCGCGTACCAGGCCGCGGTGGAGCGAAACGACGCCGACACGATGGACCGGATCCTGGCCGACGACTTCGTCCTCGTGCTCGGGACGGGCTCCGTCCACACCAAGGCGGAGCTGCTCGAGGAAGCGCGCAGCCGGGCCATCACCTGGGACGAGCAGAGGGAGATCGACGGGTCCCAGAAGGTGCGCGTGTGGGGCGACACGGCGGTCGTGACCGCGAAGCTGCGCGTGAAGGGCAGCCGGGACGGCAAGGCGTTCGACCGCACGCTCTGGTTCAGCGACACGTACGTGCGCACCGCCAAGGGCTGGCGTTACGTGTTCGGCCAGGCCTCGCTGGCCCTTCCCCCCGCGCCCTGACCCGCGTGATCGACCTCGCGCTGGGCCCGCTCTTCGCCTCTCACCGTGAGCTGCGCGCGGTCGTCGAGGCCGTGCTGGAGCGGCGGCAAGGCCGGGCCACGCGCGACGTGGGCCTCGTTCCCGCCTGGAGCGCGTCGAACCCGGTGTCGCAGCGGCTGGCCGTGCGGCTCGGCTACGAACCGGCGGGCGTATGTGAGGTGCTCTACCTACACGCCGGCGGCGTGTGACGCGCGCGGCGCGGCCAGGATCGCGCGCCGGGCGAACACCGCGCAGGGGATCCCCACCAGCAGCATGTGGACCAGAACGCTGAGCGTGACCCAGAGGACGTCCCTGGACCCGGCCGCGGCACGCGAGAGCGGGACCACGACGTAGTTCATGAAGCCGTACAGGAACACGCCATAGACCGCGCCGCAGAGCCAGGGCTGCCGCCAGAGCAGCGCCCAGCGGCGGGCCGCGAGGTAATAGGCCACGGCCATGCTGATCGCGATGAAGAAATGGAGAGCCAGTCCGAGGGCCGCGGTCGGCACGCCGCCGTCGAACGTCGCCTTGCCCAGCACCCCCGCGGCGACGGATTGAAAAATCCGCCGCGCGGGCACGCCGCGTCGCACCCCCCAGAAGACACAGGCGTAGAGGATGTCCAGCGCGCCCGCGACGACGCCGCCGGCGAGGACATACCGCCACGGACCATGGCTCGAACCGCGATCGCCACCCACGGCGGGAGGTATACGTGGACGGCCTCGCTGGAGTCAAACCGGATGGGTGGGCTGGCTTGGATCTTGCTGGCTCTCCCCGCCATGAGGGCCATCCGCGCCGCCGCTTCCATCGCCGTCGTCGTGATCCTGGGATTCCTGGGCTGCCGCCGCGCGCCCGCTCCGGAAGCGAATCCCGCTCCCGTCCCCGCGTCATCGCCGGTTCCAGCCACGGCTCCGTCGTCCGCCGGGCCTGAAGCCGCCCCGGCACCGTCCGCGCCCGCCGCGGCCGCGGCCACCCCGTCTCCGGAAGAGCTCGAAGACGCGATCGACCGGATCGAGGAGGAACGCAGCTCCGCGGGTGGAGTGGCCACGCCTTCCGAGCTCCGGCACTACCCGGACACGCGCCGGTTCCTGTCGCTCCAGATCGCGGACGCCCAGGAAGCGGCCCTCGAGATCCCGCACGACGACGCGGAGCTGATCCAGATGATCCGCGCCGGGAAGCTGGTCCGGCTCGCGCCGATGACGGATACCTACCTCCTCTACGAAGTCGGAGAGGACGCGAAGGACGACCCGCTGATCCACTACGATGCCGGCGCGAACAAGGACGTCCCCCTGCTGCCGTCCCTGGAGGCGGTCGCGCAACGGAAGGCGGAGAAGGGCGGCGAAGGTGCCAAGGGGCGCGCCGAGCAGGCGACGCTCGAGAAGTACTACGGCGACCCCGCGGAGCGCGACCGCCTCTTCCGCGAGTACCAGGAGGTCGCGAGCTTCGCGCAGGAGAACGGTTACTCCCTCACCGACCCCGCGGATCGCGTGCGCATGCATCGCGACCTCCTCAGCTACATCCGGCCGGAGGCGCGCGACATCCTGCTCAAGGTGGCCGACGCCTACCATCGGCAGTTCGACCGCCTCCTGCCCGTCACGTCGGTCGTCCGTACGGAGCGCTACCAGCGGCGCCTGGGCGGCGTGAACTCGAACGCGACGCGCGTGGAGATCGCGCCCCACACCACGGGCGAGGCCTTCGACGTCTCGTACCGGTACATGGCGCCCGACGAGCAGAACTTCGTCATGGACCTCGTCGCGAAGCTCGAGGACGCGCAGAAGGTGGAGGCGCTGCGCGAGAACCGCGGCCACATCCATATCTACGCGTTCGCGGAAGGCACGCGGCCTCCGGAGGCGCGCGTCGACGCCGCGCGCGGCTTCGTCGATGCCGCCCGGGCGGAACGCGCGGAAGAGAGCCGCGCCTACAAGAAGGCGCGGGCGGCGAAGCGGGCGGCCAAGCGCAAGGCGGCCGCCGTGAAGCGCACGTCGTCGGCCGCGCACCCCCGCCCGCGGCGCTAGGCCCCAGTATCGCGTTCCCGCCGCGCACGCAGCCGTCGCACCTCCTCGACCAGGCGCCGGATCAGGCGGTCCCGGGCCTGCACGCCGATGCCGGCCGGGCGCCCGTCGAGGTCCCGCCCGTTGTGGATGCGGTACCACTGCTCGAGGTCGGCGTCGGGAATGTCGCGGGCGTCGCCTTCGTCGTTCGCCATGGACGCGAGGCTCGCACACGGTGCGACTCCCCCGCGTCCGTCCGCTCCCAACTTTCGTGCCACTAGATCTTGCGGGTGGTAGGCTTCGGCGGTTCACGAAGAGAGGTCCCGAATGATCACGAGAAGTGGCCGCGTTCTCCGGACGTGGTGGTTGGCGGCGGCGGTGCTTTGCCTCCCGGCCCTTTCCGCGACGGCGCCCCAGACGTCGCCCCCGAAAGTGGAGGCCGCCCCCTCGCCCGCCGAGATCATGGAGACGTTCACGAAGGCGAGCACCGGAAACGTGGCCGACGCCGTGGACGAGGCCACGGGCCTGCGCGGCTTCATGGCCCGGGACATGAAGCCCGTCTTCAAGGCCAAGGTCATCGGGCCCGCGGTGACGGTGCTGCTGCGCAAGGCGCTGCGCAACGACAAGCGGGACTGGCCGAACCTCCAGATCCAGACCCTGGACGAGGCGCCCCCCGGCAGCGTCATGGTCGAGGTCCTGGAAGACGGCCTCGACATCGCGGGCGTCGGCAACCTGATGGCGACCACCGCGAAGGTCCGCGGCCTGGCCGGCATGGTCATCGACGGCGGGGCCCGCGACATCGAGGAGCTCGAGGAGATCGGTTTCCCGGTCTGGAGCCGCAGCCAGACGCCCGCCACTTCGGTCGGCCGCTACATCCCCGTGGCCCGCAACGTTCCCGTCACCTGCGGCGGAGTGGTGGTGCGCACCGGGGACTGGATCGTCGCGGACCGGACGGGCGTCGTCGTCGTGCCCGTCGAATCGCTTCCCCAGGTCCTGAAGCTCCTGCGTCAATACGACGACAAGGAGACGAAGATGGTGCCGCTCATCAAGGAGACGAGGTCGATGGGCAAGGCCCTGGAGAAGTTCAACCGGTACTGAGGCGGGCGGTACCCAGGGCCGGGCCGCGGGCGAAGAATCCGGAACCCGGACCGCGCCCGGAGCGTTACGCATCTCGAGGGCGCGAAGTCCGCCTCAGGGGGTGTCCTTGGATTGGCTCATCCGCGATCTGCGCGTCGCCGTACGGGTCCTGGCCCGGGACCGGGCCTTCAGCCTGACCGCGGCCTCGACCCTGGCCGTCTGCATCGGGGCCAACGCCGCCCTCTTCACCGTCGTCCATCACGTCCTGCTGCGTCCCCTGCCCGTGCCGGAGCCGTCCCGGATCCTGCTGATGAGCAACCTCTACCCGAAGGCGGGGGCGACGGACAGCTCGAATTCAGGCGTGCCCGACTACTACGACCGCCTGAAGGCCGTCACCGTCCTCGAGTCGCAGGCGATGTTCCAGAGCCGCAGCGTCAGCATCGGCCACGAAGGCCTGCCCGTGCGCCTCCAGGTCGTGGACGCCACGCCGTCGTACTTCCGGGTCATGGGCGTGACCCCCGCCCTGGGCCGGGTCTTCACGGACGACGAAGGCGAGGTCGGCAACGACAAGCGCGTCGTGTTGAGTGACGCGCTCTGGCACCGCCAGTTCGCGGGAGACCCCGGCGTGGTCGGACGCGACGTGCGCCTGAACGGGCAGCCCTACACGATCGTGGGCGTGATGCCGCGCAGCTTCCAGGGCCTCGACCCCGAGGTGATGGCGTGGCGCGCGCTCGCCTTCACGCCCGAGCAGCGCTCGGACGAGCAGCGGCACAGCAACAACTACTGGAACGTCGGGCGGCTCAAGCCGGGCGCCACCCTCGCCCAGGCCCAGGCCCAGGTCGACGCGTTGAACGCCGCCAACCTGGAGCGCTTTCCGAAATACAAGGAGCTCCTGGTCAACGCGGGGTTCCGCACGCAGGTGATCGGGCTGCAGGACCACCTCGTGCGCTTCGTGAAGCCCACCCTCTACCTCCTCTGGGGCGGCGCGCTGTTCGTGCTCCTCATCGGATGCGTCAACGTCGCCAACCTCGCCCTGGTGCGCGCGCGCTCGCGGCTCAAGGAGCTCGCCACCCGCCTGGCCCTGGGGGCCGGGCGCTGGCAGGTCGCGCGCCAGCTGATCGCCGAGAGCCTGGCCCTCACCCTGGTCGCGGCCGGGGCCGGGCTCCTGCTCGCCATGGCCGCGCTTCGCGCGCTGGCCGCGCTCGACCTGCAGGGCCTGCCCTTCGGGAGCGACATCCACCTCGACGCCGTCGCCGTCGGTTACTCGCTCGCCGTCTCGATCGCCATCGGGATCGTCCTCGGCCTCGTCCCCGTGGCCGCCGTGCTGCACGCGAACCTCTCCATGGTCCTGCGTGACGCGGGACGCGGGACGAGCGTGGGGCGCGGAGGGCGGCTCCTCCGCCGCACTCTCGCCGTCGCCCAGGTGGCCTTCACGTTCGTGCTCGTGGTGGGCGCGGGACTGCTCCTCGCGAGCTTCCGCCGCGTCGCCGCCGTCGATCCCGGCTTCGTCTCCGAACGGGTCCTGACCGCGTCCGTGATGCTGCCGCGCAACCGTTACGACGACGACGCCAAGCGCCGGGCCTTCACGGACGAGGCGCTGCGGAGAGTGCGGGCCCTGCCCGGAGTGGTGACGGCCGGCGCCACCGACACCATCCCGTTCGGCGGCTCCAACAGCGACAGCGTGATCATCGCGGAGGGCTACCAGATGAAGCCGGGAGAGTCGGTGATCTCTCCCAGCCAGGTCACGGTGACCCCGGGCTATTTCGAGGCGACGGGCGTGCGCCTGGCCAGAGGCCGGTTCTTCCAGGACAGCGACGCGGGGGGCCAGCGACCGGTGGTCATCGTCGACGAGAAGCTGGCGCGCCGCTTCTGGCCGGACCAGGACCCGATCGGCCGCCGCCTGTTCCTGCCCACGGACATCAACAACCTGCTGGCCGTCAACGACAAGACCGTGTTCCTCGACGTCGTCGGCGTGATCAAGGACGTCAAGCTCCGCGACATCGCGGAGGGCGAGAAGGGCGTGGGCGCGTACTACTTCCCCATGTCGCAAAGCACGTCGTCGTACTTGACCTTCGCGGTCAAGACGTCAGGGGCGCCGGAGACCGTAGCCGGCGGCCTTCGCTCGACCATGGCCGCCCTCGACCCGGAGCTGCCCCTCTTCGACGTGCGGACGATGGAGCAGCGGACGGAGACGGCGCTGGTGGCGCGCCGCTCCTCCGCCATGCTTTCGCTCACCTTCGGCCTGGTGGCGCTGCTCCTCTCCGCCGTCGGCGTCTACGGCGTGCTGGCCTATCTCGTCAATCAGCGCACGCGGGAGATCGGCATCCGCATGGCCCTGGGGAGCAGCCCTCTCGCCATCTTCGACCTCGTCCTCCGCGAGGGATTGCTTCTCGTCTCCCTGGGATTCGTGCTCGGCGGGACCTTTACCGCGCTCCTGAGACGGAGCCTGGAGAGCCAGCTCTTCGACGTGCGCGTGACGGACCCGCTCGTCCTCACCGCGGCCGCGGCCGTGCTGGGCACGGTGGCGCTCGTGGCCTGCGCGCTGCCCGCCCGCCGGGCCGCCGCCATCGATCCCGCCATCGCGCTGTCCGACTAGATCTCTCTCCGGCTCCGCGAGCCTCGGGCGTATGCTTTCGCATGCGCAAATCCAGGCCGACGAGCCGGAGGTCGTTCCTCACCGGAGCCGGCGCCGCGATCGGCGCCAGCGCCCTGGGCCGCACCGCCCTGTCCTACAGCCGCATCCTCGGCGCCAACGAGCGCATCTCGCTCGGGCACATCGGCGTGGGCCGCCGCGGCACCGGCCTGGCCGGCATCGCCGCGCAGCTCAAGACGAAGAACGTGGAGATGACGGCGGTCTGCGACCTCTGGAAGGTCAACCGCGAGGCGGCCGCGGCGCGGGCGGCGGCGGCCTACGGCCGTGCCCCGCGCGCCTTCCAGTACATGGAGGACCTGCTCGCCCTGAAAGACGTGGACGCGGTCCTCGTCTCGACCGCGGACTTCCAGCACGCGACGCACCTCAAGGCCGTCGTGGAGGCGGGCAAGGACGCCTACTGCGAGAAGCCGATGGCCAACGACCTGGCGGAGGCCAAGGCCGCCCGCGACGCCGTCCTCCGGTCGGATCGGATCGTCCAGGTCGGCACCCAGCACCGGAGCGAGCCCTACCAGATCGCGGCCCGCGAGCTCATCCGGTCGGGCGCGCTCGGAGACGTCAGCAAGGTCGAGATCGTGTGGAATTATCACGGTCCACGATGGCGCGGGCGGGAGGAAGTCGCCCAGCTCCGGGAGGCGGACACGGACTGGCGCCGCTGGCTGCTGGGCAAGCCCTATCGGCCCTTCGATCCGCGGATGTACTTCGAGTTCCGCCTCTACAAGGACTTCTCGAGCGGCATCGCCGACCAGTGGATGAGCCACGGCATCGATCTCGTCCACTACTTCCTGGAGGACGAGTTCCCGCGCTCGGTCATGGCCAGCGGCGGCGTCTTCGCCTGGAAGGACGGGCGCGAGAACCCGGACACGTTCCAGGCCCTGCTCGAGTATCCGAAGGGGTTCCTGGTCAGCTACGCGACCAGCTTCGGCAACGACGCGGACAGCTTCAGCCGCATCATGGGCAAGAAGGCGACCCTCGTGAACATCGGCGGCGAGGGCAGCCCGCGCTGGAAGTGGGTGGAGGAGAAGGGCACGCACGAGTCGGATCCGAACGTGAAGCGGGCGGAGAGGTACGTCACGCTCCCGGGCGACGACCGCGTTCCCCCGACCTCCATCAGCGACGACGATCTGTCGCACATGACGAACTGGTTCGAGTGCCTGCGCAGCCGGAAGCCGCCCAACGCCACGGTGCGGCACGGCTTCGCCCACTCCGTGGCCTGCATCATGGCCGCGCGCGCCTACCGGGAGGGACGGAAGCTCTTCTGGGACGCACGCACGGAAGAGATCACCGACCACCCGGCCGAGACAGCGCCCTAGAGACCAAAAGAAAACCGCCGGACCCGCGTCGCGGATCCGGCGGTCTTCACGTCGGCGTCTGGCCTAGAAAATCAGCCGGCCCCCCAGTTGGATGCGCCGCATGGTGGCGCCGGTGGCGAGAGAGGTGATGCTGCCGAACGCCGCCGATCCGAACGACGTGTTCGGCTGGCCGAAGTTCGCGCGGTTGAAGACGTTGTAACCCTCCGCACGGATCTGGAAGCGGATGTCCTTGCCGAGCGGGATGTCCTTCATCAGCGTGATGTCCGTCTGCTTGTAGTTCGGGCCGCGAAGGACGTTGCGCGGCGCGCTGCCGAACGTGAACTGCGCGGGCAGCGCGAACCCCGAAGGGTCGTAGCAGTTGATCAGCTGGCGCCGCGCGGCCGGCGTGGCCCCGCCCGTATTCGGCTGGCAATTGAGGTCGGGGACCGCGCCGACGAGGTCGGGACGCTGGAGCCCCGAGATGCCGATGTTGGCCCGGTCGGCCGCGATCGTGATGTTGGCGGGGATGCCGCTCTGGATGGTGGTCACGCCCGCGATCTGCCAGCCGCCCAGGACGTACCTCAGGAACCCGTTCGAGGACTGCTTGAAGAACGGCACCTCGTAGATGTAGCTGGCCACGAAGCGATGCGGGACGTCCCAGTTGGCCGGGCCGTAGTCCCGCATGGGGTCGTAGTTGTCCATGGTCTGGCCGCCGCCGTTGGAGTGCGTGGCTTCGTCCTTCGTGCGCGAATACGTGTAGTGCACGTCCGCCTGCAGGCCGTGGCTCATCCGCTTGCGCAGGATCACGCTGAAGGCGTCGTAGTCCGCGCGCAGGTCGTTCGAGATGATGCGGCGGGAGCGGAACTTCTGGCTGGGACGGCGCGGGTCCACCGCGCCCGCACCCGGCGTGGGCGTGTTGTTGAAGAAGCTGCGATCGAGATGGATGGTGTCGGAGCCCACGTACTGCAGGGTGAGAGCGACGTCGCGGAACAGCTCGCGCTGGACGTCGAAGCTCCACTGCGTCTTGCGGGCGCTGGGCAGCTTGCGCGTCGGCGAGATGATGTCCGGCCGCGGCAGGGCCGCGAGCTGGCCGGACGGGCTCGTGAAGGACAGGGTCGGGTTGGCCGGATCCGAGGTGTAGGTCGTGACCGGGGCCACGGGCGGGTTGTTGGTGAGGAACGTGAACGAGTTCATCTGGTTCGGGTTGTAGTACATGCCGAAGCCCGAGCGGAGCACGGTCTTCTCGCCGAGGCGGTAGGTGGCGCCGAGGCGGGGGCCGATGTCCGTGTAGTTGCCCTTCGTGAACTCGAAGTCCTTGACCGGGTAGCCGGCCAGCGTGGCCGAGGGGATGATCGTCTCGAAGTCGGTGTCGAGCATCGAGGCGACTCCCTCGTAGGTCTTCACCGGAGTGTTCATCTCCCAGCGCAAGCCGAGGTTCAGGGTGAGGTTGCGCGTCGCCTGCCAGACGTCGTTGACGAAGATCCCGTTGCGCCAGCCGCCGACGTGCCCGAGGATCTGGTCCGTGGGCGGGATGACGGTGCGGGGCAGCCCGAGCATGAAGTCCGCCATCGAGTAGCCGGTGATGTCGCCCGTGAAGTCGAAGCGGCCGCGCGGGTCGTTGGCGGCGCGCCGTCCGGTGCTCAGCCGCCGCAGGTCGAAGCCGCCACGGATGGAGTGGGAGCCGCGCGTCCAGGCGAGAACGTTCGAGACCTGGAAGGTCGTGTCGAACTGCTCCCAGTTGGTGCCGCCGCCCCCCGTCCCCGTGAAGTTGCTGATGTTGATGCTCGGGAGGCCCGGGTTTCCAAACTGGGTATCGCCGTTGAAGCCGGGGATGCCGAGCGACGTGCCTGCATCCTTCTTTCCGTCCACCGAGAACGGGTTCAGCGTGTCGAAGTCGATGTGGTGGTAGCCGATCCGGAAATCGTTGAGGAGGTTCGACCGGAGGGTGTGGGTGTAGCCGAAGAGCCAGTTCTTGTTGGTGCGCGGCTGGATGATGGCGTTGATCGGGATCGGCGCGTTCCCGGGGGGGTTCGTCGTGTAGCTGTCGTGCCAGTTGTAGCGGAGGCTCAGGCGCACCTTGTTGCCGAGGTTCTGGTCGACGCGTCCGAGGAACTGATCGACGTTGTCGTTGAACGTGCTCGGGCCCTGGAAGTTGTTGGCGTTGCCCGGAAGGTTGGCGTCCGGAAAGTACTGGAGAAGCTGGAGCGCGGTCGGCGAGAGCCGATTCGCCGGGATGATGTTGCCCGGGAAGGGCTGCCCGGTGCGCGGGTCGCGGATGGGCGTGGTCACCTGGGAGAAGTTGCCCTGCCGCATGAGCGCGGTGGGGACGGAGGCGAAGGGGCTCTGGATCGCGTTCGCGCGCACGCCTTCGTAGGCGACCATGAAGAACGTGCGGTTCTTGCCGTTGTACAGCCCGGGGATCATCAGGGGGCCGTCCAGCTCCGCGCCGAACTGCTTGCTGCCGCGCGGATTCTTCGGGAGCGCGGGGTTGTCGAAGTAGCCGCGCGAGTCGAAAGCGTCGTCCTGCTGGAAGTGGAAGACGGAGCCGTGCAGCTTGTTCGTCCCGCTCTTGGTCACCACGTTGACGGCGACGCCCAGATAGGAGCCGTATTCCGCCGACGTGGATCCCGTCTGCACCTGGATCTCGGTGACCGCATCCGCGATCGGCTTCATGCTCGTCGCCGCCAGCAGGTTGGCCGTGGAGTTGATGCCGTCGAGGGACAGGCTGTTCTGGATCTCGCGCTGGCCGGCGCCACGGAAGCTGAGGCCGATGTCGCTGTTCAGACCGGTGAGGACGCCCGGGGTGGTCGCGGCCAGGTTCCAGACGTTGCGCCCGTTCAGCGGCAGCTCGACCACGGCGCGCTCGTTGATGGTCGCGGAGACGGTGGGCCGATCCGTGTCCAGCACCTGGGCCTTGGCCTCGACGGTCACGTTGTCGCTGATGGCGCCCACCTGGAGCGCGACGTTGGTGCGTACGACCTGGTTGGTGGCGACCTCGATGCCGGTGGCCTTGTAGGTCGAGAACCCGGACAGGCTGACGGTGATCTCGTAGCGGCCGGGCTTGGCGAACTGGATGTTGTAGTACCCCTCCCCGTTCGTGGTGACCTCGTACTTGTCCGCGGTGCCCACGTTGACGGCAACCACGTTCGCCCCCGGGACCACCGCCCCGGCGCTGTCCGTCACCGTGCCGACCAGGGCCGTCTGCGACGCGAGCTGCGCCCAGGCACTGGTGGTGAGAAGCAACACGAGCCCCACGCACACCGACAGTTGTCGCCGCATCCTTGACCTCGCTTAGTGATCCCCCGACGCCGGCTGAAATAAGGTTGGCCTTAAGTACACCCGCGTGAAAGCGGTGTCAAACCTCGGCCGGCGGGCCGCGGGAGGCTAGACCGCGATGCCCCAGACCGCCTTGGCGAGCAGGCCGATGGCGTAGGTCACGACGACGGCGATGCCGGTGACGATCAGGTTCAGGACGATGCGGCGCCGCACCGCCATGCCCGAGATGAACGCCACGATCGCGGAGACGAGGACGATGATCGCGCCCGCCGTGACCACCGTGGGCAGGAGGCCGGTCGCCCCGAAGAGGACGGGAAGGATCGGCACCACCGCGCCCGCGAAGTAGCCGGTGCCCACGACGAGGGCGGAAGAGCCCGGGCTCTGCCCGGCCTGGCTGCTCACCGCCTCACCCAGGAAGCGCCGGCGCTCGTCCTCCGTCGCGCGCACCTCGGACTCCGAGCTGGCGCCGATGTACGCGCCCGCGGCCATGGACATCGCGCCCGCGACGGCCACCGTCAGCCCGGCGGCGAGGACGGCGGTCTCGCTGCGGAAGGCGGCGAAGAAGCCGCTGACCGCGCCCAGGATCTCGACCAGGCCGTCGTTGAGGCCGAGGAACAGGTTCCGCACCTTGTCCGGGTTGATGCGACGGTCGGCTTCCCCGCTCACGACCATGTCCTCGTGCTTGAACTCGTCCTCCAGGATCTCGCGCACGGCCGAGCCCAGCGGCCCGTCGCGGTAGCGGTCCCACACGCGGAGGTACTTTCGGATGCCGTGGACCTCGATGGCCTCGAGCACGAGGTGGACGGCAGACGGGCCGACGAGCCGGCAGGCCGATTTCAGGGTCGCCAGCTTGATCCGGCGGCCGAGATCGAGCTCGGTGACGGCCGCGAGGCCAAAGAAGTCCTGCCAGAAGGCGACGTGCCGGGTCTCCACCACGATCAGCTCGTCGAGCACGCGGCGCAGGTCGCCCCTGGCCACTTCGCGAAGGCCTCGGTAGAGCGACAGGTCGAAGATCTCGTCCAGGACGAGCTGCCGGCCGAGGCGGGCGTCCTGGGAGGGGGTGGTCATGACAGCGTCCCGATCTTCCTTCCCCGAGACGGGTGTTGTCGATGCGACTCGCCCCGCGGCCCTCTGTCCAGGCCCACCGATCGGTCGTCCAGTCGTGCTAAACCACTCACAATTAAACAGTTGACCGCACGGGTCTCTCTCTGTACGATGGCCGGATCGGCGGGAGAGAAAGTTTGTCCCTGGAGATCACCAACGACAGCCCGTCCGAGCGTTTTCGCGATCTGGTGGCCCGGGCCTTCGTCGAAATCCTCGGCCCCGACTTACAATACGGACCCTGGACCGTCGTCCTCCGCTCCGAGCGGAAGACCCTGTGCGTGGTGATGACGGGTCCCGACGACACGCGCGAGGAATGGGCCTTCAGCCTGGACCATTCCCGGGCCCAGGGGCCGGCAGCCATGGCGGCGCAATTGCGGCAGCGTTTCCGTCTCGGTAACGGCCGTTCGAAGAGGTAGTGAGCATGGGAGCAGTACGATGAAGTCCTCCAAGCGGTGGGTGGCGGCGATCCTGGGGGCGACGGTCGCCTCCTGTGGTGGTGGCAATCCGAGTACCCCGGTGCCGGTGGCGACGCCGAGTCCAGTAGTGGTGGCCACGCCGACGCCGACTCCGGCCCCCACCCCGACGCCGGAGCCCTCCCCGGAAGGCGAGCCGCCCGTCGAGCGGGTGACTCCACCGGTCCGCATCACGCTGAGGCTCTTCGTGGTCGAAGACGGCCGCGGCGGCGTGTATCAGTACCGGGAGACGCCGGAAGGCCTGCCCCTCATCCCCGTGGGCTACTACTTCCGTCTCGACATCATCGCCAAAGACAGCAAGAACAAGGAAACGCGGGGCAGCGGCGAAGTCATCTGGCACTGGGACGGCGACCTGATCGACGAAGACAACCTGAACAACATCTACCATCCGCGTCTCCGGGCGCGGCGAGACGGGAAGTTCTGCGCGGTGGCGGAGCTGGACAAGATCCTCTCCAACGAGCTCTGCACGGAGTTCCGCTACCAGTAGGCCCGGGCCGTCTCCGCCGGCGATTGCGCGGAGACGGTGCCCGCCCGTCCTCCGCTCCTAGGTCCCGTTCGCGGCCGAAGAGACCTTGAGCACCACGCTCGAGCTAGAACTGCGCAGGGAAGCAGGTGGAGATGTAGGAGCGGCGCGTGTACCCGGCCGACGTCCAGATGTTGAACTGCTCGTTGAAGTCGTTGCTGACCTTCGCCTGGATCTCCTCGTTGTTGTCCGCCGCGCAGACGCCGCCCTGGGCGTTGATGGCGGCCACGACCGCGGTCTGATACTTCTGGCGGTCGAGCACCTTGACGCTTTCCCCACGCATGTCGTTGAAGTCGAACAGCTCGGGACGCTTCTGCTGCACGGTGTCGATCGCCTTGTTCACGTAGGCGAGGAGCTGTGAATCGAGCTTCGGGCAATGGTTGTGGAGATCGACCATCGCGGGAAGGTGGCAGGTGAACGCTTGTGGTGTCGCGGCGGGCGCGGGAGTAGGAGTGGCCACCGGTGCGGGGGTGGCGGCGGCGGTCGGCGTGCGAGCCTCGGAGCCGCAGGCGGCCGCCATCAGGGCGCACGCCGCCAATGAGGCAGCGAGGAGACGAACATCGGGAGAACCATTCATGGGCGTGGAGTATGAGGGCGACCGGTCGGGCAAGTCAAGACATAAGTCTTTACATGTCATGTGTTTAGCGATACTGAACGTCTGTCAATCGGACCTGATCCGTCCGAAAACGTGTTTACACTGGGGGGTCATCGGTCGAGGACGCGGAGCGCGGAGCACGAGAGAGGCGGGCCGTCATGAGCGCAGTCGTCGATCCCCACGTCATCGGAGAACACATCCGCCGCCTGCGCTCGGAGCGCCACCTGTCGGTGCGCGCGTTTGCCGCGGAGACGGGCTTCTCCGCCAGCTTCATCTCGCAGCTCGAGAACGGCCAGGTCGCCCCGTCGCTCGGGTCCCTCCACAAGATCGCCGAGACCCTGGGGGTCACCCTCGGCGAGTTCTTCGCCGCCGCCGAGACCGGCGAGGAGCCATTGATCGTCCGCATCGAGGAGCGCCACCGCCTCGACAGCACGTGGACGGATGCGCACATCGAGGCCCTCGGGCCCATGAAGCAGAGCCACAAGCTCGAGCCCATGATCGCGGTCTTCGGTCCCGGGGGTAAGAGCGGAAAGCGTCCCCACGACCAGGCCCGTGAGGAGTTCGCCTTCGTCATCCGTGGCCAGATCACGCTGACTCTCGCCGACGAGGAGAACACGCTCGCCGCGGGCGACGCGGTCACGCTTCCCGCCCGCGCCCCGCGCCTGTGGGAGAACCGCACGAAAGAGGTCGCGGAGATCCTGATGGTCTCCTCGCGCTGAGCGCCTAGCGCCTAGCGCGCTTCCCCGGGCCGATACTCGCGCTCGAGGTGGGCGCGGATGTCGGACTCCTCCATCCAGACCGGCTTGAGGCGCCCCGCCGCGAAGAGCGGCGCCTGGTCCGCATAGTGGGGAGACCGTGCCTCGAGCGTCGCGCTGCCGTAGGGCTGGATGCTTCGCGACGACACGCGGCCCTGCCCGTCCCACTCGACGAGCAGGATGTAGGAGTCGCCGGCGACGCCCGCGATACGGCCGTCCGCTCCGGGCCGGCCGTAGACCGCGTGGAGCAGGTCCGGGCCGCCGGAGAGCCCGATGTCGACGAGGCCGTGGCGCAGGCGCAGGACCTCGTGCCAGGGAACGTCGATCCGCCCGAACTTCTCCTGCAGGAGATGCGCGGCCGCGGTCAGGCGCTGGAGGAGGACGGGCGTCGGCGCGGCGCCCGCTTCGGGCTCGTCGGTGGGCATGAGCGCCATCAGCGCGAGCGCCGTCGTCCGGCTCTCGGCCGTGGCGGCGAGGTCCCAGCCGCGAAGCAGCTGCTGGGCCTGGCGGGCCAGGGCATCCGCGGGCGCGGGCGCGGCCAGGAGACGGCCCAGGCCTTCCGCCACCATCGACGCCGTCGAGTACTGGACGTCGAACTTGTACCGGTCGAACTCCTCGCGCGTGATCTGCTCGTCGGCGCCCAGGAGCTCCAGCGCACGGCGCGAGCGGTTCGTCATGCGCGTCTCGATGCCGAGCGTGCGCGAGTACGCCGCCTCTTCCGGGTTGCCCGGCCCGAGCGTCGTCTGGAAGGGCGAGCTGTTGCAGTTCTGTACGAAGCCGGAGGGCGGGTCCTTGACCTGGGGCAGGCCGTCGAAGGGCAGCGACTGCGTCCAGAGCGTGCGCGACGTGTTGCCGGGCACGATGCCGGCCCAGTCGTAGCCTTCCGGCCGCCGCGGCAGGCGGCCGTTGTAGACGTAGTAGATGTGTCCCTCGCGGTCGGCATAGCCGACGTTGAACATGGGCAGCGCGTTCATGCGCATGGCGTCGAGCCATTCCTCGAAGCGCGACGCCTTGTTCATGCGGTACCACTGCTCGATGTGCCTCACGTCGCCGTAGCCGGCGATCCGGATCGCGAACACGCCGCGCGGCCCCCGCACCACCGGGCCGTGAACGGACCACAGCACCTCGCGATGGGCCGTCCACGACAGCGGGCCCAGGATCTTGACGCGGATCGCGGCCGAGCGGACCTCGAGCTCGCGCCAGGCCCCGTCGAGCTTGTATTGGGTGGGCTGCGCGGGGTTCATCTCCAGCGCGTACAGGTCGATGAGGTCCGGCTTGTTGACGGTGTGCGCCCAGCCGAGGTTGCGGTTGTGGCCGTGCAGGATCAGGGGCACGCCCGGGAACAGGCCGCCCACCGCATCCCATCCCGTCTCGCTGTGCAGATGGGCCTCGTACCAGGCCACGGGGCCGGCCCACGGCTGGTGCGAGTTGATGGCGAGGCGGGTGAAGCCGTCGGCCGAGCGCGAGGGGGCGACGGCGAAGGTGTTCGACCCCGTCGGCGTGGCCGGTGGTGAGGGAGAGGCAGTGGGCTCGAGCAGGCCGCGCAGGACGCCGTCGAGGCCGAAGAAGAGCGGCGTCTTGTGGACGAACCCCGCGACGAGGTCCCGTCCGCGCGCGGGGTAGAGCTCGGCCATGGCCTGGTCCGGATGGAGCGCGGCGTAGTGGTTGATGCCGTCCGCGTAGGCTTCGCAGAGCGCGCGCGTCTCCGGCGCGAGGTCCCGCTCGTAGCCGGCCTCCACGACCTCGGAGATCCGGAGGAGCTGGACCATGTAATCGTTCGGCGCGCCCGCGCGCCCGAGGACGGTGGCCAGGCGGCCACGCGCCGCGAGCAGCGCGCCCTGGATCGTCTGGAAGTCGTCCTCGGAATGGGCCCAGGCCAGGCCGTAGGCGACGTCCGGATCCGTGCGTCCGAAGACATGGGGGACGCCCCACGTGTCGCGGAGGATGCGGACGTCGTAGTGGCGCGTGGGAAGGAGCCGCGCGGGATCGACCCGCGGAGCCGGCCACACGAGCAGAGCGAGACCAGCCGCCCCGAGGACGGCCGCCAGGACGAGGGAGACGCGGGCCGCCTTTCGCATCGAGCGCGGCAGGCTATCCCGTATTCCGGGGAACCTCCAGGGATGCGAGCTGGGCGGCCGGACGCCTCATTTGGGGCGCCGGCCCTACGGGCTTCAGAGCTCCAGGCTACGGACAGACGGCGGCGACGTCCCGGACGGTGTCGACCTGGATCCGGTACGTCGGCAGCGTCTTCTTCTCCTTCACCTTCATGCCGGGGGCTGGCGGCGGCCCGGGCTCGACCGGTCTCTCCGTCTTGGCGGAGGCATCCTTGCCGCGCGCCTCGACTTCGACCTTGTTGTCGCGTCCGTCCTTGCCCGGCTCCTGCCGGATCTTCACCGTCCCCATGCTCACGTCGGTCACCGCGCCCGTGACTTCGACCTGGTGCCCGGCGAGTCCGCGCATCTTCTTCACGGAGTCCTTGCTGAGCCAGTAGATCACCTCGCCCGAGCCGCCTTCCATTCCGGTGGCCCCGAGCGCCGGAGCGTTCGGGATGGGCGTGCCGTCCGGTGCGACCTTCTGCACGTGCGTCAGCACGAAGGAGTCCGAATCGCTGTTGGCCACGCAGCCCGTCAGCGTGAGCACGGTTCCCTTCATCGCGGGGTCAGGCTCGTGGGCCCCGGCCAGCGCGGCCAGGCCCAGGCCGAAACCCCCGACGAGGAGTAGGTTTTTCATAGGAGTCCTCCAATTGGCGTCCACGGACGCCTTCGGGACGCGGACGAGCCGCCCCCGCTGGGGAGTGAGCAAGATGCGGGCCAGGGTGTGGGGTGGGTTGGGTTGGGTTGAGTTGGGTCGGCAATGGATGGCGGGGCGGGCGGTGGACGGGCGGTCAGCGGGGGGCCGCACGAGTGGCGGCGGGCGGCCGACGGGCATGAGCGAGCGGTGGGCGGACGGCCGCACGGCTGGCCGCTGCGGAACGGATCAGCGAGGTCGGGCCGCTCGAGCCGCTCAAACGGGGCGTGCGGCGACCGCCGTCGGGAGGGCACGAAGCTCCAGTAATGGTTAACCAACTTGTTCTGGAACAAGTCACCGTCCGCGGCGTCTCCGCGTACGTATGCCTGACCAGAGCTTCGCGGACACAGACAGCGGCGGGATTATTTTTTTGCCTTCCGATTTTCCCGCCGCGATTCTCCGCAGCGCGAGTGAGAGCGTCCTACACACTCGCGTTGGAGAGCATCTCTCGCGCGCCTGGAGACGTCGTGACACGTTTGTTCGCTCCGGGCCGGCTTCGCCGATCAACGTCCGTGTTGCGCGAAACGAGCGACCGCGGGCGGCGCTCCGCGAAAGCGTGTCAGAGGCGCGTGCTACAACCCGGGCATGCAGAACGACATTCTCACTTCGCTCACTCGCCTCTCCGACGCCGAGCTCGTTGCGCGTGTGAAGAACTTCGTCGCGCGCGAGCGTGACGCGACGGCCCACCTCGTCGCTCACCTCGCCGAGCTCGACACGCGCGACGTACACCTGCGCGAGGGCTACCGCTCGCTCTACGTCTACTGCCGTGATGGCCTGGGTCTGTCGGAAGGCGAGAGCTACAACCGTATCGAAGTGCCCGCGCGGCCCGGCGGTTTCCCGTCATCCTCGAAATGCTCGAGTCGGGAACCATCAACCTGACCGCGGCCCGGCTCCTCGCGCCGCACCTGACTCCCCACAATCACCGCGAAGTCCTCGAGTCGGCCCGCGGGAAGAAGAAGTCGGAGATCGAAGAGATCGTGGCCAGGCTGTCGCCGAGGCCCGACGTCGCGGCCTCGGTTCGGAAGCTTCCCGCTCTTCGCCTGGAGGCGTCACCCATGACGGGACCTCCGGTACCTCTTGTGGAAGCTCCGGTCGGGGCGAGCGGCTCCGCGATCGATGCGGTCTCATCAGCCAAGTCCCAAACCAGCCGCCCCGCCGAGCCTTCGCCCGTGACCCGCGCGGCCGTGGAGCCGCTCTCGCGCGACCGCTACAAGCTGCAGCTCACGATCGGCGGCGTAACTCTCGAGAAGCTCCGGCTGGCGAAGGACATGCTCAGCCATGCCATCCCGTCCGGCGATGACGCGGCCGTCCTCGACCGGGCCCTCACGGCTCTGCTCGTGGACCTGGCGAAGAAAAAGTTCGCCGACACGCGGAAGCCCCGGCGGTCGCGCACGAGGGACCCACGAGCGCGTGACGCCTCGGCCGCCGACAAGCGCGCGGTCTGGGTTCGGGACCTCGGCCGTTGCGCATACGTTGGCCCGAACGGTCATCGCTGCAACGAGCGCCGGTTCGTGGAGTTCCATCACGTGGCCCCGTACGCTCTCGGCGGTGAGACCACCGTGGACAACCTCGAATTGCGTTGCCGGCGGCACAACGACTACGAGGGGCGGTTGTACTTCGGGAAGCGCCGCCGGGACGACTCCGACGCCCGGGATGACGCCGGCAACGTGCGCGCCACGGCGAGCACGTACGGACGCCAGCCGTTCGGGCCCCCGGTCGATGACTCGTTCCAGAACAAGTTGGGCGGAGGCGTCTCACCGTCCACTCGTTCCGCAGGACTGGAGCCTCGACCCTGACCTCTCTACAACGGTTCTTCTCGAGACGATCACCGGAGATGCCCGAGGCGCGCGCCTCGATCAGGCCCAACCGGAGCGATGTCGAGGGAAGTCCCTTGGTCCGATGTCGCCGACGTGTTTCGTGCGCCAGCCAGCCATGGCGGCCCGCCAGCCAGCGCTGCGTGCGCGCCAGCCCTCCCGCCGCCCCCCTACCGGCTGGCCACGGCGCGGCGCGCGCGCCGGCGGCCGAAGCCGCGGCGGCGCGGTCCCCCCGTGCGCGGCATCGGACCCTGGAGACCGCGCACCCAGCGGCGGGTCGAGACGAGCTGCGCCACCATCAAGCCGACGTCGTCCCGCATCTCGCGCACGCGCTCCAGCGGCTGCCCGCCGGGATCTCCCATCGGCCAGTCCTCCACGCGCAAGCCCAGGACGTACGGACACTCGTCGCCGCAGCCCATGGTCACCACCAGCGAGACGCCACGCATCATCTCCGCGGTGAGGAGCGTGGGCCGCGCGTCGGAGAGGTCCACTCCGACCTCCTTCATGGCCGCCACCACCTCGGGGTGGACGCGAGCGGCCGGCTGCACGCCGGCCGAGAACGCGGTGGCCCGGGCCGGATCCGCGAAGAGGTTGAAGAAGGCAGCGGCCATCGGCGCGCGTCCGGCATCGTGCGCGCACGCGAAGAGCACCTTCTCGGCGGCGGTCGAACGTCCGTTCACGCTCGGCGTAGCGGCCGTCGCCTCTCTACGGGTTGACGGTCAGGCTGCCGACCATGCCCGGATGGAGCGCGCAGTGATACGGGAAGGCGCCGGCCGCGCTCATGGCGATGGGCGCGCTCGTCGCCCCGCGGGTGATGTTTCCGGTGTTGAACCGCCCGCCGTCCTGGGTGGCGGTGTGGAGGTCCGTGTCGTCGTTCCGCCAGGCCACGGTCTGCCCGACGCGCAAGGTCGCGGTCGCGGGTGAGAACGACATCCCGCCCTGATCGCCCAGGATGGAGATGACGAGGTCGGCGGTGCCGGTCGCCGGCGGCACCGTCGTCGTGGTGGTCGTGGGCGTGCCGGGCGCGGCCGGCGTCGAGCCGCCGCCCCCTCCGCAGCTCGGGCCGAGCGCGGCCAGAATCAACGCGGCCGGAATCAAGACGACGCGAGGGAAACGAAGAAAGCGCATTGGATCTCCCAGATAGGGACGGCCAGACGCCGCCCTGCACAAGGGGAGGCAATGGGGGTGCCAAATGGAAAATGCCGCGCAAACGACTACCCTGGAGC
>Ga0209382_10003085_pt1 | contig 23388 bp, 20 predicted proteins | sample SoiMetdeltSBSDD5_FD_187599 | JGI IMG/M metagenome (GOLD analysis project Ga0209382, IMG submission 187599) | Bulk soil microbial communities from a Populus tree surrounding site in Tennessee, USA - Soil MetaG P. deltoides SBSDD5 (SPAdes) (version 2) | ecosystem: Environmental > Terrestrial >...
CGTAGAAACGCCCAACGGCAGGAACAGCCACAGCGCCACGAGGGCAACGGGGAGTCGCCGGTGCATGTACATAGAACACCTTCGGACGCACTGCGAATTCCAGCGTCGATCCGACGAGCTGAGCAAGAGGCGTCGCACGTCGCGAAGCTCAAACCCCAACCTGCTGCATCAGCGAAGCCGTCCGCGGAGCACCGAGCATGAGCTCGTTGACATACAGAATGACGGATCGGTCTGGCCGAGATAGAAGTTATCGGACCACGAGGCTGCTTTCTGGTCGGCCCTACCCCCTCGTTTTCCCTGTTGTTTGGGCGCTTTTGTCCCAGTTCGTTCCCAAGCTCTCGAGAGGTCTTTTCGGAGCTTCAGCAGCCTTGAAATCGATGTAGGGCGAGACCGCTCGGCGTCGAGCGCGGGATCAATCCGCACAGATTCCGCGGCGCGGCGCGTGGGTCGAACAGGCTGTCTCGGACGAACTTCACGAGATCCTGGAACTCTGGCGGCGTGAGCGGGACCGAGCTCAGGAGCAGCGGGTCGAGCCGATCGAGAACGGGCTCAATCGGCCCTTGACGGCGCCGGAGGTCGTCCGGCACGCCGGCGGCCTTCGGATCGTAAAGCCGCGTCGACTCGTACACGTTCAGGTGATGGCGGACCGCATCTTCCAGCCGGCTGAACGCCCCGTTGTGGAAGAACGCCGGCGCCACGGCAAGATTACGCAGCGGCGCCGTCCGGAATTTGTAACGATCCGCCGGGTTGCCGGTCACCTGCTCCAGGCCGAAGTCTTCGTCCTCGCCAGGTCCATCGAAGATGACGTTACCGCGCATGGTGCCGAACGTCGGAGCTATCTGCGGCACGCCAGTGACGTGATGCTCGAAGTCGCTGAACATCTGGTTCGATCGGCCGGCCACAGCGTGACACGCGACGCATCCGGCTTTACCAAAGAAGAGCAGGGCCCCTCGCTTCTCTGGAACGCTCATGGCCTGGCGATCGCCGCGGGCAAATCGATCGATTGGAGCATCCGCAAACACGAGCGTGAACTCGAATTCCGCAATGGCGAGACCAAACATGGTGAAGTCAATAGGCGCTCCGGCGGCCACCGATGGGAAGACCTCGCCGAACAGCTCGCGATAGGCCGGCGCGGCATTCAGGAGCTCGAGCACGTTCTGGCGAATTGGATCGTTGCGGAAGCCAGAATGATCGGGCGGAGGCACGACGTGGCCCATCCCATCGTCAAACTGATCGAACCGGGGATCAATCGTACCGGCGGTGCCTGTGAATCCCGCCACCTCCACCAGTTCGGTGGGTGGCAGTTGACCCTGCGCCTGCAACAGGTGCCTGACGAGTGGATCGTTCGGCCCGAATCGGGTTGTGCCTTCCGGTGGTGGAAACACAAACCCGAACGCGTTGTCGAAGGGATCGCCGGACGGCGCGTTGAATCGCCCATTCCACATGAGCGCTGGAAAAAAAGCCGTGTTGATCACGAGCGGCGAGCGGCGCTGATTGCGCGGGCCCTCTCGCCTCGGGCCGACGATGCCGTTGTTCTGCACACCGATCGCCATCGGCTGTGAATCGCCGAAGCCGTTGGTTGGCGAGTGGCAGCCGCCGCAGCTATTGTCGTGACGAAGCGACGAGAGGGGATCGAACCAGAGCAGCCGTCCAAGATTCGCGAGGGTCTGGTCGATTGGGCGGCCAAGCCGACCGACGAGCTCCGACTCGATCGTGCCGGTGAAGCCCGCGTCTGTCAGTACCGCCGCGAGCTGTGCGTCCAAATCGGGACGCTGCTCCGTGAAGGCTGTCGCCACCGGATAGCCGGGCACACGCAGCGCCAGACCGCCGATCCAAAGACATACGCCCACGATTACAAGTCGCCGATTCCGCATGACACGTCCCTGTCGATAGCGCTCCGGCCTACTGCAGGCGCGGATTGTGTTGTTCGAACATCCCCGCCGGGTTGTGCATCCAGATCCAGACCGTCAGCTCCCAGAGGCCGGCCCCCTCGGCGTCCTCACGCCACACGTCCGCGTCGCCCGTGAATCCCTCTGGAGCGGTCGCGGCAAGTCCCAGCGGGATGACGTACTCGACCGCGACCAGACGCATGCCCTCGCCATTCGGGACGTACAGCAGGATCTCCGGATGTTCCGCATCGAACACGCCGTCCACGAGCGCCGGGTTCAGGTAGTGACAGCCCTCGCCAGGCTCACAGAACCCGATGTCGATGTACCCATCCGCTTCCGCTGCAGCGACGTCGTGATATCTGGCTGTCGCGGCTCGAGCCCCAGCTAGGGCATCGGATGACGCCCTGACCAGCGCTCCACAGGGGAGGAGGCCGAGGGCAACGAGCGCGGCAAGTGATCGTGTGGTTCTGGTCATGGTCCGCCTCCTAGCGGTATCCTATGGTCCTCAATGCCATCCCCAGAAGTCGTGCAAGAACGCTGAATGACGGGTGAAAGTTCAGTGAAATCCGTCGAGCCGCAACGGTACTGTTTCGGCAGCTTCACGCTGGACGTGACGCGCGGCCGGCTGCTGTGCAGCGGCGACGAAGTCCCGCTGCGGCCCAAGTCATTCCTGACCTTGCAGTGTCTGGTCGAGAACAGCGGCCGGCTGATCGACAAGAACCAGTTGATCGCCGCCGTGTGGCGGGACACGACCGTCACGGACAACTCGCTCGTTCAGTGTCTGAGGGACGTACGACAGGCGCTCGGCCCGTCGGCGCGGCGGTACATCAGAACCGTCCCGCGTCGAGGCTACATCTTCGAGGAACCTGTTCGAGAAGACGAGTCGTCGTCGATTGGCAGCGCCGGCGCCCGCTCGCAGCTACCCGCCGGTCAGCAGGGCCTCAAATCGCTGGCGGTGCTTCCGTTCACGACCTTGAGGTGCAACGGCAGCGAGGACTTCCTGGGCCTGGGCATGGCCGACACGTTGATTACCAAGCTCGGCGCCACGGGGCAGATCGTGGTCAGGCCGACAAGCGCGATTCAACGGTACACCTCCAACAGACAGGATTCCCTCGCCGCCGGACGGGAGCAGCAGGTCGACGCCGTGTTGGAAGGCACTGTCCAGCGAACCGATGACAAGGTTCGCGTTACAGTGCGACTCTTCGACGTCAAGGGCGGCGCGACGTTGTGGGCCGAGACGTTCGACGAAAGGCTCGCTGACGTCTTCGCGCTCCAGGACGCGGTCTCCGCACGAACGGCCGAGGCGCTGGCGCTCAGACTGACGAACAAAACTCGCGAGCAGCTCGCCAAGCGCTACACCGACAGCCCCGAGGCGCATCAGCTCTACGCCAAAGGCGTGTTCCTGCGGAATCACATGACACTCGATGGACTGCAAAAGAGCATCGACTGCTTCCAGCAGGCCATCGCCCTCGATCCGCGCTACGCCCTCGCCTATGCCGGTCAGGCTTCGTCGTACTCGCCGCTCGCGTATCTCGGGTACTTGTCGGTCGACGGGATCGAATCAACGAACCGGCGCCTTGTCCTGAAAGCGCTCGAGCTCGACGCCACCCTGGCCGAAGTGCACGCCGCCGTCGCCGAGTTCAAGCTCTTCATCGAGTGGAACTGGGCGGAAGCCGAACGGGCATTCAGGACGGCGCTCGACCTCAACCCCAGGGATCAGCTGACGCTGCTCCTCTACGCCGATCTCCTCTTGATCAATCGCCGCCCTGACGAGGCCGTTGACGTGAACCGCCTCGGTCTCGAGACCGATCCGCTTTCGCCACGTACTTGCAAAGCGCTCGCATGGACGTACTTTTTCGCGGGACGCTACGACGACGCCATCGAGCAATTCAACAGGACTCGCGATCTCTTCCCCGAGTATCCATTGATCGATCTCGGGCAGAGTTACGAACAGAAAGGGATGTACGAGGAAGCCATCGAGGCGTATCTCGACACCGAGAGGCGGCAGGGCCTGTCTGCCAGTCACATCGTTGCCCTGAGAAATGCGAACGCGATGGGTGGATGGCGGGCGTACTGGCGCAAGCGGCTCGAGCTTGCGGAGGCTGATGCGGCCGAGCGCCCGGTGCAGTCCCTCGACCTAGCGAGACTGCACGCGCGACTGGGCAACACCGCCCAGACGCTTGCACACCTCGAAGCCGCTGTTGACCGCCGTGAGCTGCCTGTCGTACTTCTGAGCGTCGACCCGGCCTGGACGCCTTATCGATCGCTCCCGGCGTTCGAACGATTGCGGCGGCGGATCGGTCTTCCCGCTTGAACCTGGGCTGGTTGTGCGCCAGGCTGAAGCCGCCTTCACCGATGTCGAAGAGAGACGAGCGCATCCGGGCCGTTCGAGGTGGTCACGGCGATCTCGAGCTGTGCCAGACTTCCTTCACACTTTCGGCGGACCGCGCTGAAGCTGAGGCACGGGCTCGCGTTCCGCAGCTCGGTCGCCTCACCGCCCGCCAGTGCCTCCGCTGCGGCCGTCGCGCTCACTGCCTCCGCCTAGGGACCTGCAGCGGCCCAAGTGGATCAGCGGGCTGTGTAGCCACCGTCGACCGGGTAGAAGCCTCCCGTGCAGAATGCCGCTCTGTCCGAAAGAAGAAATGCGGTCAACTCCGCGACATCCTCACGCGTCGCAAGGCGGGCGATCGGATGCGCGGCGGCCATCGCATCGCGGACCTCCGGTGGCGCCTCCATGATACGAGGCGTCGCCACGTAGCCGGGTCCAATGCAGTTCACGCGGATGTTCTTGTCAGCATATTCAAGTGCGACGCTTCGGGTGAGACCGACCACGCCGTGCTTGGCCGCCGTATAGGCAGCGAGACCGGCGATGCCAACGATGCCATTCGCGGAAGATAGATTGACGATGGCGCCGCCGCCGCTCGCCATCATAGTGGGTAGTTCCACCTTGAGGCTCAGGAAGACCCCGGTGAGGCTCGTGCCAATCACGTCGTCCCACTCGGCAAGCGCCAGCGCTTCAATCGGAGTGTTTGCAGGACCAGGCGTACCGGCGTTGTTGACCGCCAGATGCAAGCCTCCAAACCGGTCGGCGGTTTGGCGCACGGCCTCACGCATGGCCGCCTCGTTACGGACATCGACCTCTATCGCGAGAGCTCGTTCGCCAGTGCCGTCGAGCTCTTGAGCAATGGCCCGCAGCGCTGTGACATTGTGGCCGACGAGCGCAACCTTCGCTCGTCCTGCGAACAGCCGTCGGGCAATGGCTTCACCGTTGCCGGTGGCGGCGCCTGTGACGAGCGCAGACCGGTCGTCGAACTCGCGTGTATTGAAAACGTTGCTTTCCACACTAGACTCCGTTTGGGGGCAGTGGGCGCTCTCAACGTCGCATGCTGGTGGCTACGACGACTTCGGGGTCACGAGGCTCACCTGCTCGGACAGCTCGCGCAGTTTCCTTCCGTGGTTCTCCATGGCGTTGTGCAGATCGAATTTGCAGAAGAGCGGTTCACGGTCTCTCATTTCATGCTCACGCGAACGCGCGAGTCGGAAGGTGACGGGCCGCCCTCTTCGCGCAGCAGCGTCGTGTGATAGCAGACCGATAGGATCGCTGCCAGATCGGTGGCCGCGGGCACAGGCACGTCGAGCTCGCCGCTCGAGGCCGGTCGATGTTCCTCGGGTCGTCCGTCTGGCCCCCGGAGTGGAGTGTCATGTCAATGCCGCCGATCGGATCGTCCTGGGCATCAGCGTCGCCGTCGCGATGCTCCTACTCACGACATCATGGCGTCGGCGCGATCACGAGCGTGACCTTGGGAGCATCAGTCATCAATGGCAGTCGCATGTGATCGATCGGTGCCGTGACTGAAATTGGAAATGCATAGGCCCCTCCAGCGCTGCCCCTTCACTCGGGTTCAGGCGGCTGATCTGTCGTGAGAAGCCGATACACGTAGTCCGTGAGTTCGCGCAGTCGCATTCCACCTGCATCTGGCGCGCGCTGCATGCCCGTTGGGATTGCGGGCACTTCGACCGCACCTCTGACAATCAATGCCGCTGCGATGATCGCTTTTGCCTGTCCTTCCAATGGATCCATCATGGTCTCCCACTTTTCCTCACCGACCCACACACTGCGAACGATCGTCACAACGACAGTCGGCCAACGCGGGAACTCTCCATCCCCAAAAGCTGCGTCACAGTCCGAGACGCGCGAAATGCGCGCGGATGACACCGTAGCACTCGCACGAGGCCGCTTCGAGTCGCTTTCGGTGCAGGATTTGGATCCGCCCGTAGCGGCTCGAGATCAACCCGTCGCGCTGGAGCGCCCGCAGGACAACGGTGACGGTGGGACGCTGCACGCCGAGCATCACGGCGAGGAATTCCTGCTTGAGTGCGAAGGTATCGTCCTCGACGCGGTCGCGCGTCTGGAGCAGCCAGCGACAGGCCCGCTGGGTGGACGTTGTACAGCGCGTTGCACGCGGTGCACTGCATGATTTGCAGCAGGCTCGCTTGCGCGTACAGATTGACGACGTTGCGGAAGGGACCGGCGCTTGCGGTCTCTTTGACAAAACGCGCGGCAGTCATCGACGGCAAGGGCCCATTCGATACCTGCTGGAAGGTCCGGCCGATGCCGGTCCGATCGCCAAAAAACACACCGATCCCCAGCATGCCTTCCCGCCCGACCGTGGCCACTTCCACGAGCAAGCCTTGGCGCATTTCGTTGGTGACGGAGAACACACCGCCATTCGGGAAGTAGACGTCCTTAATGCGCGCGCGGTGCGCATGCAGCGTATGACCGGTCGTGACGGTGGTCATCCTCATGTATTGGAGAATGCGGTCGTACTCGGCGCGTGGCAGTGCGGCCAGGAGCCGATTGTGAAGAGGACTTCCGTCAGGCAGCCGACGGAGCGACGGTGCTCGTGCGCGGGGCATGGCTTCTCCTCTGAGCAAGCCTGAACTGAGACATTCAGATGCTTTGATGAGGCTGGAGGGGCGCAGCAGTGACTGCGAGCGCAGCTCAGAAAAGCGGGACATCAAGCGTATCATGCCCGCTCGGCGCTTCTGCACTATGTACGATAGACTACATTTTGCCCGCCAGACTGGTGCCAGGACGTCATTGTCATGGACCTGACGATGCCCGTGCTGAACGGGCTCGAGGCGACGCGTCTCATCAAGACAACTCAAGCAACTCGGGAATCGAGGGTCATCTCCTGCACGGGAAACGGCTCGATCCCGCCGCCGCTCGCGCGGCGGTTCGTCGCCATCGTGTCAAAGCCATCGCCGCCGGACGCTGTCCTCGCGGCCGTTCAGAACGCCGTCAGCCTGTAGCGACCGCACCCGGTGTACTCGACTGCCCTGATTTGGATGCGGGCAATCGCAATGTGAGGCGCAATGAGGCGCGATGAAAACCACGCAACGGCACGATGATATATCTCGTTAATCCAAGCCACCTGTCGTTCGGCGTTGGCGTCATCACGCCCCGTTGGCTCTTCGTGTTGGCCGGTGCGACACCGCCAGTGTATGGTCGACCACATATCGTCGACGAGACACTGGAACCGTTTGCCGTAGACGCCGTGCAGGCCGGCGACATCGTCGGCATCGGCATCCACACCGGGAACGCACTCCGCGGCTACGACATCGGGAAACGTGCAAACGCACGTGGTGCACGTGTCGTGTTCGGGGGCATCCACGCCACATTATTTCCGGATGAGGCCCATCAGCTCGGGGGCGCGCACGCCGTCGTTCGCGGCGACGGAGATGTCATCTGGCCTCTCGTGCTCGAACACGCGACACACGGCGCGCTGCAACGTACCTACGAAGGTGGACGCGTCGACGCCGATCGCTTCGTGCCCGCGCGGTGGGAGTTGCTGCCGGAGAACCGGTACATGTGGGGTTCCGTGCAGACGGTCCGCGGCTGCCCGAAGCATTGTTCGTTTTGCTCGGTCTGGCGAACCGACGGACAGAAGCCGCGGCAGCGGGCCGTCGACAAAGTCGTGGCCGAGATCATCGAATTGCGCCGGCGCGGCTTTCGATTTGTGGCACTGGCGGACGACAATTTCTACCCGGTGACACTGGCGGATCTCGCGATGGCTGAACGGCAGCGAAACCCGGCGCGGCTGGAACAGCTCCGGGCATTGCGGGGCGAACGCTTCGAACTGATGGCACGATTGGCAGAACTACCGTCCGACATGGTCTTTTTCACGCAGATCACGATGGAAGCCGCTGAAGACGAGGCGTTCCTCGACGCCATGCGCGGGGCCAAGATCAAAGGCGCACTTGTCGGCGTCGAAGCCGTGACGCCCGAAGGCCTCAAGGACGTCTACAAGAACTTCAATGACGCGGGGGAGGCGCTGGTGGAGCGGCTGCGGAAGTTCCGCGACCACGGGGTACACGTCCTCGGTTCCTTATCTTCGGGTTGCCGAGCGATCGTCCCGCGACCTTCGCGGCGACGGCGGATGTCGCCGAGCGCGCCGGGGTCGCCTTCGCGCAATTCGTGATGCTGACGCCCTATCCTGGAACCGTCGATTTCGAGGCGTGGGAGAAGCGCGTCGACGTGGAGGCCGCGCAGGTGGCCGGCATCCCGATCACACGGCACTGGCTGATCCCCCAGGCACAGCGCCCGAAGGTGTATGTACCACATCCGGTCATGACGCCGGACGAGATCCGCGCGCGCACGCAGGCCGTGTGGGATCGGTTCTACAGTCTTCGGCGGATTTGGGTCCGTTCCCGGTGTACACCGACGCTCCGCGGCCGCCTCGCGTTCGTCTTGATTTCGAAGCTCTATCGTCAGATGTATGCGAATACTGGCATCGCGACGGACAGCGCGCGAGTCAGTCGAGCCAACCGCTGGGCGCGCCTGATTGCCCGCCCGTGCCGCCGCCTGTTTGCCGGGCGCCTGCTCCCCGCACTCGGGACGGTGTCTGATACCTGAGATGAAACCGGCATGTAATGTACATGCGTGATAGCGAGGCCAAATCGAACGGCGCACTGCCCGCTCCTATCACGGCGGGAGCGGGCCAAATGGCGGATATCACCTCTGTCCTGTGATTTCACAAATTGAATTATGGAGGCGCCGCCCGGATTTGAACCGGGGATGGAGGTTTTGCAGACCTCTGCCTTACCACTTGGCGACGGCGCCGTCAGGAAGCCCGACTGAAGATTGTGTTACAGGACGGCCTCGGCGGTCTAGGTTCGAATTCAGGAAGCGCCCGCGGCCGCAAGCGAGGGCCGGAGGGAACCGCCGCGCAGCGGCGGCCCGAGCGCGCAGCGAGGTGGGGAACGTAAAGGGGCCCCACCGAGCGAAGTTAAGATTGGAGCGGGAAACGGGATTCGAACCCGCGACTTCGACCTTGGCAAGGTCGCACTCTACCACTGAGTTATTCCCGCTCGTGGCTCACCGGCGCACGTAACGCCGTCAACCGGAAGGCCTTAGCGTACCACACGCCTTCTCGTCGGACAAGGCAGGCTCGACGCGGTCTGCTACTCCGCTCGCAGCGCGATTATCGGGCTCACCGAGAGCGCCCGCCGCAGCGGGACGATCGCCGCGATCGACACCGCAACGGCGAGCGCGGCCGTCGCCGCGGACAACGATGTCCAGTTGACACCGGGAACCGGCGTCACGAACGCATCCACCAGATGGCTGATGACGAACGCGCCGACGCTGCCACTCAGGATACCTACGAAGGCGAGCGACACCGCCTCGATAAGAATCAGCTTGGCCACCTGAACACGTCCCGCTCCTAACGCGACGCGCAGGCCAATCTCGCGCGTGCGGCGCTGAACGGCGTCCGCCATCGTGCCGTACACACCAATCGTCGCCATGGCCAGCGCGATGAGTCCACACACGCCCACCAGCGTCGTCGTGAGCCGATCGATCGTCAGCGACTCGGACACGTGCCGCTCGACTGTTGTTGACCGCAGGATGACCTCCCCTTCCCCGACGGCATCAACAGTCCGCTCGATCGTCTCGAGCTGGGGAAATGGATCCGTCAACGTCCGCACGAGCAAATGGCCACGAAAGAGATAGTCCTGCGTGGATGAGAAATAGACGGTCGGTTGTGGCGCCTGCTGGAGCGTGCGATACGTGCCGCTGCGAACGACGCCAACGATCTCGATGCGTGCGCCGCGCAACCCGATCAAATGATGTCCGACCGCCGTCTCGCCAAAGTAGCGCCGTGCCAGCAGCTCGTCGACAATCGCAACGAGTGGCGCCAACGCGTGATCGCGATCGTCGAACAGTCGGCCTTCCACGCACGTGAGCCGCAGCACGCGGAAGTAATCCGGCGACACGACGTTCGTTTCAAATTCCAGCGTGTCGGTCACGTCCTCGTTCTTTCCGACGAGGCCGAACGAGAACCGGTTCCCCCGGCTCAATGGCAATGTGCTGACCCACGCGGCAGCCTCCACACCCGGCAGCTTGGGGATCGCCTCGAGCATCCTGTTGCGGAACTGGATCCCCGGAACCGGATTGACGAAACGCCCTGGCAACTCGAGCGATACAGATGCCACGTTCTTGATCGCGGAGGCACGGTCGCCTTCCAAAGCACGCGACAGGCTGATCACGAGCATTCCGGTCGCGAGCAACAGCACCGTCGACAGTGCCACTTGCGCGGTCACCAACACGGCGCGCAGCCGACGGCCGACGTGCTGTTCCGAAACACCGCCGGCATCAGCCCGCAGCGCGAGAATCGCTTGCGATGCGGTGCCGTGCAACGCAGGCGCGATCCCAAACACGGCGCCGGACACGCACGCGACGGCGATCGTCAGCAGCAGAATGCCCGGGCGGAGGCGCGTATCGAGGAGCTCGGCCTGATCGCCGACGAAGAGAGACGGGATCGCTTGCGCCGTCCACATCGCGAAGATCACACCGAGGGCGCCGCCAGCCAGGGATAGGCATTGCGTTTCCAGTACGAGCTGGCGAATGAGCCTGCGTCGATCGGCGCCGAGCGCCATCTTGATCGCGATCTCGTGCCTGCGAGCAACGGCCCACGACAGGAGCAGATTGCCAACGTTGAAACACGCGCTGGCCAGCAGCAACGTTGAAGCGCCAGCAACGATCGCCGCGATCGCCATCACCTCGGAGCGCGACGACGGATCCAGTGGTGAGTAACGGCGTGGCGAGATCACGCGCACGGCTTCGGGATCGCGGACCGTGCCGCGGTTGGTCTCGGGGAACTGCGCTGCAAGATCAGTCGATACACGCCGCAGATCCGCCTCCGCGTCGTCGATCGTCTCTCCGCGTGCGAGCCGCGCGATAAGCGACAGGCGTCGGTCGCCTCGTGTCGATCCGGTCGCGGCCATCGGAATCCACACGTCAGACTCTCTGCCCGCGCGCAACCCGCGAAAGAGCGGCGGCGTCACGCCGACGATCGCGTACGTTCGATCGCGAATCACGAGACGCTGCCCCACGGCGGCGTCCGCCCCACCAACCAGCGCCGCGAGAGTGTCGCTGACCACTGCGCCAGACGACTCCCCGTTCACATCGTCGGGACCAAGCAGCCGGCCGGCTTGCGGCTGCAGTTGCAGTGCGGAAAAGAAGTCGGCAGACACAGTCGCAACGCGTGCGTTGGCGCCACTCTCAGCGAGTTGAATGTTCTCGACGGCGCTGTCATCTATTGCGGAGATTGCGGACAGCGATCGAGCGCTTTGCCGGATGGACTCGTAGTCCGCGTATGACGATTGCCCATAGGGCAGACCGCTCAGCTCCGTTGTGTAGAGCTCGACGACGTGAGATGGATTGCGAACGCCGGCAGGTCCGCGCAGTAGGAGCGCGTCGAGGACGCCGTACACTGCGGCGTTGGTGCCGGTGCCGAGCGCGAGGCTCAGAAGGAGGACGGCCGTCGTGCCCTTCGCACGAACGATTGCTCGAAGCGAGTGCCGGAGGTCCTGAAGCATCAGTGTCCGGATTCGGGATCGGTGCGCGCCATGGCCGGACACTACGCCGCGTCAAAGGCGTTCGTATAGACGTCCAAGCGGGGCGCGGTCGCCGCGTCGTCAATTGTCACGACGTCGAAGCGGCAAGGGCTGTCGGTCAGGCCGTTTCTGGCGATGTAGTCGCGCGCCATCGCGACGAGCTTCAGCTGCTTGCGGCGCGTGACGGCCTCGGCAGCGGTGCCAAATTCCACCGTTGCGCGGGCTTTGACCTCGACGAAGACGGTCGTGTCGCCGTCGCGGGCGACGATGTCAATTTCGCCACACCTGGTGCGGTAGCGGCGCGCAAGAATCTCGTACCCGCGGCGCTGGAGCTCCGCAACGGCCATGTCTTCGCCTGTTTTTCCGAATGATTGCCGGGCGAGGGTCACGGAATCTAGCAACGATCGAGCCGGGGCCGTTCACGCGTTCACAGCCTGACCCCGAGCTGCCCGCCAGTCACGACCGGCCGCTGGTGCGGGAGGCTTGGGAGTGGACCATGCGGGCTTGAATCAGGCTGATCGCGTCCTGGCCGAGGAAGGGCTTGCGCAGCACGGGAATGTCGTAGCGCTCGCAGAACGCGGACTCCTCTGACGACAGTTCCATGCCGGTCATGAGGATCACCTGCATTTTCGGGGTAGTCGTGCGTAGCTCCTGGGTCAGCGAGACGCCGTCGCCATCGGGCAGCACGACGTCGAGCACGGCAACGTCCGGACGACGGGCGGTGATCAGTTCTCGCGCCTGAGCGGCGGTGCCCGCGGAAACGGTTTCGAATCCTGCTCCCTGCAGCACCGCCTCGAGCCAGCCAAGCAGCGCGATGTTGTCGTCGAGCAACAGCACGAACGGCGTGGTCCGCGGCGTGGGCATGCTGGTGGCCGGCACGTCGAGCGGCGTCAGGCTCAGCCCTTCGCCTTCTCCTCGATCGACCACCACGCGCGTGCCGGGCGCGATCTGACCTGACGCCACAAGCGCGGCCAGCGGTTGCGTCAACAATCGATGAATAGTGCGTTTGAGCTCACGCGCCCCGTACCGTTGGCTCACGCCGCGGCTCAGGAGCAGGTCGCGCGCCGCAGCCGACACCTCGATCTCGAACGATCGATCGCCGAGCCTAGTGTGCACGTGGCGCTGCAGCTCCTCGATGTGATGATCGAGAATGCGCGCGATGGCCTCCGCGTCGAGCGGCTGATAGGTAACAACGACGTCGATGCGGTTGACGAACTCCGGCGAGAACCGTTTGCGAACGGCCGTCAGGCCGATGATCTCGAGCCGTCCCGCGATTTCAGCGGACGTGCGAGTGTCGGCCGCCTGAAACCCAATCTCGGGATGCATTTCCTTCGACATCTCGCGCGCGCCGAGATTGCTTGTAAGAAAGATGAACGACTTCTCGAAGTTGACAACGGTGTTGTCGCCGAGATTCAACGTGCCCTTGTCGAGAATGCCGAGCAACAGCACCGTCAACGTCGGCGCGGCCTTCTCCACTTCATCGAAGAGCACCAACGAAAGATCGCAGCCAGACGAAGTGACGGCCGCAAGACGCTCTTGCGTGAGCATCGGTTTCGTCTCGCGATGCCCGAGATAGCCTGGCGGCGCGCCGATGAGCTTCGCGACTTCGTGATCGGATTGGAATTCCCCGCAATCGATCTTGAGAACAGCTTTTGGGGAGCCGTGAAGAACTTCCGCCAGCGCTTCGACCGTTCGGGTTTTGCCTGTGCCTGTGGGTCCTAACAGCAGGAACACGCCCGCGGGGCGATCGGGCGGCGCAAGACCGGCTTGATACATCTGCACGTAGGGCACGATGTATTGCAGCGCCGTCGGTTGCCCGACGATCTTGCGCGTCAGCAGCTCGACGAGAGTACTACTCGCGTCGGTTGGTTCGGGCTCCCCCATCACGCGTTCCTTCCGGATTATAGCGCCCTCGTCATTACCAGCTCATCGGCACGAGCGCAACAAAACTTCAGAAAGCCGTCAGAAACCCGGATGCGATCGTCGTCGTCCTGTTGTATAACGAACGCCTTTCCACGGACCCTAACGACCGCAACGTCGGGGGAGCACGCAATGCCCCTGCTTCACATCGCGCTTCAGGAAGGGTTCACCGGCGAACCCGTGACGATCCTCCTCGACGGAAAAGAAATCTATCGCAAAGGCGACGTTCGGACGCGAACACAAATCGGTCGCGCGGATGCGATCGAGACGACGCACAACCCTGGTCCGGTGACAGTGGAAATCCAGGCACGCAACACCTCCACGACGATCACGCCGACTCTCGCCGAGGACGTGTATCTCGCGGTGTCCATCTCACCAGATGGCCGCATCGTCCATCGGTCCTCCGCACAGCCGTTCAGATACATGTAGGCCCAAGCACACATTCCCGCCATTTGGAGAGAGGCTGCTCTCACGTTGGATTGGAGGTCAGTATGAAAGACGTTGACCCGATCATCGAGCAGACCAAAGGCACCACGGATTCCGATGCGGACACACTGCACGTCAGAGTCGTGAGCGGCCTCTATGCCGCGCACGGCAAGGCGTCGATCGACGCAGACGACACGGACGTCGAACTCGAGCCGGTCGCTCCCGATCTGATACCGTCGGCGTCCGACGAAGAATTGCGATTGGACGTTGATGGACGGTATCCGCAAATGACGGCCAGCGGCACGATTCCAATCTCGCCGGTCGAGCGGCTGCAGTGGATCGCGAGCCTGTCCGCGACCGGACCATACACCTACACTGGCGGCATCTGGTACAAGGATCCCGCCACAACGCCGTTCGCGTACACGACGGTGGAGATCAAGGTATCGCCGACGATCCTCCTCGGCCGGAAGGCAAAGGTCATCTTCACGGGGGGCGGGCTCGCAACGCGCGCGCGGCTGTTCAAGTTCCGCTCCCCCTACTTTCGCAAAGTAGAGTTCGAGTTCGACGCCGAGAGCCCGACCGTACCGGTCACGCAGATCGCGACGTGCGCGCACCCGAATCGGCCGCCGACCGTCGCCTGCGAAGACCTCACCATTCAGCGCGTGTTCCAGCGGAGCGGCTTCGATGTGTCGATCAGCCCGTCACCAAGCGCCCTCGCCGGTCCACCCGGAGTTACGTGGAGCGACATGGAGATGCACGACGCGATGACCGTCTTCTGGTCTCGCTTTGCGAACATCCCGCAGTGGGCGCTGTGGACGTTCTTCGCCGATCAGCATGAGATCGGGCACGACCTGGGCGGGATCATGTTCGATGAAATCGGACCCAACCACCGCCAGGGCACGGCCATCTTCTACAACTCGTTCATCTCCGATCCGCCTCCCGGCGATCCGAATCCAGTCTCGTGGGTGGCACGAAACCGGTTCTGGACGGCCGTTCACGAGATGGGCCACGCGTTCAACCTCGCCCACTCGTGGCAGAAGTCGCTTGGCGCGCCGTTTGGAACCCCGTGGATTCCGCTCACGGACGATACCGAGGCGCGCAGCTACATGAACTATCCGTTCTTCGTGAACGGCGGCGAGTCGGCGTTCTTCTCCGACTTCGAGTTCCGGTTCACCGATCAGGAACTGCTCTTCATGCGCCACGCACCAGAACGTTTCGTGCGCATGGGCGATGCCGCATGGTTCGACAATCACGGCTTCGAGCGCGCGCGACTCCAACCGTCGCCGTCGTTATCGCTCGATATCCGCGTCAATCGCGCCAAGCCGGTCTTCGAGTTCCTCGAACCGGTGGTCGTGGAGCTCAAGCTCAAGAACATCTCCGGCGCGCCGCAGATCGTGAACGAGAACATCCTGACCACGCTCGACGGCATCACCATCGCGCTCAAGCGGCAGGGCTCGCCGGCGCGTCAGTACGCGCCGTTCGCGCAGTACTGCATGAAGTCGACGCCGAAGATCCTGCAGCCGGGCGAGGCGCTGTACGCCTCGGTGTATGTCACCGCCGGCCTGAATGGCGTCGACATTGCCGAACCAGGTCGCTATCTGCTCCAAGCCGCACTGCACACTCCCACCGGCGACATCGTCACCGCCCCGCTGACGCTGCGGATCGCGCCACCGCGGAACTATGACGAGGAAGTCATTGCGCAGGACTTCTTCACGGACGAAGTCAGCCGGGTCATGGCGTTCGACGGAAGCCGAGTACTCGGCGAAGCCAACAAGGTGTTGCGCGAGGTCGTCGATCGTCTGGACGATCGCCGCGTCGCCAAGCACGCGCGCGTGCCACTCGGCCTATCGATGGCCGAACCGGCGAAGGTGCTGTCGGTGGCGGGCAGCCCAGAAACGGTGCTGAGAACGGCCGCGGAGCGAGGCGGCGCGATCAAGATGGAAGCGGGTCAGCCCGAGCGGGCGACCAACGAGCTCGAAACCGCGTTGCTGAAGAACGCCGATGTCGCGGCGGAATCACTGGGCCACGTCGACTACAAGGTGTACGTCGACGAACTCACGGATTTGCTGGAGGGTCAGGGAAACATCGACGAAGCTGCGGACGCGCAGAAGACGCTCTACAACATCCTGGCCGCTCGCGGAGTACTGCCGAGCGTTCTGGAGGACATCGATCAACGGCGCCAGTCGCTCGAAGCGCTGGGCAAACCTGCCCGCAAGGGAAAGGGGAAAGGCGCCTAGCGCCCGGTCGCGACTTCCGCTAAGGCCTGATCGAGAATCAGAAGCACGCTATCCGCCTGCGCCCTCGTGAGCACCAACGGGGGCGCCAGGCGGAGCGCGTTCCTGCCTGCGCCAAGCACGAGTACTCCGCGTCTGAACATCGCCTGGACCAGTGCGTTGCGCTCTTCGACGGCTCGTTCTTTCGTCTGACGATCGCGAACGAGCTCGATTCCGATCATCAGTCCGCGGCCGCGCACGTCGCCGATCAGCGGGTGTTTCTTCTGCAGCTCACGAATCCCCTGCATGAGGTGATCGCCGACCGCGGCGGCATTCGCAATCAGCTGGTCTTTCAGAAGTCGAATAGTCACATTGGCAGCCGCGCACGCCACGGGGTTTCCACCAAACGTGCTGGCATGCGCGCCAGGCGGCCAGGACATGATGTCCGCGCGCGCGCACGTTACGCCGAGCGGCAGGCCCGACGCGATCCCTTTCGCAATCGTCACGACATCGGCCTTGAGTCCGACGTGATCGGACGCGAACATCTTCCCCGTTCTGCCCATGCCGGACTGAACTTCGTCGACGACGAGGAGGATGCCGTGCTTGGTGGTCAGCTCGCGTAAGCCCTGCAGGAACGCCGGCGGCGCGACGATGTAACCGCCCTCCCCTTGAATCGGCTCCACCACGACTGCCGACACATCGTCTGGCGAGACAAGGTGGGTGAAGAGCTGGTCTTCGATGAACGACAGCGAGTGTGCGGCCGCCTCGTCGGCATTGCCAATGCGATAGCTGTCGGGATATGGCGCGTGGTAGACGCCCGAGAGAAACGGTCCGAAGCCCTTGCGCTGGATCGCCTTGCTGGCCGTCAGCGACAGCGAGCCCATCGATCGGCCATGAAAGGCACCGAGAAACGCGACGACCGCGTGGCGGCGCGTGTGATAGCGAGCCAGCTTGATGGCCGCCTCGGTTGCTTCGGTGCCTGAGTTGGCGAAGAACGTGCGCACGTCGCCGTCGATCGGCGCGATCGAGGCCAACTCCTCGGCAAGGCGGACTTGCGGTTCGTAGTAGAAGTCGGTCCCCGACATGTGGATGAACTTCTGTGCCTGTTCGCTGATTGCCGTGACGACTTCCGGATGGCTCACGCCGGTGGAGTTGACGGCAATCCCCGCCGCACAATCGAGAAAGCGATTGCCGTCGACATCCTCGAGGACAGCACCTTCGCCGCGGGCGATCACGAACGGATAGTCACGCGTGTACGACGGTGACACGTACTTCCGATCGCGCTCGATGATTTCCTTGGCCTTGGGTCCGGGCAGAGCGGTCTTGATTTCGGGCAGGGTCATGACGACGGGATTCTGCGGCTTCACGGGTTACTTCGGCTTCCAGCGCGTGGTCGCGCCGGTATCCTCGAGCACGATGCCTCGGGCGTCCAGATCTTTCCTGATGCGATCAGCTTCAGCGAAGTTGCGAGCCAGCCTTGCCTGTCGCCGCGCCTCGATCAATCCCTCGATCTCTTCAACGGGCACGGGTGGCCGCTCGTCTTCGGCACGCCGGAGCGACAGCACACCCAGCACGCGATCGAACTCGGCAAACGTCTCGAGCACGTTCGACGCGTCCGCAGCGCTCACCTCGCCGGCGTCGATTGCGCTGTTCAACTCGCGCACGAGATCGAAGACGACGGCGAGCGCGCCGGACGTATTCAGGTCATCAGCGATGTAGTTCGCAAACGAGGTACGGGCGTCGCTGAGGCGTTGCGCGATCGTATCGCTTGGCGCCGTACCGGTTGAAGGTTTTGCGGCGATCGCTTCAACCCTGGCCAGAAAGTCCGTCAGCCTGCGGAGTGCTTCTTCCGCCTGCGACATCGCGTTCCACGAGAAGCGCAGCTGCTTGCGATAGTGAACGCCAAGATACAGGAACCGCAGCGCGGACGGGCGGAAGCCGTGCTCGACAATGTCCTGGAGGTTGTAGACGTTGCCGAGCGACTTCGACATCTTGTCCGACTTGCCGCCAGGCTCCTCGATCATCAGGTGCTCGACGTGCACCCAGAAACGCGAGAATGGCCGGCCAGTGGCCCCCTCGCTCTGCGCGATCTCGTTCTCGTGGTGGGGAAAGATCAAGTCCACGCCGCCCGCATGAATATCGAGCGGCGGCTCGCCTAGAAGGCGCAGTGCCATCGCGGAGCACTCGATGTGCCATCCTGGACGCCCGGGGCCAATGCCCGGATCCCAGGTAGGCTCGCCGGGCTTGGTCGCCTTCCACAGAACGAAATCGCGGGCGTTTTCCTTGTCGTACTTGTCGCTGTCGACGCGTGCGCCGCTCTTGATCCCCGAGTGATCGAGCCGGGCGAGCTTGCCGTAGTCCGGCAAGGTCTCGATTTTGAAATAGATTGAGCCGTCGCTGCGGTAAGTATGACCGCGCTCTTCCAGTGCGCGGATGGTTGCGCCCATCGCGTCGATGTTTTCGGTGTCTGTGGCGCGCGGGCTTTCTTCAACTGGCTCCAAGCCGAGCGCTGCGGCGTCTTCGCGATACGCCTGAATGTAGCGGTCGGTGTACTCGCGCAGGGGCACCCCAGCCTTTTGCGACTCGAGAATCGTGCGATCGTCCACGTCGGTGAAGTTCATGACGTGGCGGATCTGGTATTTCCCTTGGTACTTGAGGGCACGGCGCAGAACGTCGAGTGCCACGAACGTCCTGAAGTTGCCGATGTGCCCGCGCGCATATGCGGTCAGGCCGCAGGAGTACATCCGCACGACGTTGTCGCGCGACGGCGCAAACGGCTCTTCCTGGCGCGTCAGCGTATTGAAAAGACGCATTCGGTTCCAGCGATGTCCCGGGAATCTCAGCCCAGAAGGGGATGATGCGCCTCGGAAGTCCGGCCGGCGCAGCGCGCCTCGATGCGCAGCTGATCGTTCACGCGATGGAATTCAAACGTGATTTCGGCGGTGCCGCTGCCGTTCGGCGCGACCTTCGCAACCAGCGCCTGAATCGTGGCGCCGGCGGCCTTCGCGTCGATGGTCGTTCCCAACTGCTCGGCAACCTTCACGGCCACGTCGGCCGCGAGGGTCGGAAACTCTCCGTCGGCCGGCACCGACAAGCGCAGCACCATGGTAGGCGCATCGAGCGTCATATCTGAAGATTCTACAGCGAAATGCGGCCGAACAGCCGCTGCGCGCTTCTGCAATCGGCCTCGATCTGCGATCGCAGGGCGTCGACGTCGGGAAACGCGCGCTCGTCGCGCATCCGCTGCACGAACGAGAGACGGAGCGGCCGGTCATAGAGATCGCGATCGATGTCGAAGACATGCGTCTCGACGGTGATCCGGTCGACATCGCCAAACGTCGGCCGCAAGCCGATATTCGTCACCGAGGGATGAACGACGCCATCGAGTGTGACGAGCGTCGCGTAGACGCCGGGTGGCGGGATCAGCTCGTTGTCGGTGCAGATATTGGCGGTTGGAAACCCCAACTCGCGGCCGCGCCCGGCGCCGCGCGCCACGGTGCCGTCGATGAAAAAGTGGTGCCCAAGCAGAGCCGCCGCCTCGTCCACGCGCCCTTCGGTCAGCAGCCGGCGGATGCGCGTGCTGCTCACGACGAATTCCTTGTAACGCACGGGATCGATCTTTTCGGCGCGGAAACCGTATCGCGCGCCCAGACTGCGCAGCACCGAGAACGTCCCGGCGCGATCGTGGCCGAACAGGAAGTTGGCACCGACCCAGACTTCGGCAACGCGCAGCCACTCCACCAGCACCGTGCGCACGAACGGCTCCGGCTCCCACGTCGACATCTCGCGCGTGAAGCGGACCACTGCCACGCCCTGCATCCCCGCGCGACCGAGCGCTTCGAGCTTCTGGCCGGTCGTCATCAGCAGCGGCGGCGCCTTGTCGGGCCGCAACACGCGCGACGGATGCGGATCGAAGGTCATCGCCGCCGGCGTCCCGCCCCGCTCGCCCGCTCGTCTGCGCACGCGATCGATGATCTTCATGTGCCCGCGATGCAACCCGTCGAAGTTTCCCAGCGCCAGCACGGGCTGGTGCCACTTCGCCGGCGGGTCGTCGGGAAAGTGAATCGTGTTCAACACTCCACCACCAAGCCATCATAGGCCAGCTGCATGGTTTCGGGCAGCCGCGCGCACGTTGCCGCGTGCGGCAAGTCGTGGCACATGTGTGTGAAGTAGGTCCGCGCCGCGCCAATGCGACGCGCCGCGTCAATCGCTTCGGCCAGCGTGAAATGCGTCGGGTGCGGACGATCGCGCAGCGCATCAATCACCACCACGTCCAGTCCATCCAGCAGCGGCCAGGACTCAGTCGGGATTACGCTGCAATCGGTCAGGTACGCGAAGCGCCCGGTTCGCCATCCGAGAATCGGCCGCTCACCGTGAAGCAGCGGCACCGGGACGATTTCCTGCCGGCCGAGGCAGAACGCCCCGGCAATCACGAACGTTTCGATGCGCGGGAGCCCGCCTCCTTTCTGCGTCCGCGGATCGAATGCGTAGGCAAACGCCTGACGCACGTCGGCAATCGTCCGCTCGTCGCCATAACACGGCATCGGGCGCTGCTGCATGAAGTTGTATCGGCGGACATCGTCCAGGCCGAGGATGTGATCGGCGTGGCCATGTGTGAAGAGGATGGCGTCGATGCGGGCGATCCGATGCGTCAGCGCTTGCGCGCGCAGGTCCGGTCCTGCATCGACAAGCACTGCCATGCCATCGTCGGCCTCGAGGAAGATCGACGGGCGAAGCCGCCGATCACGAGGGTCGGCTGAGTGGCATGTGGCGCAGTTGCAGCCGATCATCGGCACGCCACTCGAGGTGCCGGTGCCGAGAAAGGTGATCTTCAGGGCTCGATGATCCGTGTGTCGTCCTGCTGGGCCTGAACGAAGCGCATCCGCAGCTCGTACAGGAGATCGTCCAGGAGCTTTTCCTCTTGCTCGATGAGGTTGCCTCTGGTCTTATCCTGCAACATCGACAGCAGCTCGATGATTCGCGCGGCGGCGTCGAGATCCGGCTGGCCCTTTCTTCCCGTGGTCGGGTCCGCAAGATCGCCGAAGTGCACGGCTGCGGTTGATGCGAGGGACAGCACGAAACCCGAGAACGTCAGATCGGACGCGTCCGAATGTTCCACGTCCGAATGCTAGCATAGTCGCCACATGGCACTTCGAAAGCGGCGCGTCCGAAAAACGGTATCACGAAGGCGTCCGGTGCGCCGTGCCGCGAAGCACCCGACCGCGGGACGAGAGTTCCAACGGCTGGTCGATGTGATGGCGCGGCTGCGAGGGCCGAACGGATGTCCGTGGGATCGCGAACAGTCGCTCGAAACGCTCCGCCCGTTCGTGCTCGAAGAAACCTACGAGGTGCTCGACGCCATCGATCGCGGCGATCATGACGACCTCCGCGGCGAGATCGGTGATCTAATCTTCGAAGGTGTTTTCCTGGCGCAGATCGAGGCCGACGCGGGCCGGTTCACGGTCGCCGATTCGCTGCGGGACATCACCACCAAGCTGGTGCGGCGTCACCCGCATGTGTTCGGCCGGCAAAAGGGCGTCGATACTCCCGGCAAAGTGCTCGAACAGTGGGAGCAGATCAAGTCCCGCGAGCAGACCGCTGCAGGTGGTCAGCGTTCGGTACTCCGCGGCATGGCCAAAGCCCTACCGTCGCTGCTCGGCGCGCACGAAATCGGCACACGCGTCGCGGCGGTCGGTTTCGACTGGGCACGTTCATCGGATGTCGTGGCCAAGATCGAGGAAGAGGTCGCCGAGCTGAAAACAGCCATCGCGAGCGAAGGGCAAGGGCGCGCCGAAGAGGAGATGGGCGATTTGCTCTTCGCGATCGCCAACCTGGCACGAAAGCTCGGCATCGAGCCCGAGTCGGCGCTGCGCAAAGCGAATCAGAAGTTTACGCAGCGTTTCCAAAAACTGGAGCAAGCCTTCGAGTCGACCGGCCGGTCGGTGCACGACGCGAGCCTCGAGGAGATGGAAGATGTGTGGGGGCGGATCAAGGCTGAGCGCTGAGCTCTCGTTTGAGCGACCTCCTTCTCTTTGACCCACCAACGCTACATCACGAAGAGCACGAAGCTCACGACGCTCGCGAAGAACTGAATAGGTTGTGCTCTTCGTGGGCCTCGTGAGCCTCGCGCTTCTTCGTGATGTAGCGTGACACGAGTCAGGACTGCGTTCTGCCCTCTTTAACTCGTCACGCTCATCACGAAGAGCACGACGCTCACGACGCTCGCGAAGAACTGAACTAGGTTGTGCTCTTCGTGGGCCTCGTGAGCCTCGCGCTTCTTCGTGATGTAGCGTGACACGAGTCAGGACTGCGTTCTGACCTCTTTAACCGTCACGCTCATCACGAGGAGCACGAAGCTCACGACGCTCGCGAAGAACTGAACCACACTTGTGCTCTTCGTGGGCCTCGTGAGCGTCGCGCTTCTTCGTGATGTAGCGTGACACGAGTCAGGACTGCGTTCTGACCTCTTTAACCGTCACGCTCATCACGAAGAGCACGAAGCTCACGACGCTCGCGAAGAACTGAACTAGGTTGTGCTCCTCGTGGGCCCCGTGAGCTTCGCGCTTCTTCGTGATGTAGCGTCGACGAGGACACCTGCAACGATCACATCCGCTCGTTGACGCCGTCACGCTCATCACGAGGAGCACGACGCTCACGGTGCGCGCGAAGAACCTGAACCAAACTTGTGCTCTTCGTGGACCTCGTGAGCTTCGCGCTTCTTCGTGATGTAGCGTCGACGAGGACACCTGCAACGATCAAATCCACTCGTTGACGCCGTCACGCTCATCACGAAGACCACGACGCTCACGGTGCTCGCGAAGAACTGAACCACACTTGTGCTCTTCGTGGGCCTCGTGAGCGTCGCGCTTCTTCGTGATGTAGCGTGGCGTGACACGATCAGGACTGCGTTCTGACTACCCGCTTCAGGCCATCAGACAACGTTCGGGCGTTGAAATTCATCAGGAGGCCGACTTTCAACTCGGTCGCCCGCAGGTACGACACTACTTGCCGCTGGTGCAGCACCTTCAACCTCGGCACCGCCT
>Ga0209382_10003089_pt1 | contig 23370 bp, 16 predicted proteins | sample SoiMetdeltSBSDD5_FD_187599 | JGI IMG/M metagenome (GOLD analysis project Ga0209382, IMG submission 187599) | Bulk soil microbial communities from a Populus tree surrounding site in Tennessee, USA - Soil MetaG P. deltoides SBSDD5 (SPAdes) (version 2) | ecosystem: Environmental > Terrestrial >...
GACATGGATCTGGAGAGCGGGGAGATCCGCGTGGTGGAGGGGCGCTGATGGACGCCCGCATGCTCCGCTACTACAACCAGGAGCTCGCGTACATGCGCGAGATGGGCGCGGAGTTCGCTGCCGCGTTTCCGAAGATCGCCGCGCGCCTGGCCCTCGACGCGACTGAGGTGGCCGACCCGTACGTCGAGCGGCTGCTGGAGGGCTTCAGCTTTCTGTCGGCCCGCGTGCGTCTGAAGCTCGACGCCGAGTTCCCTCGCTTCACGCAGCATCTGCTCGAGTGCGTCTATCCGCACTATCTGGCGCCGACGCCGTCCATGGCGATCGTCCAGTTCACACCCGCCATGACCGAGGGCTCGCTCGCCGCGGGGTTCGCGATCCCGCGCGGCACGCTGCTCCGCGGCCAGATCCCGCGCGGCGAGGTCACCGCCGCCCAGTTCCGGACCGCGCACGAGCTGACGCTCTGGCCGATCGAGATCGCCGAGGCGCGGTACGTGCCGTTCGCGCCCGATCTACCGCTGAACTCGCTCGGGCTCGCCGAGCCGGTTCAGGCGGTGCTCCGGCTCAAGCTTCGCGCGGCCACGCCGCACGTCTTCCAGCAGATCGCGATGGACCGGCTGAACCTGTTCCTGGCGGCCGGCGACGAGGTGGCGCTGAAGCTCTACGAGCTGATTCTCGGCAGCGGGCTCGGTGTCCTGGTGGCCCCGCCGGCGCGCCCGCTTCCGTGGTTCGAGTGGCTCGGCCGCAGCGCGATCCAGCCGGTGGGCTTCGATCGGGATCAGGCGCTGATCCCGTACACGACGCGCTCGTTCAGCGGCTACCGGCTCCTCCACGAATACTTCGCGTTCCCGGAGCGCTTCCGATTCGTGGAGCTCACCGGTCTCAAGAAGGCGCTGGCGCGGCACACGGGCGAGGAGCTGGAGCTCGCGATCCCGCTGGCGCGGACCGATGGCACGCTCGGCGGCCTCGTCGACAAGACCGCGTTCGCGCTGCACTGCACGCCGGCCGTCAACCTGTTCTCGCGCAGGGCCGATCGCATCCACGTGACGGATCAGCAGGCCGAGCATCACGTCGTCGTCGACCGCACGAAGCCGATGGACTTCGAGGTCTACACCGTCGAGCACGTCGTGGGCCACACCGAGGGGCTCGAGGTCGAGCAGGAGTTCCGTCCGTTCTACGCGTCGGTCGACGCGGACGGGGACCACTCGACCCATGGCTACTTCACGATGCGGCGCGAGCCGCGGGCGCTCTCGGAGCGCCAGCGCCGCGATGGCGCGCGCACCAGTTACGTCGGCAGCGAGGTCTCGCTCTCGCTCGTCGACGCGCGCGAGGCGCCGTACTCGGGCGCGGTCAAGCAGCTCGGGGTCGACGTGCTCGTGACCAACCGCGATCTGCCGCTCTTGATGCCGGTCGGCAGCGACCGTGATTTCAGCCTGGCGATCTCGGCGCCGGTCGAAGGCATCCGCTGCCTGCGCGGGCCCAGCCGCCCGCGGCCGGCGGTGCTCGACGGCGAGATTCCCTGGCGTCTCACGAGCCATCTCTCGCTGAACTACCTGACGGTCAGCGATCTCGACGAGGCAAAAGGCGCCGCCGCCCTGCGCGAGTTCCTGGAGCTCTACGCGGATCTGGTCGACGCGGACATGCCCGATGCGGTCTCGCGCCGCCAGGCGCAGGGCGTTCGCCGTGTGTCCGTCACCCCGCGCACGCGTCGGATGCCGGCGCCCGGCCCGATCGTGTTCGGCCGCGGGCTCGAGATCCGCATGACGGTCGACGAGACATCATTCGCCGGCGCGAGCGCGTTTCTGCTCGGCACGGTGCTCGAGCAGGTGTTCGCGCGGCTGGCATCCATGAACACGTTTACCGAGCTCGTGCTCGTCTCCGAGAGACGGGGGGAGATCAAGCGGTGGCCGCCACGGATGGCCGCGCGGCAGCTCGTGTAGCGCTGTTCGAGGCGCTGGCCCGCGCGCCCTGGAGCTTCGATTTCTTCCAGGCCCTGCGCCGGATCGAAGGCTTGTTCGCCGACCGGCCCAAGCTCGGCCGAGCGCTGCGGCCGGCCGACGAGCCCGTGCGGCTTTCGCAGGAGGCGTCGGTCGCGTTCGCGCCCTCGACCCTCTCGGCGTGCGAGACCGACGACGGGCGCCCGCCGCGACTGGAGCAGCGCTTCTTCGGCCTCCTCGGCGCCAACGGGCCGCTGCCGCTGCACATCACCGAATACGTGCGCGAGCGGCTCATTCACAACAGTGATCCGACCCTGGCGCGCTTCCTCGACCTCTTCCACCACCGAATGGCGCTGCTGTTCTATCGCGCGTGGGCCGAGGCGCGCCCTACCGTGCATCAGGACCGGCCCGACGAGGACCGGTTCACCGCATACGTGGGCTCGCTGTCCGGACACGGCTTGCGCGGCACCTTGGTCCGGGATAGCGTGCCGGACCACGCCAAGCGGTTCTACGTCGGCCATCTGGCGCGAAACCCGAAGAACGCCGAAGGTCTCGCCTCGATCCTGGAAGGCTTCTTCCAGCTGCCGGTGCGGGTCGATCAGTTCGTGCTCGGCTGGCTCGAGCTGCCGCGAGATCAGCGGACCGCGCTCGGCGGCGAGCCGCGCGTGAGCGGTGCCCTCGGACTCGGCACCGTCGTCGGCGAGCGCGTGCGCGACGTGCAGAGCCGCTTCCGAGCCGTGATGGGGCCGATGGATCTCGACCGCTTCTGCGATTTCCTGCCGGGCGGCCGGAGTCTCGACAAGCTCAAGCACTGGGTGCGGAACTATGTGGGGTTCGAATTCGACTGGGACGTTCAGCTGGTTCTGGCGCGCGACGAGGTGCCCGGCATTCGTCTGGGCCGTGAGGGCCAGTTGGGCTGGACGACGTGGCTGGGGGCCCGGCGCGCGGACACGGACGCCGGCGATTTGACTCTGTCACCGGAGCGCACGCGGCGGCCTCGGCCGCATCTGGCGGCGGCATAAGAGAGGGCGACCTATGGCAGAGATCAGCCGTGCGACCCTATTCGGCAAGCTCAACCCGATCATGTTCAAGGCGGCCGAAGGGGCGGTGACGTTCTGCAAGCTCCGCGGCAACCCGCACGTCGACCTCACGCACTGGCTGTTCCAGATCGTCAATCTGCCGGACTCGGACCTGCATCGCATCCTGCGCCACTTCGAGGTCGACACGGCGCGGCTCGTACGAGACCTGCAGACGATGCTCGAACGGCTGCCGCGCGGCGCCTCGGCCATCGAAGACTTCGCCGAGAACCTGCCGTTCGCGGTCAAAGAGGGGTGGATGTACGCGACCCTCCTGTTCGGCGAGTCGCAGGTCCGAAGCGGCTATCTGCTGGTCGGCCTGCTCAAGACCGACCGCCTGCGCGAGGGCCTGCTGCGCATCTCCCGCGAGTTCGAGAAGATCAAGGTGGAGACCTTGACCGAGGACTTCGCGCGCATCGTCAAGGGCTCGCCCGAAGAGAACCAGACCGCCAGCGATGGGTTCAGGGCCGGCACGCCGGGCGAGGCAAGCCAGGCGATTCCGCCGGCGGCCATGGGCAAGCAGGAGGCGCTGCGCCGGTACGCATCGGACCTGACGGCGCGGGCGCGGGCGGGCCAGCTCGATCCCGTCACCGGCCGCGACGAGGAGATCCGCCAGGTCATCGACATCCTCATGCGGCGGCGCCAGAACAATCCGATCCTCACCGGTGAGGCCGGTGTAGGGAAGACCGCCGTCGCCGAGGGCTTCGCGATCCGGATCGCGAACGGCGACGTGCCGCCTTCGTTGAAGGACGTGCAGCTCTGGGTGCTCGACATCGGCCTCTTGCAGGCCGGCGCCAGCATGAAGGGCGAGTTCGAGAACCGCCTGCGCTCGGTCATCGACGAGGTCCAGGCCTCGCCCAAGCCGATCATTCTCTTCATCGACGAAGCCCACACGTTGATTGGCGCCGGCGGCGCCGCCGGCACGGGCGACGCGGCCAATCTGCTCAAGCCGGCTCTGGCGCGCGGCACCTTGCGCACCATCGCGGCGACGACCTGGGCCGAGTACAAGAAGTACATCGAGAAGGATCCCGCGCTCACGCGACGGTTCCAGGTGGTGCAAGTGCTCGAGCCGAGCGAGACCAAGGCGCTGCTAATGCTGCGCGGCGTCGCCTCGACGCTCGAGAAGCACCACCGCGTGCAGCTCCTCGACGAGGCGCTCGAGGCGGCGGTCAAGCTCTCGCACCGCTACATCCCGGCCCGTCAGCTCCCCGACAAGGCCGTGAGCCTGCTCGATACGACGTGCGCGCGCGTGTCGGTCAGCCAGCACGCGACGCCGCCGGAGGTCGAGGATTCGCGCCGGCGCATCGAGGCGCTGCAGACCGAGCTCGACATCATCGCGCGCGAGGAGGCCATCGGCTTCGCGATCGGCTCGCGCCGCACCGATGCCGAGGCGCTGCTCGCGACCGAGAAGGAGCGTCTCGCCGGCCTGGAGCAGCGCTGGACCGAGGAGCGCACCCTGGTCGATCGCATCCTCGAGCTGCGCCGCCAGCTGCGCGACGAGACCGAGGCCAAGGAGCCCGCGGCGCGCGAAGCCAGATTGACCGAGCTGCGCGAGCTGCAGGCCACGCTCGCGAAGGCTCAGGGCGAGACACCGCTGATCCTGCCGAGCGTCGACGGACAGGCCGTGGCCGCCGTGGTGTCGGACTGGACGGGCATCCCGGTCGGCCGCATGGTCAAGAACGAGGCCGAAGCAGTTCTGAGCCTCGTCGACACGCTCGCCGCGCGGGTCGTCGGCCAACGCCACGGGCTCGAGATGATCGCGCGACGCATCCAGACCTCGCGCGCGCGCCTGGACAATCCCGAGAAGCCGATCGGCGTGTTCCTGCTGGTGGGGCCGTCGGGCGTGGGCAAGACGGAGACCGCGCTGGCGCTGGCCGAGTCGCTCTACGGCGGCCAGGACAACATGATCACCATCAACATGAGCGAGTTTCAGGAGGCGCACACCGTCTCCACGCTCAAGGGCGCGCCGCCCGGCTACGTCGGCTATGAGCGCGGCGGCGTGCTGACAGAAGCCGTGCGCCGTCGGCCCTACAGCGTCGTGCTGCTGGACGAGGTCGAGAAGGCGCATCCGGACGTGCACGAGATCTTCTTTCAGGTGTTCGACAAGGGCTTCATGGAGGACAGCGACGGGCGCTACATCGACTTCAAGAACACGGTGATCCTGCTGACGTCCAACACCGGAACCGACCGGATGATGGCGCTGTGCAAGGATCCTGATCTCTTGCCCGATCCCGAGGCGCTGGCGCGCGCGGTTCGTGAGCCATTGCTGAAGGTCTTCCCGCCGGCCCTGCTGGGGCGCCTGGTGGTGATCCCGTACTATCCGCTGGCCGACAGGGTGCTGGGCAGCATCGTCCGCCTGCAGCTCGATCGCATCGCCCGCCGCATCGGCGAGCAGCACAAGGTGCCGTTCACCTACGACGACGCGGTGGTGAAGCTCGTCGTCGCGCGCTGTACCGAGGTGGAGAGCGGAGGCCGCATGATCGACGCGATCCTGACCAACACGATCCTGCCGCGGATCAGCGAGGAGTACCTCTCTCGAATGGTCGCCGGTCGCCCGCTGGGCGCGATCACGCTCGGGGTCAAGAACGGCGATTTCTCGTTCGAGCTGGCATGAGCGCCGTGATGCCGCGGATGATGGAGCTCACCACCCCGCTGGGGAAGGATCTGCTCTTCCGCTGGCTTCGGGGTAAGGAAGAGCTGGGCCGCGCCTCGGAGTTCGAGCTGGCGGCCTTGTCGACGCGCAACGACATCAAGCCGAGCGATCTGCTCGGCAAGAAGATCACCGTGAAGCTCGAGCGCGTGAAGGGCGGCTACCGCTACTTCAACGGCCACGTCACGCGCTTCGCGCAAGGCGACACGGTCGGCCGCTACCACGAATACCGGATGACCGTGCGCTCTTGGCTCTGGTTCCTCACCCGGACCGCCGACTGCCGGATCTTCCAGGAGAAGACCGTTCCCGAGATCATCAAGGAAGTGTTCGCCGACCACTCGATGGCCGTCTTCGACGACGGGCTCACCGGCACCTATGTCAAGCGTGAATACTGCGTGCAGTATCGCGAGACCGACTTCAACTTCGTCAGCCGCCTCATGGAAGAGGAGGGCATCTACTACTACTTCGAGCACGGCGACGGCAAGCACACGCTCAAGCTGGTCGACTCGGATTCCGGCCACAAGAAGCTCGAAGGCAAGGCCAGCATCGCGTATCACCTGCCGGGCCGCTCGCTGCACGGCGACGAGGAGTACATCCAGATCTTCCGGCAGGACCAGCGCATCCAGCCGGGCCTGGTCGCGACGCGGTCGTACGACTTCGCCAAGCCCAAGGCCGACCTCGGCGTGAAGGCCCAGAACATCCAGAAGCACGAGAGCGCGGACTACGAGTGGTACGACTTCGAAGGCGACTACATCCAGACGGACAACGGCGATCACCTCGCGCAGGTGCGCGTCGAAGAGCTGCACTCCGAGTTCGAGCTGGCCGAGGTCGAATGCAACGTGCGCGAGATCGCGGTCGGCCGTCTGTTCGGCTTTACCAACGCGCCGCGAAAGGATCAGGAGAAGGACTACCTGATCGTGAGCGCCGAGTGGGATCTGCAGAACAACACCTACGAGACGGTCACCCAGGAAGACGCGATCTACCACTGCACGATGAAGGTGCTCCAGAGCAAGCAGCAGTTCCGGCCGGCGCGGATCACCCCGCGGCCGACGATGGGCGGCCCGCAGACCGCTGTCGTCGTCGGGCCGGGCGGCGAGGAGATCTACACCGACAAGTACGGCCGGGTGAAGGTCCAGTTCCACTGGGACCGCTACGGCAAGAAGGACCAGAACTCGAGCTGCTGGATCCGGGTATCGAACCCGTGGGCCGGCGCGAACTGGGGCGGCATGGCGGTCCCGCGCATGGGCCAGGAGGTGGTCGTCGACTTTCTCGAGGGCGACCCGGACCAGCCGATCATCATCGGCCGCGTCTACAACGCCGATCAGATGCCGCCCTACGCGCTGCCGGCCAACATGACCCAGACCGGTATCAAGAGCCGCTCGAGCAAAGGGGGCGGCGCGGCCAACTTCAACGAGATCCGGTTCGAGGATAAAAAGGGCTCGGAGCAGGTCTTCATCCATGCCGAGAAGAACCAGGACATCGAGGTCGAGAACGACGAGACCAAATGGGTCGGGCACGACCGGAAGAAGACGATCGATCACGACGAGACCGTGTTGGTGAAGAACAACCGGACCGAGACGGTCGGTGTCAACGAGAAGATCGATATCGGCGCGAACCGGACGGAGACGGTCGGGGCGAACGAGTCCATTACGGTCAGCGGGAACCGGACGCGAGCGGTGTCGCAGAACGAAACGGTCACGGTGAGCTTGGCACGTACGCACACGGTCGGCGTGAACGAGATGATCAACGTGGGTGCCGCCCAGGAAGTTACAGTGGGCGCGGCTCAAATGGTGACCGTCGGCGCAATTCAGGCCATCACTGTCGGGGCGAGTCAGACGACCAATGTGGGGGCCAATCAATCGACCAGCGTTGGCGGAAATCGATCAGTCGAGGTCGGCGCGAATCAGTCGACGACGATCGGCTCGAACCAGACGACGAAGATCGCGTCGAATGCGACGACAAGCGTCGGCGCTAATTTGGATGAAACAGTCAGTGGTAACCACACAGAGAAGATCAGCAAGTCGTACAAAGTCGAGGCGGGTGAAGACGCCGCCCTCGATATTGCCAAGAATCTCAGCTTTCTCGCCGGTGAGCAGATCGTAATCAAGACGGGTGCCGCTAGCATCACCATGAAGAAGGATGGTTCCATTCAGATCAAGGGCAAGGACATCAAGATCGAGGCCTCCGGAAAAATCATTGCGAAGGCGGACGGCGAGATGGTGCTCAAAGGGCAGTCGAAGGTCACCATCAACTAGAACGCACGGAGAGGCGTCAGATGACCACCATATACGCCGAGTTGTTTCATGTGTCGCAGGCAATGCCCCGACTGTCCGGTAGCCGCGTGGGCCGGATCGTCGCGATCGAGCCGAGCCTCACAGTGGATTTCTCTTGTAATCCGCTCGGACCACAACGTGCGAGGATCGCTGGGTCTCTGAGGCCGGAAGTCATCGCAGACGCGTACACGGACGATCTGCCGGTCCTGCTGGTGTTTGAAGGCGATGATCCATCGCGGCCGATCATTATCGATGTCGTGACCGACCGGCCGTCGGGGTCGGCGTCGAAGGAACCGGCGACGGCAGGAGCGGTTGGGCACGCTGCCGAGCATACGACTGTCAAACAGGAGATGGACGTCCCGGCTCCTGGTCTGGCCCGAATCGTGAAGATCGAGGCGGACGCGGTGCTGTTGGAGCGAATCAACGAACCGGCAGGACCAACGTTTGCCGCGCGAACCGCGATTACGCTGCGAAATCTGAAGGATCCCGTAGTGGTCCTGTGCTTGCCGGATGGTTCTGCGGTTATCGTTGGCCAAGTGTATCCGTGTATTCCAGTCGAGCTTGGCGGCGGGCAAGGCGCGGAGGTCGTTCTCACAGGGGCCCGTGTAAAGATCGAGGCCGACGTGGAATTGATTCTTCAGGCTGGAGCCTGCCGCATCACGCTCGATGGGCGAGGCAAGGTCGTGACGACCGCGGATCAGATCGTATCTCGGGCCCGGGGAGCAAACAAGGTTCAGGGCGGCAGCGTGCAGCTGAACTGACATGGGCGCCACCGTTACCATCAATTCGCCGAACACGGTCGTCCACGCCAAGAGTAGCGGGCAGTCACCGGTATTCCCGGACGTCTGCAAGACGCCCGCGCCGCCGGCTCCGCCTGTGCCGATCCCGTACCCGAATGTAGCCCGATCATCAGATGCCTCAGACACAGCGACGACCGTACAGGCGGACGGCGAGAAGATCATGCTGAAGAAGTCCATCTTCAGTACCAGCACCGGTGACGAAGCGGGCTCGATCGGGGGTGTTGTGTCCAACTGCACCAAAGGGAAGGCGCAATTCATCGCCTATTCATTTGATGTCAAGGCAGAAGGTCAAAACGTGCCTCGCAACTACGACATGATGAAGCAGAACGGCGCTAGCTCCTACAACGCGGTGGGGTGAACGGGGAATTCGTGAATTGCGAAACGGCCGCTTTCGGCGGTTAATACGCCGCTCTTGCGAAGCCCATGGCTAGACCGTGAAGGGTTCGCTCGCGGTCACCGGCATTGGGATGCTCAGCCCCGTAGGGCTCACCGGGCTCATCGCGCTTCACAGCATTCGTTCCGGAGTCTCGCGTCTTACGCTTCAGCCCTTTCCTGACCGGGTCCGAGAGTGGATCGTCGGCTCATCGATACCGAAATGGGTGCCGTTGGTCACCGACGAGCGGCTGGCGGCGCTTGCATTCGACGCGATCAGCGCAGCGCTGGAACGCGCGGACGTTCCGTTGACTGACGCAGATGCGCTCGGAGCGACTGCTTTGATTCTGGGGTGCCCCGAAACAGGTCGGCCGGGCTATCAGTTTCCTCCTGCCGAAAAGGGTCGCGCGGCGGATTGGACTCGGCAAACCGTACTGGAGGCATTCGGGACCGTCGACGTCGTGGCCGGCGGTTCGTGTAGTGCGCAATTCAGCTTGGGCCGTGCAGCCGATCTACTCGCGAAGCCGTCGATTAGACGATGTGTGGTTGGGGCGGTCGACACCCAACTTCAGCTTCGCACGATACGCTGGCACGAGGCTAACTCCAGACTGAAGTGTAGCTATGTCACCGACGGGCTGATACCAGCGGAGGCGGCCTGCTTTGTCGTGGTGGAGTCAGAGGCGACGGCACGTGCGCGGGGAGCCAAGATCCTCGCGCGAATCGCCTCCGTCAACGTTGCGCGTGAAGCAGCGACGATTCTGTCTGACCGGCCAAATACCGCGGCGGCGCTCACCAAAGTCGTGCGCGCGACGCTCGCCGAAGCGGGCGTGAGATCGGGCGACGTCGGTATGGTGTGGAGCGACCTCAACGGCGAAAGCTACAGGGCGCGCGAGTGGGCGTTCACTGAAGTGCGTCTCGGTTTCACGGCAAGTACTGAATTGATGCACCCCGCCGACTGTCACGGTGACATCGGAGCGGCCACGGACGCCAATCTATTGGGACTCGCGGCGCTCTGCCACGGCACGGGATGGTCTGACGGAAAGCCGCTATTGGTGATATCGGGGAGCGAGGGGGGCTTGCGTGCCGCGACGCTGTTGATGCCAGGTGACGATGGTGCAGGATTCCTCCTGCAGGTCTCAAGACGGCTTCCTCGCGCGTTCACGACCAATTTCCGAGTACCGCCGCCACCGGTGCCGCCGGATGACTTCAGGAGGTCCGAGGATCCACCTCGCTCCTATTTCGAGTGGCAGCTGCAAGAAGAACATCGCGACGCGTTGGCGTCGTTGCACTATCAGCGCAACACAATCCTGCGAGACGAAACTATTCCGTGGCCGCGGCTTCGTGAGCCCGAGCAACGGATGCTCACCCACCTCGATGCCGCTGTGGCGAGCGGTCCGACGTCGATGGCCGTCGTCGCTGCGGCGGTTCGCGCTGACGAAGAGGGGCTTGCCTTTGCCGGGAGTCTCTTGCTCGGTACGCTTCCGAATCAGGACAACTTCTCGCTGATCGTGGCGGCGTGTGAGCAGGCGGCGGCGCCGCAGCTTGCGGGTATTGCGGCGGGTCTCACACATGCGGCGCCCAGCGAGGCGCTTGATGGGTTCATCGCCCATTCGATCGAAAGCTCGAATCCCACGCTCCAAGCGATGGCGATCTCCGTCGCGGCCAAGCGGCACCTTAACATCGGTCCAATGGTCGCGCGTCTTGGTGAAGTCGCGGACGCAAGCCTCGCGAAGGCGATTGCAGACGCGGCGTGGTGTATGAGAATGGACGACGTGGGAGGGGCTCTGCAAAGGCTCCTTTCGCATCAACGCCCGGACGTTCGACAATCCGCCATGCTTGCACTATTGCGTCTCGTGCCAGATCGGGCAGCCGCATTTGCCCGATCGCGTCTCGATCTGAACACCGAATTCGGCGGCGCTCTGGCAACCTGCATCGGCGTCGCGGGAGACATATCGGACGCTCATCTCTTGTTGGCCGTGCTTGAACGGAACCCGGCCGATCTCGCCACTGTCACGGCGCTCGGGATTTTGGGAGCGCCGGATTCTGTGCCGCAACTGATCGGACTGCTCCATTCAGGGAGCGAGGATATGAAACTGGCGGTAGCAAGCGCCCTTGACCTCGTTTCAGGGCTACGTGCCAGAGAGCGCGTGATGCGGGTTTCTGACCCCGAGACGTCGGCAGAAGAATCGACGGTGGAGGCGCGCGAGGTCGAGCAGTGCGTTACCTCGCCCGAGTATTGGACGAATTGGTGGCATGGGCAGCGATCGCGATTGCAGACAAATGTGCGATGGCGGCGCGGCGGCTATTTCACCTTGAACTCGTGCATCGCCGAGCTGGCCGATGCGCGATCGACGCTGACTTCACGGAGACGCGCGTATATGGAGCTTACGACTCTGGCGCCTGTCCGTATACCGTTCGAGCCTGACTGGTTCGTCGCTCGTCAAGAACACGCCATCGAGGCGTGGAAATCCTGGTTGGAGAGCTCAAATGCGACACGATGAATGGTTCGCACAAGCGGCAGTGTTTCGTTGCGACGCACCCGGTTGATGGGATCCCGCATGCCTGACATCAAGCCGAAGATCGCCGATTTGGTCGGGCGACTCGCTCTCATCGTCGAGAGTGCGTCTAGGCTCGAGGCGTTCCGCTCCGTTCGGCTGCAGCCTGGGCGCCCTGCGAGCGCGGACGAAATTCTCGCGTACGAGAGATACCTCGGCAGAAGGTTGCCCGAATCGTATCGGGCTTTTTTGGAGCTGCACAACGGGTATAAAGGGTTGCTTTTGACCGGTGACATGCTGTCGATCCAAGAGGTGGTTCCTGACGGCCGAAGGTACACGGCCATACAGAACTGGAAGAGGTCATCGGTGCGCTATGGTCTGGGTGAGGTGCTGGACGGAATCGTGATCGGTTCGAAGGGGCAAGCCAATATGTGGGTGTTCCTGGATCCGAACAGACCGTCAGCAGAGAACGAACTCACATTGGTCGAATGGGATCCGTCGGCGTCGTTGGAATTCCCAACGCTGATGGCCTTCTTTGAGCGAGAAATCACGTCGCACCAGAATGTGATCGCGCTCGTCGGTCGACGGCGATAGGACCAATGGCAAATATCGGACAGTCGACGTTCGTTGGAAGTGTGTTGGTCATTCAGTGCGATAGTTCGTGGAATTGCTGTCAGCGGGAACAGGCGGCTAACAAGGTCCAGTGCTTCAATGACAAAATTGAGCAAGATGGCCCTTTGAACATTCGAACAACGGCCGAAATGAATGAATTGAAGCCGTTCAAGAAGGATTGGCAGTCGGCCGAAGGTCAAAACCTGATGAATGCGATGGAGAGTAGTGGTGACGACGCCAAGGCCTATGCCGAAGAGTCGGGAGCCCCGGAATGTCTTGGTAATGAAATTAGAGACAGAACGGACGCCCCCGATCCCGATGGAGCTGAAAACCTCGTAGATCTAGATGTTCAAATGGACCATCCAGTCGACGTCAAATTCGGCGGCGACGCGGCAGCGACCCTCATTCCACTCGATACGGCCGTGAACAACGCGTTCGGCATGGTGAGTCGGTGGACCGCGAACGACATGCTGGATGCCGGTGAGCCGCAAGTTACGGCCGTAGCACTGTATTGTCCGCCCGATGAGGGGTGCGCAGCCGATTGGAGCAACGCCGGGGCAGGCGCCATTCAGGAGTTCTTGATCGAGACGCCGGACGCCGCCGGGCCGATAAGAAACATATAGGGCCGCGGCTCCAGTGGCCAATGTGAGCAATCGCACGGGTGGTGTCGCCGAGTTAGTGCCGTTGATAGACAAGGACGGACACGGCGTCGGGGTAGTGATCCTGAAGATGACCTATGAGGTCAAGGGAGGGGTGTTGGAAATTGCCGAGCAGCAGGAGTCAATCCACTTCGTGGATGAATATTTTGGCGAGCCCGGCAAATCGGAACTGCGTGTCCCTTCGGACCTTGCGGACAAGAAGCCGGCCACCGATGTATTACTAATTCGCCCGACGCGAAAACCGCCGTCCGGATCATCTCGTGGTCAGAATTTCTCGGCAAACATTGGGCCTGTCCGAGTGTCCGGCGATTTCAGTACGCCTTGGCGATTTGGCCCGGTCGGGCGGGACGACAAGAGAAGATTGCGCTATGCCGGAACGTACAACCAGGACTGGCTTGAGAACCGTATGCCACTAGTGCCAGTCGATTTTGATCATCGCTACCATCAAGCAGCACCGACCGATCAAATCGTAGCCGGCTACCTCAAGGGCGATGAAACGCTCAGATTCAGCAACCTCCGCGGGGACGGACAAACGATCCAGGCCAGACTGCCTGGTCGAGCGTGTGTATTGTCCGGCAACGTTCTTTCGCATTATTTCACCGAGGTCCCGCCCCTCGACACGGTCTCGGTCTTCTTGGAACCTCTCCGGATCACGCTGGCGTGGCGTTACGCCATTCGGGTTCGACAGAAGATCGAGGAGATCTCGAATGTCCACATTTTCACGGCCGGCATTCGCATCACTCGGGAACTATACGGTAAGCCCTAAGCGATTCTGTAGCGAGAGATGCGGGCGGCACCGGCGGCGCAGCGAAGAACCGCACCGAGAAACTGTCAATCCACCGAGTTCGCGCCCCGCGGCCTAGCGCACGAGCTCCTGCAGCCGCCCCTTCAGGGGATCTTGCAGGCCCGCCGCCGCGTCTGTATCGACTAGCTCGATGAACGCCGGGATCCCCGAGAAGCTCGTCGCGGCCAGGATCAAATCGTCAGCCGGCCGGAATGACGGCAGCCCGAACGTGATCGTGGTCAGCGGCAGCTTCGGCAGGTCGGGCGCGTATTCGGTCTGCAGTTGGTACCGCAGATCGCTGAGCAGCGCTCCGAGGCCGGGGGCGTGGCTGATCGCCAGCTGTGTGACCAGCGCATTGACCACGAACTGACGGACGTGCTCGACACGGCGCTCGCCCTTGCCGGCGAGCCCCTGTCGCATCTGCGAGAGCCCGTAGGTCGACGTGAAGCTCACGACCCAGCGAACCGGCGAGGCCATCGTGATCGTCTTGGTCTCGCGGTCGGTCTTCGCCTCGTGTGCGTACTCCCAGGGGTAGAGCGCGAGGCGATTGCCCACGAGGGTCAGCCACTGTGGATCGAACTCCGAGGGCACCTCGAACGGACGGCTGGAGAACGGCCGGTAGTTCTGCTGGAGCTGGGCGAAGGCGCGGTCCGCCAGCGTCTGGTCACCTTTGGTGCCGAGGAACTTGCTGAACACCCTCTCAGGCGAGAGGACCGGACGCAACGTCTCGAGATGCGCGGCGAGCTGCTCCTGCAGGAACTTCGAGACGGCTTCGGTCTTCCGACGCAGCTCGGTGAGGTCCTGGAACGTCAGCGACTTGGCTCGTTTTTCTGGCCCGGCCATCCGTGCCTCCTCGGCAGCGGGTAGTCTAGCCTCGCGAAGTCGCCGAAGTACAGCGAGAAGTCGCCGAAGTAGAGCAGATTGAGGTACGCCGGCGGCGGCCCAACCGGAGTAAAATTACTTCACGCCGCGCTCTGAATTGGCTCCGGAAAGGTAGGCGCTATGCTGACGATCCGTGCGGTTTCCTTCAAGGGGCGGCCGCTCGACCGCGAGCTGGTGGCGCGCTTCGAGGAAACCGGCGGGACCATCGGGCGAGGCGAGGGCAACACGCTGGTCCTGTCGGATCCCGAGCGGTTTATCTCGCGCACGCATGCCACGATCGCCTTCCAGGCAGGCGGTTATCTCATCACGGATACGGGCACGAAGAACCCGGTCGTCGTCAACGGCCGGCCGCTCGGCTCCGGCAGCCAGACGCGCCTCGGAGACGGCGATCAGATCAAGGTCGGCGACTATCTGCTCCAGGTCGCGCTGACGGCGTCCAAGGGGCCGCTGGCGGCTTCCAGCGCGGCCCCGGTGATGCCGAGCTCGTTCGACCGCGATCCGTTCGCCGATCTGCTGGCGCCACCGCCCTCGCCGCCACGGGCCGAGCCGGTGATCTCTTCCCAGGCGCCGCCGGCAAGACCACCGGCACAGTCGCCGTTTCCGGATTTGAACGACCCGCTGGCGGGTATTCGCGCGCCCGAGCCCAGCATCGACGATCTGCTCGGACCTAAGCCGTCTGGCGGTCGCGATTTTCTGCCGGACGATTTTCTCGCAGAGAAGCCGGCGGCGTCGCCGTCGCAGGCGCCGATTCCGGGCAGTCTCGAGGATCTCCTCGGGATGTTCCCGAAGCCGGCGACCCCGTCCGTGCCGGACCATGGCCCCGAGATCCACACGCCGTACTCGCCGCCCGTGGCCAAGCCCGAGAAGCCGGCGCCGGTCGTGAGGCCCGAGCCGGTGGTGCGGCCCAAGGCCGAAGCGCCACCCACGCCGCCCGTCATCCCGCGACCGAGCGCTCCCGTCGCCCCCGCGCCCGAGCCGGTGAGTGCAGCGTCCGCGGGGCCGCAGGAGCAGGCGCTCCTGCGCGCGTTCCTGCAGGGCGCCGGCCTCTCGAGCATCCAGTCGAAGAGCCTCACGCCCGAAACGATGGACGCGATCGGTAAGCTCTTGCGCGAAGCGGTGCAGGGCACGCTCGATCTCCTGCGCGCGCGCGGACTCACCAAGAGCGAGATGCGGGCCGACGTCACCATGATCATGGCTACGGACAACAATCCTCTGAAGTTCTCGCCGACGGTCGAGGCGGCGCTCACGCACCTCTTGTCCGGGCAGGTGCACGGCTTCATGCCGCCGCTGCGCGCCATGAAGGACGCCTACGACGACCTCCGCGCGCACCAGCTCGGCTTCCTCGCCGGTATGCGCGCCGCGCTCGAAGAGATGCTCACACGCTTTGCGCCGCAGGAGCTGGCCAAGCGCCTCACCGAGCAGTCGATGCTGGACGATCTCTTGCCGATGAACCGCAAGGCCAAGCTGTGGGACCTGTTCCTCGAGCGCCACGCGGCGATCTCCGGCGAGGCGCGCGAAGACTTCAACGCGGCCTTCGGCAAGGCGTTCCGGCGCGCGTACGAAGCGCAGGTGAAGCAGCTCCGCGGCGAACGGGGCTAGTCCTCCCGTGGGCAAGGGCGACTCGCTCACGCCCAACCAGAAAGTCGTGATCTGGGCACGGGGCAAGCTCGGCCACAAGATCGGTCGGGGCAAGTGCTGGGACCTCGGCGAGCAGGCGCTGAAGCAGGCGGGGGCCAACACGTCCAACGACCTCGGCCCCGTCGGCGAGGACACCGACTATGTCTGGGGTGACCCCATCAGCGACCTCAGCAAGATCGAGCCGGGCGACATTCTCCAGATCCGCGATCACCTGGTCACGATCGAGACCACCACCGAATACCTCTTCAAGGACGGCTCGAAGATCGAGGAGAAGACCGAGCACACCGCGCAGCGAGGCCACCACACGGCAATCGTGAACGGCAAGCTCGACTCGAACGGCGGTGTCAGGACCCTCGAGCAGCACGTGAAGCCCAAGGGCGACGTCGTGCAGAACATGTACCTCTACACGCGCGACGTCCCCGCGGCCGCGTCCAAGACGATCGGGCAGTACAAGCACCCGAGGACGAAACAGCTCGAGCGGGTCAACATCACCAAGACGGTCACGATCACCGTCAAGGGCACGATCTGGCCCTACCACCCCAAGCCGAAGTAGGCTCGCGCGGCGTGCGGCCGGCGTCTACGCCGTCGCGGGCCCGCTCGATCGACTCTCGAGGAGCCAGCCGAACTCCACGGCCGTGGGCAGGCCGGCGCAGCCGAGCATCAGTGACTCACCGTCCATTCGGCCGCGCGTCCACCAGAGCCCGCGCCAGCCGGTGCTCTCGCTCCACGCGCGGAGCGCTTCGCCTTCGGCCAACGGCCCGAAGGCGTCGACCGACGGCAGCGCTCGGAGCGGCTGCATCGGGCCGTCGGGTTCGATTGCCGGCGGCGTCGTGAGCTCGCTGCGCGCCAGCGCCTCGTCGAGATCGTCGACGCTGCGTGTGGGATCGAGCACCGCGAGCGCGGCATCCTCCAGCCCCGCGAACCACTCGGCGCCCTCGAACAGGGCGCGCGCCGCGCCCGTGTGCGAGACGAGCTCGACGGCCACCGTTAGCGGAAAGTGCCGGCCTACCCGATCGACGCTCGGCATCAGCACGCCGGCCCAGCCGCTATCGGTCACGAGCCCCGGCAGCAACACGAATCGCCAGATCGGCATCGTCAGATAGCAGTCGAACCAGCGCTCGGCGAGCGCGTCGCGCGAGGCCGAGATGACTTCCTGCAGCCACGCGTCCCAGACCTTGACGAACTCGACCGGCAGACGGCGGCTCGCGAAATCCCCGAGGCTCGGGAGCTTGCCGTACCAGCCGGGAACCGCGGCGCGCGGCTCCTCGGTCACAGGGCGGTCGGGCAGCGGAACTGCGCGAGCTCGGGCAGGCGGAACGGGTTGCGCACGCTGGAGGCGAAGATCTCGAACACCGTGCGGCGGCCCTCGATGTTGAACGTCGCGACGAATCGCTCCGACTGCCGCGTCTCGACGATCTGCACGCCGTCGAACATGCGGAAAAGCGCCCACGGGCCGCCGAACGTCACGCCGTTCGACCCCGAGGCCGGCGGCGGGATGATCGTCGCGCGCACCAGGCTCCGACCGCCTGGGCCCGGAAACACGACCGACACCGGACTCTGTGGACCGTGCGCGTATCTCACGAGCTTGCCGTCGACGTCCAGGGTGAACTGCTGGATGCTGGCATCCATCTCCATCGCCTTGAACTCGAGCTGGATGCTCGGGTTGGCGCCGCCGCCGCGGAAGTACACGTCGCGGATCACCTGCGCCCGCTGGAACTCGGCCAGCGCCGCCGACTGCCCCAGCGCCGGATCCTTGAACCGCCACGGCTTCTGTCCGGTGTCGACGTGCTGGAGCAGGTACTTCTGGAAGAAGCCGTCCATGACGCCGCCGGCGCCGAACAAGCGCGCGAAGTCCTCCGGCGTGATGTCGAGGTTGCTGTTGCGAACGAACGGATAGCGCCCCGCCGCGGCCTTGACGCAGAAGTCGGCGACCTGAGTCCGGAGCTCACCGTCGATCCGCTCGCGCTCTCTGCCCGCCGTCCCTTGCGTGGCGCCCGCCGCGACGGACTGCAGCATCGAACGCAGCGGCTCTGGCTGGCTGGCGGCTTCCGCGCCGAGCTTACTCTTCGCAGCGCTCGGCGGCGGCGGCTGTCCGCTCGCGAGCGCTTCCTTGGTGGCCGCGAGCCACTGATAGACCTCGGCGAGCAGCTGCACCAGCCCGTCGATCGGCGGCGGCCCCTGGATGCCGGGAGTACCGCTCACGAAGCGCCGGATGTCATCGAACTGGTCGTCGACGATCGACTTCTCGAACATCCCGGTGGGCACGCCGGTAACCGTCGAGCGGGCCTTGCTCGCGTATTCCTGGGCCTTGCCGGTGAGACCACCGAGTGTGCCGCCGACCTCAGGCGGAACCGATAGCGTGGTCTCGCGCTCGATCGCCTTCATCAAGGGTTTCAGCGGCGTGTCCGGCGCCGAGAGCACGCGGGTGATCTCGACGAGTTTCGTGAAATCTCGGTTACGAACGATCGTGATGTCGCTGATGAACTGCCGCCAGATGCGTCGATAGTCCTCGAGGTAGAGACGCTTGACAGCCTCGGTCAGGGCGGGCGTCGACGCCACGGCGCCGGCGCGGGAGGAGCCCAGCACCCACGACTCTTCTTCGGCGAGCTGTGCCGTCGTCAGGTCGACCCGCGTCAGGAAGTATTTGTAGTAGGCGTCCTTGGTATAAAAGCCCGGGACGCCCTTGGTCAGCGTCTGTCCACTCTGCCGCTCGAAGACCAGCAGGGCCTTGGGGCCGGCCTTGTCGGGGATCGTGAAGTCCTTGAGGTCCGCGACGCCCGGATCGCGCTTCAGACGCCCGTACACGCGGTTCGGCAGCGAGTCGCTGCCGATGACCGTCCGCACGCGCGCGATCACCGCGTCGTTGCGGGGCACGGTCGGATCGACCCAGCCGCGGTCGTAGAGCGCGTCGAAGTGGGCCTTGAGCGCCGTGGGTCCGGCGTCGGTCCCGAGCAGCTGCTCGCCGCGCGTCTGGTACCAGCGCCAGACGGCTTCGGGATCGAGATGCTTGGGATCGTAGAGCATCAGGTACGTCTTGAGCGCCTCGTAGAGCTCGTCCTGGCTCGCGGCGACGCCCAGCTTGAGGTACTGCTCGAGATAGCTCGCCAGGGACGGCAGGAAGGTGTCCTGCAGCATGCGGCGATACGCGGCGCCCGCGGCGGCCTCGAGGCGCCCGCCCTGATAGAGGCCAAACCGCATCGACCACGGCACCGAACCCGCGGGCGTGGTCGGCGTTTCGGCGAGGCTCTGCACACCGCTGAGCGTCGGCAGGAGCGCGGCGAGGTCGCTCCGCGCGCCGGCGCGAACCAGCGTCACCTGCTGCTGCACGTCGCCGAACTTCGCCGAGACTTCGCCCAGGTAGCGCGTGTTCTGTCGCGAGCTGGCCCACCAGGCCAGGGTGACGAGCAACAGCGCGATGCCGCATCCTGCGAACGCGCCGGTCTGGAGCCACTGACGGCGCCGCTCCCACTTGAGATCGAAGCCTGCGAGCCCCGCCTCCTGGAACACGACTTCACGCAAGAAACGGGTGAGGAAGTAGCTGCGGCCGCTGCCGTGCTGGGCGGGCAGGAGCCTGCGCTCCAGCCCGAATCCGCGCGCGAGCGCGCCCATCACGCGGTCGATCGGGCTGCCTTCCTGCGTGCCACTCGTGAAGTAGAGGCCGCGGATGATCAGCTTGGCCTCGAGCTTCGTCGGGGAGAACGCGCCCTCCACGAACTGTACCAGGCGATCGCGCAGCAGCGCGAATTGCTGGGGGAAGCCGTAGAGCAACGCGCGCCGCGTCGCGTCGCGCTCCTCCTCGAGCCGCTCGGGAAGCTGATCGTAGAGGCGCCGCTCGAGCCGCTGGAGCTCGCCGGAGAGGGCGGCTGGGTCGAGTACCTCGGTGCCGTACGGCAGCGCGAATCCCCATGCCTGCGCGCGCTCTTCGCGTCCGAGCGCACCGAAGAACTCGCTGAAGCCAGCGAGCAGGTCGCTCTTCGTCACGAGCACGTAGACCGGGATGCGAAGCCCCAGCGTCTGGTAGAGCTCCTGCACCCGAGTGCGCAGCGCGCGGGCGTGCGTCTCGCGCTCCGCCGCCGACTGCTGCAAGAGGTCGGCGACGCTGATCGTCACCAGCACGCCGTTGATCGGCCGGCGCGGACGCGACTTCTTGAGAAGCGCGAGAAAGCTCCTCCAGGCGGCCGCGTCGACCTCCCGGTCGCTCTGCTGGGTCGTGTACCGCCCGGCGGTGTCCAGGAAGACGGCCTCGTCCGTGAACCACCAGTCGCAGTTCCGCGTGCCGCCGACGCCGCGCACGGCCTCGCGGCCTAGGCGATCGGCGAGTGGGAAGCGCAGGCCTGAATTGATCAGCGCGGTCGTCTTGCCGGCGCCCGGCGCGCCGATGAAGACGTACCACGGGAGGTTGTAGAGATATTGCTGCGAGCCGAGCGCTCGGATCCGCGTCCACAGCGACGGGCGATCGACGCCGAAGCGCAGCTGCTTCAGCAGATCCAGCGCCTCCTTGAACCGCTGACCGAGCTGCGCGGCCTCCTCGGACGAGGGGGAGGGGCGGCCCGGTTCGGCGGTAGGCGGCTGGAGCAGCCCTGTCGTCAAGGCCGCGTTCGCGCGACGGGCTTTGTACCGTTGCCATCCCCACCGGGCGACCGGCGTCAACACGATGAACGCGATCTGGATCCAGCGAACCGACTCTTGCTCGTAGGGGCGGAAGCTACTGATCGAGATCGTGGGCCCGATCAGCCAGACCAGCAGCGCTAGCGCCAGCACCACGACGCCGAGCAGCACCCAGCGGTTGAAGATGAGCTTCAGGATCGTGGTGACGATCTTCATTTCTTGCGCGGCGTCGCGGCGGGCACGGGCGTCGGCATTTCACCCGCCGGGACGTGAAGCGTGATCTCGACGCGGCGATTCTTGGCTCGGCCCTGCGGCGTGTCGTTGGGCGTGACCGGCTCCGAATCGCCCCGGCCGTCGTAGCGCACGCGCGCCGGCCCGATGCGGGCGGCCAGCAGCCGCGCCACGGACTCCGCGCGCGCCTTCGAGAGCTCCCAGTTCGACGGGAATCGAATCGTGCGGATCGGGACGTTGTCGCTGTGCCCCATCACGTCGACTTGCCCGGGTACGCGGTTGAGCGCGTCGGCGATGCGGCCGAGCAGCCACTGGTCGTCGCTGCCGATCGCGGCCTCGCCCGGCTTGAACAACCCGTCGCCCAGGATCGTGACGATGCTGCGATCGGCGTGGTCGTCGACCTTCACGAGCCCGCGCTGGATCTCCTCGGCCAGAAACGTCGCCAGGCGGGGCGCGGCCGCCGGTCGAGGCGGCACCGGCGCGGCGACGCGAAGGGCCGCGATGTCTGCCGCGATCTTGTCTGACATGCGGCTCAGTCGCCAGTCGAACCCGACGTAGATCACGACCAGCAGCAGAGCCGACACCGCGCCGACGGCCCAGAGCGGCATCCAGCCCAGGCGGCGCTGTGCCGCCGCGGAAACACCGCGCCAGTTCGGCGCCAGGTCGCGCTCGTATTCGCCGCGCTGCTTGCGAATGATCATCAAGAGGCGCTGACGGATGGCTTCGAGCTGGCGCTGGCCGCCCTCCGTGACCCGGTAGCGGCCCTCGAAGCCGAACTCGAGACAGACGTACATCAGCTCGAGGACGTCGAGATTGACTTGCGGGTTCTCGGCGAGCCGCGCCATCAGCTGGAAGAATTTCTCGCCGCCGCCGACCTCGCCGTGGAACAACGCCAGGAGCCCCTGATGCGCCCATGCACCCGAGGCGCCGAGCGGCGTGCTGGTCGCCGTCTCGTCGATCAAGGTGCAGAGGGCGTAGCGCGCCGCGATGACTTTCTCGGTCGGCACTCCCGCGCTTCGCGCCTGCGCCTCGAACTGGCGGATGCCCTGGGCGAGGCTGTCGCGCAGCGCGGTCGGATTAGGATGCTGGACCGACGAGCGCAGCTGCGGCAGGACGTTCAGCAGGCGATTGGCCGCGGCGAGCAGGGGATTGAGACCGCTGGCAACCGCGGTCGCCTCTGTGGCGTCGGCGAGGTCGGCCGATGACACGCGCGGCTCTGCCGGCGCCGGTGCGGGCCGCCCGGGCGCCACGCGACCGCCCGGCATCGGCATGATGACCGTACGGTCTACGCCGAGGTCCTCGAACGGATCGTCAGGCACCGCGCACCGCCCAGAACTCGAGCTCGAGCCCGGGGAACTCGCCGGCGATGTGCATCGCGAGCGCTCGCGATTGCTCCGTCAGCTTCCAGAGGTCGCCGCTGCGGTCGAGCTCGAAGTAGAGGAATCCCGCGTGATACGGAATCTGTCGCGGCGCGACCGGCAGGCTGCGGAGCGCGATCCCCGGCAGGTTGAGGTTGACCAGATCCCGGATGCGCTCGACGGGCCCGATCTTGACGAGGGTCGGCAGGCTGGCCTGCAGCCGATCCGGCTGGAGCTGCGCCTTGGCGGCCAGCACGAATCGCGCGGTCTTGGCCAGGTCGCTGTCGGGGATCGCCGCGATGCGCATCCCGTAGCCGCGCTCGTGCAGCTCGATCGGGATCGCGTTGCGCTCGAGCACCATCGACAGCGAGCGCCGGATGTCGGCGATCACGGGGCCGAACGATCCGGCCAGGTCGTCGTGGCGATAGACCGGGTAGCCGACCGGGCGGCGGTTGTCGCGGGTGAACGTCGAAAGCTCGCCGGCGAGCGACAGGCACGTCGCGTAGAGCGCCTCGGGATGCAGCGGAGTTGTCGCGGCCAGATGCGCGAACACCGGCTCGAAGCGATTGATCGTCTCGAGCCAGAGGAATTCGGCGATCTCGGCGACGCCGCCGGGCCCCGGCTGCGAGAGCCGGGTCGCCAGCGCATCGCCCCGCTGATGCAAAAGCCCGTGCACGTCCCGCACCAGGCTCGACAGCGCGGGCGCGGCTCCGGCGTCCAGCATCGAGGGGATATAGCCCTGGTCGAGCATCACACGGTTGTCGGCGCGCCGCTCGATGACACGGGCGATGCCGAGGCCCGAGTACGCTGCGGTGACGTCGGCCTGTTTGAGGAGCTGAAGCCGCAGCCGCCCGATCTGGATGATGGCGGTGCGATCGAACGACGCGTTGCTGTCCTTCACGTCCAGCTCGCTCGCCACGTGGCGCGCGAGGCTGTCGGCGCCGGCGCTGCCGAGATCGGCCTCGTCCACGCCCGGCCGGCGGACCGGCAGCGCCAGG
>Ga0209382_10003091_pt1 | contig 23354 bp, 16 predicted proteins | sample SoiMetdeltSBSDD5_FD_187599 | JGI IMG/M metagenome (GOLD analysis project Ga0209382, IMG submission 187599) | Bulk soil microbial communities from a Populus tree surrounding site in Tennessee, USA - Soil MetaG P. deltoides SBSDD5 (SPAdes) (version 2) | ecosystem: Environmental > Terrestrial >...
GCGCGGCGATCATGGGGACGCCGCTCTCGACGTCCGTGGTCGAGGCCGTTCGCGACTTCCTGGACCAGCACGGCCTCGGCGACCGGCCGGTCGCCGTCCGCTCCAGCGCCACCGCCGAGGACAGCGCAGAGGCGTCGTTTGCCGGCATCCACGAGAGCGTCCTGAACGTCGTGGGCCTGGATGCCGCCCTCGACGCGATCCGGCAGTGCTACGCCTCGCTCTGGACGCCGCGCGCCGTCGCCTACCGCCGCCGCCTGAGTCTCCCTGATGATGCCGTGGGCTGCGCCATGGTGCTCTGCGCGATGGTCGGTCGGGCTGGAGAGCCGGACGCTGCGCCGGTCGCGGCTGGCGTCGCGTTCTCGGCCGACCCACGGACCGGACGGCGCGACCTGATCGTGGTCAACGCCGCGCCGGGCCTCGGCGAGGCGCTGGTCGACGGGCAGGTCGAGCCGGAGGAGATCGAACTGCGAATCGACGAGCGGAGCCTGGAGGTATCCGCCCGCCGGGGTGCAACGACTCGCCTGCTCACGGACGACCGGGCGCTCGCGCTCACGCGGATCGTCCTGCGGGTGCTCTGGGCGCTGGGCGACGGCCAGGACACGTACGACGTCGAGTGGGCGTACGACGGCGAACGGTTCTGGCTGGTCCAGGCTCGGCCGATCACCCGCCTGCCGTACGTGACCCCGGACCAGGTCAGGCATCTGCCGGTCGTCTGGTCGAACGCCAACCTGAAGGACGCGGTGGCCGGCGTGCCGAGCACCCTGGGGTGGAGCATCATCCAGCGGATCCTACGCGGGATCATCTACACCCACCTTCAGACGACCGGCTACCAGATTCCAGAGGGAATGGAGACGGTGCGCCGGCTGGAGGGCCGGGCCTACTTCGACCTGACGGCGATGCACTGGTTGATGTTCGACAGCCTCGGGTTTACGCCGGCCGAGGTCAACGTCAGCATGGGCGGCATGCAGCCGGAGACGCCGATCGTCGGCGATCCGTGGGCTGGCAAGGAGGGGAGACGGCGCAAGCTGGCCCGGCTCCGCTTGCTCAGGCAGCTCTGGCACTCCGCGCGCGTTTACGAGCGCGAGATTGCACGGGTGCGCGGCATCGTCGAGGTACGGACCCGTGACGACATCTCGGGCCTCTCGAACGCCGAGGTCATCGCCTGGCGGAACCGGACCAACGACGTCGCAACGGCGTTCTCGCGGCTGTTTCAGCTCAACAACGCCGGCTCGCTCTGGGACAAGGTGCTGACTGACCTGATCGAGAAGGTGCGGCCGGGCGAGGGGTTGCGGATCGCATCGGCGTTGCTGGCCGGCACGAACAGCGTCGTGACGGCCGAGCACGGCTACCGACTAATCGAGCTGGCGCGGCTCGCCGAGCGTGAGCCGGCCGCCGGTGCCTACCTGGAGGCATCCCCGCTCGATCCGTGGGACTGGAAGTCACTGCCCGTGGCGTCGCCGTTCCGGCGCGGCGTCGAGATGCTGCTGGAGGAGTTCGGCCATCGCGGTGTCTACGAGGTCGAGATCGCGAACCCGCGCTGGAACGAAGATCCGACCTTCCTGCTGGAGCAGGTTCGGACCTTCCTCGACCTGCACACCGGGATCGGCAGTCGGGCGCAGGCCGCCGCACGCCGCCAGGCCGCCGAGCGTGAGGCCCGGTCGCTCCCGCTCTGGATGCGACCGCTCGTGAGCTGGCTGGCGGCCCGCGCCCGGCGTGCAGCAGCCCTGCGGGAGGCCGGCAAGTCGGCGCTGGTCAGCACGCTCCAGGTGACCCGGATGATGACGAACGAGCTTGGCAAGCGGATGTTCGCCGCCGGCCTGCTCGATCGGACGGACGACATCTTCCACCTCGCGTGGTGGGACATCGCGGCCTGGGCGGAGGGCGACTGGGACGGCGCCGGCGCCCGCGCGCTGGTGGCGGACCGGGCCGCCCAGCGGGCAGCCTGGCTGGCCCTGGAGCCGCCGGACGTGATCGTCCTCGACGCCGAAGGACGGCTGGCCGAGGTCGCGCAGGGGGCGGCCGTCGCCTGGCCGCCGAACCCCGCCGACAGCCAGCGTGACCCGGGGGGCCGGCGCGACGCAAGACGGCTGGTCGGCGCTGGCGTCTCGTCCGGGCGGGCGAGGGGACCGGCCTGCCTGATCCGCCACCCAGGTGAGAGCGCGCGACTCCAGCCCGGCGACGTGTTGGTGGCTCCCTCGACCGATCCGGGCTGGACGCCGCTCTTCCTACGGGCCTCGGCGGTGGTGATGGAGGTGGGCGGCTACCTCTCGCACGGCGCGATCGTGGCGCGTGAGTACGGGCTGCCGGCCGTGGTGAACGTGCGCGACGCACTCACCTTGATCCAGGACGGGGACCTGCTGGAGGTCAACGGGGATGCCGGCGAGGTGATCGTCGGCGAATAGCCTTTCAGGGAATCACCGCCCGAGCGCCTCGCGCCACGGCTTCAGCACCTGCCGGTACCACGCCTCCCAGCCTTCGGCCTCGGTCGGGCGCTCGGGCGCCAGCATCGTGAAGCTGCCGGTGATCGGCGTGCCGAGCGCTTCGGCGATCTGGCAGAGGCCCCACCACGACTGCGCCCGGCCGACTCGCTTCAGGTAGGCGTCCCAGTACGCCGACGGGATCTTGAGCCGAGCGTCGAGCTCGTCCAGGAACTGGACGTGGATCGCAGCGGCCTCATTGCCTGGCACGCCCTGGCTCATCAGCCAGGCGCAGGTCATGATCGAGGTCCTCCCGACGCCGGCCCGACAGTGGACGAAGACCGGGCGGTCGGCCGAGACCTCAGCGTCGATGGCGCGCAGCGTGTCGGCGACCTCGTCCGGGCACGGGGCCTGGTAGTCCGTGCAGCCGACGTGGTGGAACCGGAGTCCCACTCGCTCGCAGGCGAGCCGCTGCCCCTCCGCGGAGTAGGCGGGGACAAGCCGTCCGTCCAGCGTCCCCTCGCGCTCGGCTTCCTGGCGCAGCGAGATCACGCTCCGGATGCCCTCGGCGGCCAGCGCTTCGAGGGTGTCGTCCTCCATCGGCGGCTGCTCGCCGCGCGCGATCCGTCCAGCCTGGAGCCAGCCGAAGTTTCGGACACCACCGAGCTGCCGCACCTCAACCACGTCGGTCCTCCGCCCAGGTGTCGATCCGTGGGAGATTGTGCCCCGGACGGCGGCACCGACGCGTCAGAAGACGGCGATGCCCTTTGTCGACATTTGTCAATCCTGACCGCATAATGGGTATCTCGGTTGGGCGACGTGTCGCTTGACAGCCCCCGGGACGCGCCGTACTCTTGGGGCACTTCACGGACGAGACTGCTGAGCCCCGCCGTCGAGCGTTCGGCGAGCGAACAGGAGGGAAGCATGGTCCGGACCGCCGACTCTGGCAGCGACCGATCGGGAAGGCGCGCTGCTCGACTGTCACGACGACATTTCCTGCGCGGCGTCACCAGCGTCGCGATGGGCGCGAGCGCCGCCGGACTGCTGGCGGCGTGTGCCCCGCAGGCCCCGAGCGCGCCCGCGTCTTCGGGCCAGCAGGCCCCGGCTCAGTCCGTGGCTACGGCAGTGGTGCCGAAGGACATCTCGGGCGCGGCGACTGCTGCACCCGCGGCGCCGGCCGCCGCTGCCGCGCCGACGCAGGCTGCTCCTGCCTCGAAGCCGGCCGAGGCAAAGCCCGCCGAAGCGAAGCCCGCTGCCGCGGCCCCGACGCCTGCCCCCGCCGCGAAGACCGGTGGCACGCTGATCGCCGCTCAGGAGGTCGACCCGGTCCAGCTCGACCCGTACGCCAGCTCGAATTTCTCGGCCCTCCAGGCGTACGAGTTCATCTACGAGAGCCTGACCGGCTACGACGAGAAGACCCAGATCGTTCCGGCACTTGCCGAGCGCTGGGAGACGCCCAACGACACGACGTACGTTTTCCACCTGCGCAAGGGCGTCAAGTTTCACAACGGGCAGGAGATGACCGGCGCCGACGTGGCGTACAGCCTCGAGACGGCCGTCGACGAGAAGACCGGCTCGCCCTGGCGCTCGTTGCTCACCCCGATCAAGAGCGTCGAGGTCAAAGACCCTTACACGGTCCAGGTCAACCTCACCTCGCCATACCCCGGCCTGCTCGGCGCCTTCTCGGTCCTGCGCGCGTCGGCCATCATCCCGAAAGACTGGTACAAGAACAACAATCCCAAGCTCCAGGCCATGGGGACCGGGCCGTTCAAGCTCGCCGAGTTCGTGCCGACCGACCACGTGACCTATCAGCGACACACCGACTATTGGGACAAGGGGCGCCCGCAGCTCGAAGGCATGACCTTCAAGATCATGCTCGACCAGAACGCGCGGATCGCGGCGCTGCGGAGCGGCCAGATCCAGATGGCCACCCTGGACGCCCAGGGCGCCGAGCAGCTCAAGGGTCAGGCGGGCCTCCAGGTGCTGTCGAGCCCGTCAGCCTGGCTCACGACCCACCCGTTCAACGTCTCGCGCAAACCGTTCGACGACAAGCGCGTTCGTCAGGCGCTGCGGATGGCCGTCGATACCAAGGAAGTGATCCAGAAGGCGGTCTTCGGCGCCGGCGTTCCCTCCGGCGCCATCGCGACGGGGTTCGGCGATTGGGCACTGCCGGAGAGTGAGCTGAAGTACACCAAGCCCGACGTCGAGGGGGCCAAGAAGCTGCTGGCCGAGGCCGGCCACCCCAACGGCTTCGCCACGACGATCCTCTGTTCGCCCCAGTACCCGGAGTTCGTCGCCACCTCGCTGGTCTGCCAGGAGGCCTGGAAGAAGCTTGGCGTTGACGCGAAGGTCGAGCAGGTCGAGTGGGGCACTTACGTGAAGCGCGCCTCGAAGGCCGCCGGTTTCGACTACGACATCGGCGCGACCGCCTTCACCTTCCGGCCGGACCCTGACGGCTACCTCTACCTCTATTACAAGACCGGCGGCGACAGCAACACCGGCTACAGCGACCCGAAGATGGACGACCTGTTGGAGCAGGCGCGCGTCACCACCGACCAGGCGAAGCGCAAGCAACTGTACCTCGAGATCCAGAAGATGGCCGAGGACGAAGCCCTCTGGATGTACTGGTACGTCAAGAACAACATCGAGGCCGTGACCGACAAGGTGGGCGGCTACAAGCAGTCGTTCACCCAGCGTCGGATCTTCCTGAAGGACACGACGGTGGGGTGATAGGTGGTAGGGGATAGGGAATAGGGATCTTCTCCCTGCTCCCTATCCCCTATCTCCTATCCCCTATCCCCTACGATGCAGTATCTTGCCCGCCGTCTCGCCCTGTCCGTGTTGGTGTTGTTCGGCGTCTCGATCCTGATCTTCACGATGGTCCGTCTGCTGCCGGGCGACGTGATCGACATGATGATCGGGACCGAGGGCTCGATGTCCGCCAGCCAGCAGCACACCGTACGCGAGCAGTTCGGGCTCAACGACGCCTGGCCGGTGCAGTATGTGCGCTGGATGGGCGGCATCCTCCAGGGCAACCTGGGCAAATCGTTCCGGACCCAGCAGGAGGTGCTGCCGCTGATTGCCGCGCGTCTGCCGACGACGATCGAGCTGGCGGTGCTGTCGATCGTCGTCTCCTCGGTCATCGCGATCCCCCTCGGCGTGATCTCGGCCCTGTCGCGCAATGGCTGGACCGACTTCGTCGCCAGGCTGCTGGGGCTGATCGGCCTGTCTGTGCCGAACTTCTGGCTGGCGACGATCCTGATCCTGGCCGCGTCGTTCTGGTTCCGCTGGTCGCCGGCCCTGATTTACGTCCCGCCCACGCAAGACCCGCTTACCAACCTTCAGCAGATGCTGCTTCCGACGATCTCGCTGGCCGTCTTTCTGACGGCGATCGTCATGCGGATGACCCGCTCGACGGTGCTGGAGGTGCTCGGCGAGGATTACGTCAGAACCGCGTACGCCAAGGGGCTGCACGAGAAGGCGGTCCTGATCCGGCACGTCCTGCGGAACGCCCTGATCCCGGTCGTCACGATCATCGGGTTGCAGGCCGGCGCGCTGCTCGGAGGTGTGGTGGTGATCGAGCAGCTCTTCGGGCTGCCCGGCCTGGGCTGGATGCTGCTGAACGGCATCTACCAGCGTGATTATCCCGTCGTGCAGGGGACGGTGCTGTTCTTCGCGCTGGTGTTCGCGCTGACCAACCTGCTGGTGGACCTGACGTATGCGCAGCTCGACCCGAGGATCAAGTATGGCTGAGTGGTTGGGCCGGTCAAGGCGGCAACCGTGAGCGCCGAGGTCACGAGCTCCGCTGCGCGGTCCGCCAGTATCACGGCAGCCGCCGCGGAGGCGCCCCACCGGCCCCCGCGCTCCCGGCCGGTCTGGCGCCTGATCCTCAAGAACCCGATCGGCGCATTGGGCGGCGTCATTGTGGCGATCGTCATCGTGCTGGCGGCGCTGGCGGGCGTTCTGGCCCCGTTCGACCCGACGTCGCAGCTCGCGCAGCCGCTCCAGGCGCCGGGTGGTGCGTACGCGCTCGGCACCGACGATTTCGGCCGCGACGTGCTGAGCCGGGTGATCCACGGCGCTCGCGTCTCGCTCTGGGTCGGGATCATCTCGGTCGGGATCGCGCTGATCAGCGGCTCGATCCTTGGGTTGCTGGCCGGGTACTACGGCGGCTGGGTCGACTCGATCATCATGCGGTTGATGGACGTCCTGTTCGGGCTGCCGGCGATCGTGCTGGCGATCGCGATCACCAGCGTGCTCGGGCCGAGCCTGAACAGCGTACTGATCGCGATTGGGATCGTCTATGCGCCGCAGTTCAGTCGCGTCGCAAGGGCGCCGACCCTCTCACTGCGCGAGCGCGACTTCGTCACGGCGGCGCGGGCCGTCGGCGCGGGCGATCTCTGGCTGGTTCGCCGTCACATCCTGCCGAACATGACCGCGCCGATCGTCGTCCAGGCGACGGTCGCCTTCTCCACGGCGATCCTGACTGAGGCGACGCTGAGCTACCTTGGCCTGGGCACGCAGCCGCCGACGCCGTCGTGGGGGACGATGCTGAACGCCGGCAAGCAGGTGCTGCTGCTGGCGCCCTGGAACTCGATCTTCCCGGGCCTGGCGATCGCTCTGACGGTGCTCGGGTTCAACCTGCTCGGCGACGGCCTGCGAGACGCCCTCGACCCACGGCTGCGGTAGCGCCCCCATTCGGGCTCGGCGCGCTAGCTCATGTAGAAGCCGCCATTGACGTGGATCGTCTCGCCAACCACGAAACTGGCGGCATCGGTCGCCATGAACGCGACGATCTCGCCGATCTCCTCCGGGCGGCCCATCCGGCCAAGCAAGTTGCTCCTGACCAGCTCGGCGAGCATCTCGGGCGAGGTGCCCGTGCGTTGGAACTCAGTGTCGATGGTGCCTGGCGCGATGGCAAGGGCCCGAACGCCTTTCGGCGCCAGCGATCGCGCCAGGCCGCGCGTCAGCGTGAGCAGGGCACCCTTCGCCGAGGCGTAGGCGTAGACGGTATCGGTCCCACCGACCCAGGCGGCGGTCGACAGGATGTTGATCACGACGCCCCGCCCCCGCTCGACCATGCCGGGCGTGAGCCGCTGGGCAAGATAGAGCGGCGCTCGGTAGTTCAGACCGAAGACTGTGTCCAGGAACGGCTCGTCCAGTTCCGTCCAGTGGACTCGTCGGACGGGCGCCCCGGCGTTGTTGACCAGGATGTCGATCGGCGCCAGGGCGCTCGCTTCGACCGCGAGCCTTCGCGCCTCGTCGGCGACGCTCAGGTCGGCCTGGACGATCCAGGCCCGCCGGCCGAGCGCCTGAACCTCCTCGGCGATGGCGGCGGCCTTGTCGGCGTTGCGATGGTAGTGGATCGCAACGTCCGCGCCGCGCTTCGCGAGCGCCAGAGAGATCGCCGCGCCGATGTCGCTGCTCCCGCCGGTGACCAGCGCCGTCCGCCCTGCCAACTCCGCTGTCACGCTCCGCCCAGCGGGGCCAGGATCTGCTCGGCCAGCATCACCCGAATCGTCTCGCGGAACGCGACGAGGGTCTGGCGGACGTCCTCCTCGGTGTGCGCCGCCGAGGTCACGCCACCGTTGTACGACATCAGGTCGACGCCGCGGATGTTCAGGTTGCGCTGGAACGCCGTGATAACAGCGCCCGGGATCGTCTTGAGAACGGTGGCGTCCGTCGTGTGGAGCGCGGCGCGGCTCGCGGCACCGGTCCCGGGATACGCCTCCATGAAGACGTGGAAGACGGACGAATCGCCGTAGGTGTAAGCAGCCGCCTGCTCCTCCTCGAGGATCTCGTTCATTCCCCGTCGTAGCTGCTCCGCGACCCGATCGGCGTGAGCCTGGGCCGAGCCGTCCGCCACAAGCTGCAAGCTGGCGATACCGGACGCCGTCGAGAGCGGGTTGGCGTTGAACGTTCCGAGGTGCGAGACGCGCCCGAATCGATCGTGCTGGGCATCGCCGGTGTAGTCGAACAGCTTCATGATCTCGGCCCGTCCAACCACCGCACCGCCAGGCAGGCCGCCGGTGACGATCTTGCCGAGCACCGCCAGGTCTGGGGTGACGCCGATCAAGCCCTGGTAGCCCCCGGGGCTGTAGCGGAAGCCCGTGATTACCTCGTCGTAGATCAGCGGCACGTCGAAGCGGCTGGTCAACTCACGCAGGCCGCGATTGAAGTCGTGGGTCAGCGGGACGGTCCCCCAGGATGCCCCAGATGGCTCGAGCATGACAGCGGCGATGTCCTGGTCCTCGCGGAGGACGCGCTCGACGCAGTCCAGGTCCGCCGGGATCACGACGATGGTATCCAGCGTGGATTGCGGAATGCCCAGCGAAACGGACCGGTCGAACGGCGGATAGGCGCCCCGGCCGACGTAGTCGTGCCAGCCGCTGAAGTGGCCCTCGAAGCGCAGCACCTTCGTCCTACCCGTGAAGGCCCGCGCCAGCCGTAGCGCCAGCATCGTCCCCTCGGTGCCCGAGTTGTCGAATCTGACCCGCTCGGCGCAGGGGACCAGGTCGCGGATCAGGCCGGCCCACTCCAGCATCCGTGGGTGGTCGTTGCCGAAATGGAGGCCGTTCTCGACCACGCTCTGAACGGCCTGGATCGCGGCCGGGTGGGCGTGGCCGAGGATCAGCGCGCCGTTGCCCATCCCATAGTCGATGTACTCGTTGCCGTCGACGTCCCACTTGCGTGAGCCGCGGGCGTACTCGACGTAGATCGGGGCCAGCGGGTTGTGGCGGACGTCGTGCCCGACGCCGCCGGCGATCAGCCCCCTGGCCTGGCCGTACAGCTCGACGGCCTTGGGGCGCTGGTCCTTATACGTCTCAGCCCACGACACGATCTGCCTCCAGGAAGTCCTGGACCGTCTCGAACAGCGCGAGGCGGTTCCGCTCCATGACGATGGTGTGGGTGCCCTCGGCCAGCTCGGCGTACCGCTTGCCCGGGGCGTTGACGAGGAGGGGGAAGAGTGTCTGCGCCAGGTGCGGCGGCGTGTCGTGGTCCCACTCGCCCACGACCAGCAAGGTCGGCACGGTGATCTGCGCCGGATCGTAGAGCGGCCGGCCGGCGCCCCAGTACTCGTCGCTGTCCTGGCGCACGCCGTTCGGCGCCCGAATCACCGGCGGACTCATCGTCGCGCCGACCGGATCGGTCGCCCAGGTCGCATCGGCCCAGGCGTCGAACCAGCCCGGCGGGATCAGCGACTCTCGATGCTCGTCCGGCACGCCGGTCAGCCAGCGCTCGCGAGCCTGCTCGCGAGTCACCGTACGGTACGCACCGAGCGGCCCCGGGCCGCCGAGTGCTCGCGACGGAGACGTCCGCAGCCATCCGGGCGCGAACAGCGTCAACCGCTCGACCTTGTCGGCGTTTCGGGTGGTGTAGAGCGACATCAGCGCGGTGCCCCAGGACCAGCCGATCAGGTTCACTCGCGGGATGCCTCGGCGGGCGAGGATGAAATCGACGACCGCGCCGATGTCCTTGACCGCGGTCTCGCTCCGGACGATCGGCGCGTTCGCCTCCGGCGCATCGGCCATCTCGGGCGGACGCGTCGACCGACCGTACCCACGCAGGTCCAGCAGGTAGACGTCGAAGTCGCGCGCCGCGATGTACTCCATCCAGGACAGGCCGTCGAGCTGGAGGTCGAAGCAGGTCGAGGCGGGGTACGTGCGGCCATGGACGAACAGGACGGTCCGCTCCGGGCTGAACGTGTCCAGGCCGGCCGGGCGCTTGTTGCGGACGTAGATCTCGATGCCCGGGTCGATGGCCGGGACCATCATCTCGTCCATCACGAGCCCAGAGGCCGCTATCGTCGCCGATGTTCGATGGCTCATCACGGCACCTCCCCTTCGGACACGAGATCACGCAGCAGCCTGAGCGCGGTCTCGACAACCCGCCGCTCCGAGTCCGGGCGGAACGCGACCGGCACCAGGTAGTTCTGGAACAGCATGTCCGGGATCTTGTAGCGGACGTGGACGTCCCAGCCTCCCGGCGGGTAGTCCTGTGGGCGCGGCAGGTACATCACGCAGCCGTTGGAGTAGCCGAGCACGTTGGTGAAGGCGATTGGCGAGCGCCGCTTGATCTCGAGGCCGGTCCCGGAGAACACTTCGGCGCTCAGGCCGATCAAGGCAAGCTCGTCAATTTTGAGTGCCTGGACCTCGAAGTCGATCGTCCGCCGGTTGGTCTCGACGGCGTCGACCAGTACCTCGGCCCAGGTGACGAAACGCTGGGTGGGGGCGATCTGGCGCTCGTCGCCGGTCGCTCTGGCGGCTTCGAGCAGGCTGCGTTTCTCGTCGAGGATCGCCTGAGCATCCTCCAGGGGTGGCAGGTCGATGAAATCGAGCCAGATTCGCTCCGAGCGTGCGTCGAGCCGAGCGTGGACACCCTCGTCCTCGACCGGCACCCAGGGCCAGAGCGAGATCGCCGACACGGATCCGAGGGCTGTGCGCTCGCCACGATGGAGGTGGGTCCGCAGACCGGCCGCCACCTTCAACACCTCGCCGCCGAGCATCGTCCCGACCCGCTCGTTGGCGTCCGAGCAATCCGTCTCGTACCCCATCCCACCGACCGGCATGACGTCGCCGCCGCACGCCTGGAGGAAGAGCGTCAGCCCGCCGAGCGTGGACTCGACCACCCGGCGGGCCGGGCCGGGGAAGTCCGGCGAGGCGGCCTGATCGCGTGGGCCGACCACCACGGTGTGGCAGCCCAGGCTGCACATAACCGCGATCGGCCGCCCGTGCAGGTCGTCCACGCGGATCACGCCGACGGCCGGATCGGTCCCGCCGTCGGGTACTTCGCCGAGGAAGATCAGCCCGTCCGGCCCCACCTCGCGGCGGTTGACGCCGATCCGGCACTCGCCCCAGCCGGCCGCGACACGCGCCGGCTGGAGTCGCTCGCGCGCATCGGCCGCCGATCGGACGGTTCGTTCCACCAGCAGCTCCCAGTACTGCTCCTGGAGCCGGGCCTGATCCGCCGGCTCCGGCTGCCAGTCCGGGAAGGCCGGCGCGCTGTGGGTGTGGCTGAAGTTGAGCAGCACGTTCGCGGCCGGGGCGCCGACCGCCTCGCCGATCCGCTTCCGCAGATCGTCCGCGCCGGCAATCGGCAGCAGGCAGATGTCCAGCGCCACGATCGCCAGCGTCGTCTGGTCGTTGCCGAGCACCAGGCTGGTTGCCGTCAGGTCCTCCGCGATCGACTCGACGAAGCCGACCCGCGAGCTGAAGCCCATCGTCCGGATGCCGAGCGGGGGGTTGATCGAGGCGCGGGCGGCGCCCGCCAGGAGTCGGCCTGCCACCGTACGATCCCTTCTGCTGATCTGGGCGCCCTACTATCGCCGTCGCCCTGCTCGCTGTCAACCGGCCATGAAGTCGCAGGATGCTAAGTGTGACGTCTCGATCTTCGGACAGTCGGCCGTTTCCCAGGCGGAGGACTGCCGGTGTACCATCGCCGCATGCGGACGTACGCCCTCAAGCGGATCCTGTCGCTCGTCCCAACGTGGATCGGCGTGACGATCCTGGTGTTCTTGATGATCCGCATGATCCCCGGCACCGTCGTGGACCAGCTCATCGGGACCGAAGCCAGGGTCGACGAGTCGACGAAGGCCGCGATGCGAGCGTTCTTCGGGCTCGACCAGCCGCTCTACGTGCAGTATGGGACCTGGATGGGTGGGCTGCTCCAGGGCGACCTCGGCCAGAGCTGGCGCTCCGGCCTGCCGGTCAGCAAGATGATCTTCGACCGCCTGGCCGTCACGGTGGAGCTCGGGCTGCTGGCACTGGTCATCTCATTGCTGGTCGGGATCCCGCTCGGGACGCTCTCGGCCATCCGCGAGAACACGCCGCTCGACCACGTCGTGCGGATCGTGAGCCTGTTCAGCCTCTCGATGCCGACCTTCTGGCAGGCGGCGATGCTGATCCTGGGGCTCTCGCTCTGGTTCAACTGGGTGCCGCCGGTCGATTTCGCCTCGCCGATCAGGGACCCGGCCGCGAACCTGAAGCAGATGATCTTCCCGTCCATCGTGCTCGGGACGGTGGTGGCGGCCCAGGTGATGCGGATGACGCGGTCGTCGCTGCTGGAGGTGCTCCGCCACGACTACGTCCGGACGGCTCGGGCGAAGGGCCTGGCCGAGCGGCTGGTGGTCCGGCGCCATGCATTCAAGAACGCCTTGATCCCGATCATCACCGTTATCGGCGTCCAGGTGGGGTATCTGCTCGGCGGGGCGGTGGTGACGGAGCAGGTGTTCACGCTGCCGGGGGTCGGCCGACTGGTGCTTGACGCGGTGAGCCAGCGCGACTATCCGCTGGTGCAAGGCACGATCATGTTCATCGCCGCGCTTTTCATGTTGAGTAATCTGGTGGTCGACCTGCTGTACGCCTACCTGGACCCGAGGATCCGCTATGACTGACGCGAATGGCTGAGGTGACGGCGCCGGCGGTGGCTGTCGCGGCGCCGGCGCACGGGCGCGCCGAGTGGCGCAAGACGGCCCGGACCCTGACGCGCAACCCGCTGGTCGTGGCCGGGCTGGTGATGGTCGTCGGGCTGGTCGTGGTCGCCGCGCTGGCCGGCCTGATCGCGCCGTACGACCCAATCGCGAACAACGTCCGCGCGGCGCTCCAACCGCCGTCGTCGTACTACTACTTCGGCACGGACCGCTTCGGCCGCGACGTCTTCAGCCGCGTCGTCTACGGCAGCCGATTGACCCTGTTCGTGGCGATCACCAGCGTGGCGATCTCGGCGCTCGTCGGCGTGGCGCTGGGCCTGGTCAGCGGCTACTTCAGGGGCTGGGTCGACAACCTGATCGGCCGGGTGATGGACATCTTCTTCAGCTTCCCAGCCCTGTTGCTGGCGATCGGCGTGGCCGCGATGCTCGGCCCGGGGCTGAACAACGCCGTCATCGCCATCGCCGTGGTCTACTCGCCGGTCTTCGGACGGGTGGTGCGCGGCCCGGTCCTGGTGGAGCGCGGCAAGGAGTACGTCGAGGCGGCGCGGGTGATCGGCGCGTCGGCGCCGCGCGTGATCCTGAAGCACGTCTTCCCAAACGTACTCTCGCCGCTGACGATTCAGGCCACGATCACGCTGTCGCAGGCGATCCTGGTGGAGGCGTCCTTGAGCTACCTGGGGCTGGGGACGCAGCCGCCGTTCCCGTCGTGGGGGACAATGCTCTACGAGGGGCGGGAGTTCCTCGAGACTGCCCCCTGGTGGAGCATCTTCCCGGGCCTGGCAATCATGCTGACGGTGCTGGCGTTCAACCTGCTCGGCGACGGCATCCGCGATGTCCTGGACCCGCGCTCTCGCGCCGCGTAGCTGAGAGTCGCCTGATACCTGACGATACCCGAATAGTGTGGAAAGCTGGATGCGTCGCTGGCTCCGGTCATACTTGCGGCGATTGCTTGACCTACCTGAGGCGCTGCCTGCGCCTGAACCTGAGGAAACGTCTGCGGAAGTCCTCGATCCTGATGACCCGAGGAGCTGGCTGAGCCTCGACTACGTGCACGACCAGGTGCAGGCGCAGCTCGACGAACAAGCGAAGCTCTGGGACACCGTCGATGGTCGTCTGCGGCTGATCCTCGGAGTGATCAGCATTGTCTTCGCCGCGGCTGCCGCCTTCCAACGTTCGTCGCCGGTGTTGGGAGGAGGGCCGCTTCCATTCCTGGTCGGGGCGGGGGCTATTGGTGCTGTATCGCTCTTCTTGATCGCAGCAGCGATAGTTGCCTGGGCGTACTGGCCGACTGACTTCGACCGTCCTCCCAAGCCCCACGAGCTGCGCGAGCTATATCTGACCACCGACCCGAAAGAGGTCAAGCTTATCGTCATCGATATCATCCTGCTCGCGTATACTGGTAATCAGGCAATCATCGAGCGGAAAAACCTGGCCTTCAAGGTCGCGTTTGGCTTGACCGCCATCGCCACTATTCTGCTCGGAGTGGCCTTCATGGGTCAGGTCGCCTGTCAGACAGCGGCTCCTGCCTGGTTGTGGTGGCCGTTTGAGCGGACCGGCTGCTACAGCGGCTTGCGGCGCCATTGATCGTGGCCTTCTCTCCTGGTCACGGCTTCAGGGGAGGCGACAACATGATCAACGCTGACGAAGAGTGCTGTAACGGAGGCGCACAGCGAAATGAGCAAGAAGACCCCATCCAATAGAGCTGATACCCGCCTTTCAAACCTGGTGCTCGAGGGTGGTAAGAGCAAGACATACCGAGAGGCGAAGTCTGGACACTCCATGCGCCGTGACTCTGACGGGAGATCTGTGGAGAGGACGGTCGTGAAGGGGTCGCCTCTACCGCCAGGCAAGGGTAGTAAGAAGTAAGATGGCTGACCAGAATGCTCCACCTGCTGGTCAACCGTCTTCGAGGCGTTCCACTCCCAGGCCTCGGCCTGATCCTCGTCTAAGCAACCCCCAGAAGAAGACGCGACCAAAGCCTCAGACGCACTCCAAATAAGTCGTCGGGTCGAGGACCCAGCCTGTTACTTCTCCGCCGCGGAACGCCCGACGGGACAGTCGGGCGTTCCGCGGCGGAGAGAGCGCGGTAAGTAGGCCCTGGCTAGCCGTCGAGCCAGGTGGTCGCCAGGCCCTGGAAGAAGCTGGACGGGTGCGACTCGTACCCCTTGACCGTCTTCTTCATCACGTGCACCAGGTCGCTGGAGAACATCCAGATCTGCGGCGCCTTCTGCACCAGCACCTTCTGGACGTTGGCGTAGTGCTCCTTGCGCTTCGCCAGGTCCGCGATCAGCTTGCCCTCTTCCAGCAGCTTGTCGATCTCGGTGTCGGTCGAGTTGTTCTGGTTGCTGCCGACCTTCGAGTGCAGGCGACTCCGGAGCAGCGGGTCCGGGTCGGCGTTGCCGCCCGTGACGTTCCAGGCCATCTCGAACTGGTGGGTGTTGAACCGCTCCAGCCAGACGCCGTACTCGAACTGCTTGATCTCGACCTCGATGCCGAACTTCTTCAACTGGTCGGCCAGGACCTGGGCGCCGGTCACCATCGTCGCGAACTGCGGGATGATCTCGATCGAGGTCTTGAAGCCATCCGGGACGCCGGCCTTCGCCAGCAGCTCTTTCGCCTTGTTCAAGTCCTGCTTGTACTCTGGGAGCGACTTCGGATCGAGCGCGTAGTCCTTCAGGGCCGGTGGAACCGGCGAGATCAACTGGCCCAATCCGGAGGTGCAGACCGCCAGGAACTCCTCGCGGTCGAGCGCGTACTGGAGCGCCTGGCGGACCTCCAGCTTGTTGAACGGCTCGCGCTGATTGTCGATATTGAGGTAGTCGTAGCCGAGCCGGGTGCCCCGGATCGCCTCCAGGTTCGGCACGTCCTTGACGACCTGGTAGTTCTTGTTGTCCTTCAGCGCCGTCAGGTGGACGTTGCCGCTCCGAAGCTGGGCGATGATCGAGGACTCTTCCGGGATGACCTGGAAGGTGATCCCGTCCAGGTGGGCCACGTTCTTGTCGTAGTACTCCGGGAACCGCTTCAGCTTGAGCGACTGGTTCGGGATCCACTCCTCGATCATGTACGGACCGCTGCCGCCGTCGGCCTTGTCGAGGTTCCCGCCGTTCTTGTCGACTTCCTCCTTGGCGACGATGGCGCCCCAGGCCGAGGCGAACGCCGCCAGCAGGCCCGAGTCCGGCTCCTTGAGCATCACCTTGGCGACGTACTTGTCCGACGTGTCGACGGAGTCGATGGTCGCCATCAGCGCTTTGCCCTGCGACGCCTTGTTCGGGTCGCGGATGCGCTCGATGCTGTACTTGACGTCTTCCGAGGTCAACTCGCGGCCGTTGTGGAACTTGACGCCCTTGCGCAGGAAGAACGTGTAGGTCTTGCCGTCCGGCGAGAGCTCCCACTTCTCGGCCAGGTCCGGCTGGATCCGGAGGTCGTTGTCGGCCTGGACGAGGTAGCTGTAAATGATCTGGGTGCGCTGCGCCCGTGCCAACGCGTTCTGCCAGTGCGGATCGAGGCTGGCCGCCTCGTCGGTGGCGCCGACGATCAGCACACCGCCCTTCTTCGGGGTTCCGGCGGCAGCGGCCGGCTTGGGCGCTGTGCTGTCGGTCGGCTTGGCGGCGGCAGCCGGCGCCTCGGCCGGCTTGGCAGCGGCCGGGGCTGTGGTGGCAGCCGGAGCCGCTGCCGGAGCGGCCGGAGCCGCCGTTGCCGCTGGTGCGGCCGGCTTCGGCGCCTCAGTTGGCTTCGGCGCGGCCGTCGGCGGGTTCGGCGGCGCCTGGCCAGTCCCACACGCCTGGAGCAACCCGCCAACCATCAGCGAACCGGTCAGGACCAGCCCGCCACGCAGGAACTGTCGCCGAGGTACCCTCCGGCGCGACGTGAGGGCGGCGTGGTCGGTAGCCATCATCTGCTCCCTTCGGGGGCCGGCCGTAATGCCGAGAACTGGGCCAGATGGCGCGATCATAGGGAGCCGCGAGAAACAGTGTCAACATCTGGCAGCGTCGGGCAGCAATCAGCCGCCCGCCAGTCGACCGATCGAGAGTCCGGTCAGTCCGAGAGCAGCTCGCGCAGGTGATGGTTCAAGAAGCGTCCTTCGGGATCCACAAGCGTCGACAGCCGGACTCCAGAAGAACTCGAAGTGGCGGTTGGGTACCGGTGTTGAGTAGTGTGGGACATGCGCGCGCGTCACGGCGTGCATGTCTCCGACGCTCAGGAGCCTTACGACCAGGCCGGCGCGATCTCGCGGGCCAACGCCGCGCGGTCACTATCCGGCAGGAAGCTCGCGGAGACGCCGTTCAGCGTCAGTGCGCCGAGCTCTCGCCAGGAGAATCCGTGGGCCAGGTGGAGCAGCGCCAGCTCGGCCGTGACGCAGGTCTCGAAGACGATCGGGTCGTCTGAGCTGATCGAGATCGGGATGCCGCTGGCGATCAACTGGCGGATCGGGTGGGCATCCAGCGAAGAGGCGGCGCCCGTGAGGACGTTGCTGGTCGGGCAGACGTCTAGTGGGATAGAGGCTGCACCGAGCTGTTCGAGCAGGTTCCGGTCTTCGGCGGCGCGCACACCGTGACCGACGCGCTGGACTCGGAGTGTCTCGACGGCGTCGCGGACGGAGTCTGGGCCGGCGCCTTCGCCGGCGTGCGCGCGCAGGCCGAGTCCGGCCTGGGCGGCGAGCCGGAACGCGCCGACGAACGGTTCGACGCTCGGGTGAGACTGCTCGTCACCGTGCAGGTCGATGCCCACCAGGTTGACGCCGTCGTCGCGCGCTCGCAGCGCCTCCTCGACCAGGAGCAGGGCGCCGTCGTGCGTCCCATCGTCGCCGCCCAGGCCGGGTGCTCGGTTGATTGCCAGGATCAGGCCGACCTGGAGCTCACGTTCTCCTTCGACCTCACGCCGGGCCCGGTCGATGGCGGCAAGGGCGTCTCGGAGCGGCAAATAGAGGGGGTGACTCAGGGGGCGGGCAGACCAGCTCACCTCGGCGTAGCGTACGTTCTGGAGCGCAAGGTCTTCGAAGCCCTCGCGAGCCAGGCGCTCCAGGTCGGCGAGATCGCGGACGCAGGCGCGGTGGACCGTGCGGAACTGCTCGACGAAGCCGGCGAGGTCGCGGAACGTCCAGTAGCCGACGTGCCAGTCCGGCCGGGCCAGGGGGGAGCCAGGATCGTAACCGGCGACGATCTCACGGACGGTGGCGGGCCGGAGCGTGCCTTCCAGGTGCAGATGGAGCTCGACCTTCGGGCGTCGCCAGGCTTCGTCGAGCGCCTCTGCGACGCGCACAGGATCGGCCAGGCGCTCCAGCAGGGCCGGCACGCGAACGCCCGGCAGGTGCGCGCCGACAGTGCGGCTGACCCCGTTCACGCGCCGATCCCCAGACCAGACATAGCGAAATGGTGCCGGCCGGGATCGCTCGGGGGCCAGCGCGGGGTCGAACGCGAGTTCAGCGCGACGCGAGCGGGGCGCGCTCCGCACCGGCCGCCTCGCTCGACGGCGTCCGGAGCGATGTGGCACGATTTCGCGGTGACCAGCAGACCCGACGAAGCGCAGCACCTGCGGGATCTCGCGCTGCTACGCCGTGTCCGCGACCGGATCGATCGGGAGTACGCGCAACCGCTGGACGTCGAGGCGCTCGCCCGGGGGGTGCACATGTCGGCCGGGCACCTCAGCCGCCAGTTCCGATTGGCCTACGGCGAGTCGCCGTACTCCTATCTGATGACGAGGCGCATCGAACGCGCGATGGCGCTGCTGCGTCGTGGTGACCTCAGCGTCACCGAGGTCTGTTTCGCGGTCGGCTGCTCGTCGCTGGGCACCTTCAGCACGCGCTTCGCCGAGCTGGTCGGCGTGCCACCCAGCGTCTATCGTCGCCAGGCGGCACCCACGACGGCGGGGATGCCGTCTTGTGTCGCGAAGCAGGTGACCAGACCGATCAGGAATCGAGAAGCGCCGACCCCGAGCCGTGCCGAAGAATGTGTGCCGTGGACATCACCAACCACGGAGTGACCGCCATGGCCATCACTATTCATGCGACCTTCCTCCCGCACACCGACCCGGACGCCTCGCTGGCGTTCTACCGCGACACCCTCGGGTTCGAGGTCCGTAACGACGTCGGCTACGCGGGGATGCGCTGGATCACCGTCGGACCTCCCGACCAGCCCGGTGTCAACATTGTCCTGACGCCGCCGGCGGCCGACCCCGGAATCACCGACGACGAGCGCCGCACCATTACCGAGATGATGGCCAAGGGCACCTACGCGGCCATTATGCTCGCCACCGACGACCTCGATGGCACCTTCGAGCGGCTGCAGGCCAGCGGCGCTGAGATCATGCAGGAGCCGGTCGATCAGGCGTGGGGCGCTCGTGACTGCGCCGTCCGCGATCCGGCCGGCAACACGGTCCGCATCCAGCACGTGCCCTGAGCCGTCCAGACGTCGACGTCGCTTCGGCCAGTACGTCGGCAGCAGCCGTGGCCCGCCTGCTGCCGATGTGCTCCCACTGAAACACCGGAGCGCCGCTCACGGCCTAGCCGACGCAGTAGAACTCACGTACGGCTCGAAGCTGGAGCGTGAAACCCAGGCGACGCCGACGGTGACCGTCAGGGCGGCTCCGCCTGACAGTTGGAGAGACGATGGTCATTGCCACGAGGACGGACACGCGGTTCCCTGCGCTGCACGCCGCCGACCGCCACGATCTGATCCGCGTGCACGGCGCGCGCGAGAACAACCTCAAGAACGTCAGCATCGAGATCCCCAAGCGCCGGCTGACGGTGTTCACCGGCGTCTCCGGCTCCGGCAAGAGCTCACTGGTGTTTGATACGATCGCCGCGGAGTCGCAGCGGCTGATCAACGAGACGTACAGCGCCTTCCTGCAGGGCTTCATGCCGACGCTGGCACGACCCGAGGTCGACGTGCTCGACGGCTTGACGACCGCCATCGTCGTCGACCAGCAGCGGATGGGCGCCAACCCCCGCTCGACGGTCGGCACCGTGACCGACGCCAACGCGATCCTGCGGGTCCTGTTCAGCAGGCTCGGGTCGCCACCAGTGGGTCCCCCCACCGCCTTCTCGTTCAACGTCCCGATGCGGAAGGCGAGCGGTTCGATGACCGTCGACAGGGGCAAGGGGGAGCGGATCACGGTTCGCGACGTCGTCTACCACGGCGGCATGTGCGCGCGCTGCGAAGGCCGCGGCACGGTCTCCGATCTCGATCTCACCCAGCTCTACGATGACTCCAAGTCGATCGCCGACGGTGCGTTCACCATCCCCGGCTGGAAATCGGACAATTTCTGGACGGTGCGGGTCTACGCCGAGTCGGGCTTCGTCGACCCGAACAAGCCGATCCGCGAGTACACCAGGAAGGAGCTCAACGACTTCCTCTACAAGGAGCCGGTCAAGGTGAAGGTTGACGGAGTCAACCTCACGTACGAAGGGCTGATCCCAAAAATCCAGAAGTCGTTCCTCTCCAAGGATCCCGAGGCGATGCAGCCGCACATCCGGGCTTTCGTTGACCGGGCGGTCACCTTCACGACCTGTCCCGACTGCGGTGGCACCCGGCTCAGCGAGGCGGCTCGATCGTCGAAGATTGAGGGGATCAACATCGCCGATGTGTGCGCGATGCAGATCACCGACCTTGCCGAGTGGATCCGCGGCCTCGACGAGCCCTCGGTGGCGCCGCTGCTGACGGCGCTGGGGGCGAACCTCGACTCGTTCGTGGAACTCGGGCTCGGCTACCTCAGCCTCGACCGCCCGTCCGGCACGCTCTCAGGCGGGGAGGCGCAGCGCATCAAGATGCTCCGCCACCTCGGCTCCTCGCTCACCGACGTGACCTACGTTTTCGACGAGCCCACCGCGGGCTTGCACCCCCACGACGTCCAGCAGATGAACGACCTGCTGCTGCGGCTGCGGGACAAGGGCAACACGGTGCTCGTCGTGGAGCACGAGCCGGAGACGATCGCGATCGCCGACCACGTCGTGGACCTCGGGCCCGGCGCCGGCACGGCGGGCGGCATCATCTGCTTCGAGGGCACCGTCGAGGGGTTGCGGGCCAGCGGCACCATCACCGGCCGCCACTTCGACGACCGGGCCGCCCTCAAGCCGACGGTGCGGACGCCCACCGGCAAGCTGAAGATCCGCCACGCGACCCGGCACAACCTGTGTGACGTGAGTGTGGACATCCCTCTCGGCGTGCTGTGCGTGGTGACCGGAGTCGCCGGGTCGGGCAAGAGCTCGCTCGTTCACGGGTCGATCCCCGCCGGTGCGGGTGTGGTGTCGGTCGACCAGAGCGCCATCAAGGGCTCGCGGCGCAGCAATCCGGCGACGTACACCGGGCTGCTCGAGCCGATCCGCAAGGCGTTCGCGAAGGCCAACGGCGTCAAGCCGGCGCTCTTCTCGGCCAACTCGGAGGGCGCCTGCCCGACCTGCACCGGCAATGGGGTCATCTACACCGAGCTCGGGTTCATTGAGACGGTGGCCACGCCGTGTGAGGATTGCGGCGGCAAGCGGTTCCAGGCCGAGGTGCTCACCTATCTGCTCGGCGGCAAGGACATCAGCGAAGTGCTCGCGATGTCGGTGACCGAGGCCGAGGGGTTCTTCGGCACCGGCGAGGCGCGGACGCTGGCCGCGCACGCCATCCTTGACCGACTCGCCGACGTCGGACTTGGCTATCTCAGCCTCGGCCAGCCGCTCACGACGCTGTCCGGTGGGGAGCGGCAGCGGCTCAAGCTGGCCACCCACATGGCCGAGAAGGGCGGCGTCTACGTCCTCGACGAGCCGACCACCGGCCTCCACCTCGCCGACGTCGAGCAGTTGCTCGGCCTGCTCGACCGGCTCGTCGAGTCCGGCAAGTCGGTCATCGTCGTCGAACACCACCAGGCAGTCATGGCGCACGCCGACTGGATCATCGACCTCGGCCCCGGCGCCGGCCACGACGGCGGCCAGATCGTGTTCGAGGGCAGACCCGCAGACCTCGTCGCCGCCCGTTCCACCCTCACCGGCGAGCACCTCGCGGCCTACGTCGGCGCCTGACCGGGCGTCGGCCGTGGCGTGGGAGGCTACGAAGAAGCCCTCCTCCAGATAGGAAGAGGGCTTTCTGTTGGTCGGGCCGAGAGGATTTGAACCTCCGACCACCTGAACCCCATTCAGGTGCGCTACCTGGCTGCGCTACGGCCCGATGCGTTGGGTTGCCAAGTTCTTCGAGTATAGCCCGCCTGACGGGCCTGCTTCAACCTCGAAACTCGGCTCGCTTGTCCCGTCTGGATCGGGACAGAGGTCACTGTCCGATAGCGTGCCTGATCGGTACGCTTGAGGCGTCGCGTGGCGCATCGGCCGAAACCTGACCGACGCAGGGTGACAGATGGTCGCAGGACGATTCTCGGTGGCGCTGTTGATCGGCCCGCCGGGTGCAGGCAAGGGTACCCAGGCTCGCTACGTCGGCGAGGCGCTGGGCATCCGCCACGTCGCATCTGGCGATCTGCTCCGCGAGCACCGGCAGCGCGACACTCCGATCGGGCTGACCGCCCGCGCCTACATGGATCAGGGCGACCTCGTGCCGGACGAGCTGGTCGTTCAGATGGTGATCGAGCGCCTCGCCCGGCCAGACGCCGCCCGCGGCGTGGTGCTGGACGGCTTCCCGCGTACGGTGTGCCAGGCTCGTGCACTTGACGTCGCGCTCGCCGAGCGCGGCGGCCGGGTGACCGCCGCGCTCTTCCTCGACGTCCCGACGGACGTGCTGGTCGAGCGACTCTCCGGGCGCCGGGTGTGCATCGGATGCCACAGCACGTTCCACGTCGTACTTCAGCAGTTGCCGTTCGACAGCACCTGCCCCCATTGCGGCGACCGTCTCGTGCAACGTGCCGACGACGTCCCGAGCGTGGTCACGCGCCGAGTCGCGGTCTATCAGCAGCAGACGGCCCCGGTCCTCGACCACTACCGTGTTCGCGGCGTCCTTCGCCGGGCCGACGCCAGCAGCTCGGTGGAACTGACGCGGGCTCGAGTGCTCGAGCAGCTCGGGCTCCGCGAGTCGCCAGAGCTGTGCTCCGAGCCGACCGAGCGTAACCCGGGGCACTGCGTCTCCAGATGATGAGTGATCGCGCTGATCCCCGATCGAACGTCTGAGCGCATCCAGGTCCCCCTCCTCTGGAGGTGGGCAATGGCGCGTTCGGCCGAGAATTCGGTGGCGGGGGCGGTGGCCGGGACGACGGCCGAGACGGTCTGCACCGGCGCCAACCCGAGCGCGAGGGCGACGGCGAGCGTGAGCACAAGGAACAGGCGCGGGGCCGCCGTAGACGCGAGGCGAACCGCCCGACCTCGGTGCTTCGCCGGTGGGGCGGTAGCACCTGGTCGGCAGGTGCGGCGGCGGTCCGGTGCGGAAAGGGTACGGTTGCAACGAGGAGTGCCTTTCAGAGCGCGGCCACCAGGCGTCGGCTCCATGGCAGCACGAGCACGATCAGCAGGTGCAGCATGGCGCGACTCCATCCGGCCGATACCGCGACGCCGCGATTAGCGGCCCTGCGGCCTCAGGTGTCCGGACACGTCG
>Ga0209382_10003093_pt1 | contig 23345 bp, 23 predicted proteins | sample SoiMetdeltSBSDD5_FD_187599 | JGI IMG/M metagenome (GOLD analysis project Ga0209382, IMG submission 187599) | Bulk soil microbial communities from a Populus tree surrounding site in Tennessee, USA - Soil MetaG P. deltoides SBSDD5 (SPAdes) (version 2) | ecosystem: Environmental > Terrestrial >...
TTGCGCTGATCGCCGGAATTTTTTTATCGCCGATGTTGCCTACCGACAGGCCGCCGATGCCGGTTTATGTCGTTGATCTTGTCGGGGGCGAAAGAATTGGCGGAGCCAACTTGGGCACGGAGTTAACCCCGCCGCCGAAGCAGGCGGCCAAGAGCCAACAGAATCTTCCCAAAGAAGTCGCGGAGCCCAAAAAAGAAGTGAAGAAGGAAGAGCCGCAGAAGGAAGAAAAAATCAAGGCTAAGGCCGCAGAGAAAAAGCCGCCAGTAGAAGAAAAATTGGTGCTCAAAGAAAAGTCCAAACCAGATTCGGTTAAGAATGAACCGGCAAAGGACGTCAAAACAGAGATCAAAAAAGAGGATGCCAGGAGCGAGACCGCGTCCGCCGATAGCGTTCGCGAGAGACTGATTCAGGGGGCCGTAGACCGGGCCAAAAGCCGAACAGAAGCGACGCAGAAGCCGTCAAAAGGAGAGCCTTTTAGCGCGGGTTCCGGAGAAGGTGAGGGTGCCGCGGCGCTCGGTGTCGGCGGTCGTGGTGGGCCTGGCATCGTCAAAGGGATGGATTTCGTCATTTATGAGCGTCGTCTTCTAACCACCATTAAAGAGAATTGGACCTGGGTCGGTCAACGGAGCGATCTGCGAGTGGTGGTTCAATTCGGTGTTAAAGATAACGGCGATATCGTAGGTTTAAAAATCGTACAACCCTCAGGGGATCCATCCTATGACGAATCCGTGTTGCGCGCGGTGAAAAAATCCAGTCCATTGCCCGCGCCGCCAGAAAGCTATCGAAAAATTTTTGCCGATATGGAATTAACATTTCGACCGCGCGATTTGGGGGCCTAAAATCTATGAAGTTTATCGTTGTTTTTATTGCCACCATCTTTTTATCGTTTCCCGCTTTTTCCGCAGAGATCCCGCAGCCCTATAAGGGGACTATTGAGGGTCAAGGCGGCCAGCGCTTTCCCATCGCCGTGTCGCCCCTGAGAAATTTAGGAGCTAACTCCGGCGACTCAGCACGGCTCTCGACGGGTATTGCCGACGCGATGGTACACGACATGGAACTCTCCGGCTGGTTTCGCGTGCTAGACCGCTCGGCCTATCTCGAAAATGCCCAGAGCGGCATCACTCTCGGAACTTTCGACTTCAAAGACTGGTCGACCATCGGAGCCGAAGGATTGGTCAAGGGAGGATTTTCGGTTCAGGGGGATGAAATTACGGTTGAGTTGCGGTTATTCGACGTCTTCCAAAATAAAGAGCGGATCGGTAAACGTTATACCGGCCGGGTGCGCGACTTCCGCCGCATAGCGCACAAATTTGTCGACGAAGTCATCAACCAATTCACGGGAATCCCCGGAGTATTCAACACCCGCATCGCGTACGTCTCGAACAGCGGCGGCCGGTTCAAGGAAATCTATGTTTCGCACCTTGACGGCAGCGAAAAATTCCAAGTCACCGACAACCATACAATCAACCTATCGCCAGCATGGAGCCCGGATGGCAGGTCGGTGCTTTACTCGTCGTTCAAAGAGCGCAACCAAACAGTATTCCTTTTCGAGTTGTTCAGCGGCAAAGAAATAAAGTTCACGCCACGGGGAGGCGGACGCTATCTTGGCGGCAAATTCTCTCCAGACGGCCAGTCGATCGTCGCGACCTTGGAGGCGGCAGGAAACACCAACCTTTATTTGCTCGATCGCAGCGGTAATGTGGTGCGCCGCTTGACTCAAGATCCAGGCATAGAAGTTTCGCCGGCATGGTCGCCCGATGGCAAGCAAATCGTTTACGTTTCAGACCGTAGCGGCTCACCCCAGCTATATATCCTGGACGTAGCCGGCGGCAAGAGCCGCCGGCTTACTTACAACGGCACTTATAATACTTCGCCAGACTGGTCGCCTCGAGGCGACCGCATCGTTTACACGGGACGCGTCGGCAGTCGCTTTGCGATATTTACGATTTCCGCAGACGGCGGCGAACCGCGTAAATTAACCTCGGAATCGTCCGATAGCGAGGATCCGGCCTGGTCACCGGATGGCCGGTTCATCGCGTTTTCATCGAACCGCGCCGGCAAATATCATTTATACGTCATGCAGGTGAGCGGTGATAATCAGCGTAGATTGACAGGTTCTGGGGGCGATGATACAAAACCTCATTGGTCCCCGCGTTTAGACTGATTTTTTAACTCCACCGATACATTCAGACCAGCCATGAATTCGGATTAATGCAGGAGGTTCTGATGAAATTCCTATTTAAAATTTCGTGCTACTTCATGTTAACGCTTTTTGTTACGGTCGGCGCGTGCGCTCCGAGCGCAACCCAAAAGCCTGACTCTAAGACAGGTGCTGGGGCAGGCTCCGCGCGCCCACCCGATGCCGACAGTCGAGCCGGAGAAGGATCGCGGGGAGGGGCAAAAGAATCGGATACGGGGGCGTCAAGTCTAAAAGGGTTACAGGAGGGAAAGCCGCCTATAACACCCGCTTCAAGTCCTTTAAAGGATGTTTTCTTCGATTATGATCGTTATGATCTCAGCGCGGATGCACGCACGGTTCTACGCGCGAACGCGGATTGGTTGAAGAGCAACCCCAACGCCCGTGTAGAGATAGAAGGACACTGCGACGATCGCGGGACGAATGAATACAATCTGGCTCTTGGTGCCAAGAGGGCGCAGTCGGCCCGCGAGTATTTGACGACCATGGGAGTAGCTCCGGCGCGTCTTTCAACGATCAGTTATGGCGAGGAAATCCCCGTCTGTAAAGAAGAGGGGGAAAGTTGCTGGAAGCAGAACCGGCGCGCAAGATTCGTCATTCTGCAAGATCGGCCGACGAGCTAAAGCTAAATTGAGGGCGCGACCGTGGTAAAAATAATTCAGAAGCGGCTTTATGTAGCAACGGCGATCTCAGCAGGAATTTGGTTTTCCGCGTGCGTCAATCCGCAACAGGTCGAGTTGCTCGAGAGAGAACAACGCCGTTTGCGCGGCGATATGAGCACCTTACATTCCGACGTTGACGGCTTCAGGTCTACGCTGGCGGACACCCGCGCCAATATTCAGCAAATTCAAAGAGAAATCAGCGCGATTCGGGAGCGCATCGACGAAACCAAAGTGCAAGTCGGACGACAACTTGGGCAGACGAACCGCGAAGGCGATCAACGGGTTAAAAACCTGGAGGGGCGCTTAGCCAAGTTGGAGGAAGACGCCAAGGCGCAAGCCGAACTTTTAAAGACTCGTGAAGCCGAGTTAAAGCAACTTCGCGATTCACTTCAGGCTCAAGCGACCCAAGCTACATTGAAACCGCAGAGCGACGGAGTTGTCGATCTTACGCTGGCGGAGTCCGATAACGTGCGCCGTGACTATGAAACTGCTTCCCGCGCTCTGGACAAGAAGGACTACCGAGCGGCGATAGTCCGGTTTCGAGAATTTCTTAAAAGAAATCCCAAAAGCAGGCTTGCTGTGTACGCTCAATTTTCTATCGGTGAGAGCCATTTGGCGCTGAAGGAATCCAATAACGCTATCGTAGAATTTGACGAAGTGCGAAGAAAGTATCCTCAATCGGATAGAGTTGCGGCGTCGCTTCTCGGACAAGGCGCGGCCTTCACGGAACTTGGAGAAAAGCTCAACGCGCGTTTGGTTTTGCAGGAGTTGGTTGAAAAGTACCCGCAATCACCCGAAGCGGCGGCAGCGAGGCAGCGACTGAAAGCCCTGGAGTCGTAGTCTACGTTTGCTTGATCTCATGGTTCTCTCAATTCTCTTCGGCTTGGCGGAAGGAGTGCGGGCGCGGTTCGATAAGAGATGCAGATTATACGCCATATCGGTAAACAAGATCAGGGTCTCGCTGGTTCGGTCGTTACTCTCGGCAATTTCGATGGTATTCATCTCGGACACCAGGCGCTGATCGCGGGCGCAGTGTCGGACTCGAAAAGACTCGCCCTGCCCTCTGTGGTTTTGACTTTCGAGCCTCACCCGCTTCGCGTTCTCGCGCCCGATCGCGCGCCCAAGTTGATTCTTACGCACAAGGATAAAATGCACTTATTGCAAAGCTTTGGCGTCGATATCGTTGCCGTGCAGCACTTCGACTTGTCGTTCGCAAAGTTGAGCGCGGAAGAGTTCGTGCGAGAATTGCTTGTGAGTAGGCTCAAAGCGAGGAAAATTTGGGTGGGTCAAGATCTTCGGTTTGGCCAGGGAAGACAAGGCAATGTCGCGGACCTGAGGGATTGGGGCAGGGAATTTGGTTTTGAAGTTGCGGTCGTCGAACCGGTTCTCGTCGATGGCAGCAGAGTGAGTAGCTCGCATATACGCGACCTCTTGAGCGAAGGGAGGGTCGATGAGGTGAAAGCGATGTTGGGGCGTTATCATTTCATCTCGGGTCGAGTCGTCGAAGGGCACCAGCGCGGCAGAGATCTCGGCTTCCCCACAGCCAACTTGTCTCCGCATACCGACGTCCTGCCCAAAGATGGAATTTATGCGACCGTGTTCCATTTACACGCCCGCATCTTACCGAGTGTTAGCAGCATCGGCCGCAATCCGACATTCGGCCCCGGATCCAGGACAGTGGAAAGCTTTATCATGGCTTTCGACGGAAATATTTATGGGGAGGTCGTGCGGCTGTCTTTTGTCAAAAGAATTCGAGATGAAGTCAAGTTTTCTTCCGTGCCGGACTTAATCGCGCAAATCGGCAATGATGTCCGGGACGCCGAGGCTATTTTGGACGGTGTGGGAATCGATAAGATTGCCTCTTTTGCGCTTTAATGATCGTGGGCACCCTGCAGCGTTTACTGATCGACGTCGGGTCTGCCGGGAACCGGCTCGACCTATTCTTGGCGGAACATTTCAAGCCGATCACTGGCTCGGAGCGGAGGTTCAGCCGTTCGGAAATTCAAAGGCTCATCAGCGAGGGGCAAATCACCCTAAATGGGGCGAAGACCAAAGCGAGTACGCGGATCAGATCGCACGATCAAGTCGATATCCGTTTGCTGCCGCCGCGCGACGCGACGCTTCGTTCCGAGGCGCTGCCGTTAGAGATTCTTTACGAGGATGCGGATTGCATCGTCATAAACAAGGCGCCAGGAGTGACGGTTCATCCAGCTGCGGGCCATTGGAGCGGAACTTTGGTCAATGCGCTATTGCATCATTGTCCGGACCTTGAGGGAATCGGCGGCGTGCGTCGGCCGGGTATCGTGCACCGGTTGGACAAAGACACTTCGGGTGTGATGATTGCCGCCAAGAACATGCTGGCATACGAGAATTTGGTGCTGCAGTTTAAAAACCGCACGGTTGAGAAGGAATATGTCGCTCTTGCATGGGGCAAGGTAATGCCAGACAAAGGAATCATCGACCGGCCCATCGGACGCCATCGTTCGGACAGAAAGAAAATGTCGAGTATTCATTTCTCCCACCGATCGCGTAAAGCTTTGACCGAGTGGAAGGTAGAGGAGCGATTCACCCTCGCAGATGCAACTTCGCGCTCGTTGAGTTTGCTGCGGCTGAGTCCGCGCACCGGTAGGACCCATCAGCTCAGAGTCCATCTCGCCGATGCCGGATACCCTTTAGTGGGTGACCGAGTTTACGGAAAAATGGGGAAGAGCGCTGCAAAGGCAGTTATTCACGATCCCGTTCTCGAGTTATTTCCTCGGCAGGCTTTGCATGCTGAGACTCTCGTCGTGAGTCGCGTGCGGACAGGAGAACGCGCGACATTCACCGCACCACTTCCGGCTGATTTCCGTCAATTGCTCAGTCATTTACGGACGGGTTAGGCCGTTGGCAAAGAAAAGCATCCGCGGTGGAACAGGGGTTGACAAGCTGGAGACTTTTACATACTATCTAATTCAGGTAAATCTCAATTCAACAAGTTCTTTGAGCCATCCCCCGCACGAATAAGAAAATTCACTCGACGCAAGCGTTCAAACTTGATTTGTTTTAATAAAAATAGATTTTTTACTGCGTGGTACGTCCTGTCGCACTGACATCCACTGCCTATGACGGTCTGGTACTATCTCGCGGTTGGCTGCCGGTTCATGGCGGCGCGCCTTTTCGCGCGGTGCCGCTTAATAAATCGATAGATTAATTGAGACTTGCGCGCCTGCGCTTACTGTTAGTCACCGCTTTAGAATTGAAAGGAGATTATTAGTGTATGGTTCGAGGTAGAACTCGTGTCGCCGAGCCGGAGGCCGCCATCGAAGACAACGGTCTGAACTTAAAAGAGCTCAAGGAAAAGAAGATCGGCGATCTGGCGTTAATCGGCAAAAATTTTAACATCGAGGGCGCCGCTAATATGCGCAAGCAGGAGCTTATTTTTGCGATCCTGCAAGCGCAGACCGAACAAAACGGCCATATCTACGGCGAGGGCGTTTTAGAGACGCTGCCGGATGGTTTCGGATTTCTCCGTGCACCTGACTATAATTACCTTCCCGGTCCCGACGATATTTACGTTTCTCCGAGTCAGATTCGGCGCTTTAATTTACGAACCGGCGACATCATTTCGGGGCATATTCGACCGCCCAAGGAGGGTGAACGGTATTTTGCATTGCTCAAAGTTGAAACAATCAACTATGAGGACCCGGAAAGAGCGCGGGAAAAAATCCTTTTTGATAATCTTACCCCGCTCTATCCGAACGAGCGTTTGCGCCTTGAGTGTCAACCTGATGACTACACGACCCGCATCGTTGATTTACTCACTCCGATCGGCAAAGGCCAGCGTGGCCTGATCGTCGCGGCGCCGCGCACCGGCAAAACGATGATGCTGCAGCACATCGCCAAAGCGATCGCGCATAATCAGAAGGAAGTGATCCTTATCGTCCTGCTGATTGATGAGCGGCCCGAGGAAGTGACCGACATGCAGCGTTCGGTGGACGGCGAAGTCATCAGTTCGACGTTTGATGAACCGGCCACCCGGCACGTGCAAGTCGCTGAGATGGTGATCGAGAAGGCAAAGCGGCTGGTCGAGCACGGCAAAGACGTTGTCATTTTGCTCGATAGCATCACGCGGCTGGCGCGCGCGTATAATACCGTAGTGCCGCCGAGCGGCAAGATCCTTTCAGGAGGTGTCGATTCCAACGCGCTGCACAAGCCTAAAAAGTTTTTCGGGGCGGCGCGCAACATTGAGGACGGCGGTAGCTTAACAATTCTCGCAACCGCATTGATCGATACCGGCAGTCGAATGGACGAAGTTATCTTTGAAGAGTTCAAAGGCACCGGTAACATGGAGGTCCATCTGGACCGTCGTTTGATGGATAAGCGGGTTTTCCCAGCGATCGATATCAACAAGTCCGGAACACGCAAAGAGGAACTCCTGATCGCCAAAGAGGACCTCAATCGCATCTGGATTCTGCGCAAAGTTCTGTCGCAACTCAGTGTCGTCGATGCCATGGAATTCCTACTGGACAAGATGCATGGAACCAAGACGAACAAAGAATTTCTCGAATCCATGAGCCAGTAAAACCCCGCTGTCCGACCAATCTTGCGTCGTCTACTAAACTCTGTTAAAAGCGCAAGATTATCAACGTCTTTCGAATTATCGAAACCCCGGGTGATTGCGCCGCAGCTTATCGCGCAATCCGCTAAAATTTTATTACACACCCTTTCCGATCCCTGCCGGGGGTGCCTAAAAGGTCCGGTGCGGAGACGACGAGAGGGGAGGAAAAACCAAAGGAGCGAGAATGAGTGAAATTTCAATGAAACAATTGTTGGAGGCGGGTGTTCATTTCGGACACCAAACAAGCCGTTGGAATCCCAAGATGAAGCCGTACATCTTCGGCGCTCGAAACGGCATCCACATTATCGACCTCCAGCAGACTGTTACGATGTTTAAAGAGTTAGAGGCGGTGGTGCGTGATTTGGCTGCTTCTGGAGGCCATATCCTCTTCGTGGGAACGAAAAAGCAGGCGCAAGACGCGATTCGGGAGGAGGCCGTGCGCTGCGGGATGTTTTATGTGCATAACCGCTGGCTTGGCGGCACGCTTACTAACTTCGCTACGATCCGCCAAAGTATCGAGCGCCTGCGCAAAATTGAAGAAATGGAAAACGATCCGAAGATCGTCGCAGCGCTGACCAAAAAGGAATTGCTAGGTCTGTCGCGCGAGAAGGCGAAGCTGGAGCAGGCCCTGGGTGGCATCAAAGCCATGCGTAAGCTTCCCGATGCCATATTCGTTATTGATCCCAAGCAGGAAGAGATCGCTGTAAAAGAGGCCCGTAAGCTCGGCGTTCCGGTCGTTGCGGTTATCGATAGCAACTGCGATCCGGATATGATCGATTACAAGGTGCCCGGTAATGATGACGCGATCCGCGCGATTCGCTTGTTCTGCACCGTCATCGCGGATGCGATCATCGAAGGAAAAACCATTTACGAGCAGTCACTGAGCAAGGGTAAGGAAGACGACAAGTCGAACACCGATTTGGCGGGTAACGCGGCTGAAGCTGTCTCGGCAGGAGTTTAGGCGCAAATGGAAGTTAGTGCTAGCACTGTTAAAGAGCTCCGGGAAAAAACCGGAGCGGGCATGATGGATTGTAAGAAAGCCCTCGCCGAGTCCGGCGGGGATATGCAAAAGGCCATAGATTATTTGCGTCAGAAAGGGCTCGCCGCGGCGGCGAAGAAGGCAGACAGAGCCGCCGCCGATGGGGCGGTAGGCGCATACGTGCATCCGGGCGGCAAGATCGGCGTACTCGTCGAGATCAACTGCGAAACGGATTTCGTGGCACGCACGACCGAATTCCAAGGGTTGCTTAAGGACATCGCCATGCAAGTCGCGGCGGCAAATCCCCGGGTGGTTCGGCGCGAAGAAGTGTCAGCAGAGGAACTCGAAAAAGAAAAGTCTATATATCGTCAACAAGCTTTGGATACGGGCAAACCGGAGAAAGTCATCGAAAAGATTGTCCAAGGTAAGATCGAGCGGTTTTACTCGGAAGTTTGCTTGATGGAGCAGTCCTTCATCAAGGATCCGGACAAGAACATCTCTAACGTCATCAACGATGCGATCGCTCGTCTGGGTGAGAATATTCAAATTCGGCGTTTTGCCCGTTATCATTTGGGCGAGGGCGCCAGCGACTAAGATCGGCTGTGGGACCGGATGAACAACGGCGGGCCAAAGTATCGGCGCATCATTCTTAAAGTCACCGGCGAAGTTTTCGCCGGCCCGCTGAATTTCGGTATCGACGGCGCCACGGTTAAGGCGTTCGCTCAAGAAATCAAAGAAGTCAAAGAGCTTGGCTGTGAATTGGCGCTCGTCATCGGCGGCGGCAATATTTTTCGCGGCGCGATCGCCAGTGAGATCGGGATGGATCGCGCGAGCGCGGATACCATGGGGATGCTCGCGACGGTGATCAACAGTCTCGCGCTGCAGGATGCTCTGGAAAAGCAAGGGGTGTCAACTCGCGTGTTATCGGCGATTGAGATGCGCCAAGTGGCGGAGCCTTACATCCGGCGCCGCGCCACCCGACATTTGGAGAAGGGGCGAGTCGTCATCTTTGCCGGCGGCACCGGCAACCCCTACTTTACCACTGACACAACGGCAAGCCTGCGTGCCATGGAAATCGGCGCCGAAGTCATTCTTAAGGCGACCAAAGTGGACGGCGTCTATGACGCGGATCCGATCAAGCACGCGGGGGCGCAAAAATTCGCTGAGCTCAGCTACATTGAAGTTTTGAACCGCGGATTGAAGGTTATGGATTCCACAGCGATATCGCTTTGCATGGACAACAATTTGCCGATAATCGTTTTTAATCTTATGGAGAAAGGAAATATCAAAAGGGTCGTTTCCGGTGAGCCGATCGGAACTCTGGTCAGCGGAGGAAAGCGATGAACGAAGCCATTTTTACCCAGTTGCAAAAAGAAATGGATGGTTCGGTGGGCGCGCTGCGCAAGGAGCTTACCAAGCTGCGCACAGGACGGGCTTCAACCGCATTGCTGGAGCATATTGTCGTCGATTATTACGGGGCAAGCACGCCGTTGAATCAATTGGCTACTTTGAGCGCCCCGGAACCGCGGCTTCTGGTTATTCAACCTTTCGATCGCAATGCGATGGGCGAGATTGAGAAGGGGATTCTAAAGTCAGATCTCGGGCTCACCCCGAGCAACGACGGCAAAATCATACGTATTCCCATTCCTCAGTTAACCGAAGAGCGGCGCAAAGAATTGGTCAAGCACGTGAAAAAAATCGCCGAGGAGTATCGTGTTTCCGTGCGCAATCATCGTCGCGTCGCAATTGAACAACTGAAAGATTTCGAGAAGAAAAAAGAAATTACCGCCGACGATGCCAAACACGGCCAGGACCGTGTGCAGAAAATCACCGATGATTTCATCGGACGCATCGACAAAGTCGTCAAGGCCAAAGAAGAAGAGGTCATGGCAGTGTGATTGACAGTCGAGATCTCAGTCTCCAAGCATTCCCAATCAACAATTCCCGTAACGCCCGAATGCCTCACCCATGAATTTGACTCGGTCCAGAGAGCCATGGAGCTAGACGGCTTAGACAGAGCTCGCCTGCCCCGACATGTCGCTATTATCATGGACGGCAACGGCCGTTGGGCCAAGTTGCGCGGCAAAAGCCGCATCGAGGGCCATCGACGCGGCAAGACTTCTGTTCGCGTCATCGTCGAAATGAGTCGTAAACTCGGCGTACGATATCTCTCCTTATACGCGTTCTCCACTGAAAACTGGTTTCGCCCGCATGACGAGGTCGACGCCCTTATGGGGCTTCTGGAGCAGTATCTTGCCGGCGAACGCGAGAAAATGATGCGCTATGGTATTCGCCTGGTCGCCGTGGGCGATCGATCGCGTTTACCAGCGCGCGTCAAGGCAACGTTGGAAGAAACAATCGAACTGACGCGCAACAACCAGCGCATGACTGTTGTTCTCGCGCTGAGCTATAGCGGCCGCGATGAAATCGTGCGTATGGTGAAACGGCTAGCCCGGGAGGCGCGTGAGCGTCGGCTCGACCCCGATGAGATCGATGAGCGCACGGTGGCGGCGCATTTGGATAGCGGAGAGGTTCCCGATCCCGATCTATTGATCCGCACGAGCGGTGAAATGCGCATTAGCAATTTCTACCTCTGGCAGATCGCCTACAGTGAACTGTACGTAACGCCGACGTTGTGGCCTGACTTTCGTGAAACGGAATATCTTCAGGCGTTGCTCGCGTACCAACGGCGCCGGCGTAGATTCGGACGTACCGACGAACAAGTGAGCGAGCCGATCAAGCTGTCGGCGAGAGCCGATGGACGCCAATCTTAGCGTAAGAATCGCCACCGCGTCCGTCGCCTTGCCCTTACTGATATGGCTGGTCGGCTGGAGCCCGGCTTGGGTGTTTCCCGTCACGATCTTTATTCTTACGGTTGTGGCGCTGCATGAGTTTTTCGCCCTCGCATTTCCGCGTTCTTGGAAAGATCGATCCACGGGCATTATCTTCGGCTTAAGTTTATCAGCGGTTATTTTCTTTGAAAGCCGATTGCCCGTCGCGCAGTGCCTCGCCTTGCTAATTTTGATTGGCTTTTCGTTTTATTTATTTTCCGCCGGTGAATTAACCGAACGAATGAACCGACTGCTGTTTACTCTTCTTGGTGGGATATATGCAGGCTTTTTGCTTCCACATTGGGTTTCGTTGTTCCGGCAACCGCAGGGCCGGGCGTGGACTTTTTGGGTTTTAACGGTCGTCATGACCGGTGACGCAACGGCATACTTTGTTGGCCGGCGCTTTGGCGTCCGCAAATTAGCGCCGCAGATCAGCCCTGGAAAAACAGTCGCAGGCGCATGGGGCTACATTGCCGGCGCTATTATCGCCGGCATCGTGGGGGCAAAAATTTTCCTGGAGCCATACCATTGGTTGGAGATTCTCGTGCTTGCGGCGGCCGCCGGAATATTGGGACAATTTGGAGATCTTTTTGAATCCTGGATTAAGCGCGTTTTCGCGGTGAAGGATTCCGGTAGACTTCTCCCGGGCCACGGTGGCTTGCTTGACCGACTCGACAGCTTGATTTTTCCCGCCGTTTTTACCACCACATATCTGAGGGTGTTTCATCCGTGAAAACAATTGCCCTGCTTGGTTCGACCGGCTCCATAGGCGTCAGCACCCTCGCCTTAGTGCGCGAGTTTCCCGATCGATTCAAGATATCCGGCATGGCGGCTGGAAAGAATTTGGCTCTGTTAGCCAAACAGGTGAAAGAATTTTCGCCCCGGTGCGTCGCGATCAAGCACGAGGACGATGTTCCGCGTCTGCGCCGTTTACTCGGCAACCATAAGGCCGAAATTTTATTCGGTGAGGCCGGAGCCGCGGCAGTAGCGTCGGCGCCAGAAGTCGACGTCGTGCTTGCGGCCATTGTCGGTGGCGCCGGATTGATGCCCTGTTTGACTGGGCTGCTCGCCGGCAAGGAAATCGCCCTTGCGAACAAAGAAGCGTTGGTCATGGCTGGTGAGATATTTGTCGAGGCGGCGAAGAAAAAGGGAGTCCGTCTTCTGCCCGTCGATAGCGAGCACAGCGCGATATTCCAGTGTTTGCAAGGCAACCAGCGCGGCGAAGTCGACAAGATTATCTTGACGGCATCCGGTGGTCCTTTTCTGCGCACGCCGCTTGGCCGGCTTGAAAGGGTGAGCGTGACTCAAGCGTTGAAGCACCCGAATTGGAAAATGGGGCGGAAGATCACCGTCGACTCGGCAACCATGATGAACAAAGGATTGGAAGTGATCGAAGCTCGATGGGAATTCGACATGGATCCAAGCGCGATCGACGTCGTTATACATCCGCAAAGCGTGATTCATTCGATGGTGCGTTATCAAGACGGCTCGATTATCGCGCAACTGGGAATCGCCGACATGCGCATCCCGATAGCGTACGCGTTATCATTTCCAAACCGCCTCAAGGGGAGTTGGCCCTCACTCGACTTGACTGAACACCGAGAACTAAACTTCCTGCCGGTGGAAAAGAAACGTTTTCCTGCGTTGGCCTTGGCTTATGTAGCGTTGCGCGAGGGTGGCACCATGCCTGCCGTGCTCAACGCCGCCAATGAAATTGCCGTGGCAGCTTTCTTGGAATGCAGGATAGGATTTCGTGAAATACATCGTATAATTACTAAGACGATGAACAAGCACGCTAGGCGGGTCGCCAGAGAAATCGGTGAGATCCTGGAAGTCGATCGATGGGCCCGCCAACACGCATCGTCGCTAATCCATTAGCCTAGTTGTCACTGCTTAAGGAGACCGTTGGATGGAAAATTTGATTTACTCGGTCGGAGCCGCCGTCATCGGGCTCGGCCTGCTGATCGTGTTTCACGAATTCGGCCATTTCCTGCTGGCTAAATTGTCCGGCGTCGGAGTGCTGACCTTTTCGGTGGGGTTCGGCCCCAAGATTTGGGTCATCAAGAGGGGCGAAACCGAATACGCGATAAGCGCGTTTCCGCTCGGCGGCTACGTGAAGATGGTCGGTGAGGATCCCGATGAGCAAGTCTCTCCTGAAGACGTAGAAAAATCCTTTGCCCATAAGAGCCTGATTAAACGAATCGCCATCGTCGCTGCCGGTCCAGTATTTAATCTGCTTTTGGCTGTGTTGTTGCTTATGGTGGTGTTTACGTTTTACGGCGTCCCGGTCATGTCGACCCAAGTCAGCGGGGTGGAGGAGGGTTCGCCCGCCGAGATTGCCGGTATTCAGAAAGGCGATCGCATCGTCGAGATCGATGGCATTCCTATTAAGGAATGGGAGGAGCTTTCCAATACGATCAAAGGGAGCGGCGGTAAAACGCTAAACCTGCAAGTGCGCCGCGGCGAGGAGACCTTAAAGATCGCCGTCAAGCCGACGCAAAAAGAAGGTAAGACAATTTTTGGCGAGCGCAAAGACGACTGGATTATCGGCATCGGCAGTCAAGTAACCATGGAAAAAGGCAAACCAGGCCTGTCAGTGGTCAGGGCTTTTTACCAGACTTATGAGTATTGCAAAATTACCCTGTTAGCATTTTACAAGATGATTTTGGGTGATGTGTCGCCGCGCAATATCGGCGGACCTATTCTGATAGCCCAGATGGCCGGACAGCAGGCGCAGGAAGGACTCGGTAGTTTTCTCGCGTTTTTAGCGGTGTTAAGCATCAATCTTGGCGTCCTCAATTTGTTACCCGTGCCGGTGCTCGACGGCGGACACTTGCTGTTCTTTTTTGTCGAAGCCGTGATTCGAAAACCGGTAGCTGTAAAGTATCGTGAAATGGCCCAGCAAGTTGGAATTTGCCTGCTGGCCCTCCTCATGGTCTACGCATTTTACAACGACATTGTGAGGTTTTTTGAAAAACAGGTCGGGGGATGAGAGTTCTCGGGATTGATACTGCATTACCGACGGCAAGCGTCGCTTTAATTCAAGACGGAGAGTTGCTCGCCGAAGAGATACACGGCGGGCGCAACCAGGGTGGCGGCTTCCAGCCTTTAGGCAATCACGCCGAAGTTGTCCTTCCGCTCATCGAATCGCTCCTGGAGAAGGCGCAAATCACCGTTCAACAACTGTCCGGCATTGCTGTATCGATCGGGCCCGGTTCCTTCACGGGTTTGCGCATCGGTTTAGCGACTGCAAAGGGGATCGCTTACGAGTCTGGATTGCCTCTCGTCGGTGTTTCAACTTTACACGCCAACGCCGCGCGTGTTAATAATTTCGAAGGCATTATCGCCTCACTCCTCGATGCCCGAAAAAGCGAGCTTTATCTGGCGCTTTTTCGTCGTGACAACGTAACGACCACGCGTCTCACGTCCGACTCGATCGTTTCGGTAAGTTCGGCCGTCGATCTTGTGCGAAAATATGGCATAGGGTCAAGTTTGCTGTTAATCGGAGACGGGGCGAAGGCTTACAAGCTACGATTGATCGAAGCGCTCGGTCTGCCGGCACGAACTTCAGGCGGGGCTTGTTTTCCTTCCATCGCGTCGCAAGTAGCTATGCTCGCATGTCAACGTTTTGTCGGTGCGTCCGTTGATGATGCCGGCACGTTGACGCCGGTTTACCTGCGGCTGGCAGAGGCTGAAAGCAAAAGAAAAAATTACGGCTAAATTTTCGATACTTATGGAGACTCCGCGTTGACAAAGACAGACCTGTACGTTAGATTTGGGACCCGCTGGAAACTACAAATTAAACAAAAATATAAGGAGGCCGCCGTATGGAATTGAAGGACGAACAGACGATTGTCTCCCTGCTGGACAAGGATCCAGAATTGAAAAAATATTACGAAGAGCATCGCGAGCTCGAAAAACAGCTCGCAGATTTTCAACACAAACATCATCTCACACCGGAGGAAGAGGTCGAGATGAAGAAAATTCAGAAACTAAAGCTCGCCGGCAAAGATCGAATGATGGAGATTCTGGGACGATATCGCCAGGCTGGCGCGGCTCTGTAGGGAGTTTTTCTCATGAAGGTGACTGGAGCTGAAATATTTTGTGAGTCGCTGAAACACGAAGGAGTCAAAACAGTTTTCGGCTTGCCCGGCGGCGTGGTACTGAAGATTTTTGACGTGCTTTGCCAACGCAAGGACATCGATCTGGTACTCACGCGACATGAACAGGGCGCTGCTCACATGGCTGAGGGTTACGCCAAGGCTACGGGAAAGGCGGGCGTCGTTTTAGTAACCTCAGGTCCCGGCATGACTAACATCGTCACCGGATTGGCTGACGCGTATATGGATTCGGTTCCACTCGTCGCATTTACCGGCCAAGTTTCCACCGATCTTATCGGCAACGATGCGTTTCAAGAGGCCGACAATGTCGGCATCAGTAGGCCGTGCACCAAACACAATGTGCTCGTGAAAGACGTCAACGATCTGGCGCAAACGATCAAAGAAGCTTTTTATATCGCGACCAGCGGCCGGCCGGGTCCAGTGTTGGTTGATATTCCAAAGGACGTCAGCACGGCAAAAGCCGAATTCAAATATCCGGATAAGGTGAATTTGCGCGGCTACAATCCCGTCGTGGGCGGCAATAAGAACCAGATCAAACAAGCCGCCGAAGAGATCATGAAGGCCAAGAAGCCGGTGATCTACGTGGGCGGCGGCGCGGTTTTTTCGGACGCCGCCGATGATCTCCGGGAACTCGCGGAGATTACGCAGATCCCTGTGACGATGACGCTGATGGGCCTAGGAAGTTTTCCCGGCTTGCATCCGCTCTCGCTCGGCATGCTCGGCATGCACGGCGCCTATTGCACCAATATGGCGATGCACTATTCCGACTTGTTGATCGCGGTGGGCGCCCGTTTCGACGACCGGGTTACCGGCAAGCTCTCGGAGTTTTGTCCGGAAGCCCGTGTGGTCCATATCGACATCGATCCTACGTCCATTAAGAAAACCTTTCATGCGCACATCCCCATCGTCGGCGATGTGAAAACCGTGCTGCGCCAGCTCAACGTCATTCTTCGCTCAATGGATGGTAATCCGGCACAGGTCAAAGCTCTGCGGGCGCCATGGGCCAAACAAATCAAGGAATGGCAACAGACGCATCCGCTTTCTTACAAGCAGGATGACAAGACGATTAAGCCGCAGTACGTCATCGAAAAACTATATGAGTTGACCAAGCATGAGGCGATCGTCGCCACGGACGTCGGGCAGCATCAGATGTTTGCGGCGCAGTATTTCAAAGGTAGCAAGCCACGCACGTGGTTGACCTCCGGCGGCTTGGGCACCATGGGCTTCGGCTTTCCCGCCGCGATCGGGGCGCAAGTCGCCTATCCGAACCGGCTCGTGCTCTGCATCACCAGCGAAGGCAGCTTCCAGATGAATTTGCAGGAATTGGTCGTTGCCGCCGAGCGCAAGCTGCCCGTCAAAATAGTTTTGTTGAACAACGGCGTGCACGGCATGGTGCGCCAGTGGCAGGATCTATTCTATGAAGGCCGTTACTCGGCGAGCTTGTTGGGAAAGATGCCGGATTTTGTGAAACTTGCGGACGCTTACGGCATCAAAGGCTTGCGGGCGCTCAAGCCGAGCGAAGTCGAGCCGGTGCTAAGAGAGGGTTTGAATCACAAGGGGCCGGTGCTGCTGGATATTCACACCGACCCGTTTGAAAATTGTTATCCGATGATTCCCGCCGGCGGCGCGCAGCATGAGATGATGCTGGAAGATCCGCCCGAGCTCAGGCTCGCAAGGAAAGGCGGCGCACATAAGAGAAAGGTGGACGAGGGGGAGGGTGTTCTTCCTGCCTGATTACTGTTTCGGATGGAACATATCATATCGATTCTTGTCGAAAACAAGTTTGGCGTTCTTGCGCGAGTTGCCGGTCTTTTCAGTGCCCGAGGCTATAACATCGAGAGCTTGTCGGTTGCTCCTACCTTAGATCCGACAACCTCGATGATCACCATCGTCACCGTCGGCGATGATCGGATCATCGAGCAGATCATGAAGCAACTGAACAAGGTTGTCGAGGTCCTCAAGGTCGTTGACTTGACGGAGACTCAGTTCCTCGACCGCGAAACCGCACTGATCAAAGTCCATACGAAGCCGGAGCATCGCGATGAAGCGATTCGGCTAGCGGACATCTTCCGCGCCAAGATCGTCGATTCCTCGGCGAGCACCTACACGATTGAGATCACCGGCGACGTCGAAAAGGTCGAAGCCATGATCCGCATGCTCCAGCCTCTAGGAATCAAGGAGCTGATTCGCACCGGCAGAATAGCTATATCCCGGGAGACGACCCACACAGCTTCACCGCGGCGCGAGCCGGCGCTGCTGAAATCGTAGAGCGAAAACCGCTAGCCATCTACGTTTGCCGCATTCTGAGATGTAGTCTCCGATAGCTAAGTTATCCGTGGCGAATTGGATCGGCGATTTTGGTTCAATCTTATTATATCCGTCATTTCGCGCCGCCGTCTTTGGCTATTTACTTGGCCGTATCGGCGGCTTGCTGCTTAGTCAAAACCGGACCCTCAAATGTAATCGTTGAAGAGTCCGAGCGTCCTAGCGAGCCGGCGAAGACATCGCCGACCGCTTAGAGTACTCGCCGCTATTTACGCTCGATTTGAAAAATCTCGATATGAGAGAAAGCTTTGTCTTACGGACACTTGCCGTTGACTTGGCGGGATTCAGGCGGCATATTGATAGGTCAAAAGGAGACGAACATGCAAGTTTACTATGATCGCGATGCTGATCTGGGCGTGCTCAAAGGAAAGAAGGTCGCGGTGCTGGGTTACGGCAGCCAGGGTCACGCGCATGCCAATAATCTGCGCGATTCCGGCGTTGAAGTTATCGTCGGGCTCAAGCGCGGGAGCAATTCCTGGCCCAAGGCAGAGACCGCCGGCCTCAAGGTGGCGGAAACCGCGGAAGCGGCAGCTTCGGCCGATATCGTAATGATCTTGTTGCCCGACGAGCTCCAGGGCGAGGCTTATGAAAAAGAGATCAAGCCGGGATTGAAAGACGGAAACTATTTAGCTTTCGGTCACGGTTTCAATATTCATTTTAAGCGCGTTGTACCACCAGCGGGCGTGAACGTGTTTATGGTCGCTCCCAAGGGGCCGGGACATTTGGTGCGCAGCGAATATCAGAAAGGCCGCGGCGTTCCGTGTTTGCTGGCAATCCATCAGGATCCTTCCTCTAACACGAAGAAGGTGGGTCTCGCTTACGCCAGCGCCATCGGCGGCGCGCGCGCCGCAGTAATCGAAACTACTTTTAAAGACGAAACCGAAACCGATCTTTTTGGCGAGCAGTCAGTTTTGTGCGGCGGCCTCTGTGCGCTGATTCAAGCGGGCTACGAAACGCTCGTCAACGCGGGTTACCCGCCTGAGATGGCCTACTTCGAGTGCGTTCATGAAGTGAAGCTGATCGTTGATCTGATTTACGAGGGCGGCCTGACGAATATGCGCTACTCGATCAGCAATACGGCTGAATACGGCGATTTGACGCGCGGTAAGAAGGTCATTGGTCCCGAAGTACGCCAGGCTATGGAACAGATTCTCAAAGACATTCAGTCGGGTAAATTTGCCGATGAGTGGATCAACGAATACAAGTGCGGTTCACCGCATTTCAAGGAGCTGCGCAAGGAAGCAGCCAACCATCCTTTGGAAAAAGTCGGAGACGGCTTGCGCGGCATGATGCCCTGGTTGGCGCAGAACCGGCTCGTCGACAAGAGCCGTAACTAGCCGCAGCACTTTGTGAAATCGGAGACGGTAGCATCGGATGAGAATCGCAAAAGAAGGTTATCCGCTCATTCTCGCAGGCGCCGGTTTGACGGCAGTCGCGGTGGTGGCTGGCTGGAAGTTGGCCAGCGGCGCGTTGGGGCTTGCGACCTTCGCGATCGCGGGATTTTTTCGCGATCCTGAGCGGAGGATTCCCGATGGTGAAGGAGTCGTGGTGTCGCCTGCCGATGGCAAAGTAGTGAGCATTGCGAACGTTAGCGGCGATTCTCGGTTTGCCGGCGCGGCGACTCGCGTAAGTATTTTTCTCTCGCCGCTCGATGTGCATATCAATCGCATGCCGGTGGGCGGCAGAATCGATGACGTTCAGTACAAACGGGGCCGGTTTCTCGCGGCGTACAAGGGCGACGCATCCGAGAAAAACGAGCAAAATGCACTCTGGGGAGTCGATGAGAAGGGGCGACCGTTTGGCGTCGTGCAGATTGCCGGCGCCGTGGCGCGACGGATTGTGTGTTGGGCAAAGTCAGGGGATCATTTAAGGCGAGGGGAACGCTTCGGCTTGATCATGTTTGGATCGAGAACAGATCTTTATTTGCCGCGAGGCTGCAAGCTTGAGATCGAAGAAGGACGGCGGGTGAAAGGCGGGGAGACCATCCTTGGGAGGTTTGTATGAGCGCGATGAATGCTCAAGAGCCGAACCAGCCGGGTGAGACTGGCAAGGTGCGGTTGCTTCGGCGGCGCGGCAAGCCGCGTATGCCGCTGCGCCATCGCATGCGTGCCGATAAGCTCCGCAAGGGGGTTTATCTCATCCCGAGCCTATTTACGGCCGGCAATCTCATGTGTGGCTTTTTTTCGATTATCGCGACTTTTAACGGTGAATTTATCAATGCCGCGCTGTTCATTATTCTAGCCAATGTGCTCGACGGCGTCGACGGATATGCGGCGCGGTTGACCAACACCACGAGCCAATTCGGCGTTGAGTTTGATTCCTTGGCGGACGTGGTGTCGTTCGGCGTGGCGCCAGCCGTGCTGGTTTACCTTTGGGCTCTCGTCCCCTGGCAGAATTGGGGCTGGCTCGCCGCGTGCACTTACGTCGTCTGCGGCGCGCTCAGGTTGTCGCGCTTCAATGTTCAAGCGCAAGGAGCATCGAAGAATCATTTCGTCGGGTTGCCCATTCCAGCCGCGGCGCAGATGATTACATCCACAGTGATTATGTACTACTATCTCGGTGGCGCAGGGTCGCCCAGCCGGCATATGACCTTGCTGTTGGTTATTTACGCCTTGGCTGCCTTAATGGTGAGCAATATCCCTTACTTCAGTCTTAAGAATAACGACGTGAGAAAACGCCATCCGATCTGGATGTTGGTTTCCGGGATTATTTTGATTACATTGTTTATCGCGGAACGGCATCTTATGTTCTTCACGATGGTCTTGGTGTACACGTTATCCGGGCCTCTGTTATGGTGCTTAACGAAGTTAAGACGCCAGCGGGAAACGAGAAGGAGCCCGGCGAAAGCGTTGCCGTGAGATCCATTCTCAACTAGCGAATAAAATCTACTCCCGTTGGCCCTGCCGCGGGAGTTTTTGTTTGCGGGCAGCGTCAACGGGCAGCGATCGAGGAGAACTTACAATGGACCAAAGTAACGTAGTACAAATTTTTGATACGACATTGCGGGACGGCGAGCAATCTCCCGGTGCGAGCATGACGGCAGAGCAAAAAGTTGTCATTGCGCGGCAACTGGAAAAACTAGGCGTCGACGTTATCGAAGCGGGATTTGCGGCCTCGTCGGAAGGCGATTTTGACTCGGTGATGCGGGTTTGCAAAGAAGTGACTCGTCCGAGAGTCGTTAGTCTGGCGCGCGCCCAGGAGGGCGATATCGAGCGCGCGCTAAAGGCGGTGGAAAAGGCGCAAAATCCCGGCATTCACACATTCATCGCCACTTCTGATATTCACCTCAAGCACAAACTGCGAATGACCCGCGACGAAGTTTTGGCCGCCGCCGTCAAGGCGGTCAGCCACGCAAAGAAATTTACCGATTACGTCGAGTTCTCGGCGGAAGACGCATCGCGCAGCGACCCGGAATTCCTGATGCAAGTTTTTCGCGAGGTGATTCGCGCCGGCGCCAAAGTCATTAACGTTCCGGACACGACGGGATACGCTATCCCTTCAGAGTTCGGCGCTTTGATCGCGAACCTGATCGAGCGAACTGCCGGCGGCGACCGGGTGATTTGGAGCGCGCATTGCCACAATGACTTGGGCTTGGCAGTAGCCAATTCACTCGCCGCGGTGCATAACGGCGCCCGCCAGGTGGAGTGCACTATCAACGGCATCGGCGAGCGCGCCGGCAATACCTCTTTGGAAGAGGTCGTGATGGCGCTGCGCACCCGGAAAAACTATCTCGATCTCGACACGAATATTATCAGCGAGCAGCTTTATCCGACGTCGCGGCTGGTTTCTCAAGTGACCGGTATTCCAATTCCGATCAATAAACCGGTGGTTGGCGACAATGCGTTTGCGCACGAAGCGGGCATCCATCAGGACGGCGTGCTCAAGCACAAACAGACTTACGAGATCATGACGCCGGAATCGATCGGCATTCCCGGCAATCGCCTGGTCATGGGTAAGCACTCGGGGCGCCATGCCTTCGACGAACGGCTGAAGCATCTGGGCTTTAATCTCAGCAAGCCCGACATGAACCGGGCATTTCTGCGCTTCAAAGAGCTCGCCGATAAAAAGAAGAATGTTTACGACGAGGACATCGAGGCGATCATCGCCGAAGAAATTCTCCGATTGCCCGGCCGGCCGGACAAATTCGAATTGCTCTACATGAATGTGCATTCGAGCTCGAATGGTATTCCCGCCGCGACGGTCAAGCTGCGGGTCGACGACGCGGAAGTCACCGATTACGCTTCGGGAGACGGCGTGGTGGACGCCTGTTATAAAGTCATCACGAAAATTACCGGCTCGCAATCCCAGCTCGTGCGTTACACGGTCAACGCGATCACCGGCGGCACCGATGCTCAAGGTGAAGTTTCCTGCGTGATCGAAGACGACGGCATTCGCGTATCGGGACAGGGTGCGCACACCGACATCATCATGGCGAGCGCTCTCGCGTACATTAACGGACTCAACAAACTCGAGGGAAGGAAACACTATCGGCAGGTGGTGGAGAAAGAGGGACCATGAGCTACAAAATCGCGGTATTGCCGGGAGATGGCATCGGACCTGAGGTGATGCATGAGGGTATGCAGGTTCTCAAGCAGGTCGCAAAGCTTTACAATTTCAGCGTCGAGTTAGAAGAAGGCATCGTCGGCGGCGCATCCATCGACGCGCATGGCAAGCCGCTCACCGATCCGGTCCTCACTTTAGCCAAGCAAAGCGATGCCGTGATGCTCGGCGCCATGGGCGGGCCGAAGTGGGACGGGCTCGACTATGCGATTCGCCCCGAGCGCGCGCTGCTCGCGCTGCGCCAGGAACTCGGCTTGTTCGCCAATCTTCGCCCGGTGAAACTATTCTCCGCGCTGGCGTCGGCCTCCACGCTCAAGCGCGAAGTCGTCGAAGGCACGGACATGCTCGTCGTGCGCGAACTCACCGGCGGAATTTATTTCGGCCAACCGAAGGGCGTGACCCGACTTCCGGACGGGACCGAGCGGGGGGTCAACACCGAAGTCTACACGACTCCGGAAATCGAACGGATCGCGCATGTGGCGTTTCAAGCGGCGCTCAAACGGCGCAAGAAAGTTACCTCGGTCGATAAAGCCAACGTACTCGAGGTTACCGAGTTGTGGCGCAGAGTGGTTACACGGATTCACAAAAACGAAGGCTACGCCGGCGTCGCATTGGAGCACATCCTGGTCGATAATTGCGCCATGCAGCTGATTCGAAATCCGAAGCAGTTCGATGTCCTCGTCACGACCAACATGTTCGGCGATATTCTCAGCGACGAGGCGGCGATGCTGACCGGTTCCATCGGCATGCTGCCGTCGGCGAGCTTGGGCGGCAAGGTCGGCATGTACGAGCCGGTTCACGGCAGCGCGCCCGATATCATGGGGCAGGACAGGGCCAATCCTCTGGCGACGATCTTGAGCGTGTCCATGATGCTGCGCCATTCCTTCGATCAGGGCGCGGCAGCAGACCGGATCGAGGCGGCGGTCGAAGAGGTTTTGAACGAAGGCTATCGCACTGCGGACATTCAAGAGCCTAGCGGCAAACTTGTCGGTTGCAGAGAAATGGGTCGGTTGGTTAGGGAACAGATTGAGGCTAGAGAATAGAAGATCGAGAATCGGAGGGGCGATTCTCAA
>Ga0209382_10003094_pt1 | contig 23344 bp, 16 predicted proteins | sample SoiMetdeltSBSDD5_FD_187599 | JGI IMG/M metagenome (GOLD analysis project Ga0209382, IMG submission 187599) | Bulk soil microbial communities from a Populus tree surrounding site in Tennessee, USA - Soil MetaG P. deltoides SBSDD5 (SPAdes) (version 2) | ecosystem: Environmental > Terrestrial >...
CCTTCGTCCCCCACGCGGCGTTGCTGGATCAGGCTTTCGCCCATTGTCCAATATTCCCCACTGCTGCCTCCCGTAGGAGTCTGGGCCGTGTCTCAGTCCCAGTGTGGCCGATCACCCTCTCAGGCCGGCTACCGATCGTCGCCTTGGTGGGCCATTACCCCGCCAACTAGCTAATCGGCCGCGGGCTCCTCCGGTAGCGCTAGCTTGCAAGCAGAGGCCAGCTTTCTTCACAGAGCCGACGCCCCGTGACCGAATGCGGTATTAGCTCAGTTTTCACCGAGTTATCCCCCACTACCGGACAGATTACCCACGTGTTACTCACCCGTTCGCCGCTCTACTTGCGGCCGAAGCCACTTTCGCGCACGACTTGCATGTGTTAAGCACGCCGCCAGCGTTCATTCTGAGCCAGGATCAAACTCTCCAGTTTGAGCTTGGCATGTCCGCACCAGGGCCCCGGCTAAGGAGACCCGGCACGGTTGGAATCTTGTTGTTCGCAGACCCCCTGCCCATCCGAAGACAGACAGAGAACCTCCGAATTGACGTTGGTCTTTCTCTTCTATTTAGTTTTCAAAGAACCGGCAGCCCCTGTCTCCGGCCGTAGCCGCCGACCGAGGGCCGCAGAGAGTAGCTGTCGAGCCTGCCAGCGTCAACCTCGGTCTCTCCGGTGAAGGAGAGCGGGGGCGCTGGCGCCGACGACAATCTGCTCGGCCCGACCTCCGGGGAGGCCGGCACCGGGTTCTTTCAATGAAACTGGGTCGGAGCTGTTCGTCGGAGCCGGCCGCGGGATTCCGACTGGCCGGACCTGCAAATCTAGCCCCACGATCGGGCTCTGTCAAGGCCCTGCCATCCCCCGGGCCACCGGAGCCCGCCGAACCGTCGAATAGCCACCAGGACGAACGCGCCCCGGAAGGGCCCGTGAGGGCTAGGACCAAATCAAGGATCTTGGCTCAGGAAGCGCCGCGGGACCGCGGGAGCCGACCTTGGCTGGCGAGCTCGCGCTCGTGCCGGCCGACCGATCTACCTGACTGTCAAATGCCCGAGCAGCAATGCCTCGGCGGTTCTTCTCAGCACCCGTGGCCGTCGCCCGCCGCGGGGATGCGGAGTGTAGGGGATCGACGTTCCAGTGTCAACCAGCAGACGCCACCCCTGGCTCCACGGCCGCGCAGCGCCATTGCCGCTGGGGAAGTCCCGGACCGCGGAAAGCAACGCAGCCGGCACCCTCCGCGATTCCCGCCCAAGGGAGGAGTAGCCTTGCGCCGCAGTGGAGCCACCTTCGCCGACCGCCTCGCCGCTCCCGCCCGCCGGCGACGGCGAGGCAGCCGCGCTCTTCGCGCCCCACCTCCGCGACGGCCGCTTCTTCAACCCCTGGGGACCGCTTCGCCTGGGGCTGCGCGACGTGTTGCGCTGGTATCGCGAGCGCCCCTGGCGCCGCCCCCCCGACCGACCGGCGCCGCGCGTGGACAATGACGGGGCGAGCCTCTCCGGGCACGAGCCCGGCATCGCCTGTACCTGGGTGGGGCACTCGACGTTCACGATCCACCACGAGCGCGCAGTCCTGATCACCGATCCTCACTGGGGCGCGCGCGCACTACTGCCTCCCAGGCACACGGCGCCAGGAGTGCCGCTGAGCGCCGTCCCGTCCGCCCCGGTCGCCCTGCTCAGCCACAACCACTACGACCACCTCGACCGCTGGACCGTGCGCCGGCTCCCCGCCGACACCCGCTGGTACGTGCCTCTGGGGCTCGCCGCTCCGCTCCGGCGCATGGGCGCGCGCCACGTGCGCGAGCTCGACTGGTGGCAGGAGGCGCACGACGGCCCCTTCCACCTCACCTCGCTTCCGGCGCAGCACTGGTCGAACCGCGTCACGACACCGCGCAACGCCTCGCTCTGGTGCTCTTGGCTGATCGACATCGGCGGTGAGCGCCTCTACTTCGCGGGCGACACCGGCTGGTTTCCTGGCTTCGCCGAATACGGGCGTCGCTTCGGCCCGCTCGCCGCCGCGCTCCTGCCCATCGGGGCCTACGAGCCCCGGTGGTTCATGCGCTACCAGCACATCGACCCCGCTGAGGCCGTGGCAGCGGCCACCGCCCTTCGCGCCAAGCGGCTGGTGGCGATGCACTGGGGGACGTTCGTGCTCACCGACGAGCCGCTCGACGAGCCGCCGCGCGCCCTCTCCCGCGCCGCGGCGGACGCCGGCGTCGATCCGGCCACCATCGCGCTCCCTGCGGTGGGCGAGCGTTGGGGGATCGGCTAGGTGGAGTGTCCGGCGCGTCTCGATGTCGCGACAGAGCCGTCGACCGCGTTCGCTGGCGCGGCCCTTGCGCTTCCCCGACCCTCGGAGGGATCCAACATGCGCAGATCGATGAGGAGGGCGCTCCTCTGCGGTGCGCTCCTGTCACTCGGGGGGACGGTTGCGTCCGCAGCGGGGGACATCTCGTTGCCGCCACGCTTCAAGAAGTGGCTCGACGAGGTGACCCTCATCATGACCCCGGACGAGCGAAAGGCCTTCCTCGCCCTCCAGGAGGACTCGCGCCGCGACTCCTTCATCACTGCGTTCTGGAAGGCGAGGGATCCCGACCCGGCGACTCCCGACAACAGCTTCCGCACCACGTATTACGCCCGCCGCGAGATCGCCCAGGAGCGCTTCCACTCACTCATCGCCGACGCCGCCAAGGTGTGGATCCTCAACGGCGAGCCGGGCGAGGTCTACGCCATGGACTGCGGCCTCGCCTTCTGGCCGCTGGAGATCTGGTACTACCGCACGACACCGCGCCTGGCGCGGCCGGTCACGCTGCTCTTCTACCGGCCCGCCGGCGGTCCGGTGCTGCGGCTCTGGCACCCGGAGGACGGCACCGACATGCTGATGGCCTTCCCGGTGCTCGACAAGGACCCCGAGGCGCCGGTGCAGCAGGATCTCGGCGAGGACCGTCCCGGCGGCCGCTGGCGGTACTTCTTGAAGTACGTCGATCGCTTCTGCCGGAGCGACGAAGACTCCGACCGCATCCTCGCCGCGGTGCGCGACCTGCAGAGCTTCGGTCGCAATGCCGCAGTGATGGTCGAGGCCCCGCCGGCGCCCGACGCGGAGTGGCTGGGCACGTTCGCTGCCGGTTCCACCATGGCCCCCGGCGAACGGACACGCGACCCTCTCACGCCCGCGGAGCTCAAGTGGCTCGACGACGTGGCGATCCTGATCACCCCGGAGGAGCGCCGCGCCTACCTCGCGCTGCCACGCGCCTACCAGCGCGCGGGCTTCGTCGAGGGCTTCTGGAAAGTGCGCGACAAGAACCCGAAGACGCTCGACAACGAGTGGCGCGGGATCTTCGAGGCCCGACTCGAGACCGCTCGCGAGCGCTGGAATTCGATCGTCGTCGACCAGGCGAGGGTCTACCTGGTCAACGGCGATCCGCTCGCGATCTTCAAGACCGACTGCTTCAGCAACCTCTGGTCCCTCGAGATCTGGTCCTACGCCTACTCCGATCGCTCGCGGCGCCCCTTCGAGCTCCTCTTCTACCAGAAGTTCGACCTGGGTCCGTTCCGGCTCTGGCACGCACCGGACGGCTATGCCGTGTTGCAGCGCCGCCCGACCGGCGACACGGCGGCCAATCCGAATCCACGCCCCGGCTTCGGCTGGGACGGCGACTTCGCGGTCTTCTACAAGCGTCTGTACGACGAGTGGTGCCCCGCCGAGGCACCGCGCATCGTCCGCGCCATGCGCAGGCTGGAGCAGAACGACCGCGTGTTCGTCGAGATCATCACGCAGCCGGAGCCGACCGACCCCGAGTGGCTCGCGACCTACCGCTCCTTCTCGACCGAGACGGCCTCGTCGGTCAAGCCGCTGAGCGCCGAGCTCACCGTCGACTTCCCGGGCCGGCACCAGAGCCGGACGCTCGTGCGCGGAGCCCTGCTGGTTCCCGGCGACGGGCCGGGCACCAACCCGGCGCGTGCCTTCTCGCTCACCGGAGAGGTGCTGCGCGGCGACGTGCTCCACGAATCCTTCCGCTACGTCTTCCAGCTGATGGCGCCGGCCGCGGACGGCTCGTACCCGTTGATCTTCGAGCGATTCCTCCGCCCGGGCGACTTCCACATGGTGCTCAAGCTGGAGGACACGCAGGGAGGCCGTGCGGTGCGGATCGAGCGCGAGATCTCGGTGCCGGCGACGACCGCGGAGACGGCCGCACCCGCCGCCGCGGCGCCCGCGCCGCTGCCGGGCGCAACGGGCTTCCGCCTGCTCGCGCCGGCGTCCGACATCGTCAGCGGCGTCGTGCGGGTCGACGCCGAGGTCGGCGACGAGCGCATCCGCGAGGTGGCCTTCTCGCTCGACGGCAAGCCGATCCTGAGCAGGCGCCGGCCACCATGGACGGTCGAGCTGCGGCTCGGCGAGCTCCCCCGCAGCATGCGCGTCCGCGCCGTCGCGCGCGACGCGTCCGGCGAGATCGTCGCCGCCGACGAGGTGGAGCTCAACGCGGCACCGCACCGCTTCACGGTGCGCCTCGTCGAACCGCGCGAGGGGGCCGCCCGGGCGCCGCTGCGGGTGCGCGCCGAGGTTCAGGTGCCGCCCGATCGCGGCCTCGACCGCCTCGACCTCTTCCTCGACGAGACTCCCGTGGCGACGCTCTTCCAGGAACCGTGGGAAGCGGTCATCGCCACGCTGCCGACTCCGCCGCCGACCTTCCTGCGCGCCCTCGGAAGCCTCACCGACGGCACCACCACCGAGGACGTCGTGTTGCTCGCCGGCGGCGATACGCAACGGGGCGCCGTCGAAGTCGACCTCGTCGAGGTCTACACTGCCGCGCTCGACGGTGGCGGGCGACCCGTGTCGGACCTCGGCTCCGACGACTTCACGGTCCGCGAAGACGGCCGGGCGCAGCACGTGACGCGCTTCCAGCGCGTCACCGATCTCCCGCTGCAGGTCGGCCTCCTCGTCGACACCTCGGCCTCGATGGAGGAAATGCTGCCCAAGGTGCAGGACGCGGCGCTGCGGTTCTTCCGCGACGCCCTCGCTCCCGGCGACCGCGCCGCAGTGATCACCTTCAGCGAGGAGCCGCGGCTCGCCGCCCCCTTCACGCGCGACCTCGACCGGCTCGGCGCCGCGCTCGTCGGCTTGCAGGCGGCCCGCGGCACGACGCTGTGGGACAGTCTCGTCTACGCGCTGCACTACTTCCAGGGCACGCCGGGGCGGCGCGCGCTGCTCGTCTTTTCCGACGGCGCCGACCACGGCAGTCGCTACACGTTCGATCAGGCGCTCGCCTACGCCGAGCACTCCGGCGTCTCGGTCTACGCGGTGAGCTTCGGCGGCATCGGCAGCTCGCTTCTCGAGACCGGCCGGCGCCGCCTCGCCAACCTCGCCGAGGCCACCGGTGGACGCAACTTCGTGCTCGGCGACGTCGGCGAGCTGGCGAAGACCTACGAGGCCATCGAGGAGGACCTGCGCTCGCAGTACCTCCTCGTCTACCAGTCCGACGGCCAGGGCGAGGGGTTTCGGGCCGTCGAAGTGCAGGTCAAGCGATCGGGCGTGACGGCGAGGACGATGCGCGGCTATGTCCCTTGACCGGGCACGGCATCTCTACGATGGGTGGGTCGGCGGCTGCCCGGGCGATGGCTCCGGCGCCTGGTGGAGCTTCGACTCGATGCGGCGGTCCGGTACGAGCCAGATCATCGCCACCGTGATGTAGAGCCCGATCGAGATCGAGCGCTCGACGAAGGCGAGCGGGATGGCGGCGGCGTAGGCGAGGATCGAAAACTTCCCCTTGGTGTCCCCGCCGACCGCGGAGGCGAGCCGCGAGCGCGGGCCCTGCGCCGCGATGAGCACCGTCTGCAGGATCGTGTAGGCGATCGCGGCGAGCAGGAGCACCGCGCCGTAGAGGGCCACCGGCAACGGAGCGGCGCCGGTTTCCCCCATCCACGCGGTGGCGAACGGCGTCAGCGACAGCCAGAAGAGCAGGTGGTGGTTCGCCCAGAGCGCGCGGCCGTCGATGCGCTCGACGGCATGCAGCATGTGATGGTGGTTGTTCCAGTAGATGCCGAGGAAGACGAAGCTCAGGAGGTAGCTGCCGAGGATCGGCAGCAGCGGACGGAGCGCCGCGAGGTCGGCACCGTGCGGGATGCGCAGCTCGAGCACCATGATGGTGATGAGGACCGCGATCACGCCGTCGCTGAACGCCTCGAGCCGGCCAGGCCTCATCGAGCGACCCCTTCCCGCGACAGCAGCTCCTCGCAAGCGGCAACCGCGGCGGCGACGTCCGCGTGGCGGACGTAGAGCGGGTGGAGCCCGAACCGCATCACGTCGGGCGGACGGAAGTCGCAGACGATGCCGCGCTCGCCGAGGGCGGCCACGAGCCGGCTGCTCCGTGGGTGGCGCAGCGAGACCTGCGCGCCGCGCCGCGCCGCCTCGCGCGGCGAGGCGACCACGACGCCGGCGGCCGCCAGGCGCTCGTCGGCGAGAGCGATGAAGAAGTCGCCGAGGCTCTCCGCCCAGCGACGCACCGCCCCGAGGTCGATCCCTTCCCAGGCGACGAGGGCGGCGTCGAGGGCGGCCAGCGAGAGGATCGGTGGTGTGCCGCAGAGGAAGCGGTCCACTCCGGCCGCGGGCCGGTACTCCTCGTCGAAGGCGAACGGCTCGAGGTGGCCGAGCCAACCCGGCAGCGGTGAGATCAATTGCTCCTGCAGCGGCTCGCGGACGACGAGAAACGCCGGCGCGCCGGGGCCGCCGCCGAGGAACTTGTAGCCGCAGCCGACGGCGAGGTCGACGCTCCAGTCGGCGAGCCGCAGCGGCATCGCGCCGACGCTGTGCGAGACGTCGGCGAGGAGCAGAGCGCCGCGGCCGTGCGCCGCCGAGGCGAGCGCGGCGAGGTCGAAGAGCTCGCCGCTCCGGTAGTCGACGTGGGAGAGCGTGACCACCGCCGTCGTCTCGTCCACGGCCGCGGCCAGGTCACCGGCAGGCACCGTCACAAGGTCGGCGCCGTGCAGGCTCGCAGCCGACCGCGCCACGTAGAGGTCGGAGGGGAAGTTGCCGCGGGGAGCCAGCACGCGACGGCGGCCGGGGCGCGCCGCCAGCGCGGCGCCGAGGAGCTTGAAGAGGTTGACGGAAGTGGCGTCGGCCACCGCCACCTCGCCTGCGCCGACGCCGAGGAAGGGCGCGAGCCTCGCCGCCACGCGGCGCGGCAGCTCGAGCCACCCCGCCTCCCACGAGCCGATCAGGCCTTCTCGCCACTCCCGGCCGATGACTCCCGCAACGCGTTCGGCGATCCCCCGCGCCGGAGCGCCCAACGAATTGCCGTCGAAGTAGCGCACTCCGGCGGGCAGCGCGAAGCGGTCGCGGAAGGACGCCAGCGGATCGACCGCGTCGAGCTGGTCGGCGTCGAGCACCGGGGACGGCATGGCGCGCAGTCTAGTGCGGTCGAAGGCGCGCGCCGCGCGGCACCGTTCACCGCCGCTGTTAAGATCCTGCCGCGCCGGCCGTTGCCGGCAAACCCATGGAAACTCAACGACCGCGCCTGGGCATCTTCGGCTGGGGCATCGTCGCGCCCCGCTCGCCGAACGTCGAGGCCTTCGAGCGCAACCTCTCGCAGAGCGAGAGCTGGCTCTCGCCGTTTCTCGGCTTCGGGCCCAGCAACTTCCTCGTCGGCGCTCCCGAGTTCGACTTCGCCACGTACAAGCCCTGGATCGACTCCCGCTTCGAGCCCCGGAAGTTCGCGCAGCTCGACGACAAGATGGGGCCGAACGCGAAGTTCGCGATCGGCGCCTTCATCCAGTCCCTGCAGCAGAACCCGGGCCTCGAGGAGCTGCTGCGCGACCTCGGCACGCAGGCGCACGTCTACGTGGCGACCGGCCTTGGCGATCTCTCGGTCATCTACGACCTCTCCGTTCACTACCACCATGCGCAGCGACACTGGGACCGTTTCTGGTGCCGCGACGAGCACAACCCGGAGCTCGTCGCCTACCGGAAGATGGAACCCGAGGAGCGGGCGCGGCGGCGCGAGGAGATCGGCGCTCCCACCGACCCCGCCGACCTCGTTCCCGAGGACCCGCTGCTCGACGACGCGCTCGACGCCTGGTTCCACTTCTGGATCGGCCGCAGCCAGGGAATCCGCGAGTACCTGGCCGCCGCGCGTGAGATCGAGGCCGAGGGCGTCGGGCTCGACGTCGAGAGCTCGAAGGGCAATGTCATCCGCCGCAAGGTGGCGGCGCGGCGCAAGCTCAACCAGAGCTACGGCTGTCCGCCGGAGCCGTGGACGAGCGTCGACGCCAAGCTGCTCTGGAACATCCCCAACATCTCGGCATCGCAGATCTCGATCCTCGGCGGCATCACCGGCCAGGCGCTGGCCCCGGTCGGCGCCTGCGCGAGCTTCGGCGTCTGCCTCAAGCTCGCCGAGAACGCCATCCGCCTCGGCCAGGCCAAGGTCGTCGTGGTGGGGACCACCGATGGCCCGCCCCATCCCCTCACGGTCGGCGCCTTTTTCAACGCCCGTGTGCTCGCCACGCACGGCGAGGTGTCCAAGCCGCTCACCGGCATGCGCGGCACGCACGTCGGCGGCGGCTCGTGCGTCTGGATCGTCGGCGACGCCGACTACCTCATGGGGCTCGGCATGAAGCCGCTGGGGCTCGAGATCCTCGGCGTCGGCACGAGCTCGGACGCCGACCACATCATCACCCCCTCGGAGGAAGGGCCGCGCACGGCGATCCTGCAGGCGCTGCGCGAGGCCGGCGTCGGCCCCGCCGACGTCGCGGCCTGGGACATGCACGCCACGGCCACCCCCGGCGACTGGACCGAGCTGCTCACGGCGCTCTCGGTCTTCCCCGAGGCCAAGGCGATCACGGCTCGCAAGGGGACCTTCGGCCACGGCATGTCGGTCTGTGGCGGCTGGGAGCTGACGGCCCAACACCTCGGCGTCGCGCGCGGCGTGCTCCACCCGGTGCACGTCTCGGAAGACGAGCTGCATCCGCTCGTGCAGCCGCACGTCAAGCGCCTCGTGCGCGACCAGCCGGTGCCGATCGAGGGCCGCGTCACCGGCAAGGTGAGCATGGGCGTGGGCGGCATCAACTCCTGCGTCATCTGCCGGCGCTGGGAGTGAGCGCCGAGCGTCAACGCCGCGGGCGCGTCCGACCGCGGGCGGCCGCCACCCAGATCTCGACCTCGACGTAGCGCGGCACCGCCTCGCCGGTGCGATCGCCGAGACCCAGCAAGCGCCACGCTAGAGAAACCGGCTCCTGGCGGCCGAGCGAGGCGACGTCCGGGACACCGACCTCCATGAGCTGCCTCGCCGCGATCGAGCCCATGCCCTTGTGCAGGGCGAGCGCCGCGTGACGCGCGGCGGCCGCCATCTCGTCGGAGGGCAGGCCGGCCGCCTGCGCCACAGCCGGCACTCCCCGTCGGGCCACCGCGCGCTCGAGCCGCTCCGGGGATGCCACACCGGCCCGCTCGAGACGCGCCGCCCCGTCGGCCCCCAGCGCGCCGATCTCGTCGAGCAACGGGCGGCGCGACCGCACGGTGTGCACCATCATGTGGCGGAAGACCTCCACGCAGACGAGCACGGCGAGGAGCCCGCCGACGACGAGGACCACGCGAGGCCTCGAGGCGGGCCGCGGCTCACCGTGCGCCTCGCCCTCGCGCGGCGCCCCGGGAGCGAAGAGCGACCAGGTGGCAAACGCGCCGAGCGCGAGCGGCGGGAAGCCGAAGAAACCGAGGAGGGGCATCTCGAACAGCTTGAGGCGATCGAAGAACGGGACTGTGTAGATCCACTTGCAGCGGGCCCAGAAGTTGAGGAGCTCCCACACCAGCCCGGCGAGGAGGCCGCCGGCGAGCAGACGGAGCAGCCGCTGCGGCCGGCCTGCGGCGAGGTCGCGCAGCAGCGACTCGCCGCCGCGCCGCCAGTTGACGAGCTCGGGGAGCCAGAGGGTGACGCCCCAGACGAGCGGAAAGGCCCAACGCGGCCAGAGGAGCGGTGCCACGATCGAGGCGGTCGCCAGGCCGCCGAGGGTGAGCTCGACCCCGCGGCCCACCCTCAACGGCCGCCAGCGTACGGCGTCGAACAAGCGCGTCGTTTCGAAGAGCTCGGCGTGGAGGAAGCAGGCCGGCAGCACCGTCGCGAAGGCGAGGACCGAGACGAGCAGCTGCAGGCGATCGGAGCGGAGGGCGAAGACGTAGTACCAGTTCTCGAGCCTCAGGTTGTAGGCCTCGTAGAGGTACCAGAAGGCGACCGACCAGAAGAGCATCGAGGGCAGGCGCCGTCCCTGCTCGACGATCCACGACCGGCCCGTGCGCGCCTGCACGACACCGTCGACGACGAGCAGCCACGCATACCAGGCGAAGAGGTACCAGAGCGTGTTCCAGCCCGGCACGTCGGCGGCGAGGGTCCACACCCCGACCGCGAAGAGCGGCAGTGCCGTGAGCGTCCACCAACGGACGCGATGCTGGCCTGAGGCGGGCACGGGCGCGATGATAGCGGCGGCGCTCGCCTTACAATCACCCTCGGCATGGCGTTGTTCCGGCGGAAGTTCCGCCTCACCGCTTGTGCCACGACCGGCGGTTGAGCGGCGAAGATCGGTCCGGGGGACCTCTTCGCGCTCATCGCGCCGATCGTGGCGCCGCTCGCGGGGGACGATCCCCTCGCGGCGAGCGGAGGTCGAAACCGGATCCTCGTGGGCCCGGAGACCTCCGACGATGCCGGCGTGTATCTGCACGACGGCCGTGCGATCGTCGCCACCGCCGATTTCATCACTCCCGTGTGCGACGACGCCAAGCGCTTCGGGCGCATCGCCGCCACCAACGCGATCTCCGACGTCTACGCCATGGGCGGCCGGCCGCTCTTCGCGCTCAACCTCTGCTGCTTCCCCGCCGACCTCCCGGATGGAGTCGCCGGCGACATCATGCTCGGCGGCGCGGGCGCGCTCGCGGACGCGGGCGCCGTGCTGCTCGGCGGGCACTCGGTGGCCGACGCCGAGCTCAAATACGGCATGGCGGTCATCGGCGAGGCCGACCCCGCGCGGCTGCTCGCCAACACCGGGGCGCGGCCTGGTGACCGGCTCCTGCTCACCAAGCCGCTCGGTACCGGCGTCCTCATCAACGCCTACAAGTTCGACCGCCTCGACGCTGCCGGCCTCGAGGAGGCGCTCGTCCAGATGGAACGGCTCAACGCCGATGCGGCACGCCTCGCGCTCGAACACGACGCCCGCGCCGCCACCGACGTCACCGGCTTCGGGCTGCTCGGCCACGCCTGGAACATCGCGCGGGGCTCCGGCGTCAGCCTCCGCATCGCGTTCGACGCGCTCCCCGCCTACTCGGTCTTCCACCGCCTCGCCGCCGCCGGAGTGACGACCGGGTGCACGGCCGCAAATCGCCGCAACGTCGAGGAATCGGTCGAGATCCGGCGCACCCTCTCGCAGCCGCAGCTCGATCTGCTCGTCGACCCGCAGACCTCCGGCGGGCTCCTGCTCTCCGTGCCGCCCCAGCGCGCCGACGCGCTGCTCGACGCCCTCCTCGCGAGCGGCCACCGCGCCGCGGCGATCGGCGACGTGCACGCAGGGCCACCTCGGCTCGAAGTCGTCTAGAGGGCGCAGCGCGAGCGGCTGCTAGACTGCCGGCCCGCCGCGCCATCACCGATCGGTCGCGGTGACGAGATGCCCGCGCCCACCGCCATCGGCCGCTACGACGTGATCCGCGAGCTAGGCCGCGGCGCCATGGGCACCGTCTTTCTCGCGCGCGACACGGCCCTCGGGCGCTTCGTGGCGCTGAAGACGTTCCGCTCGCCGCACCACGAGCCGGACGATCCGGAAGACTCGGGCGCGATGCGGCGCCGCATGCTGCGCGAAGCGCAGCGGGCGGGCACGCTCTCCCATCCCAACGTCATCACCATCTACGACGTCGTCGAGCTGCCGGGGGACGAGGGCTACTACATCGTCATGGAATACGTAGAGGGCAGGGGGCTCGACGCACGGATGCGCGAGGGTCCGATGTCGCTGCTCGAGGCGGCGCCGCTCGTCTCGCAGATCGCCTCGGCGCTCGATCACCTCCACACGCGCGGCATCGTCCATCGCGACGTCAAGCCGGGCAACGTCCTCGTCACCGACGACGGGCGCCTCAAGATCACCGACTTCGGCATCGCGCGCAGCGAGGATCCGGCGGCGACGAGCGAGACCGACGTCTACGGCACGCCGTATTACATGGCGCCCGAGCAGATCCAGGGCAGGCCGGTCGACGGCCGCACGGACGTCTTCTCCCTCGGCGTCGTCCTCTACGAGATGCTCACCGGCTCGCGCCCGTTCCCCGGTGCCACCGTGGCGGAGGTCGCGCACCGCATCGTCTACGGCACCCTCGCCGAGCCCGAGATCGACGGCCGCCCGGTCTCTCCCGCGCTGCGCGAGCTGCTCTTCCAGGCGCTTGCCAAGGACCCCACGGATCGCTTCCCCACGGCCGGCGCGCTCGCCGAGGCCGTGCAGGACCTCGCCGAGAGCACCACCGAGCTCGACCTCGATGCCACCAAGGCCTTTCCGCGCGCGCGCACCCGCTGGCTCGCCGGCGCCCCGCCGCCGGCGCAGCAGCCGCTACCTCGCGCCCCCTCGGTGATCGCCGCAGTGATGGCGGCGGTGCTCCTCCTGCTCGGCGCCGGCTTCCTCTACCTGCGCGCGCAACGCGGAGTCGGGGAGGAACCGGCCGGCAGCGAGCTCCAGGCGAGACTCATCGGTTACGTCAAGCTGGTCACAGAGGGAAAGCGCCTCCTGGGTGAGGGCGATCCCCAGGGCGCGGCGCTGCTCTTCCAGGCGGCGGAAGGACTCGCCGTCGACCCTGGCGGCGCCCAGCGCCTCCGCGCCGACGCGCAGCGGATGGCGGACGAGCAGGGCGCTCACCTGCAGCTGCTCGACGCGCGCCAGGACCTCGCCACCGGGCACTACGACCAGGTCGTCGCCACCGCGCGGGAGATGCTCGCCACGCGCGCCGGGCGCGAGAAGGCGGCGGGAGTCCTCGCCGAGGTACAGGAGGCCCTGGCGCGGGGCGAACGCAGCAGCCCACCCCAGCGCGCCCCGGCGCGGCGTCCCCCGACGGCACAGAAGCTCGCCCTGACGGTGCCCACCCCGGAGCTCCCGTCCGGCCCCGCCGTCGACTTCGGCGTCCTGCACGTCGAGCTGCGAACCGACTCCCCGGAAGGGATCCTCACCTTGTGGGTCGACGAGCGCGAGGTGGCGCGTCACGGGTTCGAGTTCTACGAGCGCACCGGCTGGTTCAGGAAGCGGCCGGTGCCCGGCGCGTGGGCCACCGACCTCATGCTCCCGCCGGGGAACCATCCGGTGAGGCTGCTGATCGCCCGGCCCGGCGAAGCCGGGCAGGTGGCCACGCTCGAGGCCCCCGTCGAGGCGGGCATCCTGCGCACGCTCTCCATCTCCCTGCCCAGCGCGGGCGCTCCCCTCGTCGAGTTACGCTAGGTCGTCGCACCGAGGGGTCGACCTCGCGATCACTCTCTGCCCTGCGGACCGTCCGGATCAACCACCGTCGATGAGCGCCCCTCTTGCCACCACCGAGCCCGAGCCGCGCGCGACCGTCGTGGCCGGGCCGACTGCCGCCCCGCTGATCTCGGTCGTCATCCCCTGCCTCGACGAGGCGGAGACGATCGGCGAGTGCGTGCGCAAGGCCCACGAGGGCATCGCCGCCGCCGGGCTCGCCGGCGAGGTGGTCGTGGTCGACAATGGTTCGAGCGACGGCACGCCGGAGCTCGCCGCGGCGGCCGGAGCGCGGGTCGTCCACGAGTCGCGGCGCGGTTATGGGTCGGCCTACCTCCGGGGCTTCCGCGAGGCCCGCGGCCGCTATCTGGTCATGGGCGACGGGGACGGCAGCTACGACTTCGAGGACGTGCCGCGCTTCGTGGCGCCGCTGCATGCCGGCGACGCCGACCTGGTCATGGGCACGCGCCTCAAGGGCACCATCCTGCCGGGCGCGATGACCTGGAGCCACCGCTGGATCGGCAACCCGATCCTCTCGGGAATGCTGCGCCTCTTCTACCGCACTCGCGTCTCCGACTCGCACTGCGGCATGCGCTCGTTCACGCGCGAGGCGCTCGACCGGATGGCGCTGCGGACGACGGGGATGGAGCTCGCCTCGGAGATCGTCGTCGCCGCGCTCCGCGGCCGCCTGCGGCTCGACGAGATACCCATCACCTACCACCCGCGGGGCGGCGTCTCCAAGCTCAACGGGCTGCGCGACGCGTGGCGGCACGTGCGCTTCATGCTGCTCTTCTCTCCGTCCCACCTCTTCCTTGCGCCCGGTCTCGCGCTCTGCCTGATCGGCGCCGTCCTCGTGGCGCTGCTCGCCGGCGGGCCGCGCGAGATGTTCGGGCGGGTCTGGGACTACCACGGCCTGCTCTTCGGCTGCCTCGCCGTCATCCTCGGCTACAACCTGCTGCTGTTCGACGTCTTCGCCAAGAGCTTCTCGATGGCGGCGGGGCTCGCGAGGCCGCGGCAGTGGCTGGTGCGGCTCCTGCGCGGTTTCACGCTCGAAAAGGGACTGCTGATCGGCTGCGCCGCCTTCTTCGCCGGTGCGGGCCTCGAGGTGAAGATCGTCGCCGACTGGGCGCGCTCGGGGTACGGTCCGATGATGGCGGTGCGCGGCATCGTCATCGGCATGACCCTGATGGTGCTCGGCAGCCAGACCGCCTTCGCATCGTTCCTGCTCGGGCTCACCCAGCTGTCGCGGCAGGACCCCGCGGCGGATGGCGGCTGAGCGGGGCACGCCCGGGCCGGCGCCGGGCGAGGCCACGACGGCGCGCGCACCGCTCGCGCCGTCGCTCGTGGTCGCGCTGGCGGTGCTGGCGCTCGCCATGCGCGAGCACCGCCACCTCGCGGCGTACCGCGGCCGCATCTTCCAGTTCCTCTTCGCGCGCAACGAGCCGGCTGGCGCAGCACTCCTCTTCGCGGTGCTGGTCGTCGCCGCTGTGGTCGGTCGACGGCTGCCGGCGGCCGTCCTCCAGCTTCCCGCACGGCTCGGCAGCCGTCGCGCCACGGCGGCGGTCGTCCTCGGCGCCGTGGTCGCTTTCGTCGCCGGGACGCTCCTCGTCTACGAGGCACGGCCCCTGGCGATGGACGAATACGCACCCTGGTTCCAGGCGCGCGCCTTCGCGGCTGGGCACCTGACCGGGCAATATCCTCCGGACCTCGTGGCGCGGCTCGTCCCACCGAAGCTGCTCTTCCCGTTCTTCGCCGCCGATCCGGCCACCGGCTCGGTCGCCTCGACCTACTGGCCCGGCTTCGCCCTCCTCCTGACTCCCCTTACGTGGCTTGGCGTACCGTGGCTCCTCAACCCGTTGCTCAGCGGCTGCTGTCTCCTTCTGCTCGCGTCGCTCGCTCGCCGGCTCACGGGTGAAGACGCGGCGGCGGGCTGGGCGCTGCTGTTCACGCTCGCCTCGCCGGCCTTCACGGTCGACGCGATCTCCTTCTACCCCCTCACCGCCCACCTGGCCTTCAACCTCGCGTGGATGACGCTGCTCGTGGAAGGACGTGCCGGCGTCGAGCCCGGGCCACGGCTCACCGGTCGTCCCGCGCGACTGCTCGCCGCAGGGGGCGTGGGCTCGCTCGCCCTCGTGCTCAGCAATCCGGTGCCACATGCGGCGTTCGCGCTCGCCTGGTTGCCGGCGCTGCTGCGACGCCGCGGCTGGCGCGCCGCGGCGTGGCTCGGCATCGGCTACGTGCCGCTCGCGCTGGCGCTCGGCCTCGCCTGGCTGCCGGTGCGGATGGGGATGCAGACCGCGGGAGACGCGCGAGCGGTCGGCGGCGGCACGCTGCTCTCGACAGCCGCGGCCCTGGCACGCAACGCCTTCTCGTGGCCGAGCCCGTCACTGCTCCATGCGCGTCTGCTCGCGATCGGCGAGCTCGTGACCTGGGCGGCGCCGCTGCTCCCCGTCCTCGCCGTCTTCGGCTGGGGCGCCACCGGCCGCGGCTCGCCGCTGCGCCTCCTGGCCGGATCGGCGGTGCTCTCCCTGGCGCTCTACCTCTTCGTTCCCTTCGACCAGGGGCACGGCTGGGGCTATCGCTACTTCCACCCGGCGTTCGCCGCGCTGCCACTGCTCGGCGCGGCCGCGCTGGTCCACCGGCGTGCTTCGAGCTGGAGAGCCACGGCGCTCGCCGCGGTTCTCCTGGCCGTGCCACTCGCCAACGGGTTGCGCGCGTGGCAGGTCGCGAGCTTCATCGCCGAGCACCGGGCGCAGCTCCCGCCGCTGCCGCCGGAGGGCCGGGCGCTGTGCTTCGTCTCGCTCGCGGGTGGCTCGTACCGGGTCGACCTCCTGCAAAACGACCCGTTCCTGCGCGACCGCGTCACCTACCTCGCCAGCGCCGGTTTCGACGCCGACGCCGCGCTCGTGGCGCGCCGCTTTCGCGGCGCGAGGCTCCACGTGCGCACCGCGAACGGCTCGGCCTGGTCGCTCGCCGCCCCCGCTCCACCCGCGGGCGAACGCGAGCAGCGCTGAGCGCCAAGGATGCTCCGAACAACCTAGCGCAGCAGGCCGGCGAAAAAAGGCTCGCCGAGCTCGTCGAACCAGCGGGCGACTTCCTCGGGCGACGCGGTGCGGCGCCCCTGGATGCGCCGCCGCTTGCGCAGCATCGCCGGCGCGCCGCGCACGGCGTCGAGCCAAGCGCGCAGCATGACCGTCGCGAGGCGGCGCGGCGGGATGCGCTCGCCGAACTTCTGGGCCGGTCCGCGGCCCGCGACGAGGCCCACCGCGAGGACGAGCGGCCGGACGAGCGAGAGCAGGAGCGCCCGCGCCGCGTACCAGCCCGGGTAGTTCTTGATCACGTTCCAGAGAGTGTTGCGGCTCGTCTGGTAGGCGAGCAGCTCCGAGTACTGGCCAGCGGTGCCGCCGCGGTGGTGCTGGATCACGGCCTGCGGGACGTAGACGCAGCCCCAGCCGCGCAGGCGCGCCCGCCAGCCGAGGTCGAGCTCCTCGCAGTAGAGCCGGAAGTCCTCGTCGAAGACCTCGCCGTCCGGGGCCACGTCGACGAGCAGCCGCCGGTGGTAGAGGCCCGCCGCGCCGTACGGGGCGAACGACTCGCCGGGCGCGTCGCATTCGGCCGGTTGCCGGCCGGCGTCGGCGCACTTGGCGAAGCCGTCTCGCGTGATGCGCTGCCCGGTGGCGTCGATGGTGCCGTCGGCCATCAACACCACCTTCGGCGACGCCATGCCGACGCCGGCATCGGGGTCGAGCGCGGCCGCGAGAGCGGCGAGCGCCCCGGGCTCGACGCGGGTGTCGTTGTTCAGCACCAGCACCGCCTCGCAGCCGCGCTCGAGGGCGCGGCAGATGCCGACGTTGTTGGCGTGGGCGAAGCCGGTGTTGTGGGGAAGCGCGACGACCTCGACGGTCGGAAGCACGCTGCGGGCGACCGCCACCGAATCGTCGCGCGAGCCGTTGTCGACCAGCACGGTCACGAGGTCGGCATGGGGCTCGGCGGCGAGACTCGCCAGGCAGTCGCGCAGGAGCTCCGCGCGCTCGTGATTGACGATGACGACGCCGATGCTCACGGCGCGGATGGTACCGCGCGCGGGCCCCGGCACGCCGCGCGCACCGTAGTACGATCCGCCCGCGGCGGCAGTCGCGAGCTCCCACCCCCGCCACAGAACGGCTCGGCGTCGCACCGATGAAGGTCCTCATCCTCTACGACTGCGTGTACCCGGAGTCGATCGGCGGCGTCGAGCACCGCAACCACCACCTCGCGTTGGCGCTCGCCCGGCGCGGGCACGAGGTGCGCCTCTCGGGCTGGGCGACGCACGCGCGCTCGCCCGCGCCCGGGGTCGAGGTCACGATCCTCCCCGGGCAGGGTCCGATCCGCGACGGCGAGGGCGCCGGCCGGCGCCGGCTCCGCCACGCCCTGAGCTGGGCCCGGGCGATGACGAGCGTCGACCTCGCGTGGCCCGACGTCGTCGAGACCGCCAACATTCCTCATGCCCACCTCTTCCCACTCGCAACGCGATGCCGAATCGCTCGCCGCCCGCTCGTCGTCACCTGGCACGAGGTCTGGGGACGCTACTGGCGCGACTACGCGGGACTTCCCTGGCGCGCCTTCGCGTTCGCGGAACGCCTGGCTGCGCGGCTCGGCACGGTGGCGACCGCCGTGAGCCCGCTCACCGCCGAGCGCCTCGCGCGGCTGCGACCCCGCGGACTGGCCCCGGTGATACCCAACGGGATCCCGGTGGCGGCCGTTGCCGCTGCGGCTGCGGGGCAGTCGGCGGGCGCGCCGCTCGTCTACGCGGGACGGCTGCTCGCGGACAAGCGACTCGACCTCCTGCTGCGCGCGTTGGCGCTGCTACCCGCCGTCGAGGGCCGCTGGCTCGCCGTCGTCGGCGACGGGCCCGAGCGTTCGCGTCTCGAGGCGCTCGCCGGTGAGCTGGGAATCGCCGGCCGCGTCGACTTCCTCGGGCGACTTCCCGAGCCCGAAGACGTGTGGCGCCGTCTCGGGGCCGCCCGCCTCGCCGTGCAGCCGTCGCGGCGCGAGGGCTTCGGCCTCTTTCCGCTCGAGGCGATGGCGGCCGGCCTACCGGTCGTCTACTGCAGCTCTCCTGACAGCGCCGTGTCGTCTCTTGTACGCGACGGCATCGAGGGGGTCGAGGTGGCGCCGGAGCCGGAGGCGCTCGCCGCGGTGCTCGCGCGGCTCGTCCGCGACGACGACGCCCGTGCCCGGATGGCGACCGCCGCGGTGGCCCGCGCCGCCGACCACGACTGGGATGCGATCGCGGCCCGGCTCGAAGGGGTCTTCGCCGGCGCGCTCGCCTCTCGCTGAGGTCGCCTCGCGGACGGCGAGCGCAGCGACCGCGCCGCGCTCGCCCCCTCAGGCTCGGGGCGACGGAGCCGTATTGCCCCGCGTCGCGGCGCGCGGCGCCGGCTCGAGCTCGAAGTAGACCTCGTTGGCCGGCAGCATCCAGCAGAGGAAGCGCTCGTAGAGGAGCGGCCAGCGGTTGATCAGCCAGGTGATGGCCCGACCCTCGACCCGCCGCCGCGTGTTGTTGATCCAGTAGAAACGGATCTCGCGCGAGACGATGCGGAAGCGCACCGGCGTGTAGTAGTTGTAGTCGCCGCCGGCGAGGTAGTCGAAGCTGTGGTACCCGAAGAAGCGCCGGTGGGTCGGGTCGGTGTAGGAGCCGAAGAAGGAGAGGTGCGGGACGAAGTGGCGCAGCCGGCCGCCGGGCGCGCAGACCCGGTGGAGCTCTGCCATGAGCGGCATGAAGCGCTCCACGTGCTCGAGCACGTGCGACGAGAAGACCTCGTCGAAGGCGCCGTCGCCGAAGGGGAGCGGCGCCTCGAGGTCGAGCACGACGTCGACACCCGGCAGCGGCAGGCGGTCGGCGTTGACGTAGCCCTCGCGCACGTCGCGGCCGCAGCCGAGGTTGATCCTGCGCATCGGTCGGTGGCGGATGATACGCCGCTGCGAGTGCGAAGGCGTGGGCGTAGTACCATCGCCGCGCCTCCGCCAGTCGTCCGCCAGCCGCGCCCGCGAATGAGCTCCCCTCCGCCTCCGCACGCGACCGGCGCCGCGGACGCCGCTGTCGCCGCACCGCGAGGCGGCGCCTGGCGACGGCTGCGCGCCATCCTGCCGTGGTTGCTCGGCCTGGCGATTCTCGTCTGGCTCTTCCGCCGCGTTCCCGTCGACGCCGTCGTCGCCGCGCTCGCCGGCGGCCCGTGGCTGGGGCTCACCGCCTACGTCGCGGCCGAGCTCGCCGTGTTGCTGGTCGTCGACGCCTGGGCGACGGAGGTCACCTTGCGCGCCTGCGGCGGCTCGCCGCCGTTTCGCCAGGTGCTCGCCATGCGCGGAGCCACTTACCTGCTCAACCTCGTCCACTTCGCCGCCGGGCAGGGTGTGTTCGGCTGGTATCTCGCCAAGAGCGGCCGCGGCGGCTGGAGCGCCGGCGGCGCGCTGCTGCTGCTCTTCGTCACGCAGGGGCTGGCGCTCGTCGTTGTGCTGGCGTTCGGGCTTCTCCTCGCACCCGCCTGGCTCGCCTCCCGCGGGCTGCCCCTCGCCGGCCTCGCGCTCGCCGGGATCGCCGGCTACCTCGTGGTCGTCGGCACCGCCCCACGCTGGGCGGGCCGTGTGCCCCTCCTGCGCCCGCTGCTCGCGGCCGGCCTCCCCGGGCACCTGATGGGCGTGGCGGCTCGCCTGCCCCACATGGTGCTCCTCGTGCTCCTCAACTGGGGCGTCTATCGCGTGTGGGGGATGCCGGTGCCGCTGCGCTTCGGCCTCGCGGTCTGGCCGCTCCTGATGCTGGTGAGCGCGCTGCCCATCACGCCCGCGGGTCTCGGCACCGTGCAGGCCTTGCAGATGTCGCTCTTCGCGTCGTGGGCGCCGGGCGGCGACCTCGCCACGCGCCAGGCGGCCGTGCTCGCGCTCACCGTCGCCCAGTACGCGCTCGCCCTGTTACTGCAGGCCGCGATCGGCGCCTGGTGCCTCCGCACGCTGCGCTTCGACCAGCTCCGTACCAGCTGAGCGCGGTGGGGGCCGAGCGGTGCGGGCGGTGGCGCCCCCTGCCCCTCGAGGGGCAGGGGGATGGGGGGACGGGGGTGACAGAAAACCCAGGGGCGGGGGTCGGGTGGGGGGCGGCAAGCGCGCGAAGCGCGCGGGGTTGCCCTAGCCTCACCGCTCCTCGTGGTACTCCTCCTCCGTGTTGACCTCCCAGAGGTTGGCCTTGTCGAGGCGGCCGGCCACGATGTTGTCCACCGCGGTCATGGCAGCGAGGATGGAGTGATCCTGGTTGTTGTACCGGTGCATGCCGTTGCGGCCGACGAGGAAGAGGTTGTCGAAGCGGTCGAGCCAACCGCGAAGCTCCGGGAAGCGGTCGTAGGTACCGAAGTAGGCGGGGTAGGTCTTGGGCATGCGCAGCACCGTTCCGTCGCGCACCGCAGCGGGATCGGCGATGCCGATGCGCGCGAGCTCCTCGGCGCCGAGGGCGATCAGGGCGGCGTCGCTCCTCGACCAGAGCTCGTCCCCCTCGTTGCAGAAGTACTCGAGCCCGACCCAGATCTTGCTCGGGTCCGCGACCATCCAGGGGCTCCAGTTGTTGAAGATCTGCAACCGGCCGACGAGCACGTCGGGCTCCTGGATGTAGATCCAGTTGTCGCGGATCGCGCTGCCGTCGCGCTCGCGCAGCGTCAGGCCGTCGAGCAGGAGGCCGACGGTGATGAAGTCGCGGTAGAGGAGGCCCTCGGCGATCGCCCGCAGGTCTTCGGGCGGCGGCGAGTCGAGCGATCGCACGAGGTCGCGGATCGCCATCGTCGAGAAGACCCAGTCGGGCTCCCAGCGGTCGACGGCCCCGCTCTCGGCGTGCCTGGCCACCACGGCGGTGACCCGCTCGCCGGCGGTCTCGAAGCGTTCCGCCCGCCATCCCGTGAGCACGCGGCCGCCTTTCGCGCGCACGGCGGCGGCCACCTCATCCCACATCTGCCCCGGCCCGAGCTTGGGGTAGAGGAACTGCTCGATGAGCGACGTCTCGGTGCCTTTCTGCGCCACGTCGCTGCGCCGACCTCCGACGCCGGAGAGCGCCGTCCGCGCGAAGTGCGCGAGCGCCTTGGCGATCGACAGGCCCTTGACCCGCTGCGCGCCCCAGGCGGCACTGATGCTGCTGCATGGCGTCCCCCACACCTTCTCGGTGTAGTCCTTGAAGAAGGTGAGGTAGAGCTCGCGCCCAAAGCGGTTGACGAAGAACTGCTCGAGGTTCTCCTCCGGTCGGATCGGGAACGCCGCCGCGCGCAGGTAGCTCGCGCCGATGCGCGCGCTGCGCAGCAGACCGAGCTTGCGCAGCGTGTCGGGCGAGAGCCGGATCGGGTAGTCGAAGAGCTGGCGCCGGTGGTAGATGCGCGAGCGGCGGGGGCGTAGCAGCATCACCCGGTCCTCGCGCTCGGGATCGGGGCCGGCGCCGTCGCCGCCCACGCTCCGGCTGCTGTTCTGGTACGCGATCCGCGCCTGCCACGAGCCGGCAGGTGTCTGCGGCAGCGCCTGCAGCGGCAGGAAGCGCAGCCACCAGTCCATCACCCGGTCGCTCTTCGAGAAGAAGCGGTGGCCGCCGATGTCGATGCGGTTGCCGCGGTAGCAGACGGTGCGGGCGATGCCGCCCATGTGCTCGCTCGCCTCGAGCACGACCGGCACGACGTCCGTTCGCTCGAGCAGCTCGTGCGCGGCGGCCAGGCCGGCCGGCCCGGCGCCGACGATGAGGGCGGTCCGCGTCATCGCCCGACGCCGAAGCGCACCCGCCTGCCATCGACCCGCCACGGCTCGGTGAGCAACCGTCGCACCGCCTCGGGGTAGGCCTTGTGCTCCTGCTCCAGGATGCGCGCGGCGAGCGTCGCCTCGTCGTCGTCGTCGCGCACCGGCACCGCTCGCTGGACGACCACGGGACCGCTGTCGAGCCCCTCGTCGACGAAGTGCACCGTGCAGCCGGAGACCTTGACGCCGTGCTCGATCGCCTGCCGCTGCGCGTGCAGCCCGGGGAACGACGGCAGCAGGCTGGGGTGGACGTTGAGGATGCGCTGCGGAAAGGCGCGGACGAACCGTGCCGAGAGCAGCCGCATGAAGCCCGCGAGGCAGACCCACTCGACGCCGCGGGCGACGAGGGCGGCGAGGATGGCCTCCTCGTGCGCGTGGCGGTCGGCGAAGGCGCCGCGCGGCACGGCGAGCGTCTGGAGCCCCATCTCCGTGGCACGCTGGAGCCCGGGCGCGCCGACGACGTCGCTCACCACGACCGCGGTGGTGGCTGGCAGCTCGCCGCGCGTGATCGCTCCCTGCAGGGCGAGGAAGTTGCTACCACGCCCGGAAAGCAGGATGCCCAGGCGAGCCGGGCGGCCCTCGGTCGTGGGCGTCACGACGGGAGGTAGTCCACGCCCGGATCGCCGGCCACGACCTCGCCCAGGGCAATGCCGGGAGCGCCCGAGTGCGCGAGGTGGGCCAGCACCTCGTCGTGGGCGTCCGCCGCTACGAGCAGCACCATCCCGATGCCGAGGTTGAAGACCCGGCGCATCTCGTCGTCGCCGACGCTGCCGCGCTCGCCGAGGAGCCGGAACAGCGGCGGCACCTCCCAGGCGCTCGTGCTGATCCGCGCGCGGCACCCGGGCGGGAGGCTGCGCGGCACGTTGTCGGTGAGGCCGCCGCCCGTGACATGCGCCATGGCGTGGAGCCCGGGCTGCTCGAGCAGGCCGAGCAGCGGCTCGAGGTACGACCGGTGCGGAGCGAGGAGGGCGGCGCGGACGGTCGGCATCGCGCCGCTGTCGCCACTCGGGGCGGGCAGCGGGTCGTCGATCCCGAGCCCTAGCTGGTCGAACACCACCCGCCGCGCCAGCGAGTAGCCGTTGGTGTGGAGGCCGGCGGAGGCGAGGCCGACGAGCCGGTCCCC
>Ga0209382_10003098_pt1 | contig 23308 bp, 21 predicted proteins | sample SoiMetdeltSBSDD5_FD_187599 | JGI IMG/M metagenome (GOLD analysis project Ga0209382, IMG submission 187599) | Bulk soil microbial communities from a Populus tree surrounding site in Tennessee, USA - Soil MetaG P. deltoides SBSDD5 (SPAdes) (version 2) | ecosystem: Environmental > Terrestrial >...
GCAATACCTCGACCAGGCGCTGGGCGGCATCCCCATCGTGCTCGGCGGCAATGAGGAGCAAAAGAAGCGCTTTCTGCCGGCGCTCGCGACGGGCGAGCGGCTCTGCGCGTTCTCGCTGTCCGAGCCGGCCGCTGGCTCCGACGCGGCGGGCCTGCGCACGACGGCGGTGCGCCGCGGCGATCACTACGTGCTCAACGGCTCCAAGCAGTGGTGCACCAACGGTGATCACGCCGACGTGATCACGGTGTTCGCGACGGTGGATCCATCGAAGCGCGCGGCCGGCATCACGGCGTTTCTGGTGGAGCGCGACACGGCGGGCTTCTCGGTGGGCAAGAAAGAAAAGAAGATGGGCATTCGTGCGTCGCCGACGGTCGCGCTGCATTTTTCGGACTGCGCGGTGCCCGTCGCCAACCGCCTCGGCGTCGAGGGCGAGGGGTTCAAGCTCGCGATGCGCACGCTCGACATCACGCGCCCGGCCACCGGCGCGATGGCCCTCGGCATCGCGCAGGCAGCGCTCGACGCCGCCGTCGGCTATGCGCGCGAGCGGCAGCAGTTCGGCCAGCCGATCGGGGCCTTCCAGGGCATCCAGTTCATGCTCGCGGACATGGCGATGGCCGTCCACGCGTCGCGCCTCATGATCCATCACTGCGCGCGCCAGCTCGACGCCGGCATCACCGGCAACACGTTCGAGGCCTCGATGGCCAAGTGCTTCGCCGCCGACACCGCCATGAAGGTCACGATCGACGCGGTGCAGATCTTCGGCGGCTACGGCTACACGCGCGAGTTTCCCGTCGAGCGCTACATGCGCGACGCCAAGATCATGCAGATCTATGAGGGCACCAACCAGATCCAGCGCGTGGTGATCGCCAAGGAGCTGCTGGAGTGACGGCGGCGCAGCGCCTCGCACGCTTCGTCGCGGAGCTGTCGCTCGGCGCGATCCCGGAACGGGTCGTCGGCCAGGCGACGCTGCTCGCGCTCGACACGCTCGGCAATGGCCTGGCGGCCGTGGGTGAGGATTTCGGTCGCGCGGCGCTCGATGTGGCCGAGCGGCTCGGCGGCGCGCCCGACAGCGCGCTGCTGGGACGGAGCAGCCGCGTCGCCGCCGCCAACGCGGTGCTGGCGAACGCGACGCTCGCCCACGGCCTCGACTTCGACGACACGCGCGAGGACGCGATCGTGCACACCGGCTGCGTGGCCGTCACGACGGCGCTCGCCGCCGGTGAAGCCGCCGGCGCGCCGGGCCGCGCGGTCCTCGAGGCGCTCGTGGCCGGCGTCGAAATCATGTGTCGCGTCGGGCTCGCCGTGCCGGGCGCGCTACACGCGCGGCACTTCCATCCCACGGCGATCGCCGGCGGCTTCGGCGCCGCGGCCGCCGCCGGGCGGCTGTACGGCCTCACCGCCGCGCAGCTCACGCACGCGTTCGGCATCGTCGGCAGCCAGGCGGCGGGGATCATCGAGTATCTGGCCGACGGGTCGTGGACCAAGCGCATGCACCCGGGCTGGGCGGCGCACGCCGGCGTGGTCGCGGCGCTGCTGGCGCGCGCCGGGTTCACCGGTCCGGCGAGCGTGCTGGAGGGCGAGCACGGGCTCTACGCCGCGTTCGCCGGCGGGCACGATGCGGCGCGGCTGGACGCGCTGCTGGGCACGCTCGGCCGCGTCTGGGAGCTGGAGGCCCTCACGCTGAAGCCGTATCCGTGCGGCTCGATCGCCCAGCCGTACATGGACTGCGCCGCGCGGCTGCGCGAGCGCGACGGCATCAAAGCCGACGCCATCGCCGCGATCCGCTGCCGCACGTCAGCCGGCCCGGTGCCGCGGCTCTGGGAGCCGCTCGCCGCGAAGCACGCACCGCCCAACGGCTACGCCGCGAAGTTCAGCCTGCCGTACCTGATCGCGGTGATCCTGGTCAAAGGCCGCGCAGGGCTCGCGGAGTTCACCGATGTGGCGGTGCGTGACCGCGAAGTGCTGCAGCTGGCGTCGCGCGTGACGTACGAGGTGGACCCGACGATCGACTACCCGCGGCAGTTCGTCGGCGACGTCGAGGTCACGCTGAGCGACGGACGGCGGCTGCGCGAGCGACAGGATCGGCCGCGCGGCGGCGCCGACGCGCCGCTGACGCGCGCGGAGATCGAGGCGAAATTCCGCGGCAACGCCGGCCTGGCGCTCCCGGCCGCGCGCGTGCAGACGATCATCGCCGCCGTGGGCGCACTCGCGACGGCGCCGAACCTCAAGGACCTCATCGCTGCCCTGACCCCGGAGAACGATCGATGACGAAGAGAGCAGTCGGCATCGCGCTCGCCGTACTGATCACGCTCCTCGCCGGCCTCATCGGCGGTGGCGACGCTCAAACCCCGAGCAAGCACCTCGACGCCGCAAAAAAGGAAGGCAAGGTCGTCTGGTACACGTCGCTCGTGCTGCCGAGCGCGGAGAGAGTCGCCAAGCTGTTCGAAACCGCGTATCCGGACATCAAGGTCGAGGTCCACCGCACGGGCTCGCAGCGGATCTTGCAGCGCGTGATGCAGGAGCTGCAGGCGAACATCAAGAACGTCGACGTCATCCATACCTCCGACGCCGGCCACTACGTGCTGCTGAAGGAAAAGAAGCTGCTCGCCAAGTACACGCCCGCGGGCGTCGAGGGCTTCCCGGCCGGCTTCAAGGACAAGGACGGCTACTACTACGGCCTGCGCGCGACGGTGAACGCGATCTTCTACAACACCAAGGCGATGTCCGCCGCGGAGGCGCCGAAGACCTGGAAGGACCTGCTGGACCCGAAGTGGAAGGGCAAGATGGTGACCGCACACCCGGGATACAGCGGCGTCATCGCCACGCACGTGCTCGCGCTCGTGCACCTGCACGGCTGGGACTATTTCAAGGCGCTCGCCGACAACAAGCTCATGATCGTGCAGTCCGCGAACGACCCCTCGACGGTGGTCAGCTCCGGCGAGCGCATCGTGGGCGTCAATGGTGGCGACTACAGCGCGTACCAGCTGAAGAAGAAGGGGAACCCGATCGAGATCGTCTATCCGAAGGAAGGCGTCCCGCTCGTGGTGTCGCCGACGGCGATCACCGCCTTCGCGCCGCATCCGAACGCCGCGCGGCTCTTCACCGACTTCACGTTCACGCGCGAGGTGCAGCAGGTGATGGCCGACAGCGAAGGGCTCTACACCGGCCATCCGGAGGTGAAGTATCCCGCCGACAAGCCCAAGCTCAGCGACCTGAAGCTGCTCACGGTGACCCCGGAGGAGCTCGAGAAGCGGAACGAAGAGATCAAGAAGCGCTTCGTGGAGTTCTTCGGGGCGTAGTCCTACCTACCGGGCGACGACGCGGCGCAGGCGCGCCAACATCTACGCAGAGAACTCAGCTCGACCGCGGGCAAACGGCGCGGCTCCCGCGCGCGGCGTTTGCCAGGGTTCCTACGCGGAGTTCTTGCTGCGACGACGTCGCCCCCAAGACCACATCGCTGCGACACCTGTCGTCAGGAGGGCAATGCTCGACGGTTCCGGTATGACTCCCCCCGGCGGCGAGAACGGTGTGCCGGTCAGCGATGAGTTCGAGACGAACTGAATGTGTCCATGTTTGTTGATCAGGCGACCGGTGCGATTGAGACCCGAAAACTGAAAATCTCCACCAGTCGTATTTCGTTGCCAGAAAAGTGCCGAACAACACGTTCCCCCTCGGGCGTCTGGAGCACAGTTCCCGGACCAGTAAGGTTGAACAAGATCTGAGAGGCCTGTCTCTCGCCGCGCGGCCGGCGCCCGAACACGGTAACGGCGCGGCCCTTCCGCGCCACGCCGTTCGGCCCTTCGCCGGAGCGGAATCCAGCTAGCCGCAGGAGCGCGAGCGAGCCACCCAGGCCGCGAGCAGACCCAGTGCGAGGAGCGACAGGGACGCTGGCTCCGGAACAACCTGCTGGGGCTCCCCGTAGAGGAAATCGTCCATCACCACGATGTCGACGGTCGGGCTCTCGGACGGGCCAAGAGCGGTCGTGCCGGTGACGATCCTCACGCTCGTGATCAACCCCTCTCCCGGCCCCAGGAAAACGCCGAGGAAGGAAAACGTCTGGTTACCCTGGAACGTCGCAACGGAGAGCGGACCGATCCCTCCCTGGGTTGTCGCAAAAGCGATGGATGTCCCCGCCAGGTCGACGTCGGAGAACACGACTCCGAACCCGCTCACGCCTGCCGGCACGGTGCCGCCCGTGCCCGGGATGGAAAAGAAGCCATCGGTAATATTGCTGCCGATCGGCGCGAACAGGCGGTTCGGGCTGAAAGGGGCGAAGAGCGTGGCGTATTGGGGATTGATCAGGTCGAGACTCAGCAGGCCACCCGTAGCCGCCGCCTGCGTGAGGCCCGTCCCCGGCGTAGTGAACGTGGCACCACGTGTGTTCTCGAATACCGTGAATGGAGTGACGGGGGGTGTGCCGTTGATCACGGGCGGACCACCGCCGTCCCAGTTGATTTCGCGCCGGCCAGTGGCCAGCGGCCCCGGGTTGTTGGCGTTGTTCGGGTTGCCCAGCGCCGCCCTGAACAGGTCGACATCGGAGAAGACGGTGACCGCCGTCGCGCCGGTTGGAACCGCCAGGACAAACGACGCCAGTCCGACGGCCACAGCCTTCAGCATGGATCTCATGACAGCTCCTTCAGCTATTCGAACAGTCTAGGAATCGCTTACCCACCAGTGATGCACACACCTCCCCCCACATGCGCACTCTAGACGCAGACTCCGTGCCCGACCTCCGAGGCAGGCGCGGCACCGAGAGCCACCACCAGAAAGACAGCGCAAGCGATTCCGGCGTTCACAGCCACGACGCGCGACCCCACCCTCGTAGTCCAACTACGACGAGAGACATCATCAACTCTTTATCCGAAACGCCAGACCATCCTGCGAGCGCCGATTAAGCAATGAGTCCTTCTCCGGCATCATCCGTACCAGACCCAGCTTTTGGCCACTCACCCATGCTTCCGGGGACATACATGATCGAAGTGTTTGCAATCAGACTTTCGGGTCGAATTCGTCTGAGCATGACGCTCAGTTGTAAACGGAACCGACGACTCACGCCGAGCTCCGCTCGTTGCTGGCGCGTTAAGCGCGCCAGGACGCTTCTGCTGTGACATCGAAGCGACAAGTCAGGGTCGAGCTCCGCTCGATGAGACCGAATGGCCCTATCGACCGCTTGGTGGTTCGCGCGGGATGACGCTTCAGCTGTAAAGCGAACCGACAACGTGGGGCCGAGCTCCGCTCGTTGCTGGCGCGCCAAACGCGCCACGACGGCTTCAGTTGCACAGAGCACGACGAAGTTAGGGACGAGCTCTGCTTGGTGAGACCGAATGGCCCTATCGACCGCTTTGTCGTTCGCGCGGCGTGACGCTTCAGCTGTAAAGGGAACCGACAAGGGTCGCGACAAGCAGGCGATCCGCGCATCATCGGGCGGCGTGATACATTTCGCAGCCGGTGGACCGCTCGATCGCCGTCTGGGCCGGCGCGGCGCTCGCGCTCATCGTGCTCATGGCGCTGCCACTCGGCTGGCTCGGTTGGCTGAGCGTCAGCGGCGAGCACGGCGCGACGCTGGCGCACTATCGCGCGGCGTTCGCTGACCGGGCGCTGCAGAAGGCGCTCTGGAACACGGTCGTGCTTGCCTTCTGGACCGGGCTCGTGTCGGTGGCGATTGGGGCGCCGCTGGCGTGGCTGACCGCGCGCACCGACGTGCCCGGTCGCGGACTGATCCGCGGACTGGTGCTGGCGTCCTTCGTGACCCCGCCGTTCCTCGGCGCGTTCGCGTGGGTCATGCTTGCCGGCCCCAACGCCGGCATCCTCAACACGTTCTGGCGCTCGATGACCGGCGCGCGCGAGCCGCTGCTGAACATCTTCACGATGCCCGGGCTCATCTTCGTCGTCTCGATCTATACCTTTCCGTACGTCTACATCATGGTGGCCAACACACTGGCGCTCATCGCGTCCGACCTCGAGGAGGCGGCCGCCATCCTCGGCGCTGGCCGCCTCGCCGTCGCGCGCACCGTCACGATCCCGATGGTCCTGCCCGCACTCGTGAGCGGCTTCATCCTCGCCGTGCTGCAGGCGCTCGCGCTGTTCGGCTCGCCGGCGATCCTGGCGTTGCCCGCCGGCTTCCATACGGTCACCACGCAGATCTGGTCGCTGTTCCAGTTCCCGCCGAAGGTCGAGCAGGCGGCGGCGTTTTCGATTCCACTGCTGCTCGCCACCGCGCTGCTGCTGCAGATCCAGAAGCGCCTGCTCGGCCGGCGCGGCTACGCGGCGGTCGGCGGCAAAGGCGGCCAGCGGCGCACCATCCCGCTGGGACCGTGGCGCTGGCCGGCGCTGGTGGCGTGCCTGGTCGTGATGTCGTGGGCGATCTTCCTGCCCTACGGCGTGCTGGCCAAGGGCGCGTTCGTGCGCGCCTGGGCGCAGCCGCTGACCCGCGACAACCTCACGCTCGGCAACTTCGCGTTCACGTTCTTCGAGTACGGCGCCACGCGCGCGGCCATCGTCAACACGCTGGAGCTGGCCGTGCTGACCGCGTGCATCGGCGCGGCGATGGTCGCGCTCTTGTCCTACGTCGCCAACCGGCGGCTCGTCATCGGCCACCAGCTCGTCGCGTTTCTGGCGCTCGCGCCGGTTGTCGTGCCCGGCGTGGTGCTGGCCGTCGGCCTCTTCATCGCCTACACGCGGCCGCCGTTCGTGCTCTACGGCACGCTGTGGATCCTCTTTCTCGCGTATCTGACGAAGGAAATGCCGGTGGGCTATGCGCAGGCCGACGCCACGTTCCGCGCGATTCCCGGCGACCTCGAGGACGCCGGGCGCGTGCTCGGCGCGGGACGCTTGCGCATTCTGAAGGAGATCACCGCCCCGCTCGCGAAGAGCGGCATCATCGCCGCGTGGTGTTTCATCTTCATCGGCGTCATCCGCGAGCTCTCAGCGTCGATCCTTTTGTTCACGCCGAACACCAGGGTGATGTCCGTCGTGATCTTCGACCTCAAGGAAGAGGGCCAGTTCGGCGCCATCAGCGTGCTGGGCCTCGTGATGCTCGCGCTCACCTTTGCCACCGTCGCGCTCGTGCAGGCCGCGCTCGGCCGCGACGTGCTCGGCGCGCGGCGCTGACGGAGTCCCCGTGCCCGGCGTGATTCTCAAAGCGCTTTCCAAGCGCTACGGCGAGGTCGGCGCGGTGGACAACCTCTCGCTCGAGATCAAGCCCGGCGAGCTGCTCGCGCTGCTCGGGCCCTCCGGCTGTGGCAAGACGACGACGCTTCGGCTCGTCGCCGGATTTCTCGCCCCGGATGCGGGAGAAATCTGGGTCGGCGACCGATGCCTGTCGTCGCGCGCGAGCGTCGTGCCGCCGGAGCGCCGCCGCATGGCGATGATCTTTCAGAGCTACGCGCTCTGGCCGCACATGACCGTCGCGCAGAACGTGGCCTACGGCCTGCGCTTCAAGCCGGCGTTGTCGCGCAGCGATCGCGACGCGCGCGTGCGTGAGATGCTGCGCGTCGTCCAGCTGGGCGGCTACGAGCACCGCTATCCGGGCGAGCTGTCCGGCGGCCAGCAGCAGCGGGTGGCGGTGGCGCGCGCGCTCGTCGTCGAGCCCGAAATCTTGTTGTTGGACGAACCGCTGTCCAACCTCGACGCCAACCTGCGCGAGGAGATGCGCTTCGAGATCCGCCGGCTGCACGAGGCGTTCGGCAACACGACGCTCTACGTCACGCACGATCAGGGCGAGGCGATGGTGATCTCCGACCGGATCGCCGTGCTGAAGGCGGGACGCGTCGCGCAGGCGGGCACGGCGGACGATCTCTATCACCGACCGCGGACGCGCTTCGTCGCCGAGTTCATCGGACGCACGAACGTGGTGGAGGGGGTAGCCGAGTCACGCGAGACGCTCGCGCACGGCGCAATTCGGCTGCGTGTGGCTCCGGCCGAGCTCGTCCCCGGCGCGCGTGTCGCCGTGTCGATCCGGCCGCACCAGGTGAGTCTCGACACCGCGGCCGCCGGCGGGATCAACGCGCTGCGCGGGACCGTTCGGCGGGCGGCGTTTTTGGGAGATACCGTCGACTACGAGATTGCGATCGCGGGGAGTGATCTGCTCTTACGCGCGGCGGCGGCGCCGATCCCGCGCTTCGAGGTCGGCGCCGCCGTCGGAGTCCGTATCGACCCGGCCGCGTGCGTCCCGCTGGCCGGGGACAACTAAGCTATCAGCGATAGCGCCACGGGTCGTGGCGCCAGTGCGGGTGCACCTTGCGATAGACGACGACCGGGCGAGGTGCCACGACGACCGGGCGGGGTGCCACGTACACGGGGGTCGGCGCCACGTAGACCGGACGCGGCGGCGCGTAATACACGGGCGCCGGGGCGACGTAAACCGGCGGCGGTGGCGGGGCGACCACAACGGGCGCGGGCGCCACGACGACGGGCCGCACGGCGCCGAAGATGCCGACTCCACCGAGGATCTGGTTGAACACCGCGAAAGCGCCAAGGCCGAGGGCGGCGTCGGTGGCGGAGCTCGCGAAGGCAATTCCGGGAAGCAGAACCACGCTCAGCAGGGCGACGGCCGCAAGACGTTTCATGGGTGGCCTCCTGTGATTCTGCAACTTTGACGACGCCATGCCTGGCGCTATTCTCCGAAGCCCACTCGAGAGTGGGCGACAGCGAAGGAGTTCGGTATCATCGCGAGCGCATGCCCTTCCGGTGCGACGTCGTCGGCAGTCTCTTGCGCCCCACCGCCCTCGTCGAGGCGCGTGCGGCGCTCGCGTCCGGACGGCTGACCGCCCCGGAGTTCAAGCGCATCGAGGACCATGCCGTCGACGAGGCCGTGCGGCTTCAGGAATCAGCCGGCCTGGACGTCGTGACCGACGGCGAGATGCGCCGCTACGCGTTCTTCGGCCACATGGTCGAGGCGCTGTCGGGGTTCGATAAGCACGGCGGGTGGGCGATTCCCTTCCGCGACGAGCAGGGCGAGCAGCTCGTCTTCAAGCGTCCCGTCGTCGTCGAGAAGCTCGCGTGGCGCCGCAGCATGTGCGGCGAGGAGTTCGCGTATCTGCGGGCGCGGACGACGCGCGCGGCGAAAGTCACGCTGATCAGCGCCCAGCAGGCCGCCGCGTATTACGATCCCGCGCAGTCGTCGGGCGCCTATCCGACGCGCGAGGCGTACCTCGCCGACGTCGTCGACTTCAATCGGCGCGAGGTCGAGGAGCTGGTGCGGCTGGGATGCACGTACATCCAGATCGACGCGCCCCAGTATGCCGCGCTGCTCGATCCCGAGTTGCGCGCCGGCTACGTCAAGCGCGGCGCGGACCCGGACCGGCTCATCGACGCGTGCATCGAGATGGACAATGCCGTCATCGGCACGCACCCCGGCGTGCTGTTTGGCTTGCACATCTGCCGCGGCAACAACCAGTCGAAGTTCTACGCGAGCGGAGGCTACGAGCCGATCAAGCGGGTGTTCGAGAAGAGCCGGTTCCAACGGTTTCTGCTGGAGTACGACGACGAGCGGTCGGGCGACTTCGAGCCGCTGCGCGCCGTGCCGCCGGACCGTGAGGTGGTGCTCGGCCTGGTGACCACGAAGAAGCCGCGCCTGGAATCGGTGGACGAGCTGCAGCGGCGCATCGACGCGGCGGCGAAGCACGTGCCGCTCGAGCAGCTGGCCCTGAGCCCGCAGTGCGGATTCGCCTCGACGATGGAAGGCAACCGCGTGACGCCGGACGACCAGCGCCGCAAGCTCGAGCGGGTGGCCGAGGTGGCGCGACTGGTGTGGGTCGGCTGAGCCGGGAGGCGACCATGAGACCTATGCGTGTCTCGCTCGTCGTTGTCACCCTGCTCGCGCTGACCGCGGTAGTGCCGTCGGCCTGGGCGTGGGATGACGCGATCGACGACTACATCAAGGCGGAGATGGAGCGGCGTCACATCCCCGGCCTGGCGCTGGCGGTCGCGCGCAACGGCAAGATCGTCAAGACGCGCGGCTATGGTGTGGCGACGCTCGAGCACGACGTTCCGGTGACGCCGGACACCGTCTTCGAGCTCGCATCGATCACGAAACAGTTCACCGCCGCCGCGATCATGCTGCTGGTCGAAGAAGGCAAGGTCCGGCTGGACGAACCGGTCACGACGTACCTGCCGGGCGCGCCGGACACATGGAAGTCGATGTCGGTCCGCCATCTGCTGACGCACACATCGGGGCTGCCGAGGCTCGGCAACGGCTTCAAGGCGCTGGCGCCCGGCGGTCCGCGCATGCGTTACACCACCAAAGATCTGTTCGATGCGGCCGTGAAGGACGAGCTGAGCTTCCCGGCCGGTGAGCGGTTTCAGTACAGCGATGTCGGCTATGTGCTGTTGGGCATCATCATCGAGAAGGCGAGCGGGCGCCGCTACCGCGAGGTCATGGACGAGCGCTTCTTCAAGCCGCTCGGGATGACGTCCACGTCGGTCATCGACGTGTCGCGGATTCAAAAGCACCGCGCCGCGAACTATACGCTCGCCGACGGCAAGCTCGTGAACTACTGGCGGGTCTGGGACGTCGAGATGCCGTCGCACTATGGCGTCATGTCCACGGTCAAGGATCTCGTGACCTGGGACGCCGCGCTCACCGCCGGGAAAGTGCTGAAGCCGCCGTCGCTCACGGAGATGTGGACGCCGGTGCGCCTCAACGGCGGCGCGACCTATCCGTACGGATTGGGCTGGGTCGTCGACCAGCGGCGCGGTCACCGGTGGATCTCGCACACCGGCATCACCGGCACGGAGCTCTCGCGCTTTCCGGACGACGGGCTCACGGTCGTGGTACTGACGAATCTCGGCGCGACAGTGTCACCGAGCAGCCGCGCGAATTCGTGGGGGCTGACCTATGGCGTCGCCGGACGCTACATCAAAGGTCTGCTCGTCGGGCGCGAAAAGCCGCGGCCGGACCCGGACACGACACGAACGACCGCGCTGCGCGAGACGCTCCAGGAGTACGCGCGCGGCGACGAGCCGCTGGCCGTGCTGCCATTCACGCGCGGCTACTTCACGCCGCTCGGTCGAACGCTGATGGCCGAGCGGCTGAAGACGATGAAAGAGTTCACGTTCATGACGTGCGACGACGTGAGCGCCAAGTCGATGGAGCGCCACGGCGCCCGCGTCGCCCGCGTCTGCCACTACCGTCTCGTCAATGCGGAAGAGACGCGCTACTACTCGTTCTGGCTGAGAGCCGACGACGTCGTCGTCGATTTCTGGTCGTCGACCGAATGACGCTGACCTCAACGGAGGATCTTCGATGAAGGTGCTCGCCGCAGTGCTGCTCGGGTTGCTCGGATGCTGGCCGTCGCTCGCGGCCGCCCAGGCCGTGAGGATCGGTGCGGTTGTGCCGCTGACGGGACGCTACGGTCCCGGCGGCGCACAGGTCCGTGCCGGCTACGACATCGCGGTCGAGCACATCAATGCGGCCGGCGGCGTCACCGTCGGCGGCAAGAAAGTCCCGCTCGAGCTGGTGCTGCTCGACGACGAGTCCGACGCGACGAAGACCGTGGCGCGGCTGGAAAGTCTGGGAGCGCAGGGCGTGGTCGCGTATCTCGGCGGTTTCGGCTCCGACCTGCACGCGGCCGCGGCGTCCGTGGCGGAGAAAAACAAGACGCCGTACCTCGGCATCGCGTTCGCGCTCAACAAAATCCACCAGCAGGGGTTCAAGTACCTGTTCTCGCCGTTCTGGAAGTCGCCGGACATCGGCAAGCACACGCAGGGCCTGCTCGCGCTGATCCCCGCCGCGGACCGCCCGAAGACGGTGGCGATCTTTCAGGAGAAGACCGACTGGGGCCAGGAGATGGCCGCGGCGTGGATGGAGGCCGGCAAGGCTGCGGGCTATCAGGTCGTCGTGCACGGCGAGTACGCGCCCGGCGCGAAAGACTTCTCGGATCTGGTCTTGAAGGCGAAAGCGGCCAACGCCGACGCCGTGTTCGGCATCCCGACGCCGCCCGACGGCATGACGATCGTCAAGCAGATGAAGGAGCTCGGCTACACGCCCAAGCTCACCGTGCTGATCCGCGCCTCCGACTCGCCGCCGTGGACGAAGAATCTCGGCAAGGATGGCGACTACACCGTGCTGGCTGCGGGCTGGCATCACGCGATGCGCGCGCCGGGAGTGAAGGAGCTCAACGACGCGCACGAGAAGAAATTCGGCCGGCCCGCCGATCCCATCGTCGGCCCCGCCTACGCGTGCGTGCAGATTCTCGCCAACGCGCTGTCCCGGGCGGGCGCCGCGGATCGCGAGAAGGTGCGCGACGCCATCGCGGCGACCGACATGACGACGGTGATCGGCCCGGTGAAGTTCCGGCCCGACGGCACCGGCATCGTGCAGGCGGCGTTTGCGCAGTGGCAGAACGGCAAGCAGGAGCTGATCTGGCCCAAGGAGTTCGCCACCGCGCCGCTCGCGTATCCCGCGCCGCCGTTCGCCAAGCGGTGATCGTCTCGCGACCGTAGCGGCCGCATGCCTCTGCTCGAGGTAGAGCGGCTGTCGAAGCGCTTCGGCGGCGTCCGCGCGGTGCACGACGTCAACTTCGTCCTCGACGAAGGCGAGCTGCTCGGGATCATGGGCCCGAACGGCTCGGGCAAGACCACGCTGTTCAATCTCATCGCGGGCGCGCTGCGTCCCGACGGCGGGCGCATCCGGTTCGCCGGCCGCGACATCGGCGGGCTGCCCGCCCATCGCGTGTGCGCCGCCGGTGTCGCGCGAACGTTTCAGTTGGTCCGGCCCTTCGCGGGCCTGAGCGCGCTCGACAACGTGCTGGTCGGGCGGCTCTACGGCCGCGGGCGGAGCACGACGGCGGAGGCGGTCGGCGAGGCGCGCCGGCTCCTGCGCGTGCTCGGGCTCGAGGCGCGCGCTCACGAGCCGGCGGCGCGGCTGACGCTGATCGATCGCAAGCGATTGGAGCTCGCGCGCGCGCTGGCGACCTCACCGCGGCTGCTCCTGCTGGACGAGTTCATGGCCGGGCTCAATCCGACGGAGACGGCGACCGCGATGGAGCTCGTCCGCGACCTCGTCGCCGCCGGCGTGACCGTGCTCATGGTCGAGCACATCGTGTGGGCCCTGATGGACCTCGCCCGCCGTATCGTCGTCCTCAGCGCCGGCGAGAAGATCGCCGACGGCCCGCCGGCCGACGTCGCCGCCGATCCGAACGTCGTGGACGTTTACCTGGGCGGCGACGTGGGACATCGCGCGCGTGCGTGACCTCGCCGACATGGTGCCTGGCGCGCGTGCTTGAGATCTCCGGACTCGATGCCGGCTACGGCGACGTTCACGCGCTGAGCGGCGTCACGCTCTCCGTCGCCGACGGCGAGATCGTCGCGCTGCTGGGCCCCAACGGCGCGGGCAAGAGCACCCTGCTCAACTGCGTCGCCGGGCTCGTGCGGCCGTGGGCCGGCGCCATCCGCTGGCAGGGCGAGGACCTCCAGGCACTCGACGCGCACCTCGTCGTCGAGCGCGGCGTCGCGCTCGTGCCCGAGGGCCGCCGGCTCTTCGGCGGCATGAGCGTGCAAGACAACCTCGAGCTTGGTGCCTTCGCCCCGCGCGCGTGGGGGGCGCGCCGCGCGGCGCTCGAGCGTGTCTACGCGCTGTTCCCGGTGCTCGCTGAGCGCCGGCGCACCGCGGTACAAGCGCTGTCGGGCGGCCAGCAGCAGATGGTCGCGGTGGGCCGCGCGCTCATGGCGAGCCCGCGCCTGCTGATGCTCGACGAGCCGTCGCTGGGGCTGGCGCCCCGGCTCGTCGCGGCGATCCTCGAGGCGCTCGTGGCGATCAACGCCGCGGGCGTGGCCGTGTTTCTCGTCGAGCAGAACGTGCCGGCGGCGTTGGGCCTCGCTCATCGCGGCTATCTCCTCGAAGGCGGGCGGATCGTGGGCGAGGGGGAGAGCCGCACGCTCATGGCGGACGCGCACGTGCGTCGCGCGTACCTCGGTCCGCTCGCCGTGCGCAGCGAGGGTGGAGATCCGCGATGACGGTGCTCGCCCAGCAGCTGGTGCTGGGTCTCCTGATCGGCGGCCTTTATGGCCTCGCCGCCGCTGGCCTCTCACTCGTGTTCGGTGTCATGCGCGTCCTCAACGTCGCCCACGGCGAGCTCATCATGCTGGGCGGCTATGGCGCCTTCTGGCTCGCCGCACTGTTCGGCGTGGACCCGTTCGCCTCGCTCGCGCTCGTCATTCCCGGAGCGCTCGTCCTCGGCGCCGTCCTCTATGCCGGACTCTTCGGCTTCGTCGTGCGCGCGCACGAGGAAGCGCGCGTGAAGAATTCGCTGCTAATCGGCTTCGGCCTGGCGCTGGCGCTGCACGCCCTGGCCGTGCGCTTGTGGACAGCGGACGAGCGCTCGATTCCGACCTCGTACAGCGGTGCCGTGCTTTCCGTCGGCAACCTGGCGATTCCGCTCGTCCGGCTGGCGACGCTGATCCTGGCGCTCGTGCTGATCGGGGCACTGCAGCTGCTGCTGTCGCGCTGGCGCTGGGGCAAGGCCATCCGCGCCACCGCGGAGGACTGGCAGGCCGCGCTGCTCACCGGCATCGACGTGCGCCGCGCGTATTTGCTCGCGTTCGCGCTGGGCACCGCGCTGGCCGGCGCGGCGGGCACGCTCGTGACGATCGCGTACTCCGTGAGCCCGTCGATCGGGCTCGAATGGACGCTCAAGGCACTGATCGTCGTCGTGCTGGCCGGTCTCGGCTCCATGATGGGCACCTTCGTCGGCGGCCTCGTCCTCGGCGTCGCGGAGGCGGCGAGCGCCGCGACATTCGGCGGACCGTACCGCGAGATCATCGGCCTGGTGATCTTCGTCGTCGTGCTCGCCGTGCGTCCGCGCGGGCTGTTCGGTCGATGAGCCCTGCTGGGCAGGAGCGTGGCTGGGCCCTCGCCATCCTCGCCGCGCTCGGCCTGTTGGCGCTCCTGCCGCTGGCGCGGCCGCGCGAGGACACCCTGAACTTCGTGTTCCTGGTGCTGCTTTCGATCACGCTGGCCGAGGCGTGGAACATCGTCGCCGGCTATGCGGGGCAGGTGAACCTCGGCCACGCCGCCTTCTTCGGCCTCGGTGCGCTCGTGACGCGCGCGCTCTGGATCAATGGCACCCCGGTGCTGCTCGCGATGGCCGCAGGCGCGGCCGTGGCCACGCTGTTCGCGCTCGTCATCGGCGTGGCCGCGTTCCGGCTGCGCGGCGCCTACTTCGCGATCGGCACGCTGGCGCTCGGCGAGATTCTGCGAACGACAGTGGGCAACGCGCTGCCCGAGATCTCGACGCTGCCGGCGGCGACCATCGCCGGCTACCGGCTCACACTGCGGTATTACCTGGCCCTCGCGCTCGCCGCCGTCTCGATCGTCGCGGTGGCCGCGCTGGCGACGTCGCGCCTGGGGCTGGGCATGCGCGCGATCCGCGAGGACGAGGAGGCGGCGGAGGCGTCCGGCGTTGGTGCGCTCGGGCTAAAGCTGACCGCGCTGGCGCTGTCGACGGCGCTGGCCGGCCTTGCCGGCGGACTGTTCGCCTACTACCACATCAGCTACTACCCGGCGCATCCGTTCGGCCCGCACTGGACGTTCGACGCGCTCCTGATGACGTTCATCGGCGGCGTGGGCACGCTCCAGGGCCCCGTGCTCGGCGCCGTGCTCTACGTGGTGCTCAAGGAGTACCTGGCGCTGCGCTGGGTCGACGTCCATCTGCTCATCTTCGGTGCCCTCTTCATCGGCATCGTGCTGCTGCTGCCGGGGGGTCTCGTGCAGGCCGTCGAGCGCGCGCGCGGGATGTTTGGTGGCCGCGCGTGAGGGCCGCTATGCTGAATGAATGGACGAGAGTGCGCTGGTCTTCGGTCTTTTATGGTTCGTCGCGTTCCTGTTTTCGACGACGGTCCACGAGGCCATGCACGCCTTCGTCGCTTACCGCGGCGGTGATCCGACGGCATACCGCGGCGGCCAGGTGTCGCTTTCGCCCCTGCCGCACATCCGTCGCGAGCCGATCGGCATGCTCGTCGTTCCGCTGCTGACGTCGTTCACCAGCGGCTGGGCGCTGGGCTGGGCGAGCACGCCGTACGATCCGACGTGGGCCGCGCGCCATCCGCGTCGCGCGGCGAGCATGGCGGCGGCCGGGCCCGCCGGCAATCTGCTCATCGCCGCTGTCGCCTACGGACTGTTGCGCCTGGGCCTCGTGAGCGGCGTGCTGCTCGCGCCCGATCGCGTGAGCATGCGGCACATCGTCGAGCCCGCGAACGGCAGTGCGCTCCTGGCCGGCGTCGGCGACTTGCTCAGCGTGCTGCTCGTCCTCAACGTGCTCCTGTTCGTGTTCAACATGCTGCCGGTGCCGCCGCTCGACGGCGGCTCGGCCATCAGCGGCGTGCTGCCCGCGCGGCTGGCGCTGGCTGTCCGCGCCACGCTGAGCCATCCCGCGCTCTCACTGTTTGGGCTGTTCGTCGCGTGGCAGGCGTTTCCAACGGTCGCGTGGCCGATCGTCAAGACCGTGATCTGGCTCGTCCATCCCGCCGAACGATACGGCTCCGACTAATACCGCCATCTCACGCTGGCTACGCCTTGGCCTGGCGCCGGGTTTAGGATGAGGGCCCAAGGAGGCGACTGTGACGACGATCGGCATCCTGCATCCCGGTGAGATGGGCAGCGCGGTGGGCGCAGCGGCGCGAAGTGGCGGCGCGCGCGTGGTGTGGGCGTCGAGCGGGCGTGGGGCGGCCACGCGCAAGCGCGCCGAGGCCGACGGGCTCGAAGACGTCGGGACGCTGGCGCGGCTCGCGCGCGAGAGCGAGATCATCCTGTCCGTCTGCCCGCCGGCCAATGCGCCGGACGTCGCGCGCGAGGTCACCGGGACGCGCTTCGGCGGCACGTTCGTCGACGGCAACGCCATCGCGCCGGCGACGACGCGCGCGGTCGGCGAGATCGTCACCGCGGGCGGCGCGCGCTTCGTCGACGGCGGCATCATCGGCCCGCCGCCGCGCAAGGCGGGCGAGGCGCGGCTCTATCTCTCGGGCGAGGGCGCCACCGCGGTCGCCGCCGTCTTCAAGGGCTCGCTGCTGGAGGCCCTCGTGCTCGCCGGCCCGATCGGCGCGGCGTCCGCGCTCAAGATGGCGTACGGCGGCTGGAACAAGGGACAGCAGGCGCTGCTGCTCGCCATCCGTGCGCTGGCCGCCCACGAGGGCGTGGACGAGGCGCTCATCGCCGAGTGGAAGCGCTCGATGCCCGACGTCCCGGCGCGCTCCGAGCGCGCGGTGTCGGCGAACATCAAGAAGGCGTGGCGCTTCGTCGGCGAGATGGAGGAGAATGCCGCGACCTTCGCGGCCGCCGGACTGCCCACGGGCTTTCACGAAGCCGCCGGCGAGATCTATCGGCGGCTCGCGGGCTGGAAGGACACGGCGACGCCGCCGTCGATGGCCGAAGTCGCCAAGACGCTGGCGCCATGAGTGACGTCGGCCTCAAGCGTCTGCAGCATCTCGTGCTGTGGGTGGGGGACGTCGAGCGCAGCGTGGGATTCTATCGCGACGTCCTCGGCTTCGAGGTCGCCCACCGCTATCCGAACGCGGCGTTTCTGCGCATCGCGGGCAGCGGAGACGACCACAATCTCGGCCTCTTCGAGCAGCCCGGCGTGCGTCCGCCCGACGAGCGCGTGGCGCGCATGTACCACGCGGCGTGGGAGGTCGGGACGCTCGCCGATCTGGCGCGGGCGCGCCGGACGCTGATCGAGGCGGGCGCGCTCGTGGGGCAGTCCGATCACGGCGTGAGCCTCTCGCTCTACGCCAAGGATCCCGACGGCCTCGAGTTCGAGCTGTTCTGGACGGTGCCCGACGGCAAGCCCGTCCGCACGCGCGCGCTCGATCTCGACGCGGAGCTCGCCCGCCGCGGCGTCAGCGTCTGACGCCGTTCCCGCCTAGCTCTTCTTCGCCGGCGTGTGCTTGCCGCTGAGTTGCGGCGTCGTGCCCTCCAGCCCCTTCTGCTGGCGATCCAGCCGCGTCTCGCGGTCCCACGTGCGCTTGAGCGGATCGCGGACGTTGAAGCGCAGCTTGCCGAGCCCCTGCGTCTCGAGCTCGATGGCGTCGCCGTCCTGGAACGCGCTGAGCCCGCGGTGGTTGGTGCCGGTGGCCAGCACGTCGCCTGGCTCCAGCGCGTGGATCGACGTCACCCACTCGATGCATCGCGGGATCTTGTGGGCCATGTCGTTGGTGTTGAAGTTCTGCTTCACGGAGCCGTTCACGGACAGCCGGATCGGCAGCTGGTGCGGATCGGCGATCTCGTCGGCGGTCACGAGGAACGGGCCGAGCGGCGCGAACGTGTCGCGCGACTTCATCTGGTAGAAGGTGTTGCCGGTCGGTAGGAGGCCGCGCGCCGAGCCGTCGATGAAGTTGGTGTAACCGAAGACGTAGCTCATCGCGTTGGCCGCGCTCACGTGCGACGCGCGCTTGCCGATGATCACCGCCACCTCGGCCTCGCCCTCGAAGATCGTCGCCGGCACGTCCGGCAGGACCATCGTGTCGCCGTCCCCGATGACCGCCGACGGCGACTTCATAAACGCGTTGATTGGCGCCGGCTCGCTGCGCGTGCCGTCCTCCATATAGTTGACGGCCATGCAGACGATGTTCGCGGGCTTCGGCAGCGGCGGCCGGATCTTGACGCGATCCAGCGGCGTGCCGCGCTCCTGCGCCGCCGTCGACTCCAGCCGCGGGCGCAGCTCTGCGAAGCGCTCGATCACGCCGCGGATGACGTCCTGGGGGCCGAGCTGCGGAATGTCGGCGACGACGCGCGAGACGTCGACGATGGCATCGCCGTTCACCACGCCCAGCTTGAAGTCGTCGAAGAACGCGAGCTTCATCGGAGGTCCTCCGTCAGAATTTGAGGAACGCGCGCAGGGCCTCGAGCACCGCTTCGGGGTTGTCCTCGTGCAAGGTGTGGACGGCCCGCGGAATCTCCACCAACGTGCCGCGCGGCAGCTCACGCACCATGCGCTCGGCCACGTCGCGGTCCAGCACGGTGCTCTCGGCCCCGCGCAGCAGCAAGAGCGGCGGCGTGATCTCGCGGACGATCGCCCACCAGTCGACGTCGCCCATCACCCGGCGCTCCTTGATCGACGGGTGCCACTTCCACACCAGCGCGCCGTCGGGCCGGGCGCGCAGGCTCGTCGACGCCACCCAACGGTAATAGTGGATGCCGGGATAGGGATTGCCGCGATAGAGATGCCGCGCCGCCTGCTCGATCGACTCCCACGTCTCGGGCTCGGGCGGGCCCGACGAGGGCGCCATCGCGCGCTTGCTGACCTCGGGGCCGATGTCGAGCACCACGAGCCGGTCGACCATCTCCGGGCGCTTGGCCGCGAAGTACATCGCGTTGCGCCCGCCCATCGAGAGCCCGACCAGCGTCAACGTCCGCACGCCGAGCTGCTCGATGACGCTCGACAGATCCTTGAAGGCGCCCGCCGCGTCATAGATCTCTGCGGGGTCGCTGTCGCCGTGGCCGCGCGCGTCGAGCGCCCGGACGTGGAAATGCGGCTGCAGCGCGATGGCCAGCGTGTCCCAGGCGTGCGCGTGGCCAGTGAAGCCGTGCAAGAGCAGCAGCGGCGGGCGGCCGTCGCCGCCCCAGTCGAGCAGATGCAGGCGCCGGCCGTCGACGACGAGATCGCGCTCGTGCGGACGCAGCAGATTCATCGGCCCGCGCCGCCTACATCAGCCCGTAGAAACGACCAGCGTTCTCGCAGGTGATCTTGCGCGTGACGTCTGCGGGCAGGTGGCCGAACTGCTCGGCGATGTACTTCGACGACTCCGGCCACACCCCGTCGGGATGCGGATAGTCGGAGCCCCACATCAGCGTCTCGACGCCCATGTCGTCGATGAGCTTGGTGCCGATACGGTCGTACTGGAAGGTCGCCTTGCACTGGCGCCGCCAGTAGTCGCTGGGCTTCATCGTCAGCCCGAGATCGCGAAAGCGATCCTCCCACTCGTAGTCCATGCGATCGAGCACGTAGGGGATCCATCCGATGCCGCTCTCGCCGAACGAGATGCGGATGTTCGGATAGCGCTCGAGGATCGCGCGACCGATCACGGCGGAGATGATGTTCACCAGATTCAGCTGGAAGCTCGAGACCGCGGTGAAAAACGCCGCGCGGCGGACGAGGCCCTTCTGCTGATCGATCACGCTCAGCGGCAGCGCCGGAAAGGTGTGGAAGTGGATCGGCAGATTCACGTCGTTCACGGCCTGCCAGAGCGGCTCCCAAACGGGATGCCACATGGGCTCCATGTCCCACGAGCACGACAGCTCCATGCCTCGCAGACCCATGCGCGCGACGCGGTAGATCTCCTTCGTCGCGGCGTCGATGTCGCCGTACGGCAGGCACGCCAGGCCGATGAAGCGGTTCGGGTCGTACTTGCAGAAGTCCACGAGCCAGTCGTTGTAGATGCGGAACATCTCGGTGGCGGCCTCGTGGTCGTTCAGGCGCGTGGCCGCGCCGAGGATGCCGAAGATCACTTCCGCCTGCACGCCGTCGCGGTCCATGTCTTTGGCGCGCAGCTCGGGCGTGGACGGTCGCAGCACGCCGCGCTTGCCGTCCTCGTAGAGGCCGGTGGCGGCCATGGCGTCGACGCGGTGATTCTGGCCGGGCACGAGCTTCTGCCCTGCGGGACCGACGCCGCACACGAGCCCGAACGAGCCGCCGTTTTTGCACGTCCAGTACGGGCCGTCGGGTCCGTCCGTGACGTACGGCATCCGATCCTTCATGACCGCCGAGGCGTTGGCGGTGAAGAGGTCGGGCGGCAGCATGGGGAGATCGATGTGACAGTCGGCCGAAATCCGCGTGTAGGTCGTCATGGCCTGTCTCCTCGGCGGGGATAGTACACCTGCCCGGCGGAAGTTGTAGACTCACGCGGTCATGGAGACGCGACGGCCGCTCGACGGCATCCGGGTGCTGGAGCTCGCGCAGGTCGTCGCCGGGCCGTTCTGCGGGACGCTCATGGCAGAGTTCGGCGCCGAGGTCATCAAGACGGAGCTGCCGGACAAGGGCGACGATCTCCGGCGACTCGGACCGAGCGAAGACGGCGTCTCCTACTGGTTCGCCGTCGACAATCGCAACAAGAAGCTTATGACGCTCGATCTGCGCACGCCGAAGGGCCAGGACCTCGTGCGCCGGCTCGCCACCAAGGTCGACGTCGTGCTCGAGAACTTCCGCCCGGGCGTGCTCGAGAAGTGGGGACTCGGCTGGGAGACGCTGCACGCGCTGAACCCGCGGCTCGTCATGGCGCGCATCACCGCGTTCGGCCAGACGGGACCCCTGCGGCACGGGCCTGGCTACGCGGCCATCGGGTCGGCGTTCGGCGGCACCTGGTACGTCAACGGCCACGCCGACCGCCCGCCCGCGCGTCCGACGCCGGTCTATCCCGACTACATGACGGGACTGTTCACAGCGTTCGGCGTCATGGCGGCGCTGCGCCACCGCGATGCCACCGGCGAAGGGCAGTGCATCGACGCGGCGCTCTACGAGTCGGCGTTCCGCGTCATGGAATACACGACGACGTTTTATGGCAGGCAGGGCGTCGTGCGTGAGCGCGGCGGCCTGCAGCACGCGGGCTGGCCGGGCGGCGCTTTCGAGACGCAGGATCATCGCTGGATCGTCTTCACCTCGCCCGCGCAGCATCTGTTCGAGCGCCTGTGCGTGATGCTGGGCGAGCCGGACCTGACCAAGGATCCGCGCTTCGCCAGCGCGGCGGAGCGCCCCAAGAACATCGGGCTGATCCTCGACATGGCGACGCGCTGGTTCGCCGCGCGGCCGTTCGACAAAGCCGTGGAGGAGCTGCGCACGCACGACATTCCACACTCGCCGATCATGAGCATGGCCGACATCTTCGCGGACCCGCACTTCCGCGCGCGCGAGATGATCGTCGACGTGCCGTCGGAGATCGGCCCGCTGGCGCAGCCGGGCGTGACGCCGAAGCTGTCGCTCACGCCGGGGCGCGTCACCCACGCCGGCGCGGCGCTCGGCCATCACACCGATGAAGTGCTGACGGAAGTCCTCGGGATGTCACCGGCGGAGATCGCCGCGCTGCGCGCGGACAGGGTGATCTGACCCGCGTCCTCGTCGCGACGTTCGTCACCCTCGGCCTCGCGTACGGTTTCTGGTATTCGTACTCGGTCTTTCTCGTCGCGTTCCTGCGCGAGTTCGGCTGGAGCCGCTCGGTCGTCGCAGGCGCGTTCTCGGTGCTGGTCGTCGTTCACGGGGTGTCGGGACCGCTGCTCGGCTGGCTCATCGAGCGCGCCGGGCCTCGCGCGGTCATCGCGACCGGCGGCCTCGTGCTCGCCGCCGGGCTGTTCCTCGGCGCGCACATCTCTGACGTTTGGCATCTATACGGAGCCATCGGGCTGCTCACCGGACTCGGCGTGAGCGCGGCCGGGTGGGTGCCGGCCGTGGTGTTGATCCGTGGCTGGTTTCCCGCACGCTTGGGCACGGCCATCGGCATCGCCTCCGCCGGCATCGGCGTCGGGATCTTCGCCCTCGTGCCGTTCACGCAACTGCTCATCGATGCGCTCGGCTGGCGCTGGGCGCTGCGCGTGCTCGGGGTCATCGTCGCGGCGTGGATCGTACCGGCGGCGCTGCTGCTCGTGCGCGACGCGCCGCCGGCTGTCGTCGGCGACCGGCGAGCCGGCGAAAGTCCCATCCGATCGTCGCGCGCGTACTGGACGGTGCGCACGGTGATCCGCACGTGGCGGTTCTGGCTCACCGCGGCGGTGTTCTTCGCGGGAAGTCTCGCGACGCAGATGCTGCTGGTCCATCAAGTGGCCTACCTGGTCGACCACGGCGTGCCCGGTCTCGTCGCCGCCACCGTCGTCGGCATCGTCGGCGTGGCCAGCGTCGCCGGCAAGGCGGGCTGGGGAACGCTGTCGGACCGCATCGGTCGCGAGCCCACGTACACGCTGGCGTTCGTCTGCGTGGCCGCGAGCGTCGGCGCGCTCGCGCTTGCCGGAGCGCAGCCGCGCACGCCGCTGCCGTACGTCTACGCGGTGCTCATCGGCGTCGGCTACGCGGCCACGGCGCCGCTCACGCCCGCCATCGCGAGCGATCTGTTCGGCGGCCCGCGCTTCGCGCGGATCTTCGGGATCTTGCACCTCGCCAACTCGATCGGCGGCGCGCTCGGCCCATGGGTGGCCGGGCGGATCTTCGACGCGACCGGCGGATATGCGGCAGCGCTGCCGATCGCGGCAGGCATGGCGCTGCTGGCTCCGGCGCTGCTGTGGGTCGTCGCGCCGCGGCGGCCCAACGCGCCACCGTGATCTGCCGCGCATTCCATCACCGCGAGGAGTTCCCGCGGCGTGCCGGGCGCAGCGCCCGACGGCGACGTCCCTCCC
>Ga0209382_10003100_pt1 | contig 23291 bp, 14 predicted proteins | sample SoiMetdeltSBSDD5_FD_187599 | JGI IMG/M metagenome (GOLD analysis project Ga0209382, IMG submission 187599) | Bulk soil microbial communities from a Populus tree surrounding site in Tennessee, USA - Soil MetaG P. deltoides SBSDD5 (SPAdes) (version 2) | ecosystem: Environmental > Terrestrial >...
AGGCGCACGTGGTCACGGACCGGCTCGAGCTCGATGTCGAGGGTCAGGGCGTAGCCCAACGCACCGTACGAGTTGGGGAACCCGAAGAACAGGTCCCGGTGCTCGCCCTGGGGTCGTGCCACCACCACGTCGCCGGTGCCGGTGAGCACCTCCATCTCGCCCACCGACTCGTGCGGCAGGCCGTTGCGGAACGACGCCGACTCGATGCCCAGGCCGGCCACCGCACCGCCCAGCGTGATGGTCTTCAACTGGGGCACGACGAGCGGCATCAGGCCGTGCGCCAGGGTGGCGTCGACCAGACGCTCGTAGGTGGTCATGCCCCCGATCCGGGCCCGGCGGGTGGCAGCGTCGATGCCGAGCACCTGGTCGAAGCCCGACATGTCGAGGCCGGCCGCCGGCCGCTTGGTCCGGGTGCGGAACAGGTTGGACGTCCGCTTGACCAGGCGGGCCCGCTCGCCGGCCGGCAACCGGCGCACCTGCTCGGCCAGCGCCGCCTTCCGGGCCCTCTCCGCCGCTCCGGCCGCTCCCGCCGCTCGCGCCACCTGCGGCGCGTGCCCCTCTTCCATCCCTTCCGAGGTTACGCCGGGGGCTGACCAGCCTGTAGGAAGCTTCGTACGGTCTCCGGTAGGAACCTTCCTACGTCGGAGACCAGCGCGGTCCGGTTGGGCGGTGCCGCCCCCACAGTTGCGGGGGGTGCATCGCAGGGGGGCTACCGGGAGACGCGGGTGAGGTCGAACACAGGGCGGCGGCCCACGGGAGCGTGCGGCTGACCTGGGTCACTCACCGCTGTGCACGGCGATGATCTTGCGTGGCTCCTCGGCGTAGGCGGTGGGGAGGTCATCCCACGGCACGCGGGCCGCCCACAGATCCGAGGGACGGACGAGGCCGCGGGCGACCGTGTCGATGGTCGCCGTCGCATGGGGGCGGCCGCTGCCGATGCCGAAGCGGATGTTGATGCCGCCGCCGTAGAGCGGAAGCGCAGGCAATCTGATGTCGCCGAAGTAGCCGCCGAGGCACTCGATCACGCCTTCGGGTTCGAGCATGCGGACAGCTCGACGCAACCAGTCCTCCCGAGCCCCCGCGTCGACGACCAATTCGAATGGGCCAAGGGCGCGGTCGGGTGGACCGGCAGCCGCCTGGGCGCCTAACCCGGCGGCGACCTCGCGCCGCTCAGCGTCGTCATCGACATACACGACCCGATCCGCCCCGAGGACCATCGCGAAGGCAACCTGATACAGACCGTGTTCCCCGCTACCAAGAACAGCCACGCTGCGGCGACCGGCGCCGACGTGCTCGCTCATGACGTCGTGCCCGAGCGCCAGGCTGTCGCCAGCCGCGGTGACCTCCACGGGATCGACACCTGCCGGCACGGTCGCGAGCATCGCGTCGGCGAAAGGCACGTTCACCAGGTCGTCGAAGAGCCCACCCCACGCGCCACCAGACGGGATGCCATACGCCGCTCCCGGTGCCGTCGACCGACAGTGGGCCGTCAGGCTGCGACGGCACCGGTCACACTCTCCACAGGCGATGTTGGGCGGCACGACGACAAGGTCACCGGGCTCGACGTTGCGGACGGCGTCACCCACCTCTACGACGCGGGCGACCGCCTCGTGTCCGATGGCGAACGGGGCCATGTACGGCGATCCGCCGGCAGTGAGGCCGTGGTCGAAGGCGCAACGGCTCGCGGCGACCGGCGCCACGATGGCCTCGAGGTCCCCCGCCAGCCGGGGCGCGGGCACCTCCCGCCACTCCACGTTCCCCGGCTCGACGAACCACAGCGACCGCATCGTCATGCGCTGTCCTCCCTCGGACGCCTTCCCCAGGGAGAAGTATACATACCGGTCGGTATACAGGCCAGGCGCTGGCGGCCTACGAGCTGGCGTGCCGGTCGTCCCGGTAGGCGTCCATGACGACCTGGGCCGCGCGCTCGGCGCGGGCAGCAACGGATGGATCGCGACGGCTCGCGCTCAGCGCGAAAGCACCCTCGACGATGAACGAGATGGCGTCGATCGTCGCTTCGTCGTCGATGCTCTCGGCGCGCACGAAGTCCGCCACCAGGGCACGACGGGCGTCAGTGTGAGATCGCACCGCAGGACGCACAGGGTGTTCGGGATCGTGCATCTCCAGGCCCGCGTTGAGGAACGCGCAGCCCTCGTAGCCGCTCTGGGAGAGGACGCGCCGGAGAACAGCGAACACGGCCGCCACCGGCCGCTCCCCCTTCGCGATCCGCCGCTCCACCGCCGACCGCAACGCCGTGATCGCCCCCGCGTCCTTGGCCGCCAGCGCCGCGCCGACCAGCTCGTCCTTAGAGCCGAAATGCTGGTACAGCGTCCGCTTGGTCACACCCGCACGCCGGGCAATGGCGTCGACACCGGTCGCCCCGATGCCGCCCTCGTAGGTGAGCTCAGCGGTCGCCTCCAGCAGCCGCTCCCGCGCTGACGCGGCCCCGGTATCAGCCACACGGCACTATACATACCGGTCAGTACACCAGCGCCGAGGCCGCTTCCATGAGGGTGCCCGAACGTGTAGCAGGAGGTCGCCCCAGATGGAAGGCCAAGGCAGAACCTAGGCTTCGACCATGATCGCCACTGTTCAGCTGGCCGACCTCGGGCCGGCTGGCACGTTGCGGGCGATCATGCGCCGGCCCAAGCCCAGCGAGACGCCAGGTCTGAAGGCGGCGGAAGTCGCAGTGTTCGCGCCGCTGGCGGTCTCCGGCCCGCCGCCGATCCGACGAGCCGGACTGATCGCGTTCTGGGACGACGATGACGGTTTCGACCGCTTCGTCGACAACGACCCCATCGGCCTACGGTTCTCGGGAGGCTTCCAGGCTCGCCTGCGACCGCTCCGCGCCCACGGGTCCTGGCCCGGACTTCCAGCGGATGTTCCCACCAGCCGGGCGGTCCAGCACGACGGTCCGGTGGTCGTCCTCACACTCGGCCGGCTCCGCATCTCCCAGACGGTCCGATTCCTGCGGACCAGCCGCCCAGCCGAGCGCGCCGCGGCGGCACACGACGGAATGATCTGGGGAAGCGCAGCCGCCCGTCCCCCTTTCGTCGCGACGTTGTCGATCTGGGAGGACGCCCAGGTGACCGCGGCCTTCGCCTACGGTCGGCAGCAGCCCGCTCACAGCGATGCCATCAGCGCACAGGAGCGCAAGGACTTCCACCTGCAGTCGGCCTTCATCCGTTTCGCCCCCACCCGACTGGAAGGCACGCTCCGCGGGTCGAACCCGCTCGTGGCATCGGACGTCGCCACCTGACCGGCGGTAGCGGACACGTCGTCACCGGTGGTTTCGGTGTCAGACGTGGTGGAGCCAGGAGGTGCCTGCAACCTCGTCCCATCCGGTGGGATCGGCAAGGACCGCGTCGACGTCGTAACGGGCAGGCAGACCTGACGCGGTCCACCCACCCTCGCCGATCACCGTGATCTCGCGGTTACCGGCGGACAGTCGACGGAAGGCACCCGACACGATGCCGAGTATGTGGGCATCGAGATTGTCGAGCTCGTCCTGAGAACCACTGTCACAGGCGTCGCACCCGCAGTCCGGGAACCACGCCACAGCGATGGCCGGATCGCCGACGCCAAGGGTGATACCGGCATCGTCGAGGGGCCCGAGCTGGCTGCACGCGAGAACGAGCGGGAGTGCACCGGTGGCATGCGGGGCGACGTGGTCGGTGCGGGAGATCACCGTTCGGGGGGGCACTCTCCATCGGACCGCGGCGCTTGGTTCCACCTTCGCGAGGCCGCCGTCGACGACAGCAACGAGCCACGCATCGGCGCGGGCGCCGAGGATTCGCCACCTGCTCGGGTTGGTCAGCCGCGAGTACTCCTCGTCGAGCGGCGACCGGTCGGGATGCGGGTCTGGCCACGACGCCAGCCCACGTCCAGTGACCTCGAACGCGGCGTCGACCTTGGCGAGCAGGTCGTGCTCGGTGACCATGACACCATCGTGGTCGTCCACAACAACCAACTCGCCACGAGTTAGCGCCTCCAACCGGCGTTCTGGGGCAGGGGTACACGGAGCTGTCCGACGAGTAGCCAGCGATGCTGGTGCCGTGACAGCGTTCGGTGATCTACCTCGCGAGCCTCTCAGCGACCACTATGGGCTCGATCGCGGCGGTAGACCGGCGGTACATCGAGGGCTTCCTGAACGCACGCCGCGGTGTGATCCACGGGGCTGTGCTCGAGGTTCAAGACGACACATACACGATGAGGTTCGGGGAGGATCGGGTAAGCCGGCGCATCGTGGTCGACATCGACGCCACCAACCCGAACGCGACGCTGGTCGCGGACCTTCAGCTGGCTGGCGCACTGCCGCCCGACTCCTACGCTATGGCGAAATGGCTCGTGCCGCGGTGGGTTTGCCGGAGTTCGACCTGGCGGTCGTGGGTGCGATAGCCAGAGCCCCTGTCAGGGGAGGGCGAGGGTCCAGGGGATGTCGAGGGTGGCGTGCTCGGCGGAGCGGTCGCCGGCTCGGGTGAGGATCTGGGAGCCGGGGACGGCGGTGGTGTTGTCGCGGCGGTAGGTGACGTGGAGGCGGTGCTGGCCCGCGCCGAGCGCGGCGCCGGGGCTGGCGGTGGCCGGTTCGAATAGGAACGCCTCGGTGCCGTCGGCCTTGCGGAGGATCCGCAGGTTGCCGACTGGGGCGTACGCCGTCGCCGGTAGGAACCGCCGGGCGTGGCCGAGCTTGCCGGTGGCGTCGCGGAGCCGCAGGTCCACGGGCCGGTGGCCGGGCAGCCGGCGGTGGCCGTGATCGCCGGGCACCGTGGCCACGAACCGGTCGACGAGACCGGGGACCGGGCTCGGCGCTGCGTCGCCGTCGCCGTCGGCACCCGAGTGGAGCAGAACGCGGGTGCCAGCCTCGAGCAGGCCCTCGGCGCCGAACCGGTGGTGGACCGACCACGCGGCGCCCGTGACTGTCACCGACCCGAACCGGGCGCCGGCGTTGGCCCAGCAGTACAGGCCGATGGTGCCCGCCGGGTGCGACGGGTCCTGCACGGAGAACACAGCCACGCCGTCGACCCAGCCGGCCAGCGAGTCGCGGACGGCGTCGATGGTGATGAGGTGGTCGCGGCCGACCTCGTAGGCCGAGGCATCCGACCACAGCTCGTCGACCATGCCGTCGACGCAGCGGACCAGTCGCCGGTAGGAGCGCCGGTGGTCCAGGGAGAAGCGGTACCAGTTGTCGGGATCGACGTAGCGGAACATCACGCCGATGGCATCGTCGTCGTCGGACCGGAGTCGCACCGTGACCCGGTAGTCGACCCACGAGTCGGCCCCGGGCACGATGCCCACCGGACCGAGGCCCGCTGGCTCGGTGCACACCGCCACCGTGCCGGGCTTGGCCAGATCGGCTGGGTCGGGGGGTACGACGTCGCCCCAGACCTCGCTCGTCTGGCGCAGCTCGCCGCCGGTGAAGGTCCAGGCCGCCGGCCCGCCCTGGTCGCCGGCGGTCTCGATCGTCCAGCGCCCGGCCAGCGCGAGCGCGAAGTCGTCGACGAGCAGCGCCCCGCGCATCTGGCCGCCGGGCGGGGCTTCGTGCACCGCCACTGCGGTGAACCGGTCGTCGTCGGCCCAGCTGTACAGCCCGACCATGCCGGTGACCAGGGTGCCGTCGTCAACCTCGAGCACCGGCACGCCGTCGATCCACAGCCGGAGCGAGCTGCCGACCACGCTGACGACGGCTTCGTAGAGGTGGCCGATCTCGCTCGCCACCGTGTCCTCCCACAAGGTGGTGGAACTGCCCGCCGCGCAGCGGACCAACTGGCGGGTGCCGTTCTGGGGGTCGAGCGTGAACCGGTAGAAGTTGTCGGTGTCCTGGTAGCGGACCAGCAGCCCGATGGCTTCGCCCGCCACCGGGCGCAGCCCCGCCGTGAGCACGACGTCGTCCCATGCGCCGTCGCCGGCCACGGCGCACTGGGTGCCGTCGTTGCCGTCGTCGACGGTCCAGTCGGCGGTGTCGCCGTCGAGCAGGCGCGCGGCCTCCGGGCCAGGCCCGGGATCGGGCACGCCGTAGGCCTCGATCGTCACGCCGGCCAGGCTGGTGCGCTCCCGCGCCAGCAGTGACACGACCTCGTCGTTGGGCGTCTCGCCACCTGGGGCCAGCCCGGTGAGCTTGACCGGACCGGGAGGGCCGCCGGCCGGCACGGAGCCGCCGGCGCGGGTCACCGCCAGCGTCGTCCGGGCCCAGTCGATCGGCTCGGGGCTGCGCACGAGCAGCCCGACTGGGGCGTCGTCGACGGTCACGCGGTGGACGTCGACCTGCGGCGGCCGCGTGCCGGAGGCGGCGCCGAGCATCGCCCCGGCCAGCGCGGTGAACGCCCGGGCCTCGGCATCACCCACCAGCGACCCGGGTGCCACCGTGGCCAGGCCGACCGAGGCGGCCAGCGGGGCGCCGAGCTGCGCCGGGCTGGCCGCCGGGGTGACCCACACGTCGTCCTGGAAGCTGTGCAGGTGGTGGTGCACGTCGACGAAGCGCGACGTGGTGAACGAGAACTTGTAGGCCAGCGGGGCGCCGAGGCGCAGGTCGTCGACCCGCACGTCGGAGATTCGGGCGCCGGGGTTGGACCGGCAGTACAGGCCGATGCGACCGCGGGCCAGGGGACCGGCCGGCGTGCCCGGAGCCTCGGACGTGTCGGGGACCTCGGGTGCGCCCGCCGCATCGGCGACGGCGAACACCGGGGCGCCGTCGACCGACACCCGCAGCGACGGCCCGACCAGCTCGATCGTGACCTCGTAGTCCTGGTCGAGGGCCATGAGCTCGTCGTCCTCGGCCAGCACGGTGGCCGTGCCGCGGGTGAGGCGGACCAGCCGCCGGCCCCCGCCGAACCGGTCCATCGAGAAGCGGTAGTGGTCGCCGGGCCCCTGGTAGCGGAACACCACGCCGATGGCGCCCCCGCCGCCCGCTGCCGCCGATCGTGCTAGGACCCGCATCCGGAGATCGGTCCACGCCGGCTCGCCGCCGACCACCAGCGTCCCCGGCGCGGTGACAGCGTCGCCGCCGCCGATCCGGGACGTCTGTCGGACCACCGACCCCGAGGCCGACGTCTGCACCGACCAGGCCGACGGTGCGTCGGTGGTGCCAACGTCGACGACGGTCCAGCCGGCCAACCCGCCCCGGAAGTCGTCGTGGAGCAGCATCGGCACCAGGCGCGCCTCGTGGAGCATGTCCGGCGCCAGCACCAGATCGGGATCGGCGGCCGTCAGCGTGCGCGGCCGGGGGATGCCGGCGTGATTGACGGTGACGCAGGCCGATCGGTCGATGACCGACAGGTAGCGCTGCTCGCTCTCGGTCAAGGCCAGCGTCTCGGTGATCCCCCAGCGGTTCGCCGCGATCAGCGCCCGGCCGGCCAGGTCGCGGACCGGCTGGTTGTTGGCGTCGAAGAGCTGGATGTTCAGGTCGCGCCCCGCCAGCCGGTACATGAGGTCGACGTAGTCCTCGTCGAACTCGACGCCCACGTCGTAGGCCCGGTAGATGGGCCGGGGCAGCAGCGGCTGCTCGCCCCGGGCGGGCACGGTGGCCGGCACCGTCTGGTGCACGTAGCGCCCCAGGTCGTCGAGCCCGGAGGCGAAGGGCTCGCCGGGCGGATGGTGCACCGGCGTCGACAGCTCGGCGAGGGCCGGGGGACCGGCGGTGCGGAACCACGCCAGCTCGGTCACCTCGTGGGTGTCGTGCACGCCGGCCAGGGGACCCTCGCCGACGGCCTCGACGGTTGTGACCGTGCGCAGGCGGTAGGCGGTGTCGGGGAGGAGCACCTCGCCGACGTCGCTCCACCGGGCCATGGCGTCGGACAGGTGGTGGGCCATCTCGGTGCGCCGCTGGGCCTCGTCGGCTGGCGGCGGATAGGTGACGCACACCTCGACCACGCAGATCGGGGTTGCCGCTGGCGAGCGGAGCTGCACCGCCCGGAGCCGCTCGACCTCGACCGCCACCGTGTCGCTCGCCAGCGGGTACGGCCCGGTCTCGTTTCCGTCGTCGTCGACGGCGGTGACGTCCACCGCCAGCGGGACGGTGCGCCCGCAGGTGATGCACAGCTCGACCAGCTGGGTCTCGTCCTGGGGTGCGTCGACCACTACCGAGACCGCGCCCGGACCGGGCACCCGCACGGTGACCCGGCCGCGGTCGCCGGGCGTCTTCTCGGACGCGATGACCTTGCCGTCGTCGTCGACCAGGCTGACCTGCACCGAGCCGGCCGACTGCCACAGCGTCAGGTCGATCTCGTCGGCCGGGCACGGCAGGGTGACCGTGGCCCGGTAGCCGATGTCGACGCCCCGGCCAGGACCGGGGGAGAGATCCTGGACCCGCGCCTCGGGGCGTTCGCGGCCGTCGCGCTCGAACGCCCGCATCTCGAACCCGTCGACCGTGAGCGGCAGCTTGACCCGGTCGCCGGTCAGATCGGCGGCCACGAGGCAATGGCGCTCGACGTGGCGCGACGGTCCGGCGAAGACCACGGTGATCCGGTCGGCGGTCTCGGTGCCGCTCAGGCGGATCTCGAGCGTGTCCTGGCCGCCGGCGGCTCGACCGGAGTCCCAGCACAGCGCCCGGTCGTGGCCGTGGACCGGCGGGGCCACCAACCCGACCGACGCCGTGCCCGGTCCGCCCACCACGATCGAGGGCCGGGCAGCGAACGGCATCGGCAGCACTACCCGGCCGCCGACCATGAGGTCGTCGACCGAGCAGCACACCGTGCGCGAGGTCACCGGCGGGATGCACGGGTACGACGCGTACCGCTCGGTGAACCACTCGTCCCACGCCCGGTTGCCGTGGCGGGTGTAGTCGAACGGCGACCGCGACCACAGCCACAGCTTCACCTGGGCCACGGGCGGATCGCTGCCGGGCGCCACGGCACCCGACGGCAGCTGGGGCACCGGCGCCCACGACCCGAACAGCTCGGTGACGCCGGCGGGGTTGGCCCCGGGCCCCTTGCGGGCCACGTCCACCCAGGCCGTCCCGGTCCAGCGGGCCAGGGTCATCTCCTTCAGCCCGTAGCGCACCCGCATCGGTCCCTGGTGGGCGGCGGGGTCGCCGATCCACTCCCACCCGACCGGGTCGGCGCCGGGCTGCACCGGCTGGGGGTTCACACCCACCAGGGCGTCGTCGTGCACGGCGCGGCCGAAGGTCAGGTGGGGACGGGCGTCGAGCGGCACCACCGGCGCTGCGGCCGGCGGCGGGGCGGTGAGGTCGGGTGCCGGCACCGGCAGAGCCAGGAACCCGGTCCCGTCGTCGACCGCCGGCCCCATCAGCGAGCCCCGCGGCAGCGGCCAGCTCGCGGTGGCCTTGAAGTGCTCGACCGCGATCTCCTTGAGGGCGACCGGCAGCGGTGGCTTGTCGGGGGTCGGGCCCCACTCCATCGTGAGGTCGACCGAGAAGTCGGGCAGCGGCCAGGGCAGGTCGATGCCGGCGCTGAGCTCGGCGACGACGTGGAAGGGGTCGAAGACGTCGGCCGAGATCTTGGCGTCGGCGTAGAGGCTCAGGCCGAAGCCGAGGGCCCGCAGGGCGACGTTGCCGTGCAGCCAGAGGTAGCCGGAGAAGTGGGCCGGCTTCCAGCTGAGCTGGGCCCCGCCCTCGATCCAGGCCTCGAGCACGACGCTGAGCGGTCCGAAGTCCCAGTGCTTGTCCCAGCCGACCCAGACGCCGGTCTGGAACGCCTGGGCGTCGATCATCAGGTAGGTGTTGGCCTCGAAGATCGACAGGATGTCGGCCTTGATCCGGCGGGACTTGGGCTCCTTGACCCCGGCGTAGATGTGCCACCGAGACGGGTCGTTGTAGTTGAAGTAGGCCTCGGCGCTGCCGGCGATCTTGATGAGCTCGCCGTCGTCGCCGTATTGGTAGCTGACCATCAGGCCGGCCAGCAGGTCGCCCGAGCGGAAGTCGAGCACCAGCAGCAGGCGGAAGAGCGGGTCGTCGGACAGCTTGGCCCGCTCTTTGGCCAGGTTGGCCTTGCCCTCGATGAGGATGACCGGGCCGGGGAACGACAGCACCATCAGGACCTTGGCGCTGAAGATGAAGCCGTTGTCGGAGACCGTGCCCAGGGTGATCCCGCCGCCCAGAGCGAACCCGTCCTTGACCGGGTCCCACTTGCTCTTGAGGGCGACGATCCCGATCGGGGGGCGCTTGTACCAGCCGGGCGAGCCGTCGTCGTTCTCGAACCAGGACTCGTCCTTGCGGCTGCTGGGGTGGAGCACGTTGGCGGGGGCGCCCTTGTTGGGCGCCATCTGGATCGCGAAGAGGCCGGCCATGCCGAACAGGCCCAGGCCGGTGTTGCCCAGGGGGATGCCGGCCGGCAGCTCGACGCCGATGAACAGGGCGAAGAACGTGTAGGAGCTGCCGTTGACGTCGGTGGAGGTGCCGATCACGATCTGGCCGTCGATCCGCAGGCCGACGCACACCAGGTCGAGCAGGAGCTCGCCGTCGAAGCGCTGCACGCGACCCTCGGGCGTGTCGAGCGTGTGGAAGCTGACCGCCCCCTTGAACTTCAGCACGTCGGGGATCTCGAGCTCGACGCCCACCCCGTCGCACGTGAGCTGGGGCGGACGCCCGTCCGCGTACCAGGTCACCCGTAGCCCGTCGACCGAGCCGCCGATGCTCAGGCCGTCGACCAGCTTGACCGAGCCCGAGAAGCCGACCCACTTGCCGCCGTCGTCGGTACTGCCCATGCCCAGCCGGGTGATGGCCACGTGGAACCCGTAGAAGTCGAGGCCGAACTGCGCGGGCAGGTCGAGCCAGCCGCCCTCCAGGCGCACGTGTCCCTGCGAGTCGATCGACAGCTCGTCGACGTGGAACCCGGGCCAGTCAAGCTCGCCGCCACCGATCTCCGGTGTGATCGTGCCCGAGATCGACACCGTGAACACCCCGTCGTGGAGGGCGAACCCGATGCCGTCGAGGCTGAGCGTGAGGATGTCGGGCTTGCGCAGCTCGACCAGCCCCGACGCCGCTTGCACCGCCACCGTGAAGTTGCCGTCGAGGTCGAAGCCGGCGGTGACGTCCAGCGGCGCATCGAAGAACGACAGCGTGAGCTCGCCCTCGAGCTCGGCCCGCACCAGGCAGTTCTGGCGCAGCTCCACGGTGAGGCCGGTGGGGACGAACGGGAATCCACCAAGTGCGCCCTCGCCCGGCGGGTTGGCGTTGTCGAGCGCGATGGTGCCGGTCACACCGCCGCTGCCGATGTGGAAGTTCTCGAACGACAGGCTGGTGATCGGCACCGCCTCGGTGACGGCCTCGGGCAGGTGCACGGTCAGGTTCTTGAACACGATGCCCCGCCACTCGGGCCCCAGACCGAGGGCGGTCGACTCGGGCAGCGCCCGGCTCTCGGACAGGTCGAGCGCGACCTCGCCCTCGATGACCAGGCCGGAGTCGGCGATCATGCACGGCTCGAGGACGAAGGCGTTGTCGCCGTCGAAGTCGACGTTGAAGTCCTGGTCGATGATGACGCCGGCGTTGATCTCCAGCTCGGCGAACTCACGGCCCGGGTCGTCGGCCCAGGGCCCGTCCGTGCCGTCCCGGGTCACCGGCTTGAGCACGTTCCGCGGGAACCGCAACCGCACGCCCGCCCCGATGCTGAACTCGACGTCGCCGGGCCGCATGGCCAGGCCGAAGCGCAGCGTCGTGGCATCGGCACCGCCGAAGACCAGGGCGAAGCCCTCGAGGCCGACCAGGTTCACCACCGCTTCGTCGGCCACGCTCAGGCCGATCCCGATCCGGCCCCCCGGCCCGGGATCGAAGATCTCGTCTTCGTACTCGGTCACCAGGACGCGGGCCAGGAGCTGGCCCAAGTCGCTGTCCGGGTCGATGCGGTCCAGCGGGAAGATGTCGGACTTGAAGGCCTTGATCAGCGGAAGCCCGGTCACGTCAGCCATCGGGCACCGCCTCAGCGCAGTGCCGGCGGACCGGCGTAGGGGTCGATGAGCGAGCGGAGGACCGTGGGATGGCCCTTGGGTGGCGCCGTCGTCCCGGTGCCGGGCGGGTAGACCGCAGCAGGGTCGACGCGGTACGGCGTGAGGTGGCCGAAGGACGCGGCCGTGTCGGTCTTGAAGGTCCCGTAGCCGGCCACCGGATCGTCGAAGACGGCCGCGGGGCGGCCGGTGTGCTCGGCCCAGAGCTGCTTGCGGTACTCCTTGGCCAGCTGGTTGTTGGCATCGACCACACCGACGTGGAGCTCGCCGTCGTGGCTCATGCTGCGCTGGCAGACGTTGACCGAGCCGATGAGCAGCAGCTCGTCGTCGACCACCATGAGCTTGGAGTGCACGTAGACGTCGGTGTTGCCGCTCTTCAGCGCGGCCACCACGATGTCTCCGGCGGCGCCCGCGACCTTGATCCCCAGCAGGTGGTTCACGCCGATGTCCCGCTGGAACTTCTGTCGGGTGTGGAGCGCGTCCTCGGCGTTGTTGGGCACGACCACCGCGAGGCGCACACCTCGCTTCATCGCTTCGCCGAGCTGGTAGACGATGTCGGTGTCGCGCGCCAGGCCCGAACGGGTGTGGCAGGGCGGCCAGTCGAAGGGCAGGAAGTACTGGTCCTCGATGTAGATGTAGCTGGTCGCCTTCTTGATCGCGTTGAGGTAGGACGCCCAGGCGGTGAACTCGCCCCGGGGCGACCACGAGTAGCCGAAGAACGTCGAGGTGATGCCGTACGTGCGCAGCACCTGGACCGAGTGGCTGCCCCCGGCGGCCGGCGCCGAGATCGGCGACGTTATGAGCGGCTGGGGCGGCAGCGGTGGCTCGAGCCCGAAGGTACGCGTGGAGTCGTTCCACCGCTCGCGGTAGGTCTTCTCGACGTCGGTCACGGCTGGTCCCTCCAGCGACACGCCGGTGTCGTGGGTGGGCTTGTCGCGGAACGACGGGTGACGATCGGGGTCGACCGGGAGATGAGCCGGGGTGTCCCATCGCGGCTTCGAGATGTCGAGCGATCCCAGGGTGGCGCTCACCGCGGTGGCCGACTGCTTGTAGACCGCGAACTTCTGGTGGTTGCTGCCGGCGGCCGGGAAGCGGTTGTCGAGGCACGACTTCCAGGCGCCGTGGAGCCGCAGCCAGTCGATCGACGGCAGGTTGTAGACGAGCAGGGGCGCGTTGCGACAGGCGAGCACGTAGGTCGAGACGGTCCCGGTGCCGTCGGCGGCTTCCACATCGTCGAGCGCGTCGCTGGTCGAGACCGTCTCGCCCTCGGTCTTGACCGCCTCGAACCGCCAGCAGGTGTTGAAGAACTCGGCCGCCGGTGCGGTCATCAGGGCGAGGAGCCGGTCGTGCCAGACCTTCATGTACGCCTGGCCGTCGACCAGCGGCGTGACCGTGTTGCCGTCGGTGGAGACGCTGAGCCGGTACTGGCCGGCGTCGTCGGTGTGGCGGCGGCACGGCACGCCGTCGGGTGCGCTGCCGTCCATGGGGATGAACCACTTGTCCTTCAGCTGTTGGAGCGTGGGCATCGGGGTTCCCTCAGGACGGCGACAGGAGCGTCGCGGGGTGGAAGACCTGGTTGGCGTTGCCGGCGCCGCTGACGGCCTTGAGCCGGTACTCGCGGGACTCGAAGGTGCGGGTGGTGTGGTGCAGGTAGCCGGTGGTGCCCGGGGCCAGCCACGGCGACGCGGTGGCGAAGCCCTCGTCGGATGCCCCCATCGACTGGACGAGCAGCCGGACGCCGTCGCCGGCGTCGCCCCAGGCCAGCGCCACGGCGGGGAGCCATTCGGCGTCGGGTGGCACCGCCGCGCTCCACGGGTGGACCGCGCCCGCGGGGTCGACCTGCACCCACTCGACGGTGGTCAGCTCGGGCGGATCGGGCGGGGTCTCGTCGTAGGCGCGCCCGCGCATGGCCGGCGACGGCGCCGACACGTTCCCGCCGCCGCCCCGGGGGTCGGGGTCGACGCGGTCGACGGCCACCACCCGGTACCAGATGTCCCGCAGACCGGGGACCGGCGCGTCGGTCCACACGACCGACTTCGGCCGGTCGGCCGGGTCGCCGGCGGCCACCGCCACCGTGTGGACGAGGTCCATGCTGCGGATGTCCCCGGCGGCGTCGCGGTCGAACGTGCGGTAGACCCGATACTCGGCCAGGTCGGGCTCGCGGTTCGACGACCACTCGATCGTGACCTCGCAATCCCCGGCGGCGAGCCGGGCGATGCGGGGCGCCACCGGCGGGGTCACGTCGGGCAACACCACCGGCGGACCCGCCAGGCCCAGCGGCCCGACGTTCTGCACCTCGTCCACCCGGGCGCTGCGGTAGAGGTAGCGGTTCGAAGCCCGCCCGTCGAGCGTGTCGACGAAGGCCCGTTCGCTGGTGGCCAGCGATCCCGCGGGCACGTCGGGCCCGACCCGCCGCCAGCGCAGGCCGCCAGGGGCGCCGGCCTCGGCTTCGTCGGGTTCGAGCGGCTGCGGGTGGAGCTGGACGAAGACGCGCTCGCAGCCGGGCAGGCCGGCCAGCACCCGGAGCGCGTCGTTCGACAGCCCGGCGTAGGCGGCCCGCACCGCGGCCTTGTCGGTGGGGTCGAGGGTGTTGAGACCGTTGAGCTCGGCCGCCACCTGCTGGCGCTTGGCCTGGTCCCACCGCGGCTCGGTGGTGGCGGACGGGAAGTGCTGGGCGTCGGCCGCGCTCAACGCCGGGCGCGGCCGGCGGGCCAGGTCCTCGTGGAACACGGCGTTGTCGAGCGCCCGGAACACGAGGGTCCGCAGGCGGGGCGCCGGCAGCCAGCGGTAGGTGTAGTAGGAGCGGCCGTGGTAGTCGGCCGGTGTGGCCCAGGCCTTCGGCGTGTCCGCCGGGGCCGGGGGAGCGGCGGGGATCTCCCGGCGCACCCGCAGCACGGTCGCGGGGCCGCCGACGCTGCTCTCGTTGCCGTAGCGCGCCGGGTCGCCCTGGTGGTCCGGCGTGTGGGTCCGGCTGTCGGCGGCGGTCACGCCCACGGCTCCGAACGCCACCGGGTCGTCGAGGGGCGTGACCAGCGGCAGCCCGGCCCGCAGGGCGCTGCCGGCGACCGGGAGGAGCACCTCGTAGAAGCGGTCGCCGTTGGCCTCGACCCGCACGTGCTCGCCGTAGTCGACGACGAGCAGGCGGTCATGCCAGGCGCTGGCCGCGGCGAAGTCCTCGTACAGCGGGTGGCCGGGCGGTATCGACACGGCGCAGCGGGTCGTGCTGCGGCTGGTGGGCCGGACGTCCTTGGCGGGGCCCAGGTTGCGGACCCGCAGGCGCAGGGGCGACCCGGCCGGGCTGGCGACGATGGCGAATGAGTCGGCGCCGATGCGGGCGGTCAGCCCGGTGAAGCTGTCGGCCGGTTGGGTGTTGGGGATGTCGGTGACGACCTCGGTTTCGGTGGGACCGACGGATGTCACCGAGGTCACCCGGCCGCGCAGGGTGTTGAGCGGGGCGGGGTTGTAGTAGAGGCGGAACTCGCGGGTGTCCGGGGCTTGGCTCTGCTGGTCGACTGTCCAGTGCCAGTGGGCCCGCAGGCCGATGGTGGACGCGCGCTCCGTGGCGGTGAGGCTGTTGCGCCACGCGACCCAGGTCGCGTCCTGGACGACGGTCGGATCGGCCGGATCGAGGGTGACTGCCTCGAGGCCGGGCGGCGCTGGCGGCGGGATCTTGTCGAGCAGCCTGACCCGGGTGGCGTGCAGGAGCCGGTCGGCCGGCGGGCCCGCGTAGTACCAGGGCTTCGGGGACGGGACCGGGGCCCATTGCCACCAGGCGGCGGAGCTACCCATCGACGAGTGCCGCCCGAACAGGTCGACGGCGCTGACCCGGTACGCGTACCAGCCGTCGGGCCCGGCCCTGTCGATGTACTGGAGCCTGAACGGCGGCCACTCGGCCGGATGCTGCGGCACCTGGGGCGGCGACACGACCGAGCGGCTGACCGGCAGGGGAGCGGTCTTGGTCAGGGGAGCGAAGTCGCTGTCGCTCGGGTCGGGCGGCGTGGCCACGTCGCCGAGGTCGGCTCGCCAGACGTGGTGGAGCACCGGCGCGCCTGCCTCGAGGCCACCGCCGGATTGCTGGCGGCGGTCCCAGGTCAGGCCGGCGTTGTTGGTGGCGTCGATCGGGGGCCCGCCGCCGTCGGGGGTCACGGTGGCCCCCGGCAGGGCGTAGGCCCTGGCCCCTGTGGGCGCGTCCACCGGGGTGGCGGGACCGGCGACGAGTCCGAAGCAGGCGTAGCCGTCGACGATGGTGAAGTCGCCCACCGAGGCCAGCCACTTCAGCGCGGTCTCGGCCTCGCCACCCAGGCTGTCGTCGTGATCGGCGAGCAGGAGGTAGTCGTAGGCGACGCCGGGGACCGCGGTGCCATCCCACCAGTAGAGCCCCAGCATCTGGGCCATCGGCGGCTGGAGGCTGCCCAGCAGCACCAGGTCGAGCGGGTGCTGGTTGGGTTGGGAGATCGTCGCACCGGCGCCGGCGGGCGGGGTCGGCGAGCCCGCCTGGGCGGCCGACCGCTCGTGCATCGGCCGCCCGGTGGGCGGCGGGCCGTCCTCGACCAGGCGCTCGAGCTGCTCGTGGAGGGCCGCGAACGGCTTGCCGCCCCACGGACCGGCCGGGCCGTAGACGACCCGGCCGAGGGCCAGGTCCTCGGCCTCGCGGGGGCCGGGCGGGGCGCCGGGACACGGGTAGTCGCCCTGGGCCACTGGCAGCGCCATCGGGTAGGTGAACCCGTCGAGCTTCTCCCAGCCGTCGGCCAGCCCCTGGCGGACGCCGACCACGCACAGGTCGACCAGGGCGGCGGCGCCACTGCCGACGTCCACGCGGTCGATGACGTCGGCGGCGAGGATGATCGTCTTCTGGCTCCCCGGCGCGCCGGTCACCGTGGTCGCGGCCATGGTGACGCCCTGCCAGCTGACGGTCACCGGGATCGCTTGGGTGAGGCCGCCATCGCCCTCGTCGGAGTTGTCGGTGCACTGCCAGCACACCCGGAGCACGGCCGTCTCGTCGCTCGGGGCGTCGACGTCGACGCTGGTGATGCCCGACCCGGACAGGACGATGGTCTCCGGGCCCGTTGTCGTCATCACCGCGGTGGCGACCTCATTGCCATCAGCGTTGCGGGCCGTCACCCGGGGCGCCTTGGCGCTGTGCGCCAGCTCGACCTCGACCCGGCTGACCGGGCACGGGAGCCTGACGTGGCCACGGAAGGACGGGCTCCAACCGATGTGGCCGCCGAGGTCGACGACGCGCTCGACCCCGACGGCCTTGCCCCGGCTGTCGAACGCCGTGAGTCCGGCGCGCTCCCGCTCCAGCGGGCTGGGCTGCTCGCCGGGCTTGTCCTCCTGGAAGTCGGCGCAGGTCATGGCCCCGGCATCGCCGCCCGGCCGCTCGCGGAACCCGATCGTCGCCTGCACCCGGCGCACCGGCGCGGTCGGCGGCGTGTCGAGCCGCACGTACGAGCGGTTCCGCAGGTCGACCTCGACCCGGCCGGTCGGCGCGAAGTCGTCGGTCAGCACCAGAGCCGTGTCGCTGGTGAGCGTGCCGGACCCGACGGGGATCGTGGCGACGCCGGTCGGCCCCGGAGCGAACCGGCTCAGGCGCTCGCTGATGCAGACCTGCTCGGACTTCTCGCCGGCGACGCGCCGGAACAGGTGATACCCGTACCAGGGGAAGCCTCGGTTGGGCTCGAACGCCCAGCGCAGGTGGATCCCGTCGGGGAGGACCTCCTGCAGGGGGGTCCCGGCCGCGTCGCCCTCGATCCCCAACCCCACCATGCACAGATCTCGGGTCTGCAGTCCCATCCGCCTCGCCGCCCCTTCACGCCGCACGCCTCGTCCGAGGGTAAGCACGGTCGGTCGTCGGGCGGATCGGTACCCGCCTACCTATTCCTGCCTATCTCGGCGGCATCAGAGGGGGACGAGCCCACCAAGGGTGATCTGGAGCGGGTCGTGGCGGCCCCAGAGGGGGGCGAGATGGGTAGAGGGTCGCGGGGTACTGGGGGATGGCTGTTTGCCGGCGCCCGTGTCACCGGGTGGTTGAGCGGGTGGGCGGTGGCGGGGCTTGTTGCTGGAAGCGGTGGCCGTGGGTCCGGGCCCAGTGGTCGAAGGGGGTGGCGGGGCGGTTGGTGATCCGGTTGACGGTGTCGACTACGGGTGAGTCGTCGAACTCACCGTCGCTGAAGAAGCGGAAGAGGGCGTCGACGATGGCGGGCGGGGTGTCGGAGGCCATCGCGGCGCGGGCGTCGTCGTCGGTCAGCGGCTCGTAGGTCAGCGGCCGGCCGAGCGCCTGGGCCAGCGTGGTGACCTGGTCCCCGGGGGTCAGGGCCTCGGGCCCGCTGAGGGTGAGCGCTTGGACGTCGTAGCTGCGGTCGACGAGGGCTGCGGCAGCGACGGCGGCGATGTCGGCCGGGTCGATGGAGGCGATGGCGGCGTCGGGCCACGGTGCCCGGACCAGGTCGCCGGCCCGGAGCTGGGGGAGCCAGCGCAGGGTGTTGGAGTGGAACCCGCTGGGGCGCAGGATCGTCCAGGCGAGGCCCGAGGACCGGACGGCAGCCTCGGCGTCGAGCCACATGCGGGTGACGGCGTTGTCGGGATTCCCGCCGATGACGCAGCGCGACGTCAGCAACGCCACGTGCCCCACGCCGGCGCTGCGCATGCTGGTCAGCAGGTCGGGGAGCGTGGCGAAGTTGCCGAGGAGGAACACGCCATCGACGCCATCGAGGCCTGCCTCCACCGTGGCCGGGTGGTCGAGGTCACCGGGCACCACCTCGACGGTGGCCGGCAGGGTCGTCCGGGCCATCGCGGGGTCGCGGGCCAGGGCACGGACCGGGTGGTCGCGGCGCCCGAGGGCGGCGACGACTTCGACGCCGACGTTGCCGGTGGCACCGGTCACGAGGATCATCGTTGGGCCTCCATGGTGTTGACCAGGGTCTCCCCGCCGGTGATCTCGAGCACGTCGCCGGTCACCTGGGGGTTGGACATGAGGAACAGAGCCGCACTCGCCACATCGTCGGGGGTGCCCATGCGGCCGGTGGGCATGGCTGCGGCAACTCGAGCTCGTAGGTCGTCGTGGGCTGCGGTGTCGAGGTGGGACCACATCTCCGAGTCGGTGTAGCCAGGGCGGAGAGCGTTCACGCGCACGGGCCCGAGCTCGATGGCGAGCGCACGGGTGAGGGCTTCCAGGGCGGCGAAGGCGGCCGTGATCATCGAGCCGTGACGTGGCGGCCGCTCGACCGCTGCGCCGGTCACGAACGTGATCGAGCCGCCCGGCGGGAGCAGCGGGGCGGCATAGCGGGCGCACGCCCAGCTGGTGAAGAACTTGCCGTCCATGAACGAGCGGGCGGCGGTCACGTCCTGCGCGAGGAACGGTCCCGGTGTCCCGGCGGTGGCGGTGACCAGCAGGTGGTCGAAGGGTCCGATCTGGGCGAACAGCGCCTGTACCGAGGCTTCGTCGGTGACATCGACCACCTGTTGGTCGACCCGGCCGGTGAGCCCGGGGTCGATGCGCGGACGCTCCGTTAGTGGCCGCCGCCCCGCCGCAATCACCTCGGCGCCGAGCGCCGCGGCGGCCCGGACCGTGGCCAGGCCCATGCCACTGGTTCCGCCGACGACCACGATCCGCCGCCGGGAGAGGCTCATCGCCCCACCTCCAGGACGGCCTTGCCCGGCACCCGGCGCCCGAGCAGAGCGTCGACCGCGCTGTCCACCTCGCCCCACGGGCCATGCCAGCCGACCTGGGGGTCGATCCGGCCGGCCGCCAGCAGCCGGACCAGGGTGTCGAGGTCGGGGCCGAAGCGGTCGCCCACGTTGAAGGCCACAACGTGCGCGCCGGCGTGGTGGATGCGGGCCTGCTCCAGGTCGAGGGTTGTGGGCAGCCCCGAGGCCATCCCCACGCTCAGGACGGTGCCACCCTCCTCGAGGAGCCCCACCACGTCGGCCAGGAGGGGCCCGCCGACGTTGTCGATGGCTGCGGCCACCGGCTCGGTCACGCCGCCGAGGCCGACCACCACCTCGGCGGCACCCAAGGCGGCCAGGCCGTCGCCCCGCCCGGGACTCCCGACCGCGGCCACCACGTGGGCGCCACCAAGGGCCGCCAGTTGGACGGCGAAGCGGCCCACCCCGCCCGACGCCCCGGTCACGAGGATGCGCCGGCCCAGCAACGGGCCGAGGCCGCGCAGCGCCCGGAGTGCGGTGACGCCGGCCACCGGGAGGGTGGCGGCCGCGGCCGGATCGACGCCCGGAGGGAGCGGGGCGACCTGGTCGGTGTCGACGGCCCGCTGCTCGGCCCAGCCGCCCGACCAGCCGAACGTCACCACAGGCGTGCCCGCCGGCGGCCCCGACCCGTCCCCGGCGGGGGCGACGACGACCCCGGCGGCGTCCCACCCGGGCACCTCGCCGGCGGCGCGCTGGGTGGCGACGTAGGTCACCTCCCCGAAGTTCAGCGACGTGGCCGCCACCCGGACCAGAGCCTGCCCTCGAGTGGGCACCGGGTCGGGGACGTCGTCGAGGCGCAGCCCGTGCCGGGCTCGGGGGTCATGGACGATGGCTCGCATGCGTCGACTGTCCGCCCACGGGGCGGGTCCGTCCAAGACCTGTTGGTAGAACCTTTGGTTATGGATGTGCACGTCCGCGACCTCCGCTACTTCGCCGCGGTCGCCACGCACGGCAACTTCACCCGAGCGGCCGAGGCCCTGTTCGTCAGCCAGCCGGCGCTCTCCAAGCAGATCCGGTCGCTGGAACGGCAGCTCCGGATCACCCTCTTTGACCGGCACCACCGCGACCTCCGCCTCACCCGCGCGGGACGCGAGCTGCTGCCCCGGGCCCAGCGGATGGTGGAGAGCTGGGAGGACGCCCGCCGGGCGTTGACCCAGGTCGCCGAGTGCACGCTCGTGGTGGGCATGCACACCAGCCCCGGCCGGGGCCTGCTGCCCGACGTCCGCGCCCGGCTGCGGCAGGGCTGCGGCGAGTCCGATTTCGAGATGCGCCAGATGCCCTGGAGCGATCCCACCGCCGGACTGGCCGACCGGACCACCGACGCCGCCTTCGTCTGGCTCCCCCTACCCCAGCCGCCCTACCGGTGGGTCACGATCGCCCGCGAGCCCCGGCTGGTGGCGGTGTCGCGGCAGCACCGGTTGGCGTCGCGGCGGACCGTCACCATGGCGGAGCTGCTCGACGAGCCGTTCCTCGCCCTGCCCGAGGACGCCGGCCCGGCCCGCGACCACTGGCTCGCCCTCGACGAGCGAAGAGGCCATCCCGTACGGATCGCCGGCACGATCAACGACACGGAGGAGACCTATGAGGCTGTCGCCGCTGGTGTGGGGGTCTGCCTGCTGGCGGCGGGCAACGCACCCATCCTCGCCCGCGGCGACGTCGTCATGCCTGTGGTCAGCGACATCGGCCCCTCCGAGCTCGTCCTCGCCTGGCACGAACGCCACCAGCCCCCACTCCTCGACGCCTTCGTGACCACCTGCCAGGACGTCCTCGCCGCGTCCAACGAGATCAAGAGTGGCGCCGGCTTCGCCGGCGTCACCGCCCGGCCTTGAGAGGCGGCCTACCGGCCGTCCTCGGCCGGGCGCGTCGGTTCGACCGTGAGCGGCTCAACGGTGAGCGTAGGAGCGTCCGATGGCTCGAGGTCGATCACGAACCGGAATAGTCGGCGAGTGTCCCGGTTGACGTCAATGAGCTCAATCGTGCCGGTGACGGTTGAGTCGGTCGGTGTCCGGGTCATCCACAGCCGGGCTGCGGCAGCCCTTGCGCCGGGCTGGATGAAGCGAACCGTGGCTCGATCATTGGCAACGACCGCCAAGTCGACGCGCTCAGCGCCGTCCTTGCTAAGCCAGCATCGGCTCTCACCCGCCTCCGAGTGCTGCCAGCAGAGGGGAAAGGTTCCGTAGTCGTCGCCGCCGTCACCAGTTGTTCCGACGACACTGTGGGGCGGGGCCTTGACATCGAAGTCACTGCCAGGTCCGTCGTTGTGGACGTCGAAGCTGAGCATGAAGTAGGTCCCGGCTGGATCCGCGACAGCCGGCAGCGCGTCTACGCGAAGGCTCACCAGCTCCCCCTGCATTGCCTCGCGCTGCAGTTGGATGCCAGCCCATGCCGCGAGACCGGCGATGACGAGAGCGCCACCCGCGGCCAGAGGCCAGTAACCGAGCGCCGCCGCTACAGCTGGCAGGCCGAGACCACCGAGCAGAGTCAGTGCCGCGTTCGCCGAGCGTCCAACCGTAGGGATCGGACGGAGCGCACGTTTCGCAAAGCGAGACGCGGCCCGTCTGTAAGAAAGGGTTGTCACGGGGGCGGCACCCACTCCAAGAGCCGGCAACCGTCGCACGTTGCGACGCAGCCATGCTACGAACGTGCCAGAAGCGGGCGAGCAATGAGGCGCCGAGGCGGCCATAGTCGGTCGTTCCGACAGCCCCATTGGCTGACCAGGTGCGGTGGCCGGTCACGGGGAGATGGGGCGCCGTCGACTTGCAGCGGACGGTCCCGGTCGGTCGACCCCCGTTAGGGCGTGTCCTGTAAGTCGCGGAGCCAGATGGCGATGGTGGCGATGACGACCTCGGCTCGGTAGTAGGCGACGCGTTTAGCGAAACGGGTGGCGAGACCGCGGAACTGCTTGAGGCGCCCGAAGCAGCATTCGACGAGGTTGCGGCGACGGTAGATGTCGGGGGCGAAGGCCGGTGGCCGGCCACCCGCTGGGCCTTTGGTCTTTGCGGTGGGTGATCTGGTCGCGTCGTTCGGGGCAGGTGGACGCGATGCCACGCGCCCGCAGGGCGTGGCGGGTGGAGGGGTGGGAGTAGGCCTTGTCCGCGATCGGTCGTCGGGGTCGGCTCCGTGGGCGGCCCGACCCAACAGGCCGCACGCTCACCTGATCGAGCAGTGGTAGGAGCTGGGGGTTGTCACCGGCTTGGCCGCGAGTGACGAGGATCGACATGGGCCGCCCTCGCCCGTCGACCGCGAGATGGATCTTGCTGGATCGTCGACGATCGGGTGGCGCTCCCAGCGGGGGACCTGGCGCAGGCGTTGGCCACCGTGGACCCGGGAATGTTGCTCGACCCGGAGATGATCGGGCCCCTAGCCCAAGTGCTGGCCAACGGGCCGCCGCTGGTCGACCTGGTCCGCGACGCGACCCGCCTCCTGGCGGAGGGCGAACCGGTGTACTCCGCCTCACGCAAGCTGGGCGTCAGCGAGCGTCAGATCCGCAACCTCTTCGACCGGCTGGTGGGCGTGGCACCCAAGCAGTTCGCACGCCTGCACCGGGTGCGCCTGGTCCTGGCCGACGCCCATCGCGGCGACCTGGCCGGACTGGCGGCCCGCGCCGGCTACTACGACCAGTCCCACATGACGACCGAGTTCTGTCGGCTCGTCGGCATCCCGCCCGGCGCCTACGCCTTGGGCCGACGGCCGTC
>Ga0209382_10003101_pt1 | contig 23288 bp, 18 predicted proteins | sample SoiMetdeltSBSDD5_FD_187599 | JGI IMG/M metagenome (GOLD analysis project Ga0209382, IMG submission 187599) | Bulk soil microbial communities from a Populus tree surrounding site in Tennessee, USA - Soil MetaG P. deltoides SBSDD5 (SPAdes) (version 2) | ecosystem: Environmental > Terrestrial >...
GCCAGCGAATTCTTCACCGCGGTCTGATACTAATTGGGAGCGGCTGTCATTCGAGTGGCCCGAGCGATGGGATGTGGATAGTGGTTCGATATACCCGTGCATTTCAATTTTGGCAATCTTGGCAATCTTGGCAATTTTGGCAATGAGCTGAGTGATGCAATACATCTACACCATGAAAGGGCTGGGGAAAGTGCACCAGCCCGATCACGTCGTCCTCAAGGACATCTGGCTGTCGTTCCTGCCGGGCGCCAAGATTGGCGTGCTCGGCCTGAACGGGGCGGGGAAGAGCACGCTGCTCCGCGTCATGGCCGGTGAGGAGACCAATTTCATCGGCGAGGCGTTTCCCGCCGCGGGCATCTCGGTCGGCTTTCTTCAACAGGAGCCGCGGCTCGATGTCTCGAAGGACGTGCGCGGCAATGTCGAGGAAGGGGTCGCGCAGGTTCGGGCGCTGCTCAATCGTTACGACGAGATCAATGCCAAGTTCGGCGAGGAACTGTCGCCCGAGGAGATGGACAAGGTCCTCGAGGAACAGGGGAAGGTCCAGGATCAGATCGAAGCCGCCAACGGCTGGGATCTCGACTCGCGCCTCGAGCTGGCGATGGACGCGCTGCGTCTGCCGCCTCCCGAGGCCGACGTGAGCACACTGTCGGGCGGAGAGCGCCGCCGCGTGGCGCTCTGCCGGCTGCTGTTGAAGTCTCCTGATCTGCTGCTGCTCGACGAGCCGACCAACCATCTCGACGCCGAGTCGGTCGCCTGGCTCGAACGGTTCCTCAAGGACTATCCGGGCACCGTCGTTGCGGTCACGCACGACCGGTACTTCCTCGACAACGTCGCGGGCTGGATTCTCGAGCTCGATCGCGGGTCGGGCATTCCCTGGCAGGGCAACTACTCGTCGTGGCTGGATCAGAAGCAGCAGCGGCTCGGCCAGGAAGAGAAGCAGGAGACCAAGCGCCAGCGCACGCTGGAGCGGGAGCTCGAATGGATCCGGATGTCGCCGCGCGCGCGTCAGGCCAAGGGCAAGGCGCGCCTCAATGCCTATGAGGATCTCCTCAAGGAAGAGACCGCCCAGAAGATCGAGCAGGTCGAAATCTACATCCCGCCCGGACCCCGTCTCGGCGACATCGTGGTCGAGGCCCGCGGCCTGCGCAAGGCCTACGGCGATCTCCTGTTGATGGAGGACGTCGACTTCACGCTGCCGCGCGGCGGCATCGTCGGCGTGATCGGCCCGAACGGCGCCGGCAAGACGACGCTGTTCCGGATGATCACCGGACAGGAGAAGCCCGACGCCGGCACGCTGCGGCTCGGCGAGACGGTGCAGGTCGGCTATGTCGGGCAGTCGCGCGAGCTTTCGCCGGAGAAGACGGTGTGGGAAGAGATCTCGGACGGCAACGACGAGATCGAGCTCGGCAAGCGCGCGGTCGCCTCGCGCGCCTACGTCTCCTGGTTCAATTTCAAGGGACGTGACCAGCAGCGCAAGGTCACCGCGCTCTCAGGCGGTGAGCGCAACCGCGTGCACCTGGCCAAGCTGCTCAAGGGAGGCTCGAACCTGCTGCTGCTCGACGAGCCGACCAACGACCTGGACGTCGACACGCTGCGGGCGCTCGAAGAGGCGCTGCTGTCGTTTGCCGGCTGCGCGGTGGTCATCAGCCACGACCGCTGGTTTCTCGACCGCATCGCGACGCACATGCTGGCGTTCGAAGGGGACAGCAAGGTGGTGTGGTTCCAGGGGAACTACCAGGATTACGAGGCTGATCGAAAGCGGCGGCTGGGGGCCGAGGCCGATCAGCCGCATCGCATCAAGTACCGAAAACTGACGCGGTGATGGGAGCCTTCCGCCTTTAGGCGGAAGATTCCCGACGACGTTCTATTAGGATCCTTGAATCTCAATGAAGCGTTGTCTCGTCGTTCTCGCGACGCTGTTGGCGTTGTCTGCTTGCAAACGGGAGTCGTCGGGTGCCCGCTACCTCTCGATCGCGACCGGCGGGACCGGGGGCGTCTACTACCCTTATGGCGGCGGACTCGCGAAAGTCCTCAACGAGAACCTGCCGGGTGTTCGCGCGACCGCCGAAGTGACCGCGGCGTCGATCGACAACCTCAAGCTGATTCGTGACGGGAGCGCGGACGTCGCCTTCGTGCTCGCGGACTCGCTCGCGGATGCCGTGGGTGGGCGTGGAGCCTTCGAAGGTCGTCCGGTACCGGTGCGAAGCCTCGCTGTTCTCTATTCGAACTACACGCACCTGGTCACGATGGCCTCATCCGGGATCCGCACTGTCAGCGATCTGCGCGGGAAGGTCGTCTCGACCGGATCACCGGGAAGCGGGACCGAGGTGATCGCCACCCGCATCTTCAAGGCTGCCGGACTCGACCCCGATCGCGACGTCACGCGGCAGGGGCTCGGAGCCTCGGAATCGGCCGGTGCCCTCAACGACGGGAAGATCGCCGCGTTTTTCTTCAGCGGCGGACTGCCCACCGCGGCCATCCAGGATCTCGCCCATACGCCCGGCGTCGCGATTCGGCTGGTTTCTACCTCCGACGTGTTGCCGGCTCTCCAGCGTGATTACGGCCCCCTCTACTTCCCGCTCGAGATGCCGGCAGCGGCCTACCGCGGCACTGACGCGCCGGTGACCGTCGTCGGCGTGGCCAACGTGCTGGTGGTCAACACGTCCATGCCCGAGGATCTCGCCTACGACATCACGCGACTGCTGATTGGCAAGCGCTCAGATCTCGTGGCGATACACCCGGAAGCGCGGCATCTCGCGCCGGAGTCTGCGTCGTCGCCCAGTCCCGCTCCCTTTCATCCCGGCGCCATCAAGCTCTATCGCGAAATGGGCGTGTGGAAGGAGTAGGCGTCGAGCCGGACCGCGCCACCATGCGGGCGCCGGCCGGCCTGGCAGGTCGGGCCGCCTCTTTGCTTGCAGCGGGACTCGCCGCCTACGCGATTTACTGGGTCCTGTTCATCGTCCAGCCGCAGGTCTACCGGGTCAGTTTTCTGCTGATTGCGTTGGTCCTGACGCTGCTGCTGTATCCGGCGACGGCAGCATTGCGCCGGTCGGATCGGGTGCCGCTCTACGACTGGATCCTGATCGCGCTCGCGGTGGTTGCGTTCAGCTGGCCCTTGATCGATTTCCGGCAGTTCGTTTACCGGGCCGCCGAGCCGGCCACCATCGATCTGATTCTCGGGGCCATCGGCATCGCACTGGTGCTCGAGGCGACCCGCCGCGCGGTCGGCTGGGTGCTGCCCGCGACCGCCATCGCGTTCCTGTTGTACGCGTGGGCCGGCCCGCTGCTCGACCAGATCGGCCTCGACCTGATCGCACATCGTGGCTACGGCCCGGCGCGACTGGTCGGCACGCTCTACATGACGCTCGAGGGCATTTTCGGAGTGCCGCTCGACGTCACCGCTACTTACATCGTCCTTTTCACGATTTATGGTGCGCTGCTGGACGCGAGCGGCGCCGGCCGCTTCTTCATCGACTGGGCGTTGAAAGCCAGCGGCCGGTCGGTGGCTGCTCCCGGTCGGTCGGTGACCATCGCCGGGTTCCTGCTGGGCACGGTCTCGGGCAGCGGAGTCGCGACGACGGTCATGCTGGGATCGGTGGCGTGGCCGCTGTTGCGCCGTGCGCGCTACAGTGCCGAGACGGCGGGTGCGATGCTGTCCGCTGCAGGCATCGGCGCGCTGCTCTCGCCACCGACACTCGGGGCAGCCGCCTTTCTCATCGCCGAGTTCCTGCAGATCTCGTATCTGCAGATCCTGGTGATGGCGACAATCCCCACGCTGCTCTATTACTTCTCGATCCTGCTGATGATCGAGGCCGACGCGCGAAGAGCCGCGGATGCGGCAGGGCCTGAAGGCCCTGCCCTGCAGGGCACAGGGACTCCGGCTGGGTCTAAGGAGCCTGCCCTGCAGGGCAGCGAGGACTCACGCGGCACTGACACCCTCTCGCTCGGCGCATTGACCCTCCGCTACTGGTATCACTTCACCTCACTGGCCGCCATCGCAGTGTTCATGGCGATCGGGATGTCAGCGTTCCGGGCGGTGTTCTGGTCGGGAGTGCTGGCGATCGCGCTCAGTTACATCCGGTCAGAGACCGCGCTGACTCCAATCCGTCTGTATCGCGTTCTGAGGACCGGCGGCGGGGACGTCCTCGGCGTTGCGGCAACGACGGCGACGGCGGGCATCATCGTCGGCGTCGTGACGCTCACCGGACTGGGGCTGAAACTGGCGGGAGTGATCGTGACGCTGGCCGGCGGCACGCTGGCGCTGACCGTCGTGTATTCCGCGATCGCGGTCTGGCTGCTCGGCCTGGCCGTCCCGGTCACCGCGTCCTACATCATCGCGGCGGTGATGGTCGCGCCCGCACTGGTGCGATCCGGCGTGCCCGACTTCGCGGCACACATGTTCATCTTCTACTACGCCGTGCTGTCGGAAGTGAGTCCGCCGACGGCGCTGTCGCCGTTCGCAGCGGCGGCGCTCACCGGGGGAAATCCATTCAAGACGATGCTCCTCACGTGGAAGTACACGTTGCCGGCGTTCGTGGTCCCGTTCGTGTTCACGCTGCGGCCTGAAGGGGCAGGCGTCCTGCTCCGTGGGTCGTGGTCATCGGTACTCGGCGCGACCTTCACCGCGACGATGGGGATTGCCGCGCTGGCGGCGATGTTCGGCGGCTGGATTCGTGGTCCGCTGGGCCTCACCGCCAGAGTCTGCCTGGCGGTCTCGGGCCTCCTCTTCCTGCACGGCGGCGTCATCTCCAGCACCGCAGGTTTGGTATGGCTGGGGTTGGTGCTCATCTTGCACTACTCCAGGCATCCGGCACGAACCGCCGCTGAACCTCGCAGGTAAACTCAAGATAAAGCGAGTCTTACGGGCGACGTGTGGCAGGGAGACGGGCCGGTTTCAGGGTGCTGAACACTTTTCGCCCTGACGAAAAATGGCAAGTGCCAGTTTTTGTCCCCGGTGGGACGAGCACAGGGAACTGAGGCAGTCATGGTCGCTTCGATACCAGCACGCGTCACCAACGAAAAAGGCTTCACGCTCATCGACCTGCTCTTCGTGGTCGGAATACTCGGCGTGCTTGCGACGCTCGCCATTCCGGGTCTGATGCGCGCGAGAGGGGCCGCGCAATCGTCGTCTGCGGTTGGCACGATGCGGGTGATCAACAGCGCGCAGCTCAGTTACGCGATCACGTGCGGCTTCGGCTTCTACTCGCCCGACTTCCCGACGCTGGCAAAGGTGCCGCCGGGAGCTCTGGAGGCATTTCTTCCGCCGGAGCTCGGGTCCGGGCCGACGTTCGTGAAGGCCGGCTACACCTTCAGCATGGCGGGGACCCCGGTCGTGGGCGCGCCCCCCACGTGCAACGGCCTGGCGGCCGGAACCGCCGTCCCGGGTTATGCCGCCGTCGCAGATCAGATGGACATCGCTGCTCCGCAGGGACGCTTCTTCGGCACGAATGCCGACGGCGTGATCTACGAGCACAACGATTCGCTCGCCGCGATCATGCCCGAGGCCGGTTCACCTTCATCGGGCGCGCCGATCAATCGCTGATCGCCGGTCGCGGGTTCGGGGGTTCGCGGTTCGGAGCCGGTGGCACTCAGAGGCAACCGGCCGCTTGGACTGGGCTTGTTGCCTCTGACTCTCACCGGCTTTCCCGAACCCGCGAACCGCGAACCCGCGAACCGCGAACCCAATCAAGGCGTTTTGATATCGTAAGGCCCTCGCTTTTGGAGGGTCCTGCATGAACACGCGTCGTACGCGCATCCGTGTTCTGGCATGCGTGCTATTGCTCGCCGGAGCCTCTGCTGGGGCGCAGACGATCACATCGCCCAAGCAGCAGTTCGGCTTCAACATCGGCGACGACTACCAGCTCGCGACCTACACCCAGTTCGTCGAGTACTGGCAGAAGCTCGACAAAGAATCGGATCGGATGAAGGTGGTGGAGATCGGCAAGACCGCCGAGGGCCGTCCGCAATTGATGGCGATCATCACGTCGCCGGAAAATCACAAGAAGCTCGAACGCTACAAGGAGATTTCACGGCGCCTCGCGACTGTCGACGGCCTGACCGATGACCAGGCGCATGCGCTCGCCCGGGAAGGCAAGGGCGTCGTCTGGATTGACGGCGGCCTGCACGCGACCGAAGTGCTCGGCGCGCATCAGCTGATCGAGACGGTGTATCGGCTGGTCAGCCGGACGGATCCCGAGACGACGCGCTTTTTGAACGATCTGATCATCCTGGCGGTCCACGCCAACCCGGACGGCATGGAACTGGTGTCGAGCTGGTACATGCGCGAGAAGGAGCCGGCGAGACGATCCGGCAACGGCCTGCCCCGGCTCTACCAGAAGTACATCGGCCACGACAACAACCGGGATTTCTACCTGTCGTCGCAGCCCGAGAGCACGAACATGAACCGGGTCATGTATCTGGAGTGGTTTCCCCAGATCATGTACAACCACCATCAGACCGGCCCGGTCGGCACGGTCATGTTCGCTCCGCCGTTCCGCGATCCGTTCAACTACAACTTCGATCCCCTGATCCCGGCACAGCTCGACCTGGTCGCTGCGGCGATGCACAGCCGCTTTGCAGCGGAAGGAAAGCCCGGCGTCACCAGCCGCAAAGGATCGAGCTATTCGACCTGGTGGAATGGCGGATTGCGGACGATGGCGTATTTCCACAACATGATCGGGCTGCTGACCGAAACGATTGGCAACCCGACGCCCATCTCGATCCCGTTCCTGCCGCAGCGGCATCTCCCCGACTCGAACCTGCATTTCCCGATCGCGCCGCAGGAATGGCATTTCAGGCAGTCGATCGATTACTCGATCACGGCGAACTGGGCGGTGCTCGACATCGCTTCCAGGAACAAGGAGAACTTCCTCTACAACATCTACCAGATGGGGAAGAACTCGATCGAGCGCGGCAACCGGGACAGCTGGACGCCCACTCCACGCCGCATCCTCGCAGCGCAGGACGCGCTGTCAGGCGGCCGTGCTGGAGGCCGTGGCGGCGATGCACCCGTGGCTGATGAGCCAGACGCCGGTGGCGGACGCAGTGGCCGTGGCGGCTCGCCGGAGGACTTCAAGCGGCTGCTGCGCGATCCGGCGATGCGCGATCCGCGAGGGTTCGTGCTGCCCGCCGATCAGCCCGACTTTCCGACCGCCGCCAAGTTCGTGAACGCGCTGCTCAAGACCGGGGTCACGGTCCACCGCGCGACGGCTCCTTTCGCCGTCGCCGGCAAGAACTATCCGGCAGGCTCGTACGTGGTCAAGGCTGCGCAGGCGTTCCGTCCTCACGTGCTCGACATGTTCGAGCCGCAGGATCACCCGGACGACATTCCGTATCCGGGGGGACCGCCGACCCGGCCCTACGACAACGCGGGCTGGACGCTGGCCTATCAAATGGGAGTCAGGTTCGATCGCATTCTCGACGGGTTCGACGGTCCGTTCGAGAGGGTCAGCGGGCTGCAGAAGCCGGCGGCCGGGAAGGTCACCGGAACCGCGACCACCGGCTATGTGATGAGTCATGCCGCCAACGACTCGTTCACGGCGATCAATCGACTGCTCGCGGCTGGTGAGGAAGTCGCGTGGCTCACGTCGGGTCCGTCTGCGGGGGCGTTCTTCATTCCCGGGAAAGGCAGCACCACCCGCCCCGTCCTCGAGAAGCTCGCGACGGATCTCGGACTCACCTTCGAAGCCGTCGGGACGCGTCCGGCCGGTGATGCGATACCGCTCCGCAAGGTTCGCATTGCGCTCGCCGACCAGTACGGCGGATCGATGCCGTCGGGCTGGACGCGGTGGATTCTCGAGCAGTACGAGTTCCCGTTCGAGGTCGTCTATCCGCGCGCGCTGGATGAGGGGAATCTGGCCGGCAAGTACGACGTGATCATCTTTCCGTCCGGTGTCGCACCCGCGTCCGGTGGCGGTCGTGGAGCTGGCGGCGCTGGAGGGGGAGGTGGCGGCGGCCGCGGCGGCGGACCGCAGAATATTCCGGCCGAGTACCAGGCGAGGCTTGGCGCCTACACCGCGGCACAGACCGGCCCGCAGATTCGGCAGTTCCTCGAGGCCGGCGGGACGGTACTCGCCGTTGGCCGTTCGGCGATGAACCTCGCGCAGCTGATGCAGCTGCCGGTATCCAGTCACCTGACCGAGAAGTCCCCCGACGGCAGCGTCAGGCCGATTCCGTCCGAGAAGTTCTACGTGCCGGGATCGATCCTGCGTGTGGCCGTCGACACGACCGCCCCGATCGCCCACGGCATCACGAACCCCGTGGACGTGTTCTTCGACAACAGCCCGGTGTTCAAACTCGCGCCCGATGCTGGCCTCAAGGGCGTGCGCCCGGTAGCCTGGTTCGATAGCCCGAAGCCGCTGCGGAGCGGCTGGGCGTACGGACAGGGCTATCTCGACGGGGGCGTTCAGGTCGTCGACGCGACCGTGGGTGCCGGCAAGCTGTATCTCTTCGGCCCGGAGATCACGTTCCGCGCGCAGCCGCACGGCACGTTCAAGTTTCTGTTCAACGGGATTTATCTGGCGGCCCGGAAAGGGGCGGCGGCTACCAGCACGGCGTCGCGATAAAGGAGATTGGCCGGGTCTGGAGACCCGGCCACTCCCGTCTACCGTTTCTTCGGCGCCTTGCCGCGGGCCGCTTTCTTCGCACCAGACCTGGCGCCCTTCTTCTTCGCACCGGACCGGGCGCCCTTCTTCGCACCGCCGCGCGCGGCGCTCTTCTTCGCCGCTTTGGCGGCTTTTTTGGCGCCTTTCTTCGCGGCCCCCTTTCGGGCCGGGGCTGCAGCCTTGGCCTTGCCCTTCGCCGCCTTTGCCTTCTTCGCCGCTTTCTTCACAGGGCGGCGCGCCGCACGACGGGGTGGGGCCGTCGCCGCGCTGGACGTCATCTCACCGCCTGATGACGCCTCCGCCGCACCTTCCGCGGCATCCGTTGCATTTCCGAGCGTTGCGCCCTCGTCGTCCAGCGAACCGGGGGCGGAAGTGTTCTCCAGATCATCGGCCATGGCTGCTCCTAGAAGTGACTTTGCAAAGGGAGTGCGCTGCGCATAGTAACGCATCGCTTATCACTAATCACTAGTTCTGCGACTCGCATCTGTCACTTCGCTACACTCGACGCGATGAACTACGACTACGAGCCTGCCATTCTCGACGGGCTCGCAGGGCACGGGCTGAAGCCGCTTCCCGGCACTTCCCCCCAGTTCCTGCGCGATGCCGTGCGCGAGCTGTATCGGTATGAGATCAAAGCGCTGCGAAACGCCCTGCTCGCCGGGCGGATTCCGAAAGCGGACTATGCCAACCACGTGATTGCGCTCCGGAAGCGGTATTGGCTGCTCTCGGTGCCGCTCCAGTTGTGGATGCGGCAGCCTGCCTAGCCGAAGCTCGAACTGCTGGCCGGTCCGCCGTCGCGCCGCTCCGCGGCGCTTTGGCGCGACAGCCTTCGCCGGGGAATCATGAGCGAAGGCTGGGATTCTGGCTCCGGCGGCCCGGCGGACATACGATAACGGAATGTCTGACGCCGCGGCTTCCAGCGTTCCGTCCACCCCCGCGTTCGAGAAACTCGGGCTCTTCTATCTCGGCCGGCGGCACGATCCGGCGACCGGCCAGACCTTCGACGAGCCGGTGCTGTACGACTCGCGGGATCTGGTGACCCACGCCGTGTGTGTCGGCATGACCGGCAGCGGCAAGACCGGGCTCTGCCTCGGACTGATCGAGGAAGCCGCCATTGACGGGGTGCCGGTCATCGCGATCGATCCCAAGGGAGACCTGGGCAATCTGCTGCTCACGTTCCCGCGGCTCTCAGCTGAGGAGTTCCGCCCCTGGGTCAACGAAGATGATGCCCGGCGCGCGGGCGTGAGCGTCGACGCCTTTGCCGCCGAACAGGCGAAGAGCTGGGCGAGCGGCCTGCAGGCGTGGGGCCAGGACGCCGCCCGCGTCCAGCGGCTCAGGGATGCCGCTCAATTCACGATCTTCACGCCCGGCAGCCGCGGGGGCCGCCCCGTCTCGATTCTCAGCTCGTTTTCGGCCCCCGCGGCGGCCGAGCGGGCGGATGCCGAACTGCTCGCGGAGCGAGCCAACGGCACTGCCACGAGCGCGCTGGTACTCGGCGGCGTCGACGCGCCCCCCCGGAGCCGCGAGCACAGTCTGGTGGCCGCGCTCCTGTCGCATGCCTGGCGGACCGGCGCCGACCTCGATCTTGCAGGCCTGATCCGGCAGGTGCAGACGCCGCCCTTCGACAAGGTCGGCGTCGTGGACCTCGAGTCCTTCTTCCCTGCGAAGGATCGGTTCGAGCTCGCGATGCAGTTGAACGGCGTCCTCGCCGCACCCGGCTTCGAGACGTGGCTCGAGGGAGAACCGCTCGACCCGCAGGGACTGTTTTACTCGCCGGAAGGCAAGCCGCGTGTGTCGATCTTTTCCATCGCCCATCTTGGGGACACCGAGCGGATGTTCTTCGTCTCGCTGCTGATGAACCAGATGGTTGGCTGGATGCGGCGGCAGACCGGGACCACCAGCCTGCGCGCGCTGCTCTACATGGACGAAATCCTCGGCTACTTCCCGCCGGTCTCGAACCCGCCCTCGAAGCCGCCGCTGCTCACGCTGCTCAAACAGGGCCGGGCCTTCGGGCTCGGGATCGTCCTGGCCACGCAGAACCCGGTGGACCTGGACTACAAGGGGCTGGCCAACACCGGTACCTGGTTCCTCGGCCGGCTGCAGACGGAACGCGACAAGGCACGAGTGCTCGATGGCCTGGAGGGCGTGAGCGGCGGGCTCGATCGGGCCGAATCGGATCGCGTGCTCTCCGCGCTCGAGAAGCGCGTCTTCCTGATGCACAACGTCCATGACAAGGGTCCGACCGTTTTCGAGACGCGCTGGACCCTCTCCTACCTTCGTGGCCCGTTGTCCCGCGATCAGATCAAATCGCTCACGCCGGCGGTGCGCACGGCCCCCGCGGCGGCTGGAGGCCCTCCAGCCGCCACGCCGCCGTCCCGGCAGGCGGCGGCTGCTGCACCCGTGGCCGCAGGCTCGTCGGTTTCAGCCATGGCGGGGTCTTCGAACCCCGCCACGTCTTCCGAGCGTCCCGTCGTTCCTCCCGGGATCCAGGAATGGTTCATCAAAGCGGATGCGGAAGCCGCCGCGTATGCCCCCGGCGTCCTTGGCGCGGCGCGCGTCAGCTTTTCGGATCGGGCGCTCGGGGTCGAGTCGACTGCTGACGTCTACTACTTCGCATCTGTCACAGACGCGGCCATTCAGCTGGACTGGGCGGAAGCAGAACGTCTGGATATCCGGGCCGATGACCTCTCGCGCACCCCGGACAGCCCTGAGGCGCGTTTCGAGCCGCTCCCGGCGGTGGCAGCGCAGCCGAAGAAATACCCGGCCTGGGAGAAGTCGCTCAAGAGCTGGCTTGGACAGAACGAACGCGTCACGCTGCTCCGGCACACCGAGCTCGATATCGTTTCGCGGCCCGCCGAATCGGAGCGGGATTTCCGCATCCGGCTGCAGCACGAAGCGCGTGCCGCCCGCGACGCCGCCGTCGATGCCGTGCGCAGGAAGTTCGCGTCGAAGCAGGCGGCGCTGGCCGAGCGGCTGCGCCGCGCCGAGCAGGCGGTCGAGCGGGAAGCGCAGCAGGCGTCGGATTCCAAGATGCAGACGGCGGTCTCGATGGGGGCCACGCTGCTCGGGGCGCTGCTCGGCAGGAAAGCGGTGTCGGTCGGGACGCTCGGACGCGCGACGACCGCTGCGAGGGGAGTAGGCCGCAGCATGAAAGAGGCCTCCGACGTCAAGCGCGCGACCGAAGGCGTCGAGAGCGTGAAAGAAGCCATCGTCACCCTCGAGGGGGAAATCGCCGAAGCGGTGGCCGGCGTCACGGCCAGAATCGATCAGGACGCGCCGCTGGACCAGGTGTCGCTGGCGCCGAAGCGAGGCCAGATCGAGGTGCAGTTCGTCGCGCTGGCGTGGAAGCCTGAGGGAGCACCCGTCAGGCGCGCATGACCTTCGGTCGCGCGCTGTTCGTCTTCCTCTCGGTCGTCGTTCTTGCGGCACTCTTCGCGCTCGGCATCCCTGCGGGATTCCGCTGGCCTGAGCTGGGACCGGAGGTCCGCCGCGCGACGGCGACGTCCGTCCGCGACCTCAATCCCGCCCCCGGGGCCCTCGCCCTCCCGGTCAACCAGGGCTCCGTCCGCTTCGCCGTCATCGGCGACTCGGGCCGCGGCGATCGCTGGCAACAGGAGGTCGCCGATCAGATGGTGGCGTGGCGGGCCCGGTTTCCTTTCACGTTCGTGCTGATGCTCGGCGACAACATCTACGGCACCAGCACGCCGCATGACTACGAGCTGAAGTTCGAGCGTCCCTACAAGGCGCTGCTCGACGCCGGCGTGGTCTTCCGTGCCGCGATCGGCAACCACGACGACCCGGCCGAGATTCACTACGAGCCCTTCAACATGGACGGCCGGCGGTATTACACCTTCCGCGAAAATGAGCGCCGGTTATCCGGACTCACGGGGGCCGGCGTCCGTTTCTTCGTGCTCGACAGCCGGTCGTTCGATCCCCGGCAGCTCGACTGGCTCCGCCAGCAGTTGGCGGAGTCCGGGACGGCCTGGAAGATCTGCTACTTCCACCATCCCCTGTACACGTCGGGCCGCTACCGGGCCGGCGCACGCTCCCTTCGCCTGGTCCTCGAGCCCATCCTCGTCAACGGCGACGTCGACGTCGTCCTGGCAGGGCACGAGCACCTATACGAACGGCTCCTTCCTCAGCACGGCATCAGCTACTTCATCTCCGGAGGTGCTGGTTCGCTGCGAAAAGGGGACCTGAGGCCGTCAACGGTCCATGCCAAGGGGTTCGACCAGGACTATCACTTCATGCTGATGGAGGTGACGGGGAAGGAGCTCTACTTCCAGGCGATTAGCCGCACCGGGGCGACGGTGGATGCGGGGGTGATTACGAGGCCGGGGACATAACAGCCGGGGGTTCGCGGGTTCGGGGGTTCGCGGGTTCGGGGCCGGTGGTAATCAGAGGCAACCGGGGCAAATGCTAGCGGCAACTTGCCTCTGAATAGCGCCGGCGTCCCGAACCCGCGAACCCCCGAACCCGCGAACTCGCGAACCCCCGGCTGTTATGTCCGAGATGCGGTACAGATGCGAGTGCGTGCGAATGAAGAACGAGCGATCGGCCACCGCCATCGAGGCCAGGATGGCGCCGTCGAGCGAATTCACCGCCAGCTGTTTGAACGCCGTTCCCGGCTCGATCACCGTCGTGACTCCTTCCTCGCTCGGGAAATAGATCCGGCCGTCTGCGTAGATCGGTGACGCCGAATAAGTCCCGCCGAGACGCTGCTGCCACTGAATCGTGCCGGTCTTCGCATCGACGCAGGTGGCGATGCCGGTATCGTTGACCACGAACAGCTGATCGCCGACGACGATGGGGGAGGGGGTGAGCGGCGCGCCGCGGCGGAGGGTCCAGGCGACGTGGGAGCGGGTGACGTCGCCGGTGCCGTCGGGCCGCACGGCGATGAGCGACGGTTGTTGAAATCCCGTGGCGATGAACACCAGCCCCTGCCCGAAGACCGGGCGGGGGACGTTCGAGAAGCCGTCCTCGTACGAGACCCGCCAGATCTCCTTGCCGTTGGCCGGATCGTAGGCCGCCGCCCGATAGGCGCCAACACTGACGAGCTCGTCGCGTTCGCCGACGCGAATGACCAGGGGCGTCGTGTATGCCTGATCCGCGGGTGAGCGGCGGGTCGCCTTCCACCTGGTTTTCCCGGTCTTCACGTCGAGGGCGACGACATAGGCGTCACCCTCACCGCCATTTCCGTCGCAGTTGACGATCAGCAGGTCGCCGTAGCGGATCGGCGAGCCGCCATTGCCGTGCTGCGACTGATAGTCGAGGCGCGTACGCCAGACGACGTCCCCTGCCGTCGTCAGCGCGGCCGTTCCCTGCGCGCCGAAGTGCACGTAGATGCGATCGCCGTCGACGATCGGTGTCGGCGACGCGTAGCTGTTCTTGCCATTGAGGGCTTCGGGACGATCGACGCGGAAGACCTCTGTGTTCACGATCTCGCGCCCCGTCGCACTCTCGAATGCCAGCGCACGGAGCGAGACGCCGCGGCGGCGGCCCTCCGTGTTCTCGGTCGAGGTCGTGAGCCAGATGCGGCCGTCCGCCACGACCGGGGACGACCACCCGCGCCCGGCGACGGGTGTCTTCCAGACGACGTTGCGCGATTCGCTCCAGTCGAGCGGCAGGCCCGTGTCCGACGCATGCCCCTGACCGGACGGTCCGCGGAACTCGGGCCACTGATCGGCCGAGGCGAGGACGAGTGCGAGCAGCAGGTGGATCACCATCCGCCGCTATTATGGGCCCTGTGAACGGCCTGCTCACCCGCGCGATTCCTTCGTCCCACGAGTCGATTCCCGTCATCGGGCTTGGCACCTGGCAGACGTTCGATGTCGGTTCGAGCACAGCCGAGCAATCGCCCCAGGAGGCCGTCCTGCGCACGTTCGTGGACTCGGGCGGCCGGCTGATCGACTCGTCGCCGATGTACGGACGTGCCGAACAGGTCGTCGGAGATCTCTCGAGTCGACTCGGCGTGAGCACACAACTCTTCATCGCCACGAAGGTCTGGACGCAGGGCAGCGCGGCGGGCATCCGGCAGATGGAAGCCTCGATGCGGAAGCTGGGCAGATCTCGGATCGAGCTCCTCCAGGTTCACAATCTGGTCGACGTCGACGTGCACCTGGACACGCTGGAGGAATGGCAACGCGAAGGTCGCGTGCGCTACATCGGCATCACGCACTACACCTCGAGCGCACACGACCAGATCGCGCGGGTTCTCACATCGCGGCGGGTCGATTTCGTCCAGATCAACTACTCGGCGGCCGAACGCGTCGCCGAGCGGCGGCTGTTGCCGCTCGCGCAGGAGCGCGGCGTCGCCGTGCTCGTCAACCGGCCGTTTGCAGAGGGCGCACTGCTGAGGCGTCTCTTCGGCCGGCCGCTACCCGGGTTTGCGGCCGAGATCGGTTGTCAGACGTGGGCCGAGCTCCTGCTCAAATTCGTCGTCGCGCACCCGGCGGTCACCTGTGCGATCCCGGCAACGTCGAGTGTGACGCACCTGCAGGAAAACATGCGTGCCGCGCTCGGGGCCCTGCCCGACCGGGCACTCTGCGAGCGCATTGCGGCGGAGATTGGCTGATCCGGGGTCCGGGATCCGGGGTCCGGGGTCCGCGGATGGCGGTACTCAGCGGCAACAAGCCGTTGAATTCAGCCCCGTTGCTTCTGACTAGCACGGACTTCCGGACCCCGGACCCCGGATCCCGGATCCCGGCGTCATGCCCCGTTACACGGTCCCGCCTCCCGAATCTGGCGCACCTTGTCGACGAACGCTGCCGCCCAGGCCGATGGTTGACGGCCTTCCGCGGTGACCCCTTCGGAGGACTCGACCCTTGCGGCTGCGAAGAGATCGCGGAGCTGCGTCGCCGAGAGCTGCTCGAGCAGTGAGAGCAGGAACAGCCGGCCTGATTCAGAAATGTTCTGCTCGGGGAACGTGCCGCCGCCCCATGGCAGCTGCTCCATGCTCACGCGGCAGCTGCGCGCGTCAGCCCAAATCGGCGTCGACCGCCAGTTGTGCAGATCGAGCTTGGTCGGCCCGAACGACGCGCCGAGATCCTGGAGGATGGCGATCGGCTTCGAACATCCGCCGTCCGGCCGATCCGCGCCCGGCAGGCAGAGCAGGCGCTGATTCTCGGCCTTGTTGTCCCAGTGGGCCAGGAGCACCGCCAGCAGTTTCAGGGCGTCGACGTGCGCTCGCGGCGAGCCTCCGGCTGCCTCGTCTACCTGATCGATCTCGTACCACGCCCAGCCCTGATCGGGCGTGGATTCCAGGCGGCGTCCTTCGAGGCGGCGTTCGATGCTGACGGCGTCGAAATCGGTCTTGGAAGAGAAGTCGATGCCGCCGGGAAAGCACGCCTTCTCGAGGCGCGTTTCGCTGAGGCACTTGAGCGACTGGAACGGGAACCTCGTGCAACCCGCGCATCGTATTTTGCTGACCACATACATGCGGTCCGCACCGAAGCCCAGCGTGGACAGGAGCCGGGTGGCCGCGATCTCCGCGTTCAGCTCGGGATTGCCGCGGCCGTACTTGACGCGAAGGACCTCGCGCTCCGGCAGCTCGCAGTCGAATTTCGGCGTGGTGCCGCTCATCATTTTCACGACGAGGCGGCACTCCACCGTCGCGGTTTCACTGAGCACGCCGGCGTCGTGGGGATTCCGGTCGAGGCGTGCCTGCGGAATGGGAGCGGCTGGCGGCTGCCACACGCGCGCCGAGCGGAGCGCTGCGGCGCGTTGCGCGGCAGTCACCAGAGACACTGGCGCAACCGATGACGACGCGGCGGCGGTTCCGCCGTCCGAGGGTTGCGCGGCAGGTCTCTGGCAGCCCGTGGAACCACTGATGCACAGGACCAGGATCGCTGGCAGAGTGGGTCGAAGGCTGCTCCCCTGTGAAACACGGACGAGGGCGAAAGTCTGGGGCCGGGTGATCAGCAACAGGCCGACGAAATACAGCAGCAGCGTGAAGAATGCGACATAACCCGTGAGCGGCGCGTTGGGTTCGTAGGCGATACCGCCAAGGCTCGCCCCCGACATCAACGTGACGAGCACCCGGTGCAGCATCCCGCCGCCGGTGGCATACAAAGCTTCGACCAGGATGTACCGCAGCACGAACAGCGACCCGAACAGGACCAGGAGCGAGCGAAGCGCCGCCGGCCGCTCCATCCTGCCCGCGCCGAGCGTCAGCAATTGACAGAACACGAAGATGGCGAAGGCGGCATGGAGGAGGCCGCTATCGGGAATCAGTAGATTCAAGGCCTGGGCGGACGCCGCGAAGAGCGTTGCCAGCACAACTCCCCCGGACACGTTCTCCATCGGCGGGCGCGTGGCGCTCATGAGCGCCGTCACCGGGATCGTCCCGGAACGAACGAGCAGACCGACCAGAGGGATGGCGAGGACGAGCGCCGTCAGCGAGGGGGGCACGAGTTTGACGTCTGCAGCCAGCCGGAATCCGCCGCAGAGCACCACCGTCAGAAAGATCGCCGGCAGGACGATGGCTTCGCGGAGCGGGGTCATTTGCGGGGCTCGAAGACACGCATGGGGTTGAGGTCGGAGGCTTCCCGGCGCAGGCCCCGCTCGAGCTCGGCCTTCAGCTCGTCTCCCGATCGCATGCCGAGCGTCTGGTCATCGACGACCACGCGGTGGTCAGGGGCGACCTCTATCGCACGAACCACGGCATCGAGACCGAGCTTGAACAGGCGGTCGTCGTTGTAGACCCGTCCCCAGCCTTCGCGGTAGAAACTGTAGGCGATGTAGAACTGTGTCTGCGCGTCGCGGTGCGCGGAGTCGGCGCGCTCGAACGCGCTTCGGGCCTCCGCGAATTTGTCCTGGCGGAAGAACGCGAGGCCTTCCTGGAAGGCGACCGTATCAATGCGATAAGTGCCGACGACCGCCGCGAGTCCCCCGAGCGCTTCGGCGCGATTCTGCGGCTGCGACGCGTACAACCAGCCGATCACCGCGGCGTACAGCATCGCCAGCCCCAGACCCCCCACCCGCACCATCACACCAGTAGCATTGCCAAAAGTGCCAAGATTGCCAAAATTGCCAAAATTAGTAAGCACGCGTGCCGGTGCCGGATGTTCGAGCCGGCCGTGTCTTAGATCAATTTTGGCAATCTTGGCAATCTTGGCACTTTTGGCAATGGATCAACGTGGCGCCGCCGAAGCGAGCACGCGTTTCGCCGCCACGCTCACCGGCTGCCCGTTAATCGATTCGTATTCGTAGATCACATCCAGCCGGGACTGCCCTGCCAGCTTGACCTTCGCTATCGACTCGGTCGCGACCGGGACGCGGACGCCGTCTACTCTCGCGAAATGACGAATCACGCTGACCAGGCTGGTCCAGAATGACGGGTTCTTTGCCATCCGCCCTTCGACGCGCGCGACGTCGCTGCCGTCGGGCGTGAGGACCATCCTGCCCTCGAGCAGCATCACGTCCTTCCGCTTTGGCGTGATTTGGACGGAGCGTTGACCATCCGCCTCGGTCTCGGTTTCACCGAAGACGTAGTTCTCTTCCGTGAGCGCCGCGCGATCCGGTCCTTCGGCCACGATCTCCTGTTCGCGCCTCAGCACCGCCTTCAGCACCTTGTTGCGTATGGAATCCGAACCGCGCTCGTCCACGATCTCGTAGCGGAACTCATGTCCGTCGAACTCGGTCCAGGCGTCGAGCCAACCCTCCTGGTTGAAGCGTTCGCTCTTCGCGTGCATCCGCCGGAACGCGCGATAAGAGGTGAGTGGCTCGTCGCGCGTGACTCGCGGTGTTGCTGAGCTTTCCTCGGCGCGCCCGGCAAGCGGCACGACGGCCATCGCGGCGATCACTGTGAAGCCGAGCACCCAGAAAGATGCGCGGCGCCCCAAAGTCCGTCCATCGGCAGGTGGTTCGGTGTGTCGCTGGCTCATGACGATCTCCGCCACCGCCTAGTCGCAAGAAGCGTGCTAAGCGCGACGGCGACGTATGGCTCAGCCGCCCAATCTCGTAACTAAGGCTGAGTCTCGACGGCCGGCCGGTGCGAGACTGGCGCCGGGGTCACCCTCCGGGACCAAATCATCAGGAGCAGCAATGCGATCGATACGGCACCGTACTCAACCGTCATGAGCCAGCCGGGCACTCGCCAGCGCCCCCCGAACTGCGCCCACTCCCACACCAGGTAAACGGGAAGAACGGTCCAGGTCCAGACCGAGAGCGGCAATGTTGACGGGGTGAGAAGAAAGGGAGTGAAGAAGAGGAGATACCAGGGATAGATCACCGGGGCGCAGACGAGCGTGATGGCCATCGGCCAGGCCCAGCCGGCCGGGTCGTCCATATCCAGCGTTCGTCGAGCCCAGAAAGCCGCACCAAGACCCGCGAGGAGCGCGAACGCCGCGGCTCCACTCGGGGTCACGGCCCAGGCGAGCGGGCGAAAGATTGGGCTGTTGAAGCGGATGTACTCGACTACGTTCGGGATGGCCCCGACGGGTACGACCCCCGAGGTCATGAAGGGCAGGTAGAGCACGAGCAGCGCGCCCGCACCGATCGCGAGGTCGCGCATCTTTACTCGTCCGATGAAGAGTGGCGCCAGCACGATTGGAAGCAGCTTGGTGGCGACCGCGAGTGTGTAGGCGATCGCCGCGAGCGCGGTGCGCCGGCGCGCCATCCAGTACGCGCACAACGCGATCCAGAAGACGCCGAGCCCGTCGATGTGCCCGCTGTGTGCGATCTCCAGGATCACCAGCGGATTCCACGCGTACCCGAGGAAGAGCCACTCGCTGCGGCCGGTCACACGCAGCCACTGCAAGACCATGAAAATCGTCGCGATGTCGAGCAGGGTGAGGGCCCACTTCATCAGTCTCGCCGACTCCCGGATCGTCACCATCAACCGGAAGAAGAGTTGGGCGGCGGGTGGATAGGGTGTGCGGGCGTTGCGACTCGGCATCCGTACCGTGTCCACCGTGTGAGTGTGGGCGAGCGCCGGATCGGACGGAACGACGGCGTACGGGTTGTATCCGAAACGCTGAACGCGCCCGTCGTAGACGTAGCGAATCATGTCGCTGTCGTAATTCACCGGTCCAACCATCAACGGCAGGCGGCAGGCCACAGCCACGCCAACGGCAACCCACAGCCATCGTCGTGGCGGCTCTCGCCGGCGAATTGCGATCACTCCTAGTAGCTGGCTGATGCAGAGTCCGGTTGCGAACACGAAAAACAGCCGGCTGCCAAGACGCGCCTGGGTGAGCGCCAGCAGGAGCGACGACGCCAGCAGGAGGCAGCAGGCAAAGAGCAGGGTGCGAGGGCGAGTGGGCAAACGATCAGATTATGGACGGGGGCTTCGCCCGATCGGTAGTCCGGGATCCGGGGTCCGGGATCCGGAATCGGGGTTACTCGGGGACCGGACTAGCGGATCCCGGACCCCGGATCCCGGAAGTGTCCTTGACACCCCAATGAGCCGTGCCATACGCTGACTGAGTTCGCTTCACTGCGAACGCTTATCCAGAGTGGCTGAGGGAACAGGCCCGGCGACGCCACAGCAACCAGGCTCCTTTCGCACGAAAGCCCAGGTGCTACTTCCTGCCCGATAACCGGGAGAGATAAGAGCCTCGGCAGACCATCCGGTCTCTGAAGTTACTCTCAGCTCCCTTTGCCCCGGGAAATGGGGACCGTTGCGTCTGGTCCGGTATCCGGATCGATGGAGTCGCGACTGGCGGGCGTGCCCCTTTTCCGCGCGAGATGTGATGACGACTGTTCTCAACGATGTTGCGGCGCAGAGGGCGCCGTTCTGGCACCCGTACGATCAACGCGAGATTCGCGTTGCCCTCCTCGGTCTTGGCCACGTCGGCAGCGCCGTCGCCGCCGTTGCCGCCGCGCCCGCCCATTCCGGTATTCGCTTTACGGTCACCACTGCCTTGGTCCGGGACGTGCGGCGCCCACGCGCCGTGGACACCTCCCGTTTCACCCTGACGACGGACCCGTTCGAGCCCCTTGCCTCCAACCCCGACGTTGTCGTCGAGGTCCTCGGCGGCATCGAGCCGGCCCGGAGCGCGATCCTCGCCGCACTGGCGACGAAGATTCCGGTCGTGACGGCCAACAAGTCGCTCCTGGCAGCGCATGGCGACGAGCTGTTCGCCGCTGCGGCCCGTGCCGGAGTGCCGTTGTTGTACGAGGCGAGCGTGCTCGCGGGCGTTCCGTTCCTGAGCACGTTTCGCCGCCGCCCGCTGGCTCGAACCGTGACGGGGATTCAGGGAATCCTGAACGGCACCAGCAATTTCATCCTGTCTCGCATGGCGCGTGACGGCGCCGGCTTCTCCGCCGCGCTCGCCGATGCGCAGCGGCTCGGGTATGCCGAGCCCGACCCCTCGAAGGACATCGATGGTGACGATGCGGTCGAGAAGCTCTGCGTGCTGTTGCGGCACTTTGGAGATTTCAGTGTCGCGCCATCGCAGATCGAGCGGCGAGGCATCCGCGACCTGGTTCCGGCAGACCTGCAGCATGCGGCAGCATTCGGCGGAACGATCCGGCCCATTGCTGTCGCTTCATGGCGCGACGGCATCGTCACGGCCTACGGCGGGCCAGCCTTCGTCGAGGGCACGAATCAGCTGTGCCGCGTGGACGGCGTGCAGAACGCCGTGTTGCTGACGACGCCGCTCGCCGATGGTTTGTTCTTCAGCGGACCGGGAGCAGGCCCGTCGGTCACTGCCGCCACCGTGCTGGACGACGTTGTTGAAGCTGTCGGCGCCGTGGAGCCCGGTATCGGTCAGCCGCGGGCCTGCGACATTGCGCAGCAGCAAGAGGCGGGTTGGTTCGTTCGCCTGACGTCGACCGCACTCGCGGAGACGGAAGCGCCGGCGCTGCTCGCGTCCCTTGGCGTGCGGCTGCGACGCACTTCTCATGTCGATGCGCGTTCGGGCCGCCACTACCAATGGATCCTGACCCAGCCCTGCGCCCGTGCCCATCTGACTGCAGCGCTCGATGTGCTCGAAGCGCGGACTGGGAGTCAGAGCTGGTCGATTCCGTGTCTGGAATAAGACTCGGGGGCTCGCGTGTTCGCGGGTTCGGGGGTTCGGGAAGGCGGTGGTCGTCAGAGGCAACTAGCGTAAATGTCAGCGGCTAGTTGCCTCTGAGTACCACCGGCTCTTCCCGAACCCGCGAACCCCCGACCCCCGAACCCCCGACCGTCGCGCTGTTGGCCCGCCGGCTGCATCCCAACCACGGAGGGGGGATCTCCGTGGAAGAGCTGGGACTGACCGGATCGTCTCAGGCCCGTGTCGAAGCGGCACAGGCCAAGGCGCTCGAAACCGGGCTGACCGAACAGGAGAAGCGCGCCAACGTGGTCCGGCTCGCGTTTCAAGGGGAAGAAGAACGGCTCGAGGCGTTCGTCGAGATCATCCGCAGCGCGATCCCGCCGGACACAGGTGTGGTGCTGCGGGGGAGCGCTGTTACGGGACGGCGATGGAAGGACGGTGCCCTGTTCGACTGCGAAGGTGGGGGCACGAGCGATCTTGATTTGACGCTCGTCGGCGACGAGGTCATCGGTCTCTATAAGGTGACCGGATTCTTCCTGCCCGGCATCCACTCCCGGCCGATCAGCAAGGATGACCCCGACATCGCCCCGGCGCTGGTGCCGCTCCGCGAGCGGCTGATGGACATGGTCAGGCGGCCGGTGAATATCCAGGCCACCCGCGACTTTGTCATGTACGTCCGCGGCGAACTGCTCGGCCAGCCATATCTCGTCTTGATCGAGAAGCCCAACGAGGCTGAACAGGCGTGAGCTTCCGGCTGCTCACCTACAACATCCGTCACGGTGGGAGCGGGCGCGAGCAGGGCCTGGCCGACGTGATCGGCTCCTGCCAGCCGGATCTCGTCATCTTTCAGGAAGCGACCAACGAGAAGGTGATCGATCGCCTCGCGTCGCTCTGCGGCATGACACAGTGCGGCGCACAGCCCAAGACGTCTCTCGGGTTCATGAGCCGTCAACCGGTGACCACGCACACCTGGCACCGGCCGCGCGTCTCGCGGCATGCCTTTCTGGAGATTCATCCGTCCGGCGTCGAGTTTCCGGTGTTCGGCGTGCACCTCAGCGCGGTGCATGCCGCATGGACCGAGCGGCGGCGCGTGTTCGAGCTGGACGCGCTGCTCCGAACCATCAGGCAGCACGATCGCGGCTTCCACCTGCTCGCAGGCGATTTCAACACGCTCGCGCCCGGTGACCTCTTCGACTTCAGGAAGCTTCCCACGCGCCTGCGGGCGCTGGTCTGGCTGAGCGGGGGCCGGATCCGCTGGCGCACGATCGAGATGGTGCTCAACGCCGGATATGTCGACGCCTTTCGAAAACTCCATCCGGACGATCGAGGCCTGAGCTTCCCGGTCTGGGATCCTCACGTCCGCCTCGATTACGTGTTCGCATCGGCCGGCCACGCGGACCGCTTGCTGACGTGCGAGGTCGTACGTCCGTCATCGGCTGAGCAGGCTTCCGATCACTTTCCGCTGCTTGCCGAGATCGCCCGCCTTCGCGCTCCGCGCTCCGGCGAGGCAGGCTCTGCGGGGAGGCAGGATCTATAATCGAGGTTTACCGACGCCGCGAACCACCGCGATAGAGATAACCGAGGCGCATGATGTCCACGACCGCTTCATCTTTCCCCGTCACCCAGGAACCGATCGCGAGCGCGGCCCAGCCGGCCGCCGCCCCGATCCTCGACGCCGCCTTCGCAGGCGTTCGCCGTGTGCCGG
>Ga0209382_10003102_pt1 | contig 23287 bp, 21 predicted proteins | sample SoiMetdeltSBSDD5_FD_187599 | JGI IMG/M metagenome (GOLD analysis project Ga0209382, IMG submission 187599) | Bulk soil microbial communities from a Populus tree surrounding site in Tennessee, USA - Soil MetaG P. deltoides SBSDD5 (SPAdes) (version 2) | ecosystem: Environmental > Terrestrial >...
AGCTGACGGGCCGGGGCGGTCGCGTCGACACTTCGCTGCTGCAGTCGGCGCTCTCGCTGCAGAACAACCTGATGGTCCGCGTCGAGGACGTCGATGGGCCCCGGCACGCGGAGTTCCGGGCCTGGCTCGGCGAGGCGCGCCGCGGCGGGGTGGCCTTCGGCGAGCAGGTCGAGCGGATGCCGCGCAACCGTCCGATCGCGATGGCCGCGCTCTACTACCGCACCTACGCCACCAAGGACGCGGCGCTTTCGGTCGCCTGCGGCAGCCCGTCGCTGCGCCGCAAGTTCATCGCCGCCGTCGGCCACGCGGATCCCGCGCTCACCAGCGCCGTCGCCGACCTCGAGAGGCACTACGCGGCGCTCAAGCGGACGGTGGAGGCCACGATCGCCTCGCGCACGACCGAAGAGTGGGCGGCGGTCCTCACGGCGGCCGGGGTGCCGGCCAGCCGGGTGGCGCTGCCGCTGGAGATCCTCGACGACCCGCAGCCGGCCGCCAACGCGATGCTCGCGCGCCAGGATCATCCCGTGCTGGGTGCGGTCACCCTGCTGGGCTCGCCGGTGCACCTCGACGGGGACGGGTTCGTGCCGGCGGCGCCGACGCTCCCCTTCGGCAGCGAGACCCGCGCGATCCTGGCCTGGGCCGGCTTCGGCGACGCGGACGTCGAGCGCCTACTGGCCGGCGGTGCAGTGACGCCGTCGGCCTGACCGGGCGCTACGCGTGTAGGAGCTCTACCGCCTCCTCGTAGACCTCCATGTTCTTGCCGTAGGAGATCGCCGACGCCTGGGCCGCGCTCACGAGATGACGCCAGCGCCACGGGAGCCGGGTGGCGTGGAACTCCTCGAAGGTGGCCTGGTGGTGCTTGAAGGCGTGCATCTCGGTGAAGTTGTCGTGCACGACGATCTCGGCGAGCCGGCTGATCAGGGCGTCCGGGTCGTAGCCGAGTTCGGCGTACTGCTGCGCGAGGTTCACGGTGTTCTTCACCTCCGGCACCGCGCGCATCTGCCCGAGGTTGGTGACCTTCGACCAGTCGGTCGGCGGCTGGGTGAAGATGCTTTCGGCGAGCACGTCCAGCAACTCGGTCTGGCTGCGGTGCGGGAGTGCGGCCACGGCGTCCGGATCCGGCTGCGGCGGTGGCTCCATGCGGTTCTGCGTCGAGCGCACCTCGGGTCCGGTGTGCCACGTCAGCAGCGCCAGCAGCTTGTTGCGCAGGCTCACGCCGTCCACCGTCAGGAGGTACCGGCGCAGGTTCACGCCGGTGTGCAGGTGCACGTCCATCGGATTGCCCGTGAGCGATCGCATGAACAGGCCGGCGGCCCCGATCGACAGGGCTTCCCCGGTCCCCTCGAGCGACAGACCGTCGGCGAGGGCCTGCGCGAGCATCCTCGGGATCTCCGCGTAGACGTCGCACCGCGTGATCGCCTCGCCGAGGCGGCCGATCGAGGCCGTCTCGTCCGGGCTCGTGTGGAAGCCGAGCGGACGCCGCAGGAGCTCGTACTCCTCGAGGAGCGGCTCGATGTCGCGCAGCGCGGGCGGCGTGGGGAACCGGGTGACGTACCGGACGGCGGGGCGCATCAGGAACGACGTGTACTCGCGTCCCAGCCAGTCCAGCGCGCGCCACGTGAACATCGGGAAGATGAAGTAGTGGTCGTCGAGCGTGTTCTTCGGGATCGCCACGGTCAGCAGCAGATCCAGCGCCTCACCGCGGGGGACGTTGTTCCACAGCCACAGGAAGTGATGATCGGCGGCGTTGTAGAGGCCGCGATCCACGGCGGCGAAGAAGGCCTTCTTCGTCGCCTCGACGCCCCCCGCGTCGACGGGCTCGGCGTCGGCCAGGATGTACGGGCCCATGCCGGGATGATTGATGTGCTTGTTCGAGAGCGCGACGTGCTGGAGGACCGGCAGGAAGCGCTGCTCGCCCGCGACACGCTCGACCGTATGGTGCAGCGCGTGGATCCCGACCAGCGGGTGCAGCGGCCCGCCGTGGTGGCCGGGTGGCAGGTCGGAGGAGCGGGTGACGGCGAGCGCCGACGCGGTCAGGATCCGCTTGACCGAGAGGCCGTCGCGCAGCTTGGCCAGGGTGGCTTCGAGGATCCGGCCGGGGTCGGTCTCCTCGACGAATTGCACCAACGGCTCGATGTCAGCGGAGAACCGTACGGGCCTGTGCATGACCTCTCTCCTCTCGGTTCATAGAGAGCGCGGCGAGCCTGAAGACGGATCGTCCAGGCGCCGCCACCGTCGAGGGCCACCGGGACGCGGCGCGGATGGATCGTACCGCGCAACCGGACCCTGTGCAGCAATCTTGTCGGCCCCGCGGAGCGGGGTCGGCACCTGTCGGTGTTGAGGCGGCGGGTCGACGTGCCCGGCGGCTTGCACTACTCTACGGAGCCAGGGACGATCTCGCGGAGGGGAGGACCGAGGGTGGTGAAGGCCGTGACACGGACGCGCAGGCGCGACGGGACGGCGCGGCAGGCCGGACCCGCGGCCCGGTACGATCTCGTCCTGCGGGGCGGCCGGGTGATCGACCCCGCCCGTGACGTCGATGGGCGGCTCGACGTCGCCGTGCGCGCCGGCACGATCGCGGCCGTGGCCCCGGACATCGCCGCCGGGCCGGGCACGCGCGTCCTCGACGTGGGCGGGCGGCTGGTCGTGCCCGGGCTGATCGACACCCACGCGCACGTCTATCAGTACGTGACGGGCGCCTTCGGCATGAACCCGGACCTCGTGGGCGTGAGGTCGGGAGTGACCACCGTGATCGACCAGGGCGGGGCCAGCCCGCTCACGATCGACGGCTTCCGGAAGTTCATCGCCGAGCCCGCTGCCACGCGCGTCTACGCGTTCATCTCGAACTATCTGGCGGGCGGGCTGGTGGGGCACCGCTACGTGAAGCTCTACGGGCCCGACGGCATCAACGTCGCCGAGACCGTGAGAGCGATCGAGCGGAACCGCGACCTCGTCAAGGGCATCAAGTGCCACGCCGAGGTCGGGGGCTACTCTCGCTGGGGGATCGAGACCCTGCGGCTGGCCAAGCAGGCGGCGCGCGAGGCGAAGGTGCCCGTCTACATCCACCTCGGACGGCTGTGGGCGGAGGAGGACGGCACGCACATCGACCCCGATTCCGTGCTGGCCGAGGTCGTGCCGCTGCTCGATCCGGGCGACATCCTCGCCCATCCGTTCACCAAGAACCCGGGCGCCTTCGTGTCGAGCGAGGGCGCCGTCCATCCGCTGCTGCGCGAGGCCCTCGCGCGCGGGGTGCGCATCGACATCGGGCGCGGCGGTCACGCCAGCTTCGCCGCCGCCCAGGCCGTGCTCGAGGCCGGGATCCGACCGTTCACGATCGGGGCCGACGTCCACGGCTACACCATCAAGCGCCCGGCGGACGCGGCCTGGGACGCCGGATACTTCGACGAGCGTGGGCGGTCGAGCTCCGGCGATGCGGCCACGCGGCTCGGGGGACCGGTGGTGTTCAGCCTGGCCCAGGTCATGAACGAGCTCCTCGGGCTCGGCTTCTCGCTGACCGAGGTGGTCGCCATGGCCACCCGGAACGCGGCCGAGGCGCTGGGGCTCAGCGACGAGCTGGGCTCGCTGGCCCCGGGCCGCGTGGCCGACGTGACGGTGATCGCGTGCGAGCAGGGGACCTGGCGCGTCACGGACTCCCTCGGCGCCACGCTCGAGATCCCCGAGCGGCTGCGCCCCGAGCTCTGCCTGCGCGCCGGAGTCGTGCACCGGGCCGACTCGTCGCTGCTCGCCGAGTCGACGGCCGATGTCGCGTAGCGTCGCCGGGCCATCGCCGCGCTTTCGCGTCGCCGTCGACATCGGCGGCACGTTCACCGACATCGTCTTCCTCGACGTGGATGGACGCCGGCTGGTCAAGAAGGTCTCCTCCAGTGTCGACGACTACGCGCGCGCCATCGTCGACGGGCTGCGCGAGGTGTTCGACGAGACCGGGCTGGCCGGCCGTGACGTCGTCGAGGTCCTGCACGGCACCACGGTCGCGTCCAACGCGCTGCTGGAGCTGCGCGGGGCGCGGACCGGTCTCATCACCACGCGCGGCTTCCGTGACGTCCTGGAGATCCGGCGCCTGCGCATGCCGCGGCTCTACGACCTCACGTGGGAGAAACCGCCCACGCTGGTCGAGCGCCGACACCGGCTGGAGGTCGACGAGCGAATCGACGTCCGGGGCGCCGTGCAGCGCCCGCTCGACGACGACGAGGTCGAGCGCGCCGTCGCCCGGCTGCTCGCCCAGGGCATCGAGGCGCTGGCCGTGTGCCTGCTCAATGCCTGGGCCAATCCCGTCCACGAGGAGCGGATCGGGGCGATCGTGGCGCGGCGTGCGCCCGGGCTGCCGCTCTGCCTCAGCAGCGCGGTCCTGCCGGAGATCAAGGAGTACGAGCGGACGTCGACCACGGTCATCAACACGTACGTGCTCCCGATCGTCCGCCGCTACCTGGCGACGCTGCGGACGGGGCTCGACGGGATCGCCGTGCGCGGGCCGCTGCTGATCATGCAGTCCAACGGCGGCCTGATGACCGATGCGGCGGCGGCGGCGCGGCCGATGCACATCATCGAGTCGGGGCCGGCGGCGGGCGTCGTCGGCGCCCAGGCGCTGGCCCGGCGGATCGGGCTCGACAAGCTGATCACCTTCGACATGGGTGGCACCACGGCCAAGGCCTCGCTCGTCGAGGACGGCACGATCAGCCGGGCCACCGAGTACCAGGTGGGCGGTGGCATCATGCACGGCTCGCGGCTGCTCACCGGCGCGGGGTACCTGCTGCGCGTCCCCGCCATCGACCTCGCCGAGGTGGGCGCGGGCGGCGGGTCGATCGTCTGGCGCGACGCGGGCGGCGCCCTGCAAGTCGGTCCCCGCAGCGCCGGCGCCTCGCCGGGGCCGCTGTGCTACGACCTCGGCGGACTCGAGCCCACCGTCACCGACGCCAACGTGATCCTCGGGTACCTGAACCCGACCGCGCTCGCGGGCGGCGCCGTGAAGCTCAACGCGACCCGGGCCCACGAGGTCTTCCAGGAGAAGATCGCCACACCGCTCGGCCTGCCCCTCGCCGAGGCGGCCCACGGCGCGCACCTCATCGCGGCGTCGAACATGATGCGCGCGATCCGGGCGGTCTCGAGCGAGCGCGGCCGCGACCCCCGCGAGCACGCGCTGTTCGCCTTCGGCGGGAACGGGCCGCTCTTCGCGGCGGGGATGGCGCGGGCGCTCGAGATGACGCGGGTAGTGATCCCGCCGGCGCCGGGACTGTTCTCGGCCTTCGGTCTCCTCTACTCCGAGGTCGAGCACCACTACGTCCGGACCTGGCGACGGCGAACCCGAGGCCTGGACGCGGGCGAGCTGGCCGAGGCGTTCGGACGCCTGGAGGACGAGGCCCGCGCCCAGCTGGCCGCCGAAGGGTTCGAGGGCACCGCCGTCCGCATCGAGCGGTCGACCGACTGCCGCTATCAGGGCCAGTCGTTCGAGCTGACCGTCCCGGTGACGCCGGCCGTGACTATCGAGGAAGCGTTCGGGCGCGAGCACGAGCGGACTTACGGCCACCGGGCCGGCCCCGACGAGCCCGTCGAGATCGTGAGCCTGCGCGTCGTCGGCCGGGGGCTGAGCGATCGCGATTACGGACCGGGGAGCCCCGAGATCGCCCCTCGGACCGCCTCGGCCGGGGCGATCCGGCGCGTTTACTTCGGGCCCTCGGACGGCTGGCTCCCGACGCCCATCCTCTCCCGCGCCGACCTCGCCTCGCCGCGCGAGGGGCCCGCGGTGATCGAGGAGTACGACGCGACGTGCGTCGTGCCGCCCGGCGCCCGCGCTGGGCTCGACGCCTGGGGCAACATCGTGATGGAGCTCTGAGCCAATGGCCAGCCGCCTGCGCGACCCGATCGGCTTCGAGCTCTTCAAGAACACGCTGCTGTCGATCGCCGACGAGATGGCGCTGACCATCCTGCGCACGGCCTACTCCGGGGTGCTCAAGGACAACATGGACTACTCGACGGCGTTCTGCGACGGCGAGGGACGCACGGTCGCCCAGGGGCTGACTCTGCCCGCCCACCTCTCGTCGTTCCCCGATGCGCTCGCGGCGACGATTCGACGGTACGGCGACCGCATGCGGCCGGGCGACGTCTACGCGCTGAACGATCCGTTCGAGGGTGGCATGCACCTGCCCGACGTGTTCATCCTCAAGCCGATCTTCCACGAGGGCCGGCGCGTGGCCTTCGCGGCGACGATCTGCCACCAGACGGACATGGGCGGGCGCGTCGCCGGCTCCAACGCCTCGGACTCGACCGAGATCTTCCAGGAGGGGCTCCGCATTCCCCCGGTCAAAATGTACGAGGCCGGCGAGCCGAACGAGACGCTCTTCCGCCTGCTGGAGAAGAACGTCCGCCTGCCGGTGCGTGTGTTCGGGGACATGCGCGCGCAGCTCGCGGCCTGTCACATCGCCGAGGAGGCGTTCGGCCGACTCGTCGCCAAGCACGGCATCGCGCAGGTGTCCGCGCACATGGAGGAGATGCTCGACTACACCGAGCGACTGACCCGGGCGGCGCTGGCCGAGCTGCCCGACGGGGAGTGGAGCTTCACCGACCACATCGACGACGACGGCATCGACTTCGGCACGCCCATCCCGCTGACGGTCACCCTGCGCAAGCAGGGCGATCGGATGACCGCCGACTGGACGGGGACCTCGCCCCAGGTGAAGGGCGCCATCAACAACACGCTGTCGTTCACGCGCGCCGCCACCTACACGTGCATCAAGTCGATCCTGCCCCACGAGATCCTCTGCAACGCGGGCTTCTACCGCCCCATCGAGGTCATCGCGCCGCCGGGCACGATCGCCAACGCCGTCCCGCCCGCCGCCTGCGCGGCTCGGGGGCTGACGGGGTTCCGCATGATCGACACCGTGTTCGGTGCGCTCGCCCAGATGCTGCCCGACCGGGTCATCGCGGCCTCCGAGGGCGGCAACACGGGCGTCAGCATCGGCGGGTACCACGCCGACCGCACGCCGTTCATCTTCGTGGAGTTCATCTGCTCGGCCTGGGGCGGCCGGCCGTGGGCCGACGGGCTCGACGGCAACGCGAACCTGTTCGCCAACATGTCGCTGCCGTCGGCGGAGGTGACCGAGACGGAGCAACCGCTCGAGGTCCTGTGCTGCGAGCTCATCCCGGACGTCGGCGGGCCCGGCCAGCACCGGGGCGGCATGTCGATCCGCCGCGCCTACCGGCTGCTGGAGGACGAGGCAGTCCTGCAGGTGCGCGCCGATCGCCACACGTTCCGCCCGTACGGGCTCTATGGCGGGGGGCCCGGTAAGCCGTCGCGCAACCGACTGGTCTCCGGCGGCGACGAGCGTGAGCTGACGGCCAAGGTGACGATGACGCCGATGCGACGGGGCGACGTCTTCGTCCACGACCAGCCGGGGCCGGGTGGCTGGGGCGATCCGCTGGACCGTGAGCCCGGCCGGGTGGTCCGCGACGTGGTGAACGAGCTGGTCAGCCTGGAATCGGCGCGCGACGACTACGGCGTCGTCATCGACGCCACGACCTTGGAGGTCGACGCGGAGGCCACGACGCGCCGACGCGCCGAGCTGCGGGCGGCACGCGGCTGGACCACCGTGCCGGTCGTGCGTCGCTGACGGGACGTGAGGGCGACGAGCGCGACCGGGATGGAACGGTCGGCGGTCTCCGTGAGGACGACATGAGCGATTACACGGCGTACTTCTGCGGTCAGTGGGTGCCGTTCAGCGAGGTGCGCATCGACCCACTCGACCGGGGATTCCTGGTGGGCGACTGCGTCTTCGACGTGGCCCGCACGTTCAACGGCAAGAGCTTCCGGATGCGCGAGCACGTGGACCGCCTGTACCGCTCGCTCCGCTACGTGCGGATCGATGCGGGCCTGTCGCCGGACGAGATGGAGCGGATCAGCGAGGAGCTCATCGCGCGCAACGAGCCGCTGCGCGAGGCGGCCGGCGACTACCAGATCTGGCAGTTCGTGACGCGGGGGCGGGGACGCTGGGCCCACAAGGCGGGCCCTCCGGCCGTCGGCGTCTGCGTGCGGCAGATCGGCTTCTCGCGCTTTGCGGACCTGTACGACACGGGGGCCCACGGCATCGTCGTGCGGACGCGCAGCTTCTCTCCGGACGCGCTCGACCCCAAGGTCAAGAACTTCAGTCGGATGAACTTCAACCTGGCCGAGCTGGAAGCCTCCGACGTCGATCCCGAGGGCTGGCCGATCCTGACCGACAGCCGCGGGAACCTCACCGAGGGCGTGGGCTACAACCTCTTCCTTGTCTCGGGCGGCACGATCCGGACGCCCGGTGATCGGGGGGTGCTGCAGGGCGTGTCGCGGGGGATGATCTTCGACCTGGGCCGGGAGCTGGGCATTCCCGTCGTCGAGGAAGATCTTCAGCCGTACGACCTCTACACGGCCGACGAGGCCTTCTTCACGAGCACGAGCCCGTGCGTCCTGCCGGTGACGCGGGTGGATCGCCGCCCGGTCGGGACCGGCGCGCCGGGCCCGATCGTCGTGCGGCTGCTGCGCGCCTGGAGCGAGATCGTCGGTGTCGACATCGTGGCGCAGGCCCGGCACTACGGGCCGCTCGAGCGGCTCGAGTCCTCGCGCGGCTCCTGACACCCGTGACCCGTCTCGGCGTCGCCTTCAGTGGGGGCCTGCCGCCCGCCGACATCGTCGAGTGCGTGCGGCTGGCCGAGTCGCTCGGCTACGAGTCGGCGTGGGTGGCCGAGGGCCACGGCGGCGACCAGTTCGCGATCCTCGCCGCCTGCGCCGCGGTCACGCGACGGATCCGGCTCGGCACCAGCATCTCGAGCGTGTTCGTGCGGACCGCCCCCACCATCGGCATGGCGGCGGCGACCGTCGACCAGCTCTCGGGCGGGCGGTTCGTCCTCGGGCTCGGCTCGAGTCACCGCGTGCAGGTCGAGCCCGAACACGGGCTGCCCTTCGTCCAGCCGACGGCCCGGCTGCGGGACACCATCGCCATCGTGCGCGCGCTGCTCCGGGACGGCGTCGTCTCCCACCGCGGCGAGGTCGTGACGATCGAGCGCTTCGACCTGTGGTTCCCGCCGCTGCGGCCGGCGATCTCCATCTACGTGGCCGCGCTGTTCCCGCGCCTGCTGGAGATCGCGGGCGGGCTGGCCGAGGGGGTGCTGCTTACGTGGCCGACGCCGCGCACGATCGCGCGCGCGGTCGAGCACGTGGCCATCGGCGCGCGGCAGGCGGGGCGACCCGCGGGCGACGTGGACGTGGCGTCGCTGATCCCGTGCGCAGTGGCGGACACGGTCGCCGCCGCCCGCGAGGCGCTCCGGCCGGCCGTCGGGCTCTACGCCGGGTTCTTTCCCCGCTACAACCGGCTGCTGGCCGAGGCTGGGTTCGGCGACGCCGTCGCCGCCATCAAGGCCGCCTTCGACCGCGGCGGCCGCGAGGCGGCGGCCCGGGTCGTGCCGGACGCGCTCATCGACGCGGTGGCGCTGGCCGGCACGCCGGAGACCTGCCGCGCGCGCCTGGCCGAATATCGCGCCGCGGGGCTGGCCCTGCCCATCGTGAGCCCGCGCGCGGTCGGCCCGGACGCCACGAAGTCGGCGATGGCCACCATCCGCGCGTGTGCCCCCTGAGCAGCCCCGCGCGCGTGCTACCCTAGCCACCGCCATGGCTGCCAAGGTGAGATCGCCGCGCCCGCTGGCCCGGACGGCTCGATGGGCCGAGGCCGGCTCGAAGTCGGCGGCGCTCTTCGCGCGCGCCCAGGGCGTGCTGCCCGGCGGCAACTCGCGCACGACCGTCTACATGGCGCCGTACCCGCCGTACGCCGACGCGGGTGAGGGCTGCTGGGTGACCGACGTCGAGGGCGACCGCCGGCTGGACTGCCTGAACAACTACACCGCGCTGATCCACGGCCACGCCCACCCCGCGATCGTGGAGGCGGCGACCCGGCGGCTCGCGCGGGGCGCGTCGTTCCCGATGCCCACGCCGGAGGAGATCGAGCTGGCCGCGCTGCTGTGCGAGCGCCTGCCCTCGGCCGAGCGCGTGCGCTTCACCAACTCCGGCAGCGAGGCCGTGATGATCGCGCTCAAGGGCGCCCGCGCCTTCACCGGCCGGCCGCGGATCGCCAAGTTCGAGGGCGCCTACCACGGCTCCTACGACTACGCCGAGGTGAGCCTCGCCTCCACGCCCTCCGACTGGGGCAGCCTCGCCGCGCCGGCCAGCACCGCGTACTCGCGCGGGACGCCGCCGGCGGTGTTGGAGGACGTCGTCGTCCTGCCGTTCAACCACACGGAGCAGGCGGTGGCGCGGATCGAGCGCGAGGCCCGGCACCTCGCCGCCGTGCTGGTGGATCCCGTCCCCAACCGCGTCGGGCTCGTGCCGGCCCGGGTGGACTTCCTGCAGGCCCTGCGCGAGGTCACGCGCCGGCACGGGATCGTGCTGGTCTTCGACGAGGTGATCTCGTTCCGGGTCGGCTATCACGGCGCCCAGGGCGCGCTCGGCGTCACGCCCGACCTGACCACGCTCGGCAAGATCATCGGCGGCGGCTTCCCGGTGGGTGCGGTGGCGGGCAGCGCCGAGGTCATGGCCGTGTACGATCCCACCCGCGGCGGGCCGCCGCCGGCGCCGCACGGCGGCACCTTCAACGCCAACCCGGTGACGATGGCGGCCGGGCTGGCCGCGATGCGGCTACTGACCCCCGACGCCTACGCCCGGCTCGACGACCTCGGCGCCAAGCTCCGCGCGAGCCTCGACGACTGCTTCAAGCAGGCCGGAGTCCCCGGCCGCGTCGCCGGCCTGGGCTCGCTGTTCCGTCTCCACGCCGTGGACCGCGAGCTCAGCGACTACCGCAGCACGCGCACGACCCCCGCCGAGGCCGAGCGCCTGGTGCGCATTGTCCGCCGGCTCATGGAGCACGGTGTCCTCATGTCGATCACCGGGCTGGGCTGCCTGTCGACGCCCATGGCCGACGCCGAGCTCGAGGGCCTCGTGGAGACGTTCGCCGCCGTCCTCGCGATGGAGCCCGCCGGCTGATCGGGTCGTTCAGCCGTTGAGGCGGGCGCGCAGCCGCCACAGCGCGGGCCCCCAGCGGGCCTCGAACGTGCGGCAGAGCCGGTAGAGGCCGGGGCGGAAGACGAGGTCGTAGTAGCCGGGCAGCCGGGTCAGCGAGCAGCCGAAGCCGCGCTTGAACTCGTAGATGCCGTAGCCGAGGCTCTCGCGGCGTGGCGGGAAGCCCGTTCCCGACGCACCCCAGTCGAGCACCTCGCAGCCCGACGCCTTCGCCCAGCGGATCATCGCCCAGTGGACCGCCGTGCCCGCGCGCAGCTTGCGCGCCTGGTCGGAGTCGCCGTCGATCGCCGCGTAGAGCAGGTGGGCCCGGCGGCCGAAGCGGACTGCGAGCACGCCGGCCAGGTCGCGGCCGCCGTGGGACGCCAGCGCCAGACAGCCGTGGCCGCCCGCGAGATACTCCCGCCGCAGCGCCTGGAAGAAGGCGAGGTCGCGGACGGGATACCCCTTGCGTTGGCCGGCCGCCACGAGCAGGCGGTGGAGCCGGTCCACCGCGGCCTCGGACACGTCCTGCTCGACCCGACCGCCGTGTTTCCAGACGCGCGTGAGCGACAGGCGCGTGCTCTCGCGCATCGCCCGTCTCAGCGTCGACTCGTCCGGACGGAGATCGAGCGCCATCACCACGCGCGGAGCGTTCCAGAGCGTCCAGTCGTCCGCGAGGCGAGTGAACCCCGAGCGCACGAACGCGGCGTGGAGGCCTCGCTCGTCGGCGGGTACGCCGGGACTGCACCGGAGGAACACGGCGCGGCTCCGCCGCGCCATCTCGGCGGTGGCCTGCAGGAGCCCTGGCCACGCGCGCGCGCTCGCCTTGCCCAGCACCGGACCCCGAGAGGCGTACAGCATGGAGAACGGAAACCCGAACGGCCGCCACACGGTGGCCGCGATCGCCGCCAGCGGCGTGGCCCCGTCGTGGACGGCGTAGCGCAGAGAACGCCCCTCGACGTGGCGCCGCAGCTCGCCCCACTCATACCCCTGGCGGAGATCGGGATCGCCCAGCTCCAGCACGAGGTCATTCCATTCGGCACCGCTCGCGATGGCGGTCGCGCGGACGCCGGCGGGCACGGCCTCGTGCGTGGCGGGCGTGATGGGCACCGAAAGGGGTGGCTTGGTCACGAGGAGCGATCGTGCGTTCATGTCGCGGGGCGACAGAGCAACGCGCGTACCACGGCGGTCGCCTGCGCGTTTCGCGCAGGATTTCCACGGCGAACCGTCCGGGTCGCGTCGACCGTGCCTGCATCACGATGCGAGGCCGGGTGGCGATCGGTCGCGTTCCCGGGACAAGACGCTGCACACCGCCGCGGCATGGGACTTGCCGCTCGTCGCCGCCATGTTCGTCCCCGCGTTTCCGCCGATCGCCTCGCACCGCCGGCGTCATCGCGGGCGCCGCCGCCCGTGGCGGACGCGCGACGTCTTCCCGGGCGCCCGGCTGTTCGCACGCGGACGCTTCGCCCTGTACGAGGGACTGCGTGTTCTCGCCGAGATTCGCGGCGTACGGCGTCTCTGGGTGCCCGCGTACGTGTGCCGGCCCGTGGCGGACGCCGCGACGGCCGCGGGGCTCGCGGTCGCCCTCTACGACGTGGACGAGCGTCTGCAGCCGCGCTGGGCGACCATCGAGCCCGCGCGACGCGATGCCGTGCTCGCGCTCCACTACTTCGGCCTGGCACTTCCGAGGCGTCCGTTGCAGGAATTCTGCAGTGCCCACGACATGCCGCTGGTCGAGGACTGCGCCCACGCGGTCCCGGACCTCGCCGCCGCCGTGCAGGTCGGCTCCTATGGCGCGCTGGCCGTCTTCTCGCTGAGGAAGCAGGCCCCGGTGCCGGGCGGGGGGTTCCTGATGGTCAACGACCCGGATCTGCGCCCCGCGGTTCGGGTACCGGCCGGACACGGCGTCGGCGACCGTCGCACCCTCGTCAAGCTGGGCATCATGCTCGGCGAGCGAGCAGCCTTCACCGTGGGCTGGAACGTCCTGCCGTTCAAGGACCGCCTGCCGGTGCTCGACGCGCATCCCGGGCCCGGGGCGGCGGAGCCGGCTGCACCCGGGTCGCCGGCCGAGTATGCGAGGCCGCCGGCGCCGGCGTTCCTGCTGCCGCCGATGCTCGCCCGGCTCGACTGGCGGGAGCAGATCCGCACCCGCCAGGTGAGCTACCGGCGCCTGGCCGCGCGGCTACGCGGCACGCCGGGAGTGGTCCTGCCCGTCCCGACACCACCGACCGGCTCGGTGCCGCAGGCGATGCCGATCCTGGTCGCCCGGCCCGACGACGCGGCCCGCGCGCTGCGCGGACGGGGCGTCGAGGCGATGGTGTGGCCGGGTCGTGAGCAGATCCCCTTTCGGCGGGAGGCGTGCCCCGGGACCGTGGCGTGGCTCGATCGCGGCCTGCTCCTGCCGCTCGGCTGCGCGCTCACGTCGTCGCAGCTCGACCGCGTGGTGGACGCCGTGCGCCGGGCCGCCGAGCCCGGGGAGCGCGGCGGACGTGTCGCCGCCTCCGGGCCGCCCATCGAGCGCGCTCGTCGCGTCTAGCGCACCGTCACTGCTGCTGCTGTTGCTGCTGCTGCTCGTCCTCCACCGGCAGGCCAACGCGGTCCGGACGGCGGGCAGGCGCCTCGCGGTAGGTCTGCAGCGGGATCGGTCGCGTCTCGTTGGTGAGCTGGGGCAGCGCCGTGGCCGCCGACACCTGTGTGAACACCTCGGCGTGGAGGCTCTCGCGGGCGACGCCACGGTAGATCCCCTTGTTGGGCGGCACGTCGTCGTAGTGACGCCCGTGCCCGACCACCACGTAGCACTCGTCGATGGGGCGATCGTGGGTGGGATCGAACGGGATCCATCCGACCGAGGGCGCCCAGAACTCGATCCAGGCGTGGCTCTGCGAGGCCTCGCGCCGCGTGCGCTCGACGTGCAGGTAGCCGCTCACGTACCGGCACGGGATGCCGCTGAGCCGGAGGAGCCCCAGCATCAGGTGGGCGAAGTCCTGACACACGCCGGCCTCGAGCTCGAGGAAGTGCTCCGTCGTCGAGTCGTAGTCCGTCACGTCTTTCCGGTACTCGAAGCGCCCCGCCAGGTAACGGCCGAGCACCAGCACGTGCTCGCCGAGGGGCGTTCCCCGCGGCGGCGCCGCCGCCTTGTGGGCCGAGCGCAGCGCCGGCGTGAGCTGCACCGGCCCGCCGAAGGCGAGGAAGTCGAGCAGGCCGTAGGGCAGGTCGGCCGGCACGGCGTCGGCGAGCCCGGCCAGCGAGCGCGGGACGGGGTGGGTGGTGACGAGCGAGCGGCTGGCCACCTCGATCCGGTCGTGGAACCGCGTGATCGTGAAGTGGTGGGTGACGTTATCGTTCCAGTCGACGTAGCGATGGACCCGTGTTGGCGGGCCCACGGCCAGCACGAACGAGCCCACCGTCTGGTCGGCCGTCGTCTTGGGCTGCACGCGCAGCTCCAGGAACGACTCGCTGATGTAGGCGTCGTAGCCGAACGCGAAGCGATGCTCGACGTCGAGCCGCATGGTCAGGCGACGAAGTACTGCGCGGTGATCGCGTCGTGGGCCTGGGCCACCGTGTCGACCACGCGGTCGAGGAAGACGGCGTCGGCGCCGCTCGCCGACAGCCGGTCGTCCTGGTACAGGAGATCGGCGTGCAGCCGCCCGATCAGCCGGCCGGCCGGCATCGACTCGCCGCCGCCGGCGATGCGCTCGAGGTAACCCTTCACGGCCTCGGTGCCGTAGCGCAGCGAGCGCGGGGAGTGCCGGTCGAAGAGCAGGAACGGCACGACCAGCTCCGGCTCCAGGCGGGCGCCGTAGGAGCGCCGGTAGTTCTCGAGCGAGCCGAGCGCCCGTAGCAGCGTCCGCCACTGGGTGTAGTAGAGCGCCACGTCGGCGCGCGGCTCCGCGGTGACCAGGCCGGGCAGCTTGGCCCGGAGCACCAGCGCCGCGCGGTAGATGCGCTCCAGCGACTCGCCGAGCTTGAGGAAGAGCCACCCCAGGTCGCGCGCGAACGTGTGCTCGATGGCGCCGGCGATGGTGAACAGCCCCTTGTGGGTGGTGCCGAGCGCGTCGCGCAGCGACGGCGGGTCGGCGACGCCGCGCCGGGCGTGAGTCTCCAGCGCCCGGAAGGTCTCGTTCAGCGCGAGGAACACCTCCACCGTCAGCGCCTCCCGCACGGAGCGCGCGTTGTCGCGCGCGCGTCGCAGCGAGTAGTGCACCGAGTACTGGTTGGTGGGATCGAGGAAGAAGCTCTGCAAGTACGCCTGCGACATCGGCGCGAAGGCGGAGGCCGGCGGTCCCACCTGGGCGGTGGGCAGGATGGCCAGCAGATCCTTCCAAGCCGACTGGGCGATCGGCTCGGCGAGCCCCTGCGTCTCCGACGAGAGGTCCTCGGTGACGAGGAGCAGGCGGGTGATGTTCTCGGAGCGCTCGAGGTAGCGCCCCATCCAGTAGAGCGCGTCGGCGACCCGCGAGAGCATCAGGCGCGCGCGGCCAGCACCCAGGTGTCCTTGCTGCCGCCGCCCTGGGAGGAGTTCACGACGTAGGAGCCGGGCCGGAGCGCGACCCGCGTGAGGCCGCCAGGCAGGACCCGGATGGTCTCACCGTACAGGATGAACGGCCGCAGGTCGATGCGCCGTGGCTCGAACTTGCCGTCGACCCACGTCGGGTGCGACGAGAGCTCGATCAGCGGCTGGGCGATGTAGTTGCCGGGCGCCTCACGCATCTGCGCCCCGTAGGCCTCGATCTCCTCGCGGCTGGCGAAGGGCCCCATCAGCATGTTGTAGCCGCCGGAGTCGCCCGTGGTCTTCACCACCAGCCGCGCGAGGTTGTCGCGCATGTAGGCGAAGTCGTCCTTGCGGAGACCGACGTAGGTGGAGACCTGGCCGAGGAGCGGGTCCTGGTCGAGGTAGTACTTGATGAGCGCCGGCATGTACGCGTACACGGCCTTGTCGTCGGCGACGCCCGAGCCGGGCGCGTTGGCGATGGCCACGTTGCCCTGCCGGTAGACGTTGACGAGGCCGGGCACGCCGAGCAGGCTGTCGCGCCGGAACGTCAGCGGGTCGAGGAAGTCCTCGTCCACGCGGCGGTAGATGACGTCGACGCGCTGGCGCCCGCTGGTGGTGCGCATGTAGACGTAGCTGTCCTCGACGATGAGGTCTCGCCCCTCTACCAGGAACACGCCCATCTCGCGCGCCAGGAACGAGTGCTCGAAGTACGCCGAGTTGTGGATGCCCGGGGTGAGCACCACGGCCACCGGGCTCTCGCTCGCCCGCGGCGCCGCCCACAGCAGCGTGTCGAGGAGCTGCCGTGGGTAATCGCGGATCGGCCGCACCGGATAGCGGGTGAAGAACTCCGGGAAGACTCGATGGAGGAGGTTGCGATTCTCCATCACGTACGACACCCCGCTGGGCGTCCGGCAGTTGTCCTCGAGGATCAGGTACTCGCCCTTGTCGTTGCGGATGATGTCCGTGCCGACCACGTGGGTGTAGATCTGCCGGGGCGGCGTCAGTCGCAAGAGCTCGCGCTTGTACTCCTTGCGCGAGAGGACCAGCTCGGGCGGGATGATCTTGTCCTTGAGGCACTTCTGATCCTGGTAGACGTCGGCGATGAACAGGTTGAGCGCGGTCACGCGCTGGATCAGGCCCGCCTCGATGCGCTCCCACTCCCGGGCGGGGATGATGCGGGGGACGAAGTCGAAGGGGAAGATCCGCTCGATGCCGTCCTTCTCACCGTAGACCGTGAACGTGATGCCCTGGTCGACCAGCGAGATCTTCTGCAGCCGCTCGCGTCGGTCGATCTCGGTGAGGGTGAACGACTCCAGCGTCGAGACCAGCGCCCGGTAGTGCTGCCGGGGGGCGGTCGTCCGGTCGAAGGCCTCGTCGTACGCGGTCGTTTCGGGGACCCACTTCACGGCGCCACAGAATACCACCGGGCCGGGCCCGCCCCCCGGCCGGGGGATGAATCGAAACGGCTGCCCGGTTCGTAGTCAGAGGGAGGGGTAGAGCGCGGCGCCAGCTCACCTTGTCAAACCGGGGGCGTCCTTCGATACTCAGAGCGGCCATGACGACGGCGGGGGAGGATCTCATCCGGCGAATGACGGCCGGCGATCGCGAGGCCTTCGGCCGCTTCTATGACCGCTACGCTCCCCTGGTGTATCCCCTCATCCTGCGAGTCGTCCGCGACCGTACCGACGCCGCTGACGTGCTCCAGGACGTCTTCTGGGAGGCGTGGCAGGGCGCCGGGGCCTATGACCCCAACAGGGGCACACCGGAGGCATGGATGATCACCAGGGCGCGGACGCGGGCGATCGATCGGGTGCGGAGCGTGCGCCGCCGCAGCGCCACGTTCGTGCCCCCGGTCGACGAGCGGTTCGCGCGGGCGGCCGAGGAGCCCGGCGGGGACGCCGCCGAGCGGGCCGAGGACCGCGGCGTCATCCGCACCGCGCTCGAGGCGCTGCCGCCCCCGCAGCGCGAGGTGATCGAGCTCGCATATTATGCGGGGCTGACGCAGACCGAGATCGCCGAGCGCATCCGGCAACCACTCGGCACGGTCAAGACCAGGATCCGGCTCGGGCTCGAGCGGCTCCGTGACGTGGTGAGGCGCGCGACATGAGCAGCCACGAGACATTCGAGGAGCTCGCGGCAGTCTACGCGGTCGGCGCGCTGGACGGCGACGATCTGACCCGCTTCGAGGCGCATCTGGCCGGGGGGTGCGACCCCTGCGCGCGGCTGCTGCGCGACTCGCACGAGGCGCTGGCGCGCGTGGCCCTGGCCGACACCCCAGCCGTGCCGCCGGCCGAGGTGAAGGCGGCCCTGCTGGCGCGCGTCGCGGCCGACACGAGCCGGCCGGCGACTCGGCCGGCGCGCCGTCCGGAGCGTCGCGCGAGCTGGGTGCCGTGGGCCGCGGCCACCGCCGCCGCGGCCGTGATCACGGCGATGATCACCGGTGGGCTGGTCGCCTCGCGATACGAGGCACGGCTGGGCGTGATGGCGCGTGAGACCGCGGCCGCGCGCGAGCGGCTGCAGCGCGAGGAGGCGGCGCTGCGTGAGCAGATGGCCGCCTACCGGAGCGCCGTCGACCTCCTGCGCGATCCGGCGACGCGCGTGGTCGAGCTGCAGGGCACCGGTCCGAGCCCCGAGGCGACCGGTCGCCTGGTCTGGCACGCGACGGCCGGCGGCCAGCTCTACGTCGCCAACCTGCCGCCCGCACCCGCCGGCAAGGCGTACGAGCTGTGGACGATCGAGGGCCCCGCTCCGCGTCCGGCCGGTCTATTCCAGGTCGACGCCTCGGGCCGGGCGACGCATCGCGTGGAGCCCACCGGCGGCGCCACGCCGAAGTTCGCCGTCAGCCTCGAGCCCGAGGCCGGCGTCCCCGCCCCCACCGGCCCCATCGTCCTCGCGTCCCGCTAGCGCGAGCGCGGGCGGGAGACGCCGTCCCTGTCGACGTAATCCGAGAAGTCGGGCTTCGCCGACATGCTCACGGGCAGTTGGTGCTTGATGATCATCTGCACCACGGCCGTGCCCTGGGGCGGTGGCTCGGAGGCGGGGTTCTGGCGGTGATACCAGACGGCGCCGTTCGCGGCCTTGAGGGCTTTCAGGCGCTCGTCGAGCTCGGGCAACGTCGTCGGCTTTCCGTCGACGAGAACGGCTCCCGACGCGAGGACGGTGACCTTCGCCACGGGCTCAGCACTCACCGCGGGGGCGACGCTGCCGAGCGCGACGACCAGCAGGGCAACCAGGTGTTTCAGCATCGGAGTCTCCAGGAAGGATGGCCCGCCGGGCGGCGGCGATCGAAACCACTATAGCGGGCCGCCTCCGCCGCAGCGAAGCCTCCCGAACCGGGAGCCCTCAGCGCTCGCGGGGGCCGCCCCAGCGCCATCTCGGGGGCTCGCCCTTCGCGTAGCAGATCGCCAGCAGCGCGATCACCATCACCGCCAGGAACAGCCAGAAGAGCAGGGGACGGCGTGGAGCCAGCCAGACACCGATCGGGAGCACCGTCGCCAGCCAAGCCAGGAGGACGGCCCAGCCCTGCCACGTCGTGGGCGAGCCCCAGCCCCACCCGTACCGCTTGGCCGGAAACCAGTATCGGGGCTCGGGGGTGGTCACGGCTGCTCGGGGCCGGTGCGCGTCTTGGGCGGTGAGGTCAGCCAGACGACGATGAACACGGACGCCGCCGCGGCCAGCAGGTGCTTGAGCGTGTGGCCGCTGACCACGCCGCCGGCGGCGAGCACGGTGCGATCGCCGAGCTCCGCCGCCTTGCCCACGGCGTACAGCGCGATGCCGGCCACGAGCGGGGCGGCCGGCCGCCGTCCGGGCAGCAGGATCAGCATCAGCGGGATCAGCAGCATCGGCAGGAACTGGGCAACCGCGTACGCGCGCAGGTCGTCGGTCAGCTGCCACCACACCACGCTGCCGATCGCGCCGAGCGCCAGCGGCGCCAGCAGCGCGCGGCCGGCGGCGACGCTCAAGCGATCTCCGATGACCACGGCGAAGACGGTCGGGAACAACGCCGACAGCGGCAGGCGATCCCACACGAGCGTGGCGTTGCTGGGCGCGGCGTGATACCACGCGGAGCCCAGCCCGGTGAGCAGGAGCCCGACCGCGAAGATGAGCCCGGCCACGCGCTCCCACGCGGGGAGCGTCGCGCCCATCACGCGGAAGAGCGCCCATCCGCCCGCGAGCAGGAAGCCGACGTTGGAGAGCACGTTGAGACCGTGCTGCAGGCCGAGCATGGTGCGGCGGTCGGCGAAGTCGTGATACGCCAGGTCCTGAGGGATCGGCGGCACGAGCAGGGCGACGACACCCGCCGCGACGGTGACGGCGGCGAGCAGCCCCAGGCGCCAGCCACGGCCCTCGACGCGCGTGATGGGCGGCGTCACGTCGTCTCCCCCGCCAGGACGGGCGGCGGCACGCGTGCGGCCAGGCGCTCCAGCTCCTCCGCAAGCGCGCGCCGTCGCGCCAGCAGCCGGTCGCGGACGCCGCGGCGTCCCAGGAAGTGCAGCAGCGCCGTCGCCTCGCGAGCGACGTCTTGCAGCCGGGCCTGCCAGGCCAGCGCGAAGAAGCCCGCGGGAACCAGCGCCACGACGACCAGTCCCGTCGCCCACCCGCCGAGGACGCGCGCCGCCAGCCACGCCTCCAGTGCCCACGCCAGCGGGTAGATGACGATGCCGCCGGCCAGCTTGTACGTGGCCTCCACGTCCGGCTCGGGCCGGGCCAGACGCACGCCGAGCCGGACGAGCTGGTAGGGCAGGGTGTGGAGCAGCATCCCCAGCAGCGCGAGCGGCAGACCGAGGAGGAGGGGCAGGATCTCGCGAGCGGCGTAGCGGACCACGATCGCGGGCGCGTAGGTGCGGCCGAGCGTCTCCGGCGTGACGCGCAGCCGATCGAGCTCGTGGTCGTACGCCTCGACCTCGCGCCGGAAGTGCTCGACCTCGGCCGGCGTACTCACGCGCAGCCAGCGGTAGGCGCGCGAGGCGCGCTGAAGCCAGGCGGCCGAGCGCGGATTGGGCCGGGCACCGCTCTCCTCGCGCCAGACGCGTTCGATCAGCCGCATCAGGCGCAGGGTCTCACGGTCCTCGGCCTCGACGATCTGACGGCGCAGCGCGCCGGCCAGCCGGTCGGTGAGCGCGCGCACGGCGCCGATCGGGTCGCGGCGGTATAGCGCCACGCAGTCGGCGGTCTCGACGGGGGCGCCGATGAGGACGAGCGCGTGCCCCGCCCGGAAGCGACCCGGGTCGTCGAGTACGAGGCCGACGGGCAGCAGCGTCACGGGCGGGGCGCCGCTCGCCTCGGCCTCCAGCAGCAGGCGGGCGGCGCCCGTCCGCAAGGTCATCAGCGTGGGCTCGGGCTGGCTCACGCCCTCGGGGAAGATCAGGATCGCGCCGCCGTGGCTGAGCGCCTCGCTCACGGCGCGGAACGTGAGGGCATTGCCGCCCGTGTCGCCGCCGCCGTCCTGCCGGCGGTAGACGGGGAGGGCCCGGGCCAGTCGCAGGAACGGCGCGATGATCGGATGGCGGAACAGCCCCGACTTCGCGAGTGGTCGCAGCGGGCGCGGCAGCGCGGCGAGCAGCAGCATGGGATCGATGAGGCCGTTCTGGTGATTGGCGGCGACGATGAGGGGCCCGTCGGGCGGCACGTGCTCGAGACCCGCCACGTCGACCCGCCGATAGAAGACCGCCAGCAGGGCCCGCACGAACGCGCGGATCAGCCGCGGGCCCACGCTCAGCGCCGACGCGCGGCGTGCAGCACGGCGATGACCGTCATGGCGTCGAGGATCTCGGAGGCCTCCACCATCCGGACGACCTCGACGAACGGGAAGGCGCGGACCTCGATGAACTCGGTCTCGTCGGCCTCGTGGGTCACGGGGCGCAGCCCGTCGGCCCGGTAGAGGTGGGCCGTCTCGTCGACGACGCTTTTCGACGTGTCGAAGGTGCAGAGCTTCACCAGCCGCGCCGCCTCGTAGCCCGCCTCCTCGGCGAGCTCCCGTCGGACGGCGGTCTCCTCGCTCTCGCCGACCCGGACGCCGCCCGTCGGCATCTCCCACAGGAACGCGCGGGCGACGTAACGGTACTGGCCGACCAGCACCACGGTGCCCTCGTCGAGGAACGGCAGCACGCCGACGGCGGGGCGGCACTCGACGACGCCGTAGGGCGTCGTGCGGCCGTCGGGCATCTCGGCGACGTCCTCGCGCACGCGGATCCACGGGTTCGCGTACACCTCGCGGCTCGCCAGGGTGCGCCACGGAGCGCGCGCCAGGGCGCGCCGCCGGTCGGTCATGCCGGCATCTTCGGGTATACTTCGAGCGAAGTCCACCACCGGCCCGCGAGGTATCGATGGCCCATCCGAAACCCGTCGAGATGCTGTGGTCCGAGCTCGAGCGAGCCCGCGCCGAGGTGCTGCGCGAGGTCGAGCCGCTGTCTCAGCGTCAGGCGGACTGGAAGCCCGGTGAGGCGGACTGGTCGATCGGCGAGATCGTCCACCACCTCACGCGCGCCGAGGTCGCGACCGGCAAGCTGACGACGAAGCTCCTCAAGGAGGTGCAGGCGGGCAGCGCTGCCGCCGTCTTCCCGCACGACCTCGCGGAGTTCGGCCCGCTGCCGCCGTGGCCGGTGGGCCCGCCGGCCGAGGCGCCCGAGGTGGTGTGGCCGACGCACGGCGCGCCGATCGGCGAGCTGCTCGGCACCATGCGGGCCACGCGCGAGCGCAGCCGGCAGTCGGTGGAGCGGTTGGGCCAGTGTGATCCGCGCGCGCTGCGCTTCAAGCACTTCAGCCTCGGCGACATGGACCTCGCCCAGTGGTGGCGCCTGCAGGCCGCGCACGACCTGATCCACCTCCGTCAGATCCGCGAGGTGAAGGCGACGGCGGGGTTCCCGCGCGACTGACATGAAGGTGGTGCTCCGCAATCCCCGACGCGAGGTCGAGGTCGCCGGCAACCGGCGGGTGAAGGACGTCCTGCGCGACCTCGCGATCCTGCCCGAAACGGTCCTGGTCATCCGCGACGACGAGCTCGTCACCGCCGACCAGCACGTCGCCGACGACGACACGATCGAGCTGCGACCCGTGATGTCGGGGGGATCGTCGTGAAGTGCCGGAAGTGCGGCGACACGGCGGTGCTCGAGCTCCGCCGCCACAACGCGGCGTTCTGCGCCCCCGACTTCCTCGAGTTCTTCCGCAACCAGGTTCGGGAGGCCATCCGCAAGTACCGCATGTTCACGTCTGACGAGCCGATCCTCGTCGCGGTCTCGGGTGGCAAGGACTCGCTCGCGCTGTGGGACGTGCTCATCGGGGAGGGCTACCGGACGACGGGTCTCTACCTCGACCTCGGGATCTTCGACTACTCCGTGGAGTCGCGGGCGAAGTGCGAGGCGTTCGCGGCCGCCCACGGCGTGCCCTTGCTCGTGCGTCGCGTCGAGGAGGAGGTCGGCGCGCCGGTGCCCGTCATCAAGTCGGTCACCCGCCGGCCGCCGTGCTCCGGGTGCGGGCTCAGCAAGCGCTACCTCATGAACCGCGTCGCCCTCGACGAGGGCCTGCCCGTCGTCGCCACCGGTCACAACCTCGACGACGAGGCGGCCACGCTGTTCGGCTCGGTCATGCACTGGCAGATGGACGCGCTCCCGCGGCAGTCACCGGCGCTGCCGTCCACGCATCCCAAGCTCGTGCGGCGGGTGAAGCCGCTCTACCGGCTGTCCGAGCGCGAGACCGCGGCGTACGCGTTCCTCCGGAAGATCGACTACATCGTCGAGGAGTGCCCGTTCGCGGTGGGCGCCACCTCG
>Ga0209382_10003103_pt1 | contig 23286 bp, 18 predicted proteins | sample SoiMetdeltSBSDD5_FD_187599 | JGI IMG/M metagenome (GOLD analysis project Ga0209382, IMG submission 187599) | Bulk soil microbial communities from a Populus tree surrounding site in Tennessee, USA - Soil MetaG P. deltoides SBSDD5 (SPAdes) (version 2) | ecosystem: Environmental > Terrestrial >...
GCGCTGCTGACCGGACGCGGGCGCTTCGTCGACGACATCAGGCTCGTGGGCGCGCTGCACGCGTGTTTCGTACGCAGTCCGCATGCCCACGCGAAAATCCGCTCGATCGAGGCGTCGGCGGCGCGAGCCATGCCGGGCGTGCACGCGGTGCTGACCGCGGACGATCTGCCGCCCCGCGTGGCGTGCACCCAGATTCCGATGCTCGTGCCAAATCCCTCGATCGCGACGCCGCGCACGCAGCTCGCCTTGGCTAGCCGTGAAGTCTGCTATGTCGGCCAAACCGTCGCGGTCGCGATCGCGGAGAACCGCTATCTCGCCGAGGATGCCGCCGCGGCAGTCAAGATCGATTTCGAGGTCTTGCCGGCGGTCAGCGACTGCCGCGATGCTGCGAGGCCCGACGCGCCGCCTGTCCACAGCGATCTCACAACCAACATCGCCGCCGTTGTCCCTATGAGCTACGGCGATGTGGAGTCGGCGTTTGCGCGCGCGGCGCACGTCTTCCAGGAGGAATTTTCTCTCCATCGCGGCGCCGCCATGACGCTCGAAGGCCGCGCCGTGCTCGCCAGCTACGACACCGTTGCCGACATGCTGACGGTGTGGTCGGCAACGCAGACGCCGCACCTTTGCCGCGCCACGCTCGCCGACCTCTTCGAACGCGACCTCGAGGCGATCCGGGTCGTCGCGCCTCATGTCGGCGGCGGCTTCGGCACCAAGGCGCCGTTCTATGCCGAGGAGGCGGTCATTCCGGCCGCGGCGATGAAGCTTGGCCGCCCGATCGCGTGGCAGGAGGACCGGCGGGAACATTTTCTCTCCGCGACCCAGGAACGCGATCAATACTGGCAAGTGGCGATTGCCATTGATGAGCAAGGCAAAATCCTCGGACTTTCCGGCACGCTCTTGCACGACACCGGCGCATTCCTGCCCTGGGGCATCATCGTGCCGTACATCGCCGCGACGACCTTTCCGGGACCATACGTGGTGCCGGCTTATCGCTTCGAGGCAACGGTCGTGCTCACCAACCGCGTGCCGACGACGGTCGTGCGCGGCGCCGGCCGACCGCAGGCGGTCTTCGCCATGGAGCGGCTGATGGATCGCGTCGCGCGCGAGCTCAAGCTCGATCGCGCCGAATTGCGCCGGCGCAACATGATCGCGCCCCAAGCGATGCCCTATTCCGTCGGCTTGGTCTTCCGCGACGGCAAGCCGCTCGTCTATGCGAGCGGAGACTTTCCGAAAAGCCAACAGCGCGCGCTCGCACTCGCGGGCTACGAGGACTTTCCGGCGCGCCAGCGCCAAGCGCGCGGCGAAGGACGCTATCTCGGCATCGGGGTTGCAAACTACGTGGAAGGCACCGGCCTTGGGCCGTTCGAGGGCGTGACTGTGCGTGTGCTCCCCAACGGTAAGGTCGCGGTGGCAACCGGCGCCACGGCCCAGGGGCAAGGCACGCGCACGACGCTATCGCAGATCGTGGCGGATCAAATCGGCTGTCGCATCGAAGACGTTGTCATGACCACGGGCGATACCGCGGCGATTTCGCAAGGGATCGGCGCGTTTGCCAGCCGGCAGGCGATCAATGCCGGCTCATCCGCGCTGATGGCGGGTGTAAGCGTGCGCCAGCAAATCGTCGCGCTCGCCGCTCGCATTCTCGGCGTAGCCGAGGGCGACATTGACCTCGAGGGTGGCCACGCTATGGCCCGCGGCGGCAACAAGCCTTCCATCACGCTCGCCGAGCTTGCGCGCGCCGCCCAGGGCATGCCTGGGTTTTCTTTTGCCGAGGGGCAGATGCCCGGCCTCGAACACACCGCCTATTTCACCCCGCGCCAAGCCTCGTATTGCAACGGGACCCACGTGGCCGAGGTCGAGGTCGACCCTTTGACCGGCGGCGTCAAGCTTGTGCGCTACAGCGTCGCCCACGACAGCGGAAACATCATCAATCCGCTGATCGTCGACGGCCAGGTGCAGGGCGGCGTCGCCCACGGTGTGGGCAACGCGCTGTTCGAGCAGATGAAATACGACCAAGCGGCGCAGCCGCTCACGACGACTTTTCAGGACTACCTTTTGCCTGCCGCCCCCGACGTGCCGGGCTGTGACATCGAGCACGTGGAGACGCCGAACCCGCTAAATCCGCTCGGCGTCAAAGGCGCCGGCGAGGGTGGCACCATCCCGGCGCCTGCGGCGATCATCTCAGCCGTCGAGGACGCGCTCTCGCCCTTCGGCGTGCGCTTTGCCGAGATGCCGCTGACGCCCGACCGCATCGTCGCTGCACTGCGCAGAGTCGGCGCGTACGAGAACTTGGCGTAACCGCTGCGACAGAGATCGCTGCCGGGATGGCCAATCGTCCTATATAGATACTGCAGTCATGCAACGCTGGAGGTTCCCATGCCAGGCGATCGAAAGCGGCCGCGCCTGCGGTCGCAACTGTGGTTCGATAATCCTGACAATCCGGGCATGACGGCGCTTTATCTGGAGCGCTACCTCAATTACGGCCTGACCAAGCAAGAGCTCGCCTCGGGCAAGCCGATCATCGGCATCGCTCAGACCGGCTCCGACCTATCACCTTGCAACCGCCATCACCTGGAGCTCGCAAAGCGCGTGCGCGAGGGGATTCGCGATGCCGGCGGTGTCGTATTCGAGTTTCCGATGCATCCCATTCAGGAAACGGGGAAGCGGCCGACGGCGGCGCTCGACCGCAATCTCGCGTATTTGAGCCTCGTCGAGGTGCTGTTCGGCTATCCGCTCGATGGGGTGGTGCTTACCACCGGCTGTGACAAGACGACGCCAGCAGCAATCATGGCGACCGCGACCGTGAACACGCCGGCGATCGTGCTCTCCGGCGGGCCGATGCTTAACGGCTGGTGGAGGGGGGAGCGCGCGGGGTCCGGCACAGTGGTGTGGTGGGCGCGCCAAGAGCACGCCGCCGGCCGCATGGATTACAACGAATTCCTCGATCTCGTCGCTTCCTCGGCGCCGTCGATCGGCCATTGCAACACCATGGGAACGGCCTCGACCATGAATGCGCTCGCCGAGGCGCTCGGCCTTTCGCTGCCGGGCTGCGCCGCGATTCCCGCGCCTTACCGCGAGCGCGCGCAAATCGCCTACGAGACCGGCCGCCGCGCCGTCGAGATCGTGCGCGAGGATCTCAAACCGTCCGACATCCTCACCCGCGAGGCGTTCGAGAACGCCATCGTGGCGTGCTCCGCGATCGGCGGCTCCAGCAATGCGCCGATCCACATCAACGCCATCGCCCGCCACGTCGGCATCCCACTCGCGATCGAGGACTGGGAAAGGATCGGCTACGAGGTGCCGCTGCTCGTCAACATGCAACCCGCGGGCAAATATCTTGGCGAGGAATATTACCGGGCCGGCGGATTGCCAGCCGTGCTCAATGAGCTGATGGGCGCGGGTCGCATCCATGCCAACGCATTGACCATTAATGGCAAGACTATCGGCGAAAACGTCAAGGACGCGAAGATTGCCGACGCAGACGTGATCCGCCCATACGACCGTCCGCTCAAGCGGCATGCCGGCTTCAAGCTGCTGTCGGGAAATCTCTTCGAGTCCGCAATCATGAAAACGAGCGTGATCTCCGACGACTTCCGGCAACGCTATTTGTCGAATCCGAAAGACCCCAACGCATTCGAAGGCCGCGCGGTAGTGTTCGATGGACCCGAGGATTACCATCGCCGCATCGAGGATCCGTCCTTGCAAATCGACGCGAACACGATGCTGTTCGTTCGCGGTGTGGGGCCCATCGGCTATCCGGGGTCGGCCGAAGTGGTGAACATGCAGCCGCCGGCCGCGCTGATCAAACGCGGGATTACCTCGCTGCCCTGTATCGGGGACGGCCGTCAGTCGGGGACGTCGGCTTCGCCGTCGATCATCAACGCGTCCCCCGAAGCCGCGGCCGACGGCGGGCTTGCCCTGCTCAAGACCGGCGATCGAGTGCGTATCGATCTCAACAAGGGCACCGCCAACATGCTCATCTCGGATACCGAACTCGCGCAGCGCCGCGCCGCGCTGGAGAAACAGGGCGGCTACAAATATCCGGCGAGCCAGACCCCGTGGCAGGAGATACAGCGCGACATGGTCGAGCAGCTCGCCCAAGGCATGGTGCTCAGGCCCGCCGTCAAATACCATCGCATCGCGCAAACGAGCGTGCCGCGGGACAACCACTGATTGGCTGCTTTGGCGCGCTGCGTGACGTGTTCAAGCGGCGGTCCCGGCAGGGGGCATGAACCAAATTCCTCAAATGCCGTTAGCTGGCTGCGGCACGGAGGTATCGATCATGGCTTTACGTCTGCAAGGCAAGCTCGCGCTCGTCACCGCGGCGGGACAAGGGATCGGCCGTGCCATTGCCGAAAGATTTGCAGCGGAGGGAGCGCGCGTGATCGCCACAGATTTGGAGGACAAGAAACTCGAAGGCATCAAAAGCTTCAAGCGCCACAAGCTCGACGTGCGCTCGACCGCGTCGATTGAGTCCCTCGCCAACGAAATTGCAAGCGAGTTCGGCGCGCTGGACGTCCTCGTGAACTGCGCCGGATACGTGCATCATGGCAGCGTGCTCGACTGCTCCGAGCAGGACTGGGACTTCTCGTTCGATCTCAACGTGAAATCGATGCATCGGACGATCAAGGCGTTCCTCCCGGGCATGTTGGGAAGGAGCGCAGGCTCGATCGTGAATATTTCGTCCGCAGTGTCGTCGATCCGCGGGGTCCCCGATCGCTATGTCTACGGCGCCACAAAGGCCGCCGTCATCGGGCTCACCAAAGCGGTTGCAGCCGATTTCATTCGGCAAGGCATCCGCGTGAACGCTGTCTGTCCGGGCACGATCGAATCCCCCTCGCTCGAGGAGCGGATCAAGGATCGCTCGCGCGCGACCGGCAAATCGCTCGCCGACGTGGAAAAGGCTTTCGTCGAACGCCAGCCCATGGGCCGGCTGGGTCGCCCCGAGGAGGTCGCCGCGCTCGCCGCTTTCCTCGCGTCCGACGAGGCGAGCTACATCACCGGACAAGCGCATCTGGTGGACGGCGGGATGGCGCTTTAGCCGCCAGAGGCCCTATATTGGGTGCATAGCTAAGCATTTCGGGGTCGATCAGGCCTTAAAGCGCTCGGAGAGTGCCTATGACCAAGGCAGATGAGCAGGTATGCCGTTTTTTTGTTTCGGAACAGCCATCGAATCAATGAGTTGCCGAACTGTTGGGGCTACCGTATCCGCCCGGCCGCGTGACGTTTCCTGAGTTTGCACGCACCGGGCCTGCGTCCCACCCGAAATTGCATGAGTGACCGGACAGCCGTGATGTTGAACCCCGTTTCATCACTCCCTGCAGCGCTTAACCAATACGCCATCCTGCTCGACGTAGACGGAACGATCCTCGATCTCGCTCCTACCCCGCGTGAAGTTTTTGTGTCGCATTCCCTGCGCGATACGCTGGCGCGGTTGTGGGAGCGCACCGAGGGTGGTGTCGCTTTTGTGAGCGGCCGCCCCGTGAGCGAGCTCGACCTCATCTTCTCCCCGCTGCAGTTGCCTGCGATCGGCGGTCACGGTGCCGAGCTTCGTACGATTGCCGGCGCCACACCGGGCGCACCGCGGCTGCCTCCGCTCGATCCTGTTCTGAAGCGGCAGTTTGCAGCGATTGCGGAGGCAGGCCCGGGTATCATTCTTGAAGACAAGGGCTACTCGCTCGCGCTGCATTATCGGCTGGCACCGGAGAAAGAAGATGTGGTGCGCGCGGCTGCGGCCAAGATCTGCTCGGGCGCAAGGGATGGCCTGATCGAGCTGCTGCCCGGCAAACTGGTGCTGGAAGCCAAGCAAACCGGGGTCACCAAGGCGACGGCCGTCCGGGAATTGATGACTCACCCGCCGTTCGCGCAGCGCCGTCCTATCTTCATCGGCGATGATGTGACCGACCTCGGCGTGTTCGACATTCTTCCCGATTTCGATGGCATTGGCATCATTGTCGGCCGCCACGACGTCCCCGGCGCCAATGCCTACTTCGAGCGCCCGGCCGATGTTCGCCGTTGGCTCGAGCAAATTTCCCGCGACGACGCATTCGCAAGGCCATGACCGATCACGGGCTTGATCTTGCCGTCATCGGCAACGGGCGCACGGCCGCGCTCGTCGATCCCACGGCGCGTCTGGTGTGGTGGTGCTATCCCCGCTTCGATCGCGACCCGATCTTCTGCCGTCTCATTTCGGGCGACGAGGAGAAGGGATTTTCGGATGTCGTGCTCGACAACATGGCTGATGTCCAGTCAGAATACCTTCGTAACACCGCCGTAGTCTCGACTGTTCTCACCGATCAACAAGGCGGAGCGGTCCGCATTACCGATTTCGCCCCGCGCTTTCGGCAATTCGGCCGCGTGTTTCGCCCGCCGCAACTCATCCGAATGATCGAGCCCGTGGCCGGACTGCCCCGGGTCACCATTCGTTTCCGCCCGACCCATGATTACGGGCTCGAGTTCACTCACCGTTCCGTCGGCAGCAATCATGTCCGCTACATTCACGAGGGCTGCGTCATCCGCCTCACCACTGATGCGCCACTGTCCTATATCGAGAGCGAAGCACCCTTCGTCGTCACCCGGCCGCTGCATCTTGTGTTCGGCGTGGACGAGCGGTTTCAGGACGATCTCGAAACGACCTGCCGCGAATTCTGCGACCGGACCATCGATTACTGGATGGATTGGTCCCGCGGACTGTCCATTTCCTACGATTGGCAGGATGAAATTATCCGCGCCGCGATCACGCTAAAGTTGAGCAATTTCGAGGAAACCGGCGGCATCATCGCGGCCCATACTACCTCCATTCCCGAAGCGCCGGGATCCGGAAGAACCTGGGATTACCGCTACTGCTGGCTGCGGGATGCCTATTTCGTGGTCAAGGCGCTCAACCGCATCGGTGCCACCCAGACAATGGAGGATTTCATCTCTTTTACCTTGGGCATCGCATCCAATCCCAACGAACCGTTGCGACCGGTTTACGGCGTCGTCCCGATCGAGCCGATGGATGAAAAGACGGCGCCGGCGCTCAAGGGCTATCGTGGCGACGGGCCGGTGCGCATCGGCAACGCCGCCGCTGAGCAGGTCCAAAACGACACCTATGGCAGCATTATTCTCGCCGCGATGCCGATGTTCTATGATCGACGCCTACCGCGGCTCGGCGACGAAGGACTATTTCGGCTGCTCGAGACGCTCGGCGGCAAGGCGGGAGAACTTGCTTTGGAAGCCGACAATGGCATTTGGGAATATCGCGGGCGACAACGCATCCACACGCATTCGACGGCGATGTGTTGGGCCGGCTGCCATCGGCTCGCCGCCATTGCGAGCCGGCTAGGTCTTCCCGATCGCGCGGCGCATTGGAATGCCGTTGCCGATCCGGTGCATCAAGCGCTTCTGCAAGGAGCATGGAACGAGAAGCGCCAGGCCTTCACTGCCGCTTTCGGCTCTGATGATCTCGACGCGAGCGTTCTGTTGCTGCCCGACCTGGGCGTGATCGAGGCTGACGATCCGCGCTTCGTCAGCACCGTCAAGGCCATGGAACGCGAACTTTTGCGCGAGAAGCACGTTATGCGTTATGCTTCGGCGGACGACTTCGGCCTGCCGGCAACGGCGTTCCTGATTTGCCGCTTCTGGCTGGTCGATGCATGGTGGTCGCTTGGTCGTCGCGACGAGGCGCGTGAGCTGTTCGTGGATGCGTTGGCATATCGCAATCGCTATGGCTTGCTGTCGGAAGATATCGATCCGCAAACCGGCACTTTGTGGGGAAATTTTCCGCAAACCTATTCGATGGCCGGCCTGATCTTGAGCGCGATGCGGCTATCGCGCAGTTGGGAGGATCGATATTGGCGCGGCTGATAGTCGTTTCCAACAGAGTGGCGCTCCCGAGCCACGATAACAACCAGGCGGGCGGCCTCGCGGTCGCTGTTCGATCCTTGCTCAAACTCCACGGCGGTCTGTGGTTCGGCTGGAGCGGGACCGTTTCACCCGAGCGCGACGTCACGACCAGGACGATTCAGCGTGGCGACATGACCTATGTCGTCACAGATCTCGGCGAAGCCGACTATCAGGAATATTACAACGGCTTCGCTAATCGGGTGCTGTGGCCGATTCTGCACTATCGGGTCGATCTCGCTGAATTTTCCCGCCGCGATCTGAGCGGCTATCGGCGCGTCAATGCCCATTTCGCCAATGAGCTGCACGGTTTGTTACAACCCGACGACCTCGTATGGGTGCACGACTATCATCTCATTCCGCTTGCGAAAATGCTGCGCGACCGCGGTCACACCAATCGTATCGGATATTTTCTGCACGTGCCGTTCCCTCCGCCGGAAATTCTCACCGCGCTGCCCAACCACGAATGGCTGATTCCGCAATTGAGCTCCTACGATCTCGTCGGCTTTCAAACCGCGAATGACGCGACGAATTTCGTGCGCTATCTCGAAAACGAGTGTCGATTGCAGAAGCGCGGAGAATTTGCCTATCAAACTCCCGAGCGAATCGTGCGCGTCGGCGTCTTTCCTATTGGTATAGAGACGAACGAATTCAGCCGACTGGCGCGGCGTTCGGTGCGCTCGCCGCTGGTCCAATCTGTGCTGGAAAGTCTCGCCGGGCGCGCCATGATGATTGGAGTTGACCGGCTCGATTATTCCAAGGGGTTGGCCCAACGTATGGATGCGTTCGAGCGTTTCCTTGCGGTCTATCCGGATTGGCGCGGCAAGGTGACCTATCTACAAATCACACCGAAGAGCCGCTCGGAAATCCAGGAATATGCCGAGATGGAACGCACGATCAGCGAGGCCGCGGGGCGGATCAACGGCGCCTACGGCGAAATCGCATGGACGCCGATCCGCTACGTCAATCGCGCCTACAGCCGCAGCGTGCTTGCAGGCCTCTTCCGTTCCGCACGCGCCGGACTCGTCACGCCGCTACGCGATGGAATGAATCTCGTGGCGAAGGAATATATCGCTGCCCAGGATCCCGAGGACCCCGGCGTTCTCATTTTGTCGCGCTTTGCCGGGGCGGCGGCCGAATGTACGGCCGCGCTGCTCGTCAATCCTTACGATCCGGAGTCGGTAGCGACATCGATTGCACATGCGCTCTCGATGCCGCTCGAGGAGAGGCGCGCACGCCATCAGGTGCTCTTCCAAGTGATCTCAGACAACGACCTCAATTCGTGGGGCGAACATTTTCTCGCCGTACTGAGCAAGAGCGGCGCGCCACCGCCCTTGCACGACCAGCTTGAGTTGGGCCCGGCTGTTGCCGCTGACATCGCGTAGTGCATCGTTGCGCATCTCGCATGTGGCGTTCGCGGCCGTGGCATGGTCCGTGATCACCCGAGCCGAGAAGCGCGGCGAAGCAGGCGTCAGAATCGAAGCGTGGCCAACACAACCAGTCGAGCGAGCCATTGCGCGCGATGAGCGCGGCCGCCTCGCAATCGCCGGTTAGCGCGTAATCCTCGATCCTGGACGGCACGATGAGCTACGACCTGAAATCGATCACCACCTTGATGTCGCCTTTGCGGTGCTCGAGTGCCTCGTTCCAGCGTTCGACCGGGGTGGTGCGCGTGATCAGCCGGGAAAGCCAGCGCTTGTCCGCGCGCACGAGCGCATCCGCCGCCATCTCGTAGTGGCGGCGATTGGCATTGACCGTGCCGAACACGACATTGTTGTCGAGCACCGTCGTGCGGTTGAAGCGACCGATATCGACGTCGAACACCTTGCCGGGCTCGGTAACCCCCGTCAGGCAGACGATGCCCGCCGCTGCCGTCGCTGTGAGACACGCGCGAATGACGGCCGGGGCTCCGGTGCATTCCATGAGGATGTCGGGCGCAAGGCCTTCCAGCGCGCCAGGCTCGGTGTGATACGTGCCACCCAGATCGTGCACGATCGCCTCTTTCGGCCCGCCCTTGTTGTGGTCGAGCACATACACGTCGAGGCCGCGCTGCTTGCCCATCAGCGCCGCGAGGAGGCCGATCGGGCCGGCGCCGGTGACGAGCAATACCCGCGGTTGCCAGGCACGCGCCCGATGGCCGATGCGGTCGGTATGGTCCCAGGCCTTGGCAAGGATGCTGGCAGGCTCGAGCAGGACACCGAGAATTCCCAATGCCGGATCGATCTTGACCGCGAATTCCGGCTCAATGCGAAAGCGTTCCGCGCCGTAGCCGTGCCGCTCCTTGATCCCCCGTTCAGTGTAGCGGCCGTTACGGCACATGTCCCACTCCCCGGCGGCGCAAGCGACGCACGGCTCGGGGTCGGGCCGACGCACGATACCGACGACGAGATCGCCGCGCGCGAGGCCGCACCGCTGGGGCGCTGCCTCGACCGTCCCCAGTGATTCATGGCCGAGAATGAGGCGCTGCTCACCCGGAGGAGCAAAGCCATAGCTACCGTTGAGAATTTCGCGATCGGTCCCGCATACCCCGAGTGCCAAGGTGCGCACCAAGATGGGTCCGTCCGACTCCGCCGGTTCGGGCACATCTTCGAGTTTCGCTGAGTGGGTGGTGCCGGGCAAAACAGTGATTGCGCGCATCGCTGCCTTAGGTTGCTCGATTTGAATTGCCGCAGTAGCCGCCACGAACTTCGGCGCTTGCGGGCGCACCGGCGACCCGGAAAGCGCGACTCTGGCCATACCTCTACGCTGCATGGCGAAAAATGTTCCCCGCGGGACTGAAACGAAAAGCGGGTTGTCAGCGTTATCGTAACTGTTGGGAAAAGAGGGAAGCAGGGCATGGAGGCGATCGGACGCCGACGATGGGCAATCCCGGAGGGCTATATCCCCTCCGAAAGCTCCTACTCCGACCGCGAACTGGTCTCCCACGAAACCGCGTGCATCCTCAACGCCGCGGATCGTGACGCCCACGTGACACTTACCATTTTCTTCGCCGACCGCGAGCCGGTCGGTCCGTACCGCGTAACCGTTGCCGCCCGGCGCACGCTGCACTTGCGTTTCAACGACCTCGATGATCCACATCCGATCCCGCGCGATACCGACTATGCCTCAGTATTCGAATCGGACGTTCCGATCATCGTGCAACACACGCGGCTCGATTCCCGCCGCGCTGAAGTCGCCCTTCTGTCAACCGTTGCTTACCCGGAAGGATGATTCGCGCAATGACGACTCTTGATGCTGATTTTTCATTGCTGCAACGCCTGATGGTGCGGAACTTTTGGCATCGCAATACGTTGCGGTCAGAACCGATCCTGGTGGAGAGGAAAATATGAAAATCGCGCAGATCGCGCCGCTCATGGAGAGCGTGCCACCGCGGCTTTATGGTGGAAGCGAGCGAATCGCCTCCTATCTCACCGATGAGTTGGTCCGGTTGGGCCATGACGTCACGCTTTTTGCGAGCGGAGACTCGGTCTCCAGCGCGCATTTGGTGCCGTGTGTGCCCATGGCGCTGCGGCTCGACGACAACGTGCGTGACCCGATCCCTTATTACATGCTGATGCTGGACCGGGTGCGGGAATATGCGGACGAATTTGACATTCTCCACTTCCACATCGATCAATTTCATTTCCCCTTGTTTCGAACGATAGCGCAGCGCACGGTGACCACCCTGCACGGCCGGCAAGATCTGCACGATCTCAAGCCGCTCTATGTCGGCTTCAGCGAGATGCCGTTGGTGTCGATCTCCAACGCGCAGCGCAAGCCAATCCCCAACGCGAACTTTGTGGCCACCGTGTATCACGGCATTCCCACCCACCTGCTCCGGCCCACTTACCGGCCCGACGGCAACTATCTCGCCTTCCTCGGACGGATTTCGCCGGAGAAGCGGCCCGATCGCGCCATTCGGATGGCGCGGGCGCTGGAAATCCCGCTCAAGATTGCTGCCAAGGTCGACAAAGTCGACGAAGTCTATTTCCGCGAGAAGATCGTGCCGCTCCTCAACCAGCCGGGCGTGGAATACATCGGCGAGATCGACGAACGGGCGAAGAGCGATTTCTTGGGGAATGCACGGGCGCTGCTCTTTCCTGTGGATTGGCCGGAGCCGTTCGGATTATCCATGATCGAGGCCATGGCCTGTGGTACACCGGTCCTCGCCTTCCGCTGCGGCTCCGTGACCGAGATCATCGACCCCGGAGTCACCGGCTTGATCGTGGATACCATGGACGAGGCGATCAGGACGCTACCCCAGGTGCTCGCGCTCGATCGCCGGGCGGTCCGGCAGCGCTTCGAGCAGCGCTTTTCGGTTACCCGCATGGCCAAAGACTATATTCATGTGTATCGTTCGCTGCTCAGGCGCGACTCGCTGCCGGAGCGCGAAGCCGCGGTGACGAGGCTGCAGCCGGCGCTGGAAAAGGGAATGAACTGACAGGGGTTGCATGGCGATCGAGAGCGTCGCGCTCCCGAAACTGGCGCCGGATACCGTTCCCGAAGCACGGTTCTACATTCCAGCGACCGGCCCTGCCACGCGGCCGCGCCGCACGCTTAAGTACGGCGATACGTTCATCGTCGTGGACAGCCACGGCGATATGGGTGCCTCGCCCGGCGGCACGGACGGGCTCTTTCATTGCGACACGCGGTTTCTTTCCCACCTCGAGCTTTTTCTCAACGGCATGCAGCCCTTGTTGCTCGGCTCGAACGTACGCGACGACAATACCCAGCTGACTGTCGATCTGACCAATCCGGATGTTTATTTCGACCAGCGTCTTGTCCTGCCGAAGGACACCTTGCACGTCGTGCGCACGATTTTTCTCTTGCGCGACACCGCCTATCAGAGGTTTGCGGTCCGCAACTACGGCGATCATGCGGTCGACCTGCGCCTGAGCATCCTCTTCGACAGCGATTTCGCCGACTTGTTCGAGGTACGCGGATTGCACCGAACCACGCACGGACTTGTCGGCTCCGCCGTCAAGGCCGGCACAGCGGTGCTGACCTATAACGGCCTCGACGGGAAGCAGCGACAGACATCGTTGGACTTCGATCCGCATCCGACCGAGCTGACGGCGACGAGCGCCACGTATGTCATCCATCTCGCGCCGAAGGCGGTGAGATCGGTGTTCTTGGCTGTCGGCTGCGGCAGTCCGGCACCACCGAAGCCGGCGCCGTTCCTGCGCGGACTGCGCGCGGCTCACCGCGAGCTGCGCCGCAGCGCGCAAAACGCCAGCACGATCGTCAGCTCGAACGATATCTTCAACGAGGTCCTGTGCAGGTCGATGGCCGATCTGTACATGCTGATGACCGACACGCCGCAGGGACGCTACCCGTACGCCGGCATTCCCTGGTACTCGACTACGTTCGGCCGCGACGGGCTGATCACCGCGTTGCAGATGCTTTGGCTGGATCCGCGCGTTGCGCAAGGCGTGCTCCGGCGGCTCGCTGCATTTCAAGCCAAGACCTACGACGATCCCTCGGACGCGCAGCCGGGCAAAATCCTGCATGAAATGCGCGAAGGCGAGATGGCGGCGCTGGGCGAAGTGCCTTTCGGCCTTTACTACGGCAGCGTTGACGCCACGCCGCTGTTCGTGATGCTGGCCGGGCTCTATGCCGAGCGGACCGGAGACGACGCCATCATCGTCGAGCTGTGGCCGGCGATCGAGGCCGCACTCTCCTGGATCGATGGCCCTGGCGATCTCGATGGCGACGGTTTTGTCGAATACTATCGGGCAACCGAGCGGGGGCTAGCCAATCAGGGCTGGAAGGATTCCGAGGACGCCATTTTCCACGCCGATGGCCGTCTGGCCGAGGGCCCGATCGCGCTCGCCGAGGTGCAGGGCTACGTGTACTGCGCCAAGCACGTTCTGGCACGCTGCGCCGAACGGTTGGGATGGACCGAGCGGGCGCGGCTCCTCAAAGCCCAAGCCGATCAGCTCGCGGAGCGATTCGACGCGAGCTTCTGGTGTCCGGACCTAGGCACCTACGCCCTGGCGCTCGACGGCAAGAAAGAGCCCTGCCGCGTCCGCAGCTCCAATGCCGGCCAGGTTCTGTTCACCGGCATCGCCAAGCTCGACCGGGCGATCGAAGTGGCAGACGGCCTGCTGCGCCCGCAATTCTTTTCCGGATGGGGCATTCGCACCGTTGCCAATACCGAGGCGCGCTACAATCCGATGTCCTATCACAACGGCTCGATCTGGCCGCATGACAACGCGCTGATCGCGCTGGGTTTCGCCCGCTATGATCTGAAGCGCTCGCTCGAGCGCGTGTTCCAAGGCCTGTTCGATGCCGCGAGCTACTTGGAGATGCGGCGGTTGCCGGAACTGTTCTGCGGCTTTCAGCGCAGCCGCGGGCGCGGACCCACGCATTATCCGGTTGCTTGCTCGCCGCAGGCATGGGCCAGCGCCACCCCCTTCACGCTCATCGAGGCCTCGCTCGGACTGCAATTCGATCCCGCTGCGAACCAACTCCGCCTGCGCAACCCCCGTTTGCCGTCATTCCTGGACGAGCTGGTGTTGCGCAACCTCCAACTCAAGCAGTCCAGCGTCGACCTGAAGGTACGCCGCCACGCCAACGAGGTCTCCGTGGAAATTCTCGAGCGGCGAGGACGGGTGCAAGTTTCGGTCGTATTCGGCCAAACTCCCGATCCCCTGGAACGCGTCGCACACGATGTTTGATGGGTTGAAGTCAAAGATGGGCAGTCACGTGCACGACCGAAGCACGTCGCTTCAGGAACGCGCAGCTTGATCGCGGCCGCCGTCGTATGCCACCGTCGGCGTCGCCCATGGCCGCGAGGTTTTCATGTGTCGAAACATCAAGACGCTCTATAACTTCAAGCCGCCCGCCACGGATGAGGAGATCCGTGCGTCGTCCGTGCAATTCGTTCGCAAGCTGAGCGGATTCGCGCGCCCCTCCAAAGCAAACCAGCCGGCGTTCAGCCGCGCGGTGGAGCAGGTGGCGCAAGCGGCACGCGAGTTGCTCGATTCCCTCGTCACCGATGCGCCGCCCCGTGACCGCGAAGTCGAGGCTACGAAAGCGCGCGCCAGAGTGGCAAACCGTTTCGCTTCCTCCTAGCCGCGCCTGGAAGTCACCGAGAATATCCAAGCGGCCAGGGTATCCATCATTTCACGTCTGACGTCGGCGTCCTTTCGCGGCGCGCGCGCCGGCACATGGAAGGAATGATCGGCGTCTTGGAACAGCTGTAACGATGCACGCGCGCCAAGGCGCTCTCTCAACCGCTGGAGTAGCGCAACGTCCGCGAGCTTGTCGCGTGTCCCTTGCAGAAACAGCATCGGCACCTCGACCTTGAAAAGGTGCTCGGCGCGTTCGTCCGATGGCCGGCCGGCGGGATGCAGGGGAAACCCGAGAAAGGCGAGACCGCAGACGTCAGGCAGGGCGCAAGCAGCCTGCGCCTGCGACGTCATGCGGCCGCCGAAGGATTTGCCGCCGGCGACAAGGGGAACCGTGGGCATGACTCGCGCGGCTTGCGCGACAGCTGCCCGAACCGTCGCCTGCGCAAGCTTGGGAGCATCGGGCCGCTTGGCGCCTTGCTCCATGTAGGGAAACTGGTAGCGGAGCGTGGCGATGCCGCGTTGGGCGAGTTCCCTTGCGACCGCCGCCATGAACGGATGGAACATTCCCGCCCCCGCCCCGTGCGCAAGCACGTAACAGGCGCGCGCCCGCTCCGGCGCCAATAGCAGGCCGGAGACGGTATGTGCGTCATCGACCGTTACGGTCAACGATGCCGCGTGTAACCGGTCCATCGCTCGGCCCGATTGCGCGTCTGTGGAAAGCCGAGCGAGTTTCGCTTACATTGCCGATAGTGAACAAGTCGCGCCGGCTGCTCATGGGCGACGAGCTGCGGCGGCAGGATGGCGCAATGACTGCGAACGATTTCGAGATCCTTCGTCAGCATATGCTGGTGGAGATTTCCGCCGGCGTCTTTCACGTGAGCGAAGTGCTTGGCAAGGCAGCGCTCGACGAGCGCGTTATGGCCGTCATGGGCAGCGTGCCGCGGCATGAGTTCGTACCCGTTGAACTCCAGCCGTACGCCTACGCCAACATTCCTCTTCCCATCGGATTCGAGAAGACGATCTCACAGCCGTTCATTGTCGCGTTGATGACTGATCTGCTCGATCTCAACGCTGACGATACCGTGCTGGAGATCGGCACCGGGCTGGGCTATCAGGCCGCAATTCTCGCGCAGCTGGTGCGGAAGGTGTACAGCATCGAAATCATCGAAGAGCTGGGGCGACAGGCAAGGCAACGACTGCGTCGCCAAGGCTGCACCAACATTGAGATCAAAATCGGTAATGGCTATCATGGCTGGTCGGAGCACGCCCCGTTCGACAAGGTGATCGTGACCGCTGCTCCGGACCTCATTCCGCCGCCCCTGCTCCACCAGCTCAAACCCGGCGGGAAGATGGTGATTCCCGCCGGCTTGCCCGACGCGCAGCAGCTCGTTCTGGTCGAGAAAGGCGGCGACGGGAGAGTGACGACGAAGGAGATCCTGCAGGTGCGCTTCTCGCAGCTCGAAGAGACCGAGCCAGGCATTACGTCCAACTAGCTGAGGCAGAACAGCACCATGGCGCTCGAATTCACCGTCGGCATAAACATCGCTGGCAAGCACGAGAGCGTGACGGTGGCGGCGGAGGACGCCCTGATCGCTGCCCTCAAGGTGAAATGCGAGCGGCCCGACGCCCTGATCAACTACGTGCGCAAGCGCAACAAGCGCGGCGATGTGCGTCACCCGCACGAGTCGATTGCCAAGCGCGAGTGATCCTGGGGCGCCACACTGGGTGCGGGGATGATCGAAAGCATCAGCGCTATCACGCTGGCCACGCACGATATGTCGCGCGCCGTGCGTTTCTATCGCATGCTAGGCTTCGAGGTGATTTACGGCGGCGGCGACGCCGCGTTTACCAGCTTTCGCGCTGGAACGAGCTATCTCAATCTGATCGCCCAACCCGCCGAGCGAACATGGTCCTGGTGGGGGCGCGTCATCTTCTACCATTCCGACGTCGACTCGCTGCATGCCAGCGTCATCGCGGCCGGCTACAGCCCCGACACGGCCCCGCGCGATGCCGAATGGGGCGAGCGGTTCTTCCACGTGACCGATCCAGACGGTCACGAACTCAGCTTCGCCAAGCCGCTGCGGTGACGTGAAAGCGCGTCGCGCCAAGAGACGTCCGAAAGGCTTCCTGCACCCTCCATCACGACAGCCGGCCTCCGCGTTGCGCAGGCGGCGCGAGGCAATGCTGAGCGGATCGATTGACTTGAAGCCCGATCAGTTTTTTCGCGACTTCGGTTTGACCGGCGGACGCGGGCATCGGCAGGATGGGATTGGCGCTGTCGACACGTTGCCTGCCGCATCGACGGTGAGCATCATCAGCGGGGGTTTCTGCGCGGCACGGCTCGCTGCCGAGTTGACCCCCGGAAGCGCGTAGATGTTGGTTGCGGTTCCGAACATCATCTGGTTCGCAGCCGTGGTCTGCGCGCCGAAGCCGAGGGCGGTGCTCGAAGCGAAATTGGCCGACGTATTGCTGCCGATGGCGCTGCTGAAATGGACGTCCGCGCTTCCCGCGGAGGCGGTATCGCCGACCGCCACGCTGTCATTGCCGAATGCCCGGGCCGCAAAGCCGATCGCCGTGCTTGCAGCTCCGCTCGAGGTTGCGCCCTGGCCGAGGGCCACACTGCCTTGCTGGCTGGCCGCGGTACCGAGGCCGAAGGCCATTGCCGAGATCGCACTGGCGTTGGCATTGGAGCCGAATGCCACAGCTCCATCGGCTGTCGCTTTGGCATTGATGCCTACTGCGGTCGCCCCGGTGCCTGGACTGGCGGTCGCGCCCGAGCCGCATGCCAACTCGCCGTTGCCGGCGTTCTGGACACAGTTCGCTGGCGCGCTCGGGGGCATCACGGTTTGCGCTCGGCCCCCCGAGGGCGCCGACAGCCCGATCACCAGTGCTGCGATCGTGGGCATGACGATGGGATGACGTTCGAGAATGCGTCGCATGGGTTCGCTCCGTGGGGTGATGGTTGCAGCCGCCAGTTTATAGAAGCATTGTGAAGCTGCTCTAGAAACGCCAAAAGCTGCCTGCGATGACGGCCCTAGACCACAAACCGCGACCCGGGGAAGTAAGCTTCCGCTCCATCGGCAAGCCGATCGTCCGCAACGAGGACGCGCGGCTGACAACGGGACATGGCCGCTTCAGCGATGACTTCAGCGTCGACGGCCAAGCCTATGCGGTGATGCTGCGCTCGCCGCATCCGCATGTATGCATCCGCGCTATCGATGCGGCGCGCGCCAAGGCCATGCCGGGCGTGCTCGGCGTCTTCACCGGCGCCGACTGCCGCGCCGACGGACTTGGCGCCATTCCGCACGATCCGCTGCCGAAGACCAAATACGACATGAAGCTTTCCGCTGCCGGCGGCGGCGCGGTCTTCATCGGCCCCCACATGCTTTTGCCCGCCGACAAGGCGCGCCACGTCGGCGAGGCCGTGGCCATGGTCGTGGCCGAGACCGTGCCGCAGGCGCTCGACGCCGCGGAGGCCATCAACGTCGACTACGAAGTGCTGCCGGGGGTCTACCATTCCGAAGACGCGATGCGGCCGGGCGCGCCGGCGATCTGGAGCGAGGTGCCGGACAACATTCCGGTCGATACCTTTTTCGGCGATCAGCAGGCGACGGAAAGAGCGTTCGCGCGTGCCGATCACGTGGTGACAATGGATTTCCACGTCGATCGCGTGACAGGCGTGCCCCTTGAGCCGCGCTCCGCGCTTGGTGAGTACGATGCAGGAAGCGGGCGCTACACGCTTCACGCCGGCAGCGGCGCTGCGGTACGGCAGAAGCGCGAGCTTGCTGCCATTCTCGGCATCACGCCCGAGCGCATACGCGTCCTGTCCTACGACGTCGGCGGCAACTTCGGCACCCGCAACCGCGTGTTCGTCGAGTTCGGCCTGGTGCTGTGGGCCGCGCGCCAGCTCGGCCGTCCGGTCAAGTTCACGGCGACGCGATCCGAGGCGTTCCTCACCGACTATCAGGGCCGCGATCTGGTCACCAAAGTCGAGTTGGCGCTCGCCCGCGACGGCCGTTTTCTGGCGATGCGCGCGACCAATATCAGCAATGTGGGTGCCTACTGCGTGTCGCTTTCGCCCTTGTCCAAGGGCGCGGGCCTGATCGTGGGGCCATATTCCATCCCGCATGCCGCGCTGCGCGCGATGGCGGTCTTCACCAACACCATGCCGACAAATGCCTATCGCAGCTCCGGGCGGCCAGAGGTGACCTTCGCGATCGAACGGCTTATCGACACGGCGGCGGAGCGACTTGGCATCGATCGCATCAAGCTGCGGCGCAAGAACCTCATTCGCCCGGAAGCGATGCCGTACCATAACGCCGTGGGCATGACCTACGACAGCGGGCGCTACCAGGAAAACATGGACCGGGCGATGGAGCTCGCCGATTGGAAAGGGTTCGCGCAGCGCCGGCGCGAGGCTAGAAAACGCGGCAAGGTGCTCGGCCGCGGGCTCGCCTATTACGTCGAATCCTCGATCGGGGCGCCCAACGAGCAGGCACGGATCACCGTAAGGCCAGAACGATGCGTGGAGGTCGTCATCGGCACGCAGCCGAGCGGCCAAGGCCATGAGACGAGTTTCGCGCAGGTCGTGTCCGATCTCCTCCACGTGCCCGTCGAGAGCGTGAAGATCATCCTCGGCGACACCGACGTGGTGAAAGTGGGCGGCGGATCGCATTCGGGACGTTCGATGCGCCATGCCGCGACCCTGTTCGTGAAGGCGCTCCCTGATCTCGTGGCCAAGGGCAAGAAAGTGGCGGCCGCGATCCTGCGTTCGGCGCCGGACCATATTGAATTCAGCGACGGCAGATTCAGCGCGCGCGAGACCAACCGTACTTTCGACTTTCTCGAGCTCGCCGAGGAGGCGGCGCGACATGAGCTGCCGCAGGAACTGAAGGACGGCATCGCCATAGTCACCGACCACGAGATGCACGATCCGGTGTTCCCCAATGGTTGCGCAATCTGCGAGGTCGAGGTCGACCCCGACACCGGCGGCCTGCGGCTTACCCGCTATGCGTCGGTCGACGATGTCGGCCGTTGCATCAATCCGCTGATCGTTCATGGCCAGACCCATGGCGCGGTCGTGCAAGGCATCGGGCAAGCGTTGTGGGAGCAATGCTACATCGATCGCGATTCCGGCCAGCCGCTCGTTGGTTCGTTCATGGACTACGGCCTGCCGCGCGCGGATACCGTCCCGCCGTTCGCGACGGAAATTGCCGAGGTGCTCTCTCCCACCAATCCGCTCGGCATCAAGGCGGGGGGCGAAGGCGGCACCACTGGGGCGCTGGCGGTGGTCGTCAGCGCGATTGTTGATGCGCTGCGCGGCTACGGCGTGCACGACATCAAGATGCCGGCCACGCCTTACAACGTCTGGAGGGCGATCCAGGACGCCAAAGGCTCAACGAAATCGACAACGAGCGGGAGACGGTGATGCGGTCGCGAAGTCTACTGCTGCTGGTTGCCGCGATTGTCATGGCGTGGGGCCCGGCGCTCGCACAGCCCTCGCAGAGGCCTATTCAGATCATCGTTCCATTTGCGCCGGGAGCTTCGGCCGACGGCGCCGCGCGCATCGTGGCCAACGAGCTTGGCCCGCGCCTGGGGCGCCAAGTCGTGGTCGAGCACAGGGCCGGCGCCGGCGGCACGCTCGGCCTGCAGATGCTCGCGAAGTCGGCACCCGACGGCGACACGCTGGGCGTCGGCGCGACCGGAGCGCTGCTGCTCAATCCCAATTTGCCGAGCAACCCCGGGCCCGATTTGTTGCGCGAGCTTGCCCCGGTCGCCAAGCTGATCGACGTGGCCATCGTGCTGGTGGCAAATCCATCGACCGGTCCGAAATCCATCGCCGAGATGATCGAGCGCTCGAAAACGACGCCCGGCGGACTGACCTATGGCTCGACCGGCACCAATACCAGCCAGCACGTCTCCATCGAGCTGCTCAAGCGGGCGACCGGTGCCAATCTCGTTCACGTCCCCTACCGTGGCAGCGCCCCGGCGGTGGTCGATCTCATCGCTGGACAGATTCCGCTCGCGTCTGTCGACCTCACCTCCGCCTATCCGCATATCCAGTCTGGCCGACTGATCGCACTCGGGCTCAGCGACGGCAAACGGTTTCCGGCGGCGCCGGAGATCCCTACCATCGCCGAGAGCGGCGTGCCCGGCTTCGGGCGCGCGTCCGGCTTCATCGGCCTGTTTGCCCCGGCAGGAACGCCGGTACCGATCGTCAAGAAACTCTCGCATGAGGTCGCGGCCATTCTGGCGACGCCGAATGCGCAGTCGACCGCGCGCACACTCACGTCGGCCATCGCCTACGAGGACGACGAGACATTCGCGCGTTTCCTCGCCGCAGAGTCGGCGAAATGGAAACAGGCGCTGTCGTCGCTCGATCTCGCGCATTAGGGCGTACGCTCATAGACGCGCAAATGGGAGGTCCGCTTTCGGCGGGCAAAGCGGAAAAGATATGCTCGTTGCGAGCCTCTCAGCTTTTGACTCTACCCAGACATCATTTGCGAGTGTTACCTGCACCTTGGTGACGCCGCTTCATCACGCTCCTCAGCGGCGGCCGCAAGCCTTTTCCCATATTGAGGCCAATCTCAAATCCGCGTGATGGCATCGCCATCGTTTCCCGCGGACCGATCTTTCGAGATAGCCTGACCTCGCACGGCAATAAGGAAGCGGTCCGGCCCTAGTTCGGGAGGTACGCTCCAAATGAGAGGAGGAATCCGCATGTTCGAAATTTCACGTCGCGATCTCGTGCTCAGCGCCGCCTGCGCCTATGCTGCGTTCGGGCTTACGAAACCCATCGCCTTCATTGGCGCAGCCGAGGCACAGCAGGCCACGAACTTCAGGAAGTACAAGGTGGGCGATATCGAGGTGATCTCGCTCTACGACGGCGTCTGGGAGAAGCCACACGACGAGAAGTTTATCAACGGGGCGAGCGTCGAGCAGACCAAGGCCGCGCTCAGGGCGGCCGGTCTGGCCGATGCCCACGTGCCGATTCCTTTCACTGTGATCGCGATTAACACGGGCGGGCGCCTGGTGCTGATCGATTCAGGTACCGGAGGCGGACAGGCCGGCGGGCCGAAGGCGGGCGTGCTGGCGCAGAGCATGGCCGCGGCTGGTCTCGATCCGAAGAACGTGAAGACCATCATTGTCTCGCACTTCCACGGCGATCACATCTCCGGCCTGATGGCGAAAGATACCAATGCGCAGACGTTCCCGGAGGCCGAAATCATCCTCCCGGCCGCCGAGCTGAAGTGGTGGACCCAACCGGCCGAATCGATCCCCGAGCCGCGTCGGGGACTCGCTCAGCGCGTGCAAGCGACGTTGCCGAATTGGAAGAACGTCAAGCCGGTCGATGGCGAGGCCGAGTTGGTCCCCGGCGTGCGCGCCATTCCCGCGTTCGGCCATACCCAGGGCCACACTGCCCATCTCATCAGCTCTGGAGGTAAGCAACTGCTCGTCACGGCCGACGCCACCAACATTCAGGCGCTTTTCGTCAAGAATCCGGAGTGGCAGGCGGCGTTCGATCACGTGCCCGACCAGGCGGTGGCGACGCGGAAGAGACTTTTCGATCGCGCGATCGCCGACAACGCCCTGGTCGCTGGCTATCACTGGGGCCTGCCGAACGTCGGTACCATCGCCAAGGACGGCAGCGGCTACGCCTTCACCCCCGCCCCCACGAGCTGACGGCAAGAGCCGCGGCAGTCGTCAATGCACTGACGCAGCAGGGCCGCTCGCAAGGGCGGCCCTGATCGGCTGCCCTCGCTATCGCGCGCGTATCGGAAAATCGTACGCCGAGGCACGGCCGGAGCCGGCATAGGAAAAGTGCCACCATTCGCGGTCGTAGTTTCCGAACCCCTGCTTGCGCATGGCCTCGACCAGCAGGTTGCGCCAACCCCGCTGTTCGCCTCCGACCGCTCTGCTCGCCGTGTGGCTGGCGGAATCGAAACAGTCGAAGCTCGTGCCCATGTCGAGGCTGTTGTCGGGGCTGCGCTGCGCGAGCGGAGCAGTACACGGTCCGTACGCAGCCGCCGGGTCAAACGGCGCAGGCGGCGCAGCCGAGGCCTTGATCAACGTGAGATCGATTGCCGTCCCGGTCGAATGCAGCGATCGCGAGCTGATATAGCCGCTCAACAGCGAAGCCTTCGGCACCCTCGGAAAGAAGCGCTTGGTTGGAGCGTCCGAGCGGCCGTCATTCACCCATTCCGCCATGGCGCGCACGGCGCGCGTCGGCCGATAGCAGTCATAAACCTTGAGCGAGAACCCTGCGGCCGCAAGCTCCACCTGCACGCGCTTGAGCGCGGCCGCGACATCGCGCCGGAGAATGCATTCCGGGGCTTCATAGCCGGGC